>C688J18823_10000285_pt1 | contig 29102 bp, 32 predicted proteins | sample HopSoiMetagenom1_FD_18823 | JGI IMG/M metagenome (IMG submission 18823) | reverse complement strand
TGTACCTGAAGGCCAAGGGACCGGCCGAGGTCACCGCCGGTGACGTCGCGCCGCCCGCCGGCGTCGAGATCTTGAACCCCGACCTGCACCTGGCCACGATCGGCAAGGGCGGCTCGTTCGAGATGGAGATGACCGTCGAGCGAGGCGTCGGTTATCGCATGGCCGACAAGAACAAGAAGCCTCGCGACCCGATCGGCGTGATCCCGGTCGACTCGATCTTCTCGCCGGTCCGCAAGGTGAGCTACGAGGTCGAGAACACCCGCGTCGAGCAGATGACCGACCGCGACCGGCTGATCCTCGACGTCGAGACCGACGGCTCGGTCACGCCGCGAGAGGCGCTCGCCTCCGCCGGCGGCACGCTGCTCGAGCTGGTCAACCTGTTCGCGGACCTGGCCGAGGCGGCGAGCGTGTCGGTGGGTCCGGCCGAGGCCGACGAGCTCCCGAGCGACTACCAGATCACGATCGAGGAGCTGAACCTGTCGGTTCGTTCCTACAACTGCCTGAAGCGCGAGGGCATCAACACCGTCGGCGACGTCGTGCAGAAGTCGGAGTCCGAGCTGATGGACATCCGCAACTTCGGCCAGAAGTCGATCGACGAGGTCAAGCTCAAGCTGGAAGAGCTCGGCCTGGGCCTGCGGGAGGAGTGAGGGCGCGGTGCCGACCCCCAAGAAGGGACCGCGCCTGGGCTCCGGCCCCGCTCACCAGCGGTTGATGCTGTCGACGCTCGCGTGCCAGTTGTTCATCCATCAGGGGATCAACACCACCGAGGCCAAAGCGAAGCTGCTCCGGCCCTATGCGGAGAAGCTGATCACCAAGGCCAAGAAGGGTGACCTGGCCGCGCGCCGCGAGGTGCTGAAGGACATCCCGGACCGCGACGTGGTGGCGCTGCTGTTCCACGACATCGCGCCGCGGTTCGAGGAGCGTCAGGGCGGTTACCTGCGGATCCTCAAGCTCGGCCCGCGCAAGGGCGACGGCGCCCAGATGGCGCGGATCGAGCTGGTCGAGAAGAGCTAAGCGGCGCCGGCGCGCTCGCGTTCGCCGAACGACCACCGGAAGCCGGTGGCCGTGGCGGTGAAGCCGAGCCGTTCGTAGAACCGGTGTGCCCCGTCGTGTCGGTTCGACGACGTCAGCTGCAGCTTGTAGCAGCCGGCGTCGTCGGCCGCGCGGACGGCGTGTTTCAGGAGTGCGCGCCCGACGCCGCGCCGCCGCCACTGCGGGTCGACCACCACGTTTTCGACGATCGCCCACGGCGCGCCGTCGTGCGTGAGGTTGGGAACGATCAGCACGTCGGCGGTCCCGACGGGGAACTCGCCGCGGTCCTCGGCGACGAGCACCGTGCGGTTCGGGTCCCCGAGGATGCGGCCCCAGGTCGCAGACGACCACGCCACGTCGGACGGCTGATCGTGCAGATGGCCGAGCAGCTGACGGACGGCCGCCAGGTCGCCGGTGGTCGCGGGTCGCACGTCGATCGCCATGTGGCCAACCTATCGAACGGGTCCGACGCGGGATACTCCGTCGCGTGAACGTTGTTCGAACGATCCGTTTGGATATCGCGTACGACGGCACGGGCTTCCGTGGGTGGGCGGCACAGCGCGACTCTGCGATCCCAACGGTCGAGGGGGTGATGACCGCCGGGCTCGAGGAACTCGTACGCGAGCCGGTGAAGTTGTCGGTCGCCGGACGCACCGACGCCGGCGTTCATGCGCGTGGCCAGGTCGCATCGTTCACGACGAGCTCCGCTCGGACCCCGCAGCAGATCCGTGACTTCCTCAACGGTCGGTTCGCTCCGGAGATCGCTATCGAAGCCGTCCGCGATGTGCCCGACGGGTTCGATGCGAGGTTCTCTGCCACCGCGCGCGAATACCGATACGTGATCGACACGAACGACGGCCCCGACCCATTCACCGGCCGGTTCACCTGGCACCGTCCACGCGCGCTCAACGTGACCGCGATGCGCGGCGCAGCCTCGGCCCTGGTCGGCCGGCACGACTTCACGAGCTTCTGCAGGCACCCCGGCGCGGGGCGCCCGACGGTTCGAGACCTGCAGCGGGTCACCGTCCGCCGCGATGCCGACCTGGTGACGTTCGGCCTCCGAGCGAACGCGTTCCTGCATCAGATGGTGCGGATCGTGGTGGGGACGTTGGTTCAGGTCGGGGACGGGAAGCTCACCGCGACCGATGTCCGCCGCATCCTCGCGGCGCGGGACCGGTCTCAGGCACCGAAGGCGGCGCCGGCCCACGGGCTCACCCTGGAGCGGGTCGTGTACGGACCAAGGACATAGGAACGCCCGGAGGGGTGGCCATACCCTCCGGGCGCACGCTCCCCGATCAGCAGCAGCCGACCGGGCAACAAGGCTCGTTGCCGAACCGCATGCTCGCCTCCTTCCGATCGTGCCGAGGAGATATCGACGTGTATCGATGTCTCCTCGGCACGCAGAGTGGCACGAGATATCGATATCTGTCAATATATGGCGTATGCGTCAGCCGATCGCGGTACTGGAGCCCACGTCCGCCGTCGCTTGCTGCGCGCCGATCGCCGATCCAGGCCTCAGCGACGACGAGGCAGTCGCGACCGCGGCGCTGTTCCGGGCCCTCGGTGACCCTGCGCGCGTGCGCATCCTGCACATCCTCGCCACGAAGACCGACGCCGTCTGCGGGTGCGACCTGGAGCAGCCGCTCGGCCTTTCGCAACCAACGGTCAGCTTCCATCTCAAGAAGCTGCACGAGTCCGGGGTTCTGGATCGGGAGAAGCGCGGGGTCTGGGTGTACTTCTCGTTGAACCCTGAGGCGCGCCGCCGGCTGTCGGACGTCCTCCGCCTGGGCCGCCCGAAGTCCCGCTGACCAAGACCGCTCGCTCGCATCCCTCTCGGGCGTCTGGAGGGTCCCTCGATGGGGGAAATCGGTCCGGGGTCGCGGCTCTTCTGCGGCGGTTCGGTGGTCCAGCGGGCGGCACCGAGTCGACGAGAAACGTTGTAGCGGTTGGCGCGATCGTCACGACGCTCACGATCTGTCTCGGCTTCATCCTGGCTTTGACGGCCTTGCGACGGCGCAGGTAACCTGGGTGGCCGGTCGGCCCGTGCGGGCCGACATCTCCACGTTTATGAAGACCTATTCGCCCAAGCCTGAGCACATCGAGCGCCGCTGGTACGTCGTCGACGCCAGCGGTGTCGTGCTGGGCCGGCTGGCCTCGGAGGTCGCGACCATCCTGCGGGGCAAGCACAAGCCGATGTACGCGCCGCACATGGACACCGGCGACCACGTCGTGGTGGTCAACGCCGACAAGATCGAGCTGACCGGGAACAAGGGCGAGGACAAGTACGCGTACCGGCATTCCGGGTTCCCGGGCGGGATCCGGGCGGTCAAGTACAAGGACCTGATGGCGGCCCGTCCGGTCGCGGCGGTGGAGAAGGCCGTCCGCGGCATGCTTCCGAAGAACACGATCGGGCGCCAGATGCTGAAGAAGCTGCACGTGGTGCCGGGACCGGAGCACCCGCACGCCGCACAGGCGCCGGTTGCCCTTGCGTTGGGCGAGCGTCCGGCGTGGAACGGCCTGCCGGCCAAGCCGGAGCCCAAGGCCGCCAGGAAGCCCAAGGCCGCCAAGCCGAAGGCGACGACGCCGAAGCCGAAGAGCGCCACGAAGTCGACGGCCGCAAAGCCGAAGGCGAAGAGCGCCACCAAGGCGAGCGCCGCAAAGCCGAAGGCGAAGAGCGCCACGAAGGCCACCAGCAAGAAGCCGGCGGCCAAGAAGAAGACCGACACCGAGGAGTAGGCACGTGGTCGCAGTCGCACCGAAGCTCACGACAGGACGCCGCAAGGGCGCGGTCGCACGTGTCCGGCTCTCGCCCGGCGACGGCGGGTTCACGGTCAACGGGCGCCCGGTCGACGACTACTTCCCGACGCGCGTGCATCGCATGGTCGCCCGTGGGCCGCTGACCGCGATCGAGCGCGAGCGCGACTACGACGTGACCGTCACGATCCGCGGCGGCGGGATCTCCGGCCAAGCCGGGGCCGTCCGGCTCGGCATCGCGAGGGCGCTCGTCGAGCTCGACCCCGAGCTCCGATCGCAGCTCAAAGCCGAGGGGTTCCTGACACGCGACGCCCGCGAGAAGGAACGCCGGAAGTACGGCCTCAAGAAGGCCCGCAAGGCGCCGCAGTACTCGAAGCGCTGACCATCTCGGTCGTGCTCCGGGTCGTGGCCCGGAACACGAACGAAGGAGTCAGCGTCATGCCGAACGAGATCGCACCGAACGTCCTTTCGTGGGCGAGCGAGCTCGACGAGCTCACCACCGAGCAGGCGGCTCGGACCGCGCGTCTGCCGATCCTCGCCGGTCACTTGGCCCTGATGCCCGACGCCCACTACGGGATGGGCGCGACGATCGGCTCCGTCATCCCGACCGAGACGGCCGTCATCCCGTCCGCCGTCGGCGTCGACATCGGTTGCGGCATGGCGGCGCGCCGGCTCGATCTGCGCGTCGACCAGCTGCCCGACGCCGGTCTCGACGGCTGGGTCGACCGCATGCGCCGGGATGTGCCCGCTGGGCTCGGCAACTGGCACGGCACCACGTCGGACGAGGCGCTCGCCTGGATGAACGACAACCCACCGCCGCCGACGCTGCAGAAGCCCGGGCGCGCGGCCGAGCAGCTCGGGACCCTCGGCTCCGGCAACCACTTCATCGAGCTCGCCGCCGACGAGGAGGATCACGTGTGGGTCCTTCTCCATTCGGGGTCGCGCGGCGGTGGCAACAAGCTCGCGACGCTGCACACCGGCGTGGCCCGTCGTCTGCATGAGGGCCTCGGCACGGAGCTCGAGGATCCGGAGCTCGCGTGGCTCCAGCAGGGGAGCGACGAGTTCGACGCCTACATCCGCGACCTCGGGTGGGCGCAGGCGTACGCGCGCGAGAACCGTCGGCAGCTGCTCGTTGCCACCCATCGGACGCTGGAGCGAACGCTCGGGCGCGACATCGCCGACACCGACGAGGTGAACTGCCATCACAACTACACCGAGCTCGAGGAGCACGACGGGCGGTGGCTCTGGATCACGCGCAAGGGCGCGATCCGCGCGGCCGTCGGCTCGCGCGGGCTGATCCCGGGGTCGATGGGGCAGCGGTCCTACCTGGTCGTCGGGCTCGGCAACGAGGCGTCGTACGAGTCGTGCTCGCACGGCGCCGGCCGGCGCATGAGCCGTGGCCAGGCGCGCAGGACGTTGTCGGTCGAGACGCTCGAGCAGCGGATGGCCGGGCGTGCGTGGCAGGCGTCCGACGCCAAGGCGCTGCTGGACGAGGCGCCCGACGCCTACAAGCCGATCGATGTCGTGATGCGCGACCAGGCCGACCTGGTGCGGATCGAGCACGCGTTCACCGCGCTCGCGAACTATAAGGGGGTCGAGCGGATCAGGCGTCGCTAGCGGGCGGCGCCTGCTCCGCTTCCTCGACGTCCTCGTCGTCGATCGCGTACTCGCCGGACTCGATCGCCTGGATCACGGCGCGGGCGTCCTGCTCCTTGTCCGCCTTGACGAAGAGGTAGCTGGGCCCGACGGGGTAGGCGCTCGACCCGCCCATGCTGCTCTTCACGAGGACCTCGATGCCGGCGTCCTCGAGCCGCGCGCGGGTGATCTCCGCCGCGACCTGATCGCCGGTGGACCACACCTGGACGAGCTCGTCGTTCATGTGGGTCATCATAGAGCCATGAGCGACCGGCCCTCCGTTCTGTTCGTTTGCGTGCACAACGCCGGCCGCTCGCAGATGGCGGCCGCGTTCTTGGCGCGCCGCGCCGGGGACGCGATCGACGTGCGGTCGGCCGGGACCACCCCTGCGCGCGAGATCCAGCCGACGGTCCGCGACGTGATGGCGGAGGTCGGGATCGATCTGGGCGATGCGGTCCCGAAAGTCCTGGAGACCGACGCGGTCCGGGACGCCGACGTGGTGATCACGATGGGGTGTGGGGACGCGTGCCCGGTGTTCCCGGGCAAGCGGTACCTCGACTGGGAGCTCGCGGACCCGGCCGGCAAGCCCATCGACGAGGTGCGCACGATCCGCGACGACATCGACCGGCGCGTCGCGGACCTGGTCGCCGAGCTCACCCGGTAAGGTGCCGCCCTGATGGGTCGGCTGTTCGGAACGGACGGCGTCCGCGGCGTCGCGGGCACGGAGCTCACCGCGGAGCTCGCCGAGGGGCTCGGCCGGGCCGCCGTCTCGGTGCTCGGGCGTCACAGCGGCGACCGACCGACGGTCGTCGTCGGTCGCGACCCGCGCGCCTCCGGCGTCTGGCTCGAGGAAGCGCTGACCGGCGGGATCCGCGCCGCCGGGGGAGACGTGATCCTCGCCGGCGTCGAGCCCACCCCGGCGATCGCCTTCATGACGGTCGACCGCGGTGCCTCGGCCGGCGTCGTTATCAGCGCGTCCCACAACCCGGCAGAGGACAACGGGATCAAGTTCTTCTCTCGGGAGGGGCGCAAGCTGCCCGACGCGGTCGAGGACGAGATCGAGGCTGCGCTGGACGATCCCGCTGTGGACGCCGCGACCCCGGGCGACGCCCGGCCCGCCGAGGACGCGATGGAGCGCTATCTGGAACACGTGGCCGGCGCTGCGCTCGCGCCGCTCGAGGGGATGCACGTCGTCGTGGACTGCGCGAACGGGTCCGCGTCGGCCGTCGCGCCGGCGTTGCTTGCGCGCCTCGGCGCCGAGGTCACTGCGTTGAACGCGACGCCGGACGGCGGCAACATCAACGACGGCTGCGGCGCGCTACACCCCGAGGTGGTCGCCGAGGCCGTCGTTCGGCTCGGCGCCGACGCCGGCGTTTCGCACGACGGCGACGCCGACCGTGCGCTGTTCGCCTCGGCTAACGGCGACGTGATCGACGGCGATCAGGTCCTCGCGGCCTCGGCGATCGCGCTGCACAAGACCGGCGAGTTGCAGGGCGACACCGTCGTGGCGACCGTGATGTCAAACATCGGGCTCGAGCGGGCGATGGGCGAGCACGCGATCACGCTGGTGCGAACCCGCGTCGGCGACCGCTACGTCGCCCAGGAGATGGAGCGCAGCGGCGCGGTGCTCGGCGGGGAGCAGAGCGGCCACGTGATCTTCCGGAGCTACGCGACCACCGGCGACGGGCTCCTGACCGCGGTCCGGTTCCTGTCGCTCGCGGCTGCACGCCGCGTCGGTGTCGCGGAGCTCGCGTCGGTGATGCGCCGCTACCCGCAGGTGATGGTCAGCGTGCGCGTGGACGACCGCGACGCGGCCTCATCGTCGTCGAGCGTGACGACGGCGGTGCGCGACGCCGAGCGCGACCTCGGTGAGACCGGCCGCGTGCTGCTCCGGCCGAGCGGGACCGAGCCGCTCGTCCGCGTCATGGTCGAAGCCGAGACGCGCGAGGCCGCCGACCGGCATGCGCGCGCGATCGCCGACGTGGTCACCGCGGCGTCGAGCTAGCGACCGCTTCGCGGATCGTCGCTCGTCCGTCGGCGCCGAGGGCGACGTCCCATCGCGTCCCGGCGGCCGGCACACCGGTGAGCCGGAGCGCGCCGAGTCCGTCCAGCGGATGTGGGTCCGCGACAAGGACGCCGTCCCGCACCTCGAGGCCGAGCAACAGCCGCATCCATAGGAACGGCGCCGCGGTCGCCCATGCCTGAGGGTCCGACGCGGTCGGGTACCGGACCGGGAACCCGGTGTCGTTGCGCGCGTACCCTGCGAACGCCTCGGGCAGTCGATACTCGCGCCGTTCCGCCGCCGCGAGCATCGACACCGCGATGCGGTTGGCCTCGTCGCGATAGCCGTACCGGTGCAGCCCCGCCGCGACCAGCGCGTTGTCGTGCGCCCAGACCGTGCCGGTGTGATAGCCGAGCGGGCTGAAACCGCCATCGCTGATCGCGGCGGTCCGTACCCCCCACCCCGACCACAGGTCGTCGGAGAACAACCGGTCGACGAGCACGTGGGCGCGCTCGGCCGGCACGATCCCGGACCACAGCGTGTGCCCGATGTTGGACGTGAGGGAAAGGATCTGCCGACCGTCGGCGTCGAGCCCGAGCGCGTAATAGCCGCCTCGGTCCGTCGTGGCGAATGATGCGTCGAACCGCTCGGCCAGCTCGTCGCGCGACCGTCGCAGCCGGCCAGCGAGCGCGTCGTCGCCCATCACCTCTCCGGCCAGCTCGGCGGTTCGGTCGTAGGCGTCGAACGCGTAGCCCTGTACCTCGCACAGGGCGATCGGCGGTGAGGCGACGGAGCCGTCGCCGAACAGGACCCCACGGCCGGAATCCTTCCATCCCTGGTTCGCCAAGCCGCGCGAGGACCGTGTCTCGTAGGCGAGGAAGCCACCGTGCCGGGCGCGGTTGTCGTCGATCCAGCCGAGCGCGCGCTCGGCGTTCGGCCACAGTGTCCGAACGAGCTCGTCGTCGCCGGTGACCCGGTGGTACTCCGACAGCACGACGAGCCACAGCGGCGTCGCGTCGACCGAGCCGTAGTACGGCCGGTGCGGCACCTCGCCGCACACCGTCAACTCGCCCTGCCGGAGCTCGTGCATGATTTTGCCGGGCTCCTCGTCGGTGAAGTCTTCGCGGCGTGTGCCCTGCATCGCGGCGAGGATCTCGAGCGCGCCACGTGCGAGCTTCGGCGCCACCAAGAGTGATTGGTACGACGTGATCAGCGAGTCGCGGCCGAACACCGCCATGAACCAGGGGAGGCCTGCCGCCGGGATGGTCGCGGTGTGTCCGTCGGCGGAAACCTCGAGCCGAAGGGCGGACAGATCCGTCAACGACCGCTCCCACACGCGCTCGATCAGGTCGTCGTCGGCCTCGAGCACCGGCAGCTCGTCCTGCCACGCGCGCGCCTCGCCGAGCGCGTCCGCGTCCGCGGGCTCGTGCGCGGCTGCGTGGTCGGGCGGGGCGTCGGCGACGTCCGGCCGCCGCCACTCGACGTCGATCGTCAGGACGGCGACGCCTCGCCCGGGAAGCTCGAGCGGGAAGACGGCTCGGTTCCCCTGGAACAACGGCTCGCGCGAGAACCGCAACGCCGTCGAGGCGGTGAACGGCGCCCGGTCGTACGAGAAGGTCATCGCCCGCGTCGCCGGCTCACGCGTCGTCTGGAACGCGCCGACCTTGTGGATCGCGGTCTGTTTCACCTCGAAGACGTCCGCGAAGTCGGCGTCCACGTCGAGCGCGAGCGTGCACGTGACCGGCGTGTTGGCGTGGTTGCGCACGATGATCCGCTCGTGCAAAGCATGCGTGATGCGCCGGCGCCGTTCGACCGACAGGGTCTCGGCCGCCAAGGCCTCGTCGCCGCCGTTGGTCAGGAAGAACCGCGCCTCGTGTGGGGCGAGCTGTCCGCTCGTCAATGGGAGCAGCGGCCGGTCGTTCAGCGTCAACTCGAACCGGGAGAGGTGCCGCGTGTCCGCATGGAAGATCCCCGTCACGGTCTCGGGATCGACGTCGCCCGCTCGGTCGGACAGGGCGAACGCCGATCCGTGGAAGACCGCGACCGCATCGCGGGGCACCTCCGGAGGCGCATCCTCCTGCGGAGAGCCGGCCGCGCCGTCGCGCGAGGGACCGGGGGGACGCACAGCCAAGGGTTTTGCCCGGGCGTCCATCGGATAAACAAGACCCCGGATGGCGTCCGGCCCATTACGTATCGCGCTCGTCGCCCCGCCATGGTTCGAGGTTCCGCCGGACGGCTATGGCGGCATCGAGGAGATGGTGGGCGCGCTCGCCAACGGTCTCACGGCCCGGGGACACGCCGTCACCCTCCTGGCCGCGGGGGACGATCGGACCGATGCGACATTGGTCCCGACGTTCGACGAACCACCTGAGGGTCTCGGCACGCCCGCCGCTGCCACGACCGAGCTGGTGCACGCCTCTCGGGTCGCGCACGAGCTGGCCGGGCTCGACATCGACGTCGTCCACGATCACTCCGTCGCAGGTCCGGTCCTCGCGCACGACCGCCCGGTGCCGACGGTCGCAACGGTGCACGGACCGATCGATGACGCGCAGGCGGCCCTGTACGCCGCGAGCGACGTGTTCCTTGTCGCGATCTCCGAGGCGCAGCGGCGCTCGCGCCCCCATCTTCGATGGGCCGGCACCGTGCACAACGGGATCGACGTCGGCGCCTATCCGTTCCGCGACGACAAGCAGGACCGGTTCCTGTTCCTCGGCCGCATGAGCGCCGACAAGGGCGTCGAGGAGGCGATCGCCGTCGCGTCCGCGGTCGGCGCCCCGCTGAACATCGCCGCCAAGTGCGACGATCCGGACGAACAGGCGTACTTCGCCGAGCACGTGGAGCCTCGGTTGGACGACCGCATCCGATACCTCGGCTCCGTCGAGGGCCACGAGAAGCTCGAGCTGTTGGCGACCGCGCGCGCGTTGCTGTTCCCGATCCGATGGGAGGAGCCGTTCGGCATGGTGATGGTCGAGGCCCTTGCCTGCGGAACACCGGTGATCGCCTTCGGGCGAGGGTCCGTCCCGGAGGTGATCGAGGACGAGGTGACCGGCCTGATCGTCGACGATGTCGACGCGATGATCGACGCCGCCCGGCGGATCGATGCCATCCGTCCGAGCGTGTGCCGCGCCGACGCGCTCGGCCGGTTCGATGCGTCGGTGATGACGGCGGGGTATGAGCGTGTCTACCGCGAGCTCACGGCCGGCACGCCGGGTTAGTCGTCGACGACCTCGCGGTCGACCATGACCCAGCCGCGCTCCTTGCCGTCGGCGTCGGCCAGCGGCACGCACTTGGTCTCGATCGCGATCTCGTATCCATCGGCGTCGCGGTGCACCGACCGGCCCCGCCAGCCGTCCATCCCATCGACGAACGGATCCCAGATGGGCACGACGTCGGTCTCGTCACGGCGGATCGCGTCGGGGAGCGGCCGCCCGAGCACATCGGCGGCGGCGATCCCGTACAGGGACTCCGCGGCACGGTTCCACGCGGTGACCGTCATGTCGGTGTCGTAGGCGATCACGGCGTCGCTGATGCTCTCGAGCAGGCGCGCGTGGAAGTCACGCTCTTCGACCGCGCGCTTGCTGTCGCTGATGTCGTACAGGACGCCTTGCAGGCACAGCGGTGTGCCGTCCTCGCCGTGGACGACGGTCGACTCGTCACGGATCCACAGCATCCGACCGTCCTTGGTGAACATCCGGTATTCGATCGTCACGAGCCGGTCCTCGGTACCGTCGGCCGCAGCGGCGAGCGTGTCCTCGGTCGCGCGGTCGATGTCGTCGGGGTGGACCGACGCCTTCCACGGGCCTTCGTGCGCCATCCACTCCTCGGGCGTCCACCCAAGGATCTCTTCCATCTTGGTGCTGACGTCGAGCCAGTCGCCCTCGGTTCCGATCTCGCAGGTGTAGACGATGGCGGGGAGGTGCTCGACGAGCACGCGGTACTTCGCCGCCGCCTCGAGGAGGCCGTGCTCTCGATCGTGCTGCGTGGTGGCCATGCGTCCTCCTCGGGGTCCCGACGTCGTAGTCCTCGGGCCGAAGCCGGGGACCTTAGGCGGCATGGTTGTTCATTGACGTTCCTCGATGCATATGGTTCGCTGTTCATCGAGGAACATCGATGGAGGTTGCTCGAGGATGCAGACCAAGGAACTCCCGATCATGGCGGTCGAATGCTGCGCGCCGGTCGCTGACCGCGGCATCTCGGACGCGCAGGCCGCCACGCTGGCGTCGGTCTTCAAGGCGCTTGCCGATCCCAGCCGCGTGCTCATCGTGAATCTGCTGGCCAACGCAAGCGAACCGGTGTGCGTCTGCGACTTCGTTCCGGAGCTCGGGCTGTCCCAGGGCACTGTCAGCTTCCATCTGAAGAAGCTGCTCGACGTCGGCATCCTCGAACGCGAGCAACGAGGCACCTGGGCCTACTACTCGCTCAACCACGACGCGCTCGACCGTCTCGGCGACGTGTTCGCATCGAAGGAGGACGCACGATGACCGACAACACGACGCTTCGTGACGAGGTCCGGGACCGGTACGGCGAGATGGCGACGGCGGTCGCGACCGGCGCCGGTGCCGCGTGCGACTGTGGCCACCCCGGTTCCACGTGTGCGGACGAAGGCCACGTCTTCGGCCCGGAGCTCTACATGGCGCTCGAGAGCGAACAGCTTCCCGAGGGCGCGGTGCTCGCGAGCCTGGGGTGTGGCAACCCGACCGCGATCGCCGACCTGCACGAGGGGGAGACCGTCCTCGATCTCGGCTCGGGCGGCGGGATCGACGTGCTCCTGTCCGCGAAGCGCGTTGGCCCGACGGGCAAGGTCTACGGGCTCGACATGACCGAGGAGATGCTTGCGCTCGCGATCCGCAACCGCGACGACGCCGGCGCGACCAACGTGGAGTTCCTCAAGGGCTACATCGAGGACGTCCCGCTCCCGGCGAACACCGTCGACGTGATCATCTCCAATTGCGTGATCAACCTGTCGATCGACAAGCCCAAGGTCCTGGCCGAGATGCATCGGGTCCTGCGGCCGGGCGGACGGATCGGGATCAGCGACGTCGTCGCCGACGATGCGCTCTCCGCGGAGCAGCGAGCCGAGCGCGGCAGCTACGTGGGGTGCATCGCGGGCGCGCTGTCGTTCCGCGAGTTCGAGGACGGACTGCGCGCGACGGGATTCAGCGATGTCTCGATCACGTCGATGGACGAGCCCGTCGCCGGCATCCACTCCGCCGTCATCAAGGCGACCAAGCGCGAAGGCGATGCGGGCGTCGAGACGGCTGCGGCCGCTCCGCGGGTGGCCGGTCGCTCCTGCTGCTGACGTCCGACCGCCGCGCCTGGCTCTTTCGGTGACCGCGGTCTCGCCACGGCCGATCGGTCGGTTCGAGGTCGATCGGGCCGCGCTCGCGTGGCAGCGAGCGCGGCCCGGCGACCGTCAGCTCGGCGGCGCGAAGAACTCGAGTGCGATGCCGTCGGGATCGCGGAAGCTCACATCTGAGCCGTAGTGCGCGTCCTCGATAGGACCGTGCGCGATGTCGAGCTCGTCCAAGCGGGCCGTCCACTTCTCGAGCTCCGCCCGGTCGGCGCATCCGAACGCGATGTGGTCCAGCCCGACGCGGAACTCACTGAACGACTCTGCCGGCGCGGGCGTTCCGTGCTGGTGCAGCGCGAAGAGGTTCCCGTTGCCGACGAGGTACACGACGTGATGAAGGTCGTGCACCGTGTCTTCGTCGAGCACCGGCTTCGCGTCGAAGAGCGCCTCATACCAAGGAACGCTCACCGTGAGATCACGAACCGTGAGCGCCACGTGCGTGAGCGGCGGAAACGTGTCCATGTCGTTCTCCTTTCCTGTTCGATGTCCGTCGTGTCGACTATCCGTGCGCACACGCCGAGCGACCATGATCGAGGCACCGACGGTGCTGATCGAGACACCAAGATGCGAAACTGGGCGAATGCGCAAAGGCCTGGCCCCTGAGGATCTCGGCGATCTCCTCGAACTGCCGCTGTTGGCCGTTCTCGCGACGCACCGTGTGGACGGGACGGTCCTTCTGTCTCCGGTGTGGCACGAGTGGCGCGATGCCGGCTTCGACGTCGTGACCAACTCCGGCGACGGAAAGGTGGCGCATCTGCGCCGAGATCCCCGCGCAAGCATCGTGGTGTGTGACCACAGCCCTCCGTATCGTGGCATCGAGCTGCGGACGACGGCGCAGCTCATCTCTCTGGACGATGACTCGGTGGTTCGCCGGATCGCGACGCACTATCTGGGCGCCGAGGAAGGCGCGCGGTACGCCGAGGGTTCGGGCGACGACCTGCTCATCCGTCTGGAGCCCGGTGAGGTGCGCGCCTGGGACTTCGCCGACTAGCGTCGGCCGGCGGCGTTACCCCGTGCGAATTCAGTTTCCGAACCGAGATCGGTTTCCTCCATGCGGGCGATGCCGGGTCGGCAGGAAGCGCTGTTACCCTCGGCGGACATGTGCGGCATCGTCGGCTACGTAGGGCCGGACGAGGCGCTCCCCATCGTGCTGGCGGGTCTCCGGCGTCTCGAGTACCGCGGCTACGACTCCGCCGGCGTCGCGGTGCTCGGCGACGGGCTCGAGGTTCGCAAGCGCTCGGGCAAGCTCGGTGAGCTCGAGGCGGCGCTCGCGGCCGAACCGCCGCTGCCCGGCCGCGTCGCGATCGCGCATACGCGGTGGGCGACGCACGGCGCGCCGACCGACGCCAACGCGCATCCGCAGACGGATTGTCCGGGCGACATCGCCGTGATCCACAACGGGATCATCGAGAACCATCACGACCTGCGGGTCGGTCTGGAGAAGCGCGGTCACACGTTCGACTCCGACACCGACACCGAAGTCGTTGCCCATCTGATCGAGGACGCGCTCGGCGAGACCGAGGACCTGACCGAGGCGGTGCGCGGCGTCGTCACCCGGCTGCACGGCGCGTACGCCCTCGTCGTCACCTCGTCGGGCCATCCCGGCGAGCTGGTGGGCGTCAAGGTCTCCTCGCCGCTGGTCGTCGGGCTCGGGAACGGCGAGACGATGCTGGCTTCGGACATCCCGGCGGTGCTCGAGCGCACGCGGGCCGTCGTTCCGCTGGGGGAGGGGCAAGTCGCGACGATCTGGTCGGACGGGTGCGCGATCACCGACCTGGGGGGACGGCCGGTCGCGGTCGAGCCGATCGAGGTCGACTGGGACGTCACGGCCGCGCAGAAGGGCGGCTACGACTGGTTCATGCGCAAGGAGATCGACGAGCAGCCGGACGCGATCCGCGACACGCTCGTCGGCCGCGCCAACGCCGGGCGTCTCGCGCTCGACGAGCTCCGGATCCCCGACGACGTGCTCCGCGAGGTGTCGAAGGTGTTCGTCGTCGCGTGTGGCACGGCGTTCCACTCGGGGCTCGTCGCGAAGTACGCGATCGAGCACTGGACACGGCTGCCCGTCGAGATCGAGATCGCGAGCGAGTTCCGGTACCGCGACCCGGTGCTCGGCCCGGACACGCTGACGCTCGCAGTGTCGCAGTCGGGCGAGACGATCGACACGCTCGAGGCCGCGCGACACGCTCGCCGTCAGGGCTCGCAGGTGATCGCGGTCACGAACACGGTGGCGTCGTCGCTGGCGCGGGAGGCCGACGGCGTCCTCTATACCCACGCGGGTCCGGAGATCGGCGTGGCCTCGACGAAGACGTTCGCGACGCAGATGGTCGCCCAGCAGCTCGTGGCGCTCTACCTCGCCCAGGTGCGCGGGGCGATGTTCCCCGAGGAGATCGCCGCGGTTCTGGACGAGCTCGCGGCGCTGCCCGACCAGGTCGCCGACGCGATCGAGCTCGACGCGCAGCTGCGCGCGATCGCCGAGGCGTTCGTCGAGGCCCGCGACTACCTGTTCATCGGGCGGCACACGGGCTACCCGGCTGCGCTCGAGGGCGCGCTCAAGCTCAAGGAGCTTTCCTACATCCACGCGTCGGGGTACCCCGCCGGCGAGCTCAAGCACGGTCCGATCGCGCTGGTCGACGTGGGCGTTCCGGTCGTCGCGATCGCGACCCGTTGCCACGTGTATCCCAAGATGGTGTCGAACATCCAGGAGGTGAAGGCGCGCGGCGCGGCGGTGATCGCGGTCGTGTCCGAAGGGGACGCGGAGGCCGCGGGTCTCGCCGATCACGTGATCGAGGTGCCGGAGACGCCGGAGCTGTTGTCGCCGGTCGTCGTGACGGTTCCGTTGCAGTTGCTCGCGTACCACGTTGCGGTGCTCCACGGCCGCGACGTCGACCGGCCGCGGAACCTCGCGAAGTCCGTGACCGTGGAGTAGGGCCGTGGGACGGTGCCGGCGCCTGCTGCTCGCGGCCGCGGTCGCCCTGCCGCTCGTGTCCGCGTCGGCCGGCCCGGCGGCCGCGTGTGCCTGCGCGCCGTTGGGCGCGAAACAGATCATCCGCCACGCCGACGCGGTGATCGCCGGGCGCGTCGAGAACCAGACGACGCTCGACACCGTCGACACGCGCAGCACCGTGCGGGTGCAGGGCATCTACCGCGGGAACGTTCCCGGGACGATCTTCGTCGACAGCAACCTCGGACCGGGCGGTGGGTCGGACTGCGCGGTGCTGTACCCGGTCGGCTCGGTGGTCGACCCGATGGTGCTGGCCAAGCTGCCGGGCGGGAGCTACACGATCGAACCGTGTGTGATCGGGTCGATCCCGCACATGCGACAGCTCCTCGGGACGGCACGGCCGCCGCCACTCACCGGGCTATCGCCGAGCGTGAGCGCGAGTCCGATCCCCGCTCCTGTGGGAACGACGGCGCCGATCTCGGGGACCAGCTGGCTCGCCGTCGGGGTCGGCCTTGTGTTGGCCGTGGCTCTGATCGCGGCCGCGGTCCGCTGGTCGGGCCGCCGGGCGGTCGAGACGGCGTCGCCCTTCGACGACCTGCCGGGGGTGCCCGGCGACGACGGCGGAGTGGGCGATCCGCCGGCGGGCGACGGTGAGGGGCCGCGTGATGTCGGCCCCGATGGTGATCCAGACGCCGCGCCGGGCCACGGCCGCAGCGGCTAGCCTGCACCCGTGGAGATCGTCGGCCTCGGCGTCGATATCTGCGAGATCGCGCGGATGGAGCGTGCGCTCGCCCGCCACCCGACGATGCGCCAACGCGTGTTCACGCCCGACGAGATCGCGTATTGCGAGTCGAAGGCCCGGCCGGCCGAGAGCTTCGCGGGCCGCTTCGCGGCGCGGGAAGCGGTCATCAAGGCGATCGGCGGCTATCGCGGACGGCTGTGGCAGGACATCAGCGTCGTGCGGCACCCGAGCGGAGCGCCGTCGATCGCTGTGGCCGGGAACGCCAAGCGGCGCGCCGACACGCTCGGTGTCTCGCGCGTGCTACTCACCGTGACGCACGAGAAAACGAACGCCATCGCGTTCGCCGTGGCGGTGACCGACGGATGAAGCCGCTGCTGACGCCCGACGACGCGCGCGCGCTCGACGCCGCGACGCAGGTCGGAGGCACCCCGGCCGCGGTCCTGATGGAGCGGGCGGGCGCGGCCGTGGCTCGTTCGTGCCTGGACCTGTTGGGCGGCGCCTACGGCCGCCGCGTCGTCGTCGCGTGCGGCAAGGGGAACAACGGCGGTGACGGCTTCGTGACGGCCAGGCACCTCGCGCGCGCCGGCGTTCGCGTGGCGGTCTTCGCGGACGAGGCCGCCGGCCTTGCGGCCGACATGCGCGGCCGACTGATCTTGGAGACGGACGTCCGTGTACGAGCGCTCGAGCGGGAAGGTTTGGACCGAGCGCTCCAACGAGCCGACGCGGCCGTCGACGCGATCGCGGGAACCGGATCGCGGGGCGCGCCGCAACGAGCATGGGCATCGGCGATCGACGTGCTGAACGCGGCGGACGTGCCCGTCGTCGCCGTCGACATCCCGAGCGGTGTCGACGGCGCGACCGGCGCCGCGCCGGGGGCCGCGATCGAGGCAGAACTGACGGTCACGTTCGGGGCGCCGAAGGTGGGCACGGCGCTGCTGCCCGGCGCCGCGCTCGCGGGCGCGATCCGCGTCGTCGACATCGGGTTCGACGACGAGGCCATGCGCGCGAGGGCGTGGCTCACCGAGCCCGACGATGTCGCGGCCGTCCTCCCCGAGCGTCCGCTCGACGGCCACAAGCGGACGAGTGGCACGCTCGTCGTCGTTGCCGGCTCCCGCGCGATGACGGGCGCCGCGCATCTGGTCGCCCGGGCGGCGATGCGCGTCGGGGCGGGTTACGTCGTCGTGGCGGTACCGGCCTCGGTCCTCCCGGTCGTCCAAACCGATCTCACCGAGGCGGTCTTCCTGCCGGTGGCCGAGACGGATGGCGGTTCCATCGCGCCCGATGCCGTCGACGCGGTGATCGACGCGGCGTCGCGCGCGCACGCGGTCGCGATCGGGCCCGGCCTGTCGCGCGACCCCGGCACCGCGTCGTTCGTTCGCGAGGTGGTGCGAACGTCGCCCGTCCCCCTCGTCGTCGACGCCGACGCACTCAACGCCTTCGCCTCGGAAGCGGGATCGATAGCCGACCGCAAGGCCGAGGCGGTGATCACGCCGCACGGAGGTGAGCTCGCGCGACTGCTCGGGCGCGAGCCGTCGGTCGATCGGATCGGCGATGCGCGAGCGCTCGCCGACGCGGCGCGGGCCGTCGCGCTCGTGAAGGGCACGCGGACCGTCGTCGTCGATCACGACGGTGTTGCGCGCGTCAATCCGACCGGGTCGACCGCCCTCGCCACCGCCGGCACGGGAGACGTCTTGACCGGCACGATCGGCGGCCTGCTCTCGCGTGGCGTCGAGCCCGCGGCCGGCGCGTGGGCCGGCGCATATCTGCACGGCCTCGCCGGCCTCGCCGCCGGAGAACGGACCGGCGACGGCACGGTCGCCGGCGACGTCGCGGACCTCCTGCCCGAGGCGCTCGCGCGGGTGGCGGAGGGCGCGTGACCGAGACCCGCTTCCGTTCCACGACCGTCGAGGTCGATCTCGACGCCGTCCGTTCCAACGCGGCGGCGCTCAAGCCCGACGACGCGGAGTTGATGGCGGTCGTCAAGGCGAACGCGTACGGCCACGGCGCCGTCCGGATCGCGCGTGCCGCGCTCGAGGGCGGCGCGACGTGGTGCGGCGTCGCGCTCGTTGAAGAGGGTTTGGAGCTCCGGACGGCCGGCATCGAGGCGCCGATCCTGGTCCTTTCGGAGTTCCCCCCGGGCGCGGAGGCCGTCGCCCTCGCGCATCGCCTCACCCCGAGCGTCTATTCGCAGGAAGGGCTGGCTTCACTCGCCGCCGCGTCGCGCGGAGGTCTCGGCGTCCACGTGAAGGTCGACACCGGCATGCACCGCGTCGGGGTGTGGCCGCCGGAGGATCTGCCCGGGTTCTTGGCCGACGTCACGGCCGCCGGTCTCGAGGTCGAAGGGATCTGGACCCACCTAGCCAAGAGCGAGGACGACGCAGAGACGACGGCGCGCCAGCTGGCGGTGTACAACGCGGCCCTCGACGCGGCGAAGGCGGCCGGGTTCGTGCCGGGGCTCCGTCATGCGGCCAACAGCGGCGGCGTGCTGCGCCATCCGGAGTCGCACTACGACCTGGTACGACCCGGGATCGCCCTGTACGGGATCGGGCCGGCTCCCGATGAGGGCGCCGGCTTGCGTCCCGCGCTCACGTGGCGCTCCACCGTCGCGTTCGCTCGCCCGCTCGCCGCAGGCGAGCGGGTGAGCTACGGCCTTCGATACGAGCTCAACCGGGACGCGGTGGTCGCCACGGTACCCGTCGGCTACGCCGACGGGTACCCCCGCGCGGCGTCGAGCCGCGCCGACGTCTTGATCCGCGGCCGCCGCTGCCGCGTCGCCGGCAGCGTCACGATGGACCAGCTGATCGTCGACTGTGGCGACCTTCCGGTTGTGGCCGGCGACGAGGTCGTGCTCCTCGGCCGCCAGGGCGACGACGAGATCACCGCCTGGGAGCTCGCGACCAGCGCGGACACGATCGCCTACGAGATCGTCACGAGGATCGGCGAGCGCGTCCCGCGCACCTACACAGGAGCGACCGCGTGACCCGCACGCTCGTCGAGGTTGCGCAGGCGGCTTCCACGTGCACGAAGTGCCGGCTCGCGACCACCCGGACCCAGGTCGTCTTCGGCGTTGGGAACCCGGACGCCGACCTGCTCTTCATCGGCGAGGCGCCGGGCCAGAACGAGGACAAGCAGGGAGAGCCGTTCGTCGGCGCGGCCGGTCAGCTGCTGACACGGATGCTCGGCGAGATCGGTCTCACACGCGAGCAGGTCTATATCGCCAACATCCTCAAGTGCCGGCCGCCCGGCAACCGCGATCCGCAGGACGACGAGATCGAGGCGTGCACGCCGTGGCTCGTCGAGCAGATGTCGTTCATCCAGCCATGCCTGATCGCCACGCTCGGGAATTTCGCGACGAAGTTCGTGCTCGAGACCAAGACGGGGATCACGCGGATGCGCGGCTCTGTGTACCCGTGGCACGGTCGCAAGGTGATTCCGACGTTGCACCCCGCCGCCGTCCTGCGCGGCGGCGAGAAGGGGCGGCAATTCGCAGAGTTTCAAGAAGACTTTGGACTGATCAAGCGGACACTCGATGGATGCAAAGCGCCACTACCTCCGCCCGTCAGTTCGCTCGTGGGGTTCGAGCGCGAGGAACAACCGGCGGTTCCCGACGATCAGCTGGAGCTGTTCTGACGGCGTCGCGGCTCGTGATCGAGGTTCCGACCGCCGACGACACGCGCGCCGCCGGCGCCGCCCTCGCCCCGCTGCTTCAGCCGCGCGACGTCGTCGTCCTCACCGGCGAGCTCGGCGCCGGCAAGACCACGTTCGTGCGAGGCATCGCCGCCGGGCTCGGCGCGACGGAGCACGTCGCGTCGCCGACCTTCACGCTCGTCCGCGAGTACGTGTCCGGGCGCGTGCCCGTCGCCCACGTGGACCTGTACCGGCTCGACCGCGAGCAGGACGTGATCGATCTGGCGCTCGACGAGCTCGAGGACGGCGAGCGCGTGCTCCTCGTCGAATGGGGCGACCCCGTCGCCGAGCTGCTCGCCGAGGACCGCCTGCGCGTCGAGCTCGTCGGCGTCGATCCGACCGGCGCCGACGAGACCCGGCGGATCACGGTGGAGCCGACGGGCGACGCATGGACGCGACGGCGCGACGAGATCGACGCCGCCCTCCAGCGGTGGTCGCGATGATCGTGGTCGGGATCGACACGGCGACCCCACAGGTCTCCGTCGCGATCGGCACCGAGACCCAGATCCTCGGCCGCATCCAGATCGCCGGCAAGGCGCGCCAGGAGAGCGTGACGCCGGCGCTCGAACAGCTGCTTGCGTGGACCGGCACGGACCTCGACCGGGTCGGCGGGTTCGCCGTCGGCATCGGGCCGGGGCTGTTCACCGGCCTTCGCGTCGGCGTCGAGACCGCGAAGACGCTCGCCCAGGTGACCGGCGCCCCGCTGATCGCCGTGCCGAGCATCGACGCCGTCGCGTACGCCGTGCGACACACGGAGCGCACGATCGCGGCGGTGATCGACGGCCGCCGCAAGGAGGTCTTCGCGGCGCTCTACCGCCCGGTGCCCGGCGGCGTGGTCCGTCTGACCGAGCCTGCGGTGCAACGGCCTGAGGCGCTCGCCGCCGACCTGGAGGCGGCTCCGCGAGAAGTGCTGGCGGTCGGGGATGGTGCCATCCTGTATCGGGACGTGCTCCGAACGGTGGGCGCCCGGGTGGAGTTCGCCTCGCCCGCGGCCGCGCACCCCGACGCGGCCTCGCTCGTCGAGCTGGCAGTGCCGAGGTTCCTCCGAGAGGAACACGACCAGGTGTTCGACGTCGTGCCGATGTACCTGAGGAAGTCTGATGCTGAGATCGCGTGGGATAGCCGAGCCCGGGGCAGCCAGCCTTGAGGTGACGAAGATGCGCCGCCGCCACCTGCGTGGCGTGATGGCGATCGAGCGGCAGGCCTACGCACGCCCGTGGACGCCCAACCTGTTCGTCGCGGAGATGTCCGAGCCGAACAACCGCAACTACCTCGTGGCGCGCATCGACAAGGACGTCGTCGGGTACGCGGGCCTCATCTGCTACGGCGACGAGGCGCACATCACCAACATCGCCATCGACCCGATGCTGCAAGGTCATGGGATCGCGCACCGGCTGCTCGCCGAGGAGATCGTCGCCGCGCGCGACATGGGCGCGACGGCCGTCTCGCTCGAGGTCCGCGTCACCAACTGGCGCGCGCAACGCGTCTACGCGCGGTTCGGGTTCCATCCGGTGGGGATCCGCCGCAACTACTACGCCGAGCTGCACGAGGACGCGCTGATCATGTGGACCGATGACGTCCGCGATCGCGCGTATCGCCATCGCCTGAACGCGATCGTGCAGAAGCTCCCCGAAGGCATCCGCCCGCAAGCGGGCACCCTGTGATCACGCTCGGCATCGAGACCTCGTGCGACGAGACCGCCGTCGCGATCGTCGAGGACGGCTTCTCGCTTCGCACCAACCTGATCGCGCGGCAGGAGCACCTGCACGAGCGGTTCGGCGGCGTCGTCCCCGAGGTTGCGGCGCGGGCCCACGTCGAGGCACTCAACCCGCTGCTGGCGCAGGCCCTGGACGAGACCGGGCTCGACCACGGCGACCTCGACGGCATCGCCGTGACGGTCGGGCCCGGGCTCGTCGGCGCGCTGCTGGTCGGGATGGCCGCGGCCAAGGCGGTGAGCCTGGCCACCAAAACGCCGCTCGTCGGCGTCAACCATCTCGAGGCGCACTACTGGGCCAACTTCCTGGAGCACGGCAAGCCCGAGCCGCCGTACGTGGCGCTGATCGTGAGCGGAGGCCACACGATGCTGGTCCACGTGCCGGAGCTGTTCCGCCATGTGGTGCTCGGTCAGACCTTGGATGACGCGGCGGGGGAGGCCTTCGACAAGGTCGCGCGGATGCTGGGGCTCGGCTTCCCCGGTGGTCCGGCGCTCGACGCGGCCGCGCGCACCGGCGACCCGAACGCGATCCGGTTCCCGCGGGCGATGGAAGACTCCGGCGATCTGGACTTCTCGATGAGTGGGTTGAAGACGGCGGTCCTGCGGTACGTCAAGGCCGAACGCGCGGCGGGTCGCGACATCGACGTGCCCGACCTTGCGGCGAGCTTCCAGGAGGCGATCGTCGACGTGCAGGTGACCAAGACCATCGAGGCGGCGCGGCGCACCGGCGTCGAGTGCGTCCTGATGGGCGGCGGCGTCGTCGCGAACACCCGGCTGCGCGAGCGCTTGGTCGCCGATGGCTCGTCGGCCGGCCTCGAGGTGCTCGTCCCACCGCTCGCACTGTGCACCGACAACGCCGCGATGGTCGCGTGCCTCGGCGCCGCACGGCTCGAACGGGGCGACCGGTCCCGGTTGGACATCGCCGCTGACCCCAACCTACCCTTGGCCCCGTGACCACGATCCTGGTGACCGGGGGCGCCGGGTTCATCGGCTCGAACCTGGCCGATCGTCTCCTGGCCGAGAACCACCGCGTGATCGCGGTCGACGACCTGTCCACCGGCCGCATCGCGAACCTCGGCGACGCCCGCGCCTACGGCAAGGCCTACACCTTCTTCAACATGGACGTGCGCACGGGTGGCCTCTTGTCGTTGTTCGAGCGGCACCGGCCCGAGATCGTGTTCCATCTCGCCGCACAAGCCGGTGTGCGTCCCTCACTCGAAGATCCCGTGCACGACGCCGGCATCAACATCATGGGGACGCTCAATGTGCTCGAGTGCGCGATCAAGGTGGAGGCGCGGAAGGTGATCTACGCTGCCAGCGGCGGCACCATCTACGGAGAGCCGAAGCGCCTGCCCGCCAAGGAATCTACCGCGCAGGGCTCGTTCCCGCTCAGCCCGTACGGCATCTCGAAGAAGGCGGTGCTCGACTACCTCGGCTTCTACCAGCGCTACCGGGGTCTGGACTTCACGGCGTGTGCGCTCGCGAACGTCTACGGGCCGCGCCAGGACCCCTACGGCGAGGCCGGCGTCGTCTCGATCTTCGCCTCGTCGATGCTCGCCGGGAAGGTGCCGACGATCTACGGCGACGGCAACCAGACGCGCGACTACGTGTTCATCGACGACGTGGTGCACGCGTTCGTGCAGGCGATGGACCGGGGCTCGGGCAAGCTCGTGAACATCGGCACCGGGCTGGAGACGAGCGTCAACGGGCTCTACGGCCTGCTGTCGCAGATCATCGGGTTCGACGAGGAGGCGGCGCACGGACCGCTGCCGCCGGGTGAGCTCCGCCGGATCGCCCTCGACATCTCCGTGGCCGCCAAGGCGCTCGCCTGGAAGCCCTGGACCCATCTCGAGGACGGCCTCGCCGAGACCGTCGCCTATCTGAAGGGCATCTGATGGCCGACGCGCGGGCGGCCGCGGTCACCGACGTCGCCGGCAAGCTCACCGAGCGCGTCGCCGCGTTCGTGAAGAAAGAGCGTGTGCCCGGTGCGGCGGCCGGGGTCATCGTGGACGACGCGCTTGTCTGGACGACGGGGTACGGATACGCGGACGTGGAGGCGCGTCGTCCGCATGACGCGCAGACGCTGTTCCGCATCGCGTCGATCACGAAGACGTTCACCGCGACGGCGATCATGCAGCTCCGCGACGAGGGCGCGCTGCACCTGGACGACCCGGCCGTCGCGTACCTGCCCGAGCTTCGCGACGCGACGAGCCCCTTCGGCATGATCGAGACGGTCACCCTCCGCCGGATGCTGTCGCATGAGTCGGGCCTGATGGGCGACCCGCCCGGCTCCCGATGGTTCCACGATATCTACGAGGCGTCGGCGACGGTGAACCTGGCCAAGGGCGTCGAGATCTCGACGATGATCCCGCCGAACATCCAGCAGAAGTACTCCAACCTGGCGTTCCAACTGCTCGGCGAGATCGTCGCGCGCCTGGACGGGCGGGCATATCCGGACGCGATCCGAGCCAGGATCCTCGATCCGCTCGGCATGGCGTCGAGCGGGTTCCATCCGCTCCCACCCGAGCTGCTGGCGCGCCGCGCCATCGGGTACAAACCGCGCTGGCTGTCCGACGCATTCGAGCCGTTCAGCTCGACGCTGACGGAGTTCCCGCTCGCCGAGGGCGGCCTGCAGTCGAGCGTCGAGGATGTCGCGAAGTGGTTGTCGGCGCAGTTCCCGATGGAGAAGGCTGCCGAAGGCCACAAGACGGTCCTGTCGGATGCGACCCTCCGCGAGATGCAGCGCCCGCGCTACCTCGAGGGCGACAAGTGGGAAGAGGCCTGGGCGATCGGGTGGTACGCCGTGCGCAAGGGCGAGACGGTCTGGTTGCAGCACTCCGGCGGCTTGCCCGGGTTCATCACGAACGCGTGCTTCCGCGCCAAGGAGCGCATCGGGGCGATCGCGTTCCTCAACGGGGTCGCGAACGCGTCGGAACTCGCGATGGATCTCGGCGCGATCGCGCTGGACGCGGTGCGCAGCGCCGCCGCCGATTTCGAGTTGCCCGAAGCGATGCCCGACGCGTACGGACGCTTGCTCGGCGTCTACGGCGAGCCGATCGAGGCGATCTTGTGGCGACTCGAGTGGCGCGACGGCGCACTCGTGCTCCGCGATCCCGAAGAACCCGACGAAACGCTCACGTTGCTGCCCACCGACGACCCGCTCCGCTTCACGATCGACTGGTTCCGCCGTGAGTCCGGGGAGCCGGTGGCGTTCCACACCGGCGCCGACGGCCGCGTGACCGGGGTGACGATCGGGCCGTACTCGCTGCAGCGTTTCGAGCCGATCGGCGAGCCGGCGGTCTCCTAACCGCGATGGCGGTCGACGCTCGGTTCCGAAGCGCCTACGCCGACGCGTCGTGGACGCCGTTCTGGCTGGACCGCGCCGACCGTCCCGCGGCGCGACCGGCGCTCGAGGGCGATCGGACCGCCGACCTCGTGATCGTCGGCGCCGGGTTCACCGGGTTGTGGGCCGCGGTCCAGGCGCTCGAAGACCTGCCGGGCCGCGACGTGGTGGTGCTGGAAGGGGAGCGGATCGCGTTCGGCGGGTCCGGGCGCAACGGCGGCTTCTGCGACATGTCGCTCACGCACGGCCTCGAGAACGGCCGGTCACGCTTCCCCGGCGAGATCGAGCGGATCGAGCAGGAGGCCCGCGAGAACTTCGACGGGATCGCCGACACGATCGCCCGCGAGGGCATCGACTGCTCGTGGGAGCCGACGGGCACCCTGATCGTCGCGACCCAGCCGCACGCCGTGCCGTGGTGTGCGAGCGCGGTCGAGAGCATGAGCGGGTTCGGCTACGACGTGGAGCTTCTGGATCGCGACGCGGTTCGCGCCGCGGTCGACTCACCGACGTACCTCGCGGCGTTCTTGAAGCGCTCCGGCGCCGCCTTGGTCGACCCGGCGCGGCTCGGCTGGGGGCTCGCAGGTCTCGCGGAGCGGCTCGGCGCGACGATCCATGAGCACTCGAGGGCCGTCGGGATCGAGGAGGACGGCGACGCGCTCGTCGTGCGCACGCAGCTCGGTCGTGTCCGCGCGCGGCGCGCGATCCTTGCCACGAACGCGTTCCCCCCGCTCGCCAAGGAGATCCGCCGCTACGTGCTGCCGGTGTACGACCACGTCCTGATGACCGAGCCGTTGACCGCTGCGCAGATGACGTCGGTCGGGTGGTCTGACCGCCAAGGTATCGGCGACATGGCGAACCAGTTCCATTACTACCGGCTCACCAACGACGACCGGATCCTGTGGGGCGGCTACGACGCGATCTATCACTGGAACAACGGCGTCGATCCCCGGTTCGAGCGGCGCGACGCGACGTACGCGGTGCTCGCCCAGCACTTCTTCGAGACCTTCCCCCAGCTCGAGGGGCTCCGCTTCACGCACGCGTGGGCGGGCGCGATCGACACCTGCAGCCGATTCAGCGTCTTCTTCGGGCAGAAGTTCGGTGGCAGGCTCGCGTACGCGGCGGGCTACACCGGGCTCGGCGTCGGGGCGACCCGGTGGGGCGCTCGCGTGTGCCTTGACCTCGTCGACGACCTCGGCACGGCTCGCACGCAGCTCGCACTCGTGCGCAAGAAGCCGATCCCGTTCCCGCCCGAGCCGCTCCGGTCGGCGGGCGTGTGGGTGACCAGGCGCGCCCTCGCGCGCGCGGACCGTCGCGAGGGCCGGCGCGGCCCGTGGCTCAAGCTGCTCGACGCGGTCGGCCTCGGCTTCGACAGCTGACGTCGTTCCGCGCGCTCTAGGCTGTGACCTATGGAGACCTGGGATGCGATCCGTGTACGCCGGAACACCCGCGAGTACCAGGACCGCTCGATCGATCCCGCGGACCTCGACCGGATCCTCGAGGGTGGCCGTCGTTCCCCGTCGTCGATGAACGAGCAGCCGTGGGACTTCATCGCCGTGACGGACCGGGCGACGTTGGAACGGATGGCGGATCTCTGGCGGTGGGGCGCCCACATCCGCGGCGCCGCGGCCGCGATCGCGCTGCTCGCGCCCGCCTCGTCGGACGCCGACGCGCGCGAGACGTTCGCCTTCGATCTCGGGCAGGCCTCGATGAGCATGATGCTCGTCGCAGCGGACCTCGGGATCGGCAGCTGCCACTCGTCGGTCGGGGAGCAGGCGGAGGCGCGGGCGGTGCTCGGCTTCCCCGAGGATCGCGAGGCCGTGATCCTGCTGTCGCTCGGCCATCCGGTCCGGCCGCTGACGCCGATCGAACACCCGAAGCGACGGCCGGCCGACGAGGTCATCCACCGCGACCACTGGTGAGCGGGTGACCGTCATCCCGTTCTACGGGACCGACGATCCCGCGATGTTCGCGATCGAACGCGAGGCGATGGATCGCGATGGGCTGGTGCTGCAGGCGCTCGACGAGCTGCTGCCGCCCGGCCGGGTGCTCGACGTCGGTGCGGGCGACGGGTTCACCGGCGAACGGCTCGGCGCAGGCCGCCGCATCGTCGCGCTCGAGCCGAGCGCCGCGATGATCCGCGATCGGCCGTTGACGTGGGTCCGGGGCGACGCGGTGCACCTGCCGTTCATCGACGAGAGCTTCGAAGCCGCCTACGCGACGTGGGCGTACTTCTTCTCGCGGGACTGGGACCCGACGCCGGGGATCGCGGAGCTCGATCGGGTGGTCCGGTCCGGGGGCCGACTGGCGATCGTGGACAACCTCGGCGGCGACGCCTTCGCAGCGATGGCCGACGCCGACATCAGCGCCGACCCTGCCTGGTGGGCGGCGCGCGGGTTCGAGATACACACGATCGAGACCGCGTTCCGCTTCGTCAACCTCGACGATGCTCGGCGTCTCCTCGGCTTCTTCTTCGGCGAACGAGGCATCGAAGGCGCGGCGCTCGAGGTTCCCTTTCGCGCCGCCTTGTTCACGCGTTCCAGCCTCGGCGCTTGACCCGACGGTTCCCGCCCGGCATCATCGCGACGACGTGCGAATGCTCTAGCGACATACCACGACCGACACAGGCCCGACGTGCCCGTGTTCCACTGACGCGTGATGCCGCCGCTGGAGCTCCGTATCCGCTCCGCTCGTGAGCATGCACGCGTCCGTCCGAAGGACCCCCGATGAGGCAGAACGCTGCGACCGCGTACGCGATCTACAACGCCGGCGACGGATTCCTGTTCCAGATGATCTTCACGGTCTACTCGATCTTCGTCGTGCTCACGCTCGGCTTCACGCCTTTCCAGCTCGTGCTACTCGGCACGATCCTGGAGGGGACCTACCTGCTGTGCGAGGTGCCGACCGGGGTGGTGGCCGACACCGTCAGCCGACGGCTGTCCATCGTGATCGGCTTGGTCGGGTCCGGGCTCGCGTTCCTGGTGCTCGGAGCGGCGCACTCGTTCCTGGTCGCCGCGCTCGCGCAAGTGATGTGGGGCGTGTTCGCGTCGTTCCAGAGCGGCGCCGACGTTGCGTGGCTGACCGACGAACTGGGGGAGGAGGTCGCGCGGCCGCACTACCTCCGGGGCACGCAGATCGGCAACATCGCGGCGCTCGCCGGCATCGTCGCAGGCATCGCGCTCGCGACGATCAACTACCGACTGCCGATCATCCTGGCGAGCCTCGGGGTCATCGTGTTCGGAGTGGCGATGCTGTTCGTGATGCCCGAGGAGGGGTTCGAGAAGAAGCCCCGCGCCAAGGGTCAGCGGATCCATACGGGCATGCTCGCCACGTTCAAGGACGGGGTCCGGCAGGTGCGGGCGCATCATGTCCTCCTGTTGATCCTCGGCACCGCCGCGCTCCACGGCGCCTCGACCGAGGGGTTCGACCGCCTGTCTGACTTCCATCTGTTGAAGGACATCGGCCTGCCGGCGCTCCGCGATCTCGATCGGATCGTGTGGTTCGGGCTGATCGACAGCGTGGCGCTCATCCTCGGCATCGCCGGGCTCTCGATCGTCAAGCGGCGTACGCATCTCAACGGGCACGCGCACGTCGCGCGGATCCTGCGTGTGATCGATCTGGTGCTCATCGCGGCGGTCGTCATCTTCGGTCTCGCCGGCGTGTTCTGGCTGGCGGTCCTGACGATGTGGTTGGTCGCCGCCATGCGCAGCGTGCGGGACCCGATCTTCGACGCCTGGGTGAATCAGGGGCTGGACCCTTCGACGCGGGCGACCATCAACTCGATGGGCTCGCAGTCGGACGCGATCGGCCAGGCGGCCGGGGGCCCGGCGCTCGGTGTGATCGGCAATGCGTCGGTCCCGGCCGCGCTCGTCGTGTCGGGCCTGCTCCGCCTGCCGGTGCTG
>C688J18823_10000284_pt1 | contig 29113 bp, 29 predicted proteins | sample HopSoiMetagenom1_FD_18823 | JGI IMG/M metagenome (IMG submission 18823) | reverse complement strand
AGCCGTCGAATGGGCACGCGCCGAAAAGATGCAGATCATGCCGCTCTGCCCGTTCGCGAAGTCCGTTTTCGACAAGACGCCGGACTACGCCGATGTGGTGAAGAAGTAATTACCAGCCCTTCAGCACGAGCTTGCCGATCATCGTGCCTGACTCGAGGCGCTGGTGCGCCTTGCGCAGGTTGCCGGCGTTGATCGGCGACAGCGTCTCCTTGAGCGTGCCGCGCAGCTTCCCGGCGTCGAGCCAGTCGGCGACCTGGTTGAGGAGCTTGTGCTGCTCGATCATGTCGGCCGTCTTGAAGCGCGGCCGCGTGAACATGAGCTCCCAGCACACGGTGGCGCTCTTCGAGCGCACCACGTCCATGGCGAGCGGCTTCGAATTGGCGACGATCGCCACGGTCGCGCCTTGCGGTGCCACGAGCTCGGCCATGGCGGGCCAGTACGCGTCGAGATCGCCGCTGAAGTTCGCGATGTAGTCCACCGGTTTTTTCACCTGGCGCACGAGGTCCTCACGGTGATTCACCACGGCATCGGCGCCGAGCTCCTTGCACCACGCGATGGTTTCCGGACGCGACGCGGTCGCGGTGACATGCAGGTCCGCCAGCTTGGCGATCTGGATGCCGATCGAGCCGACGCCGCCCGCGCCGCCGATGATGAGGATCGATCTTCCCTTTTGCACTTTCATGCGGTCGAAGAAGCTTTCCCAAGCGGTGATTGCCGTTAGCGGAATGGCTGCCGCCTGGGCGAAGTCGAGCTTCTTTGGCTTGCGGCCGACGATGCGCTCGTCGACAAGGTGGAACTCGCTGTCGCAGCCGGGGCGCGTGACGTCGCCGGCGTAGTACACGGCGTCACCCGGCTTGAAGAGGGTGACCTCCGGTCCGGCTGCCTCGACGGTGCCCGCCGCGTCCCAGCCCAGCACGCGCGGCGTGGCGCTGCCCGCCTTGCGCTGCTTGGTATCGACCGGGTTCACGGAAACGGCCTCGACTTTCACGAGAAGGTCATGCCCCGTCGGGGCGGGGCGCGGCAGCTCGATGTCGTTGAGCGACGAGAAGTCGGTGCCGGTATGCGCGATGGCTTTCATAGGTGCTCCAGGAGTTCGGACGGATGCGAGATGGTGGCGTCGGCATTCCACTCGGCGGGGCCGGGGTGCTCGCCGCCATGGTAGCCATAGTCGACCGCAATGCAGCGCATGCCGGCGGCGCGCCCGGCCTGGATGTCGCGCAGGTCGTCGCCGACATACGTGCAGTCGCTCGGCGCCAAGCCGAGTTGTCCGGCGGCGAGAAGCAGCGGCGCCGGATGCGGCTTGAGGTGCGGCGTCGAGTCGCCGCCGACCACGCACGCGGGCGCAAGTCCGAGCGCCGGCACGATGCGCTCGGTGAGGCGCATGGCCTTGTTCGTGACGATGCCCCAGGCGATCGAGCGCCGCTCGAGCTCGGCGAGGACTTCCGGCATGCCCGTCATCAGCCGCGTATGCACGCAGATCGCTTCGGAGTAGAGCTGGAGAAACTCTTCGCGCATCGCGGCGTACGCCGGATGGTCCGGCGTCATGCCGAAGCCCACGCGCAACATGCCGCGCGCGCCCATCGAGACGTAGGCGCGCGCCGCTTCGACGCGGAGCGCCTCGAGCCCGCGCTTCGTGCGCATCCGGTTCAGGGCGGCGGCGAGGTCCGGCGCGCTGTCGGCGAGCGTGCCGTCGAAATCGAACAACACGGCCCTGCTAGTCACGCACGCAGTGCAGCAGGTAATTGACGTCGCAGTCGGATCCGAGGCGGTAGCGCTGCGTGAGCGGGTTGTAGGTCATGCCGATCACCTGAGCGACCTGCAGCCCCGCGGCGCGCGCCCAGCGCGAGAGCTCGGATGGCTTGATGAAGCGCGCGTAATCGTGCGTGCCGCGCGGCAGCAGGCGCAGTACGTATTCGGCGCCGATCACGGCAAAGAGATAGGACTTGGGATTGCGATTGATAGTCGAGAAGAAGACGTGTCCGCGCGGGCGCGCGAGCCGCGCGCACGCGGCGACCGCGCTCGACGGGTCCGGCACGTGCTCGAGCATTTCCATGCAGGTAACGACATCGAACTCGCCGGCGTGCCGGTCGGCGAACTGCTCCGCGCTAGCCTCCTCGTAGGCCACCGCTGCCTTGCTTTGCAGCAGGTGCAGCTCGGCTACGCGCAACGACTTCCCGCCAAGGTCGATGCCCGTAACGTGAGCGCCGCGCGCCGCCATCGCTTCGGCGAGGATGCCGCCGCCGCAGCCGACGTCCAGCACCTTCTTGCCGGCGAGCGGCGCATGGCTGTCGATCCACTCGAGCCGCAGCGGATTGATCTCGTGCAGCGGGCGGAATTCGCCGTGGGGGTCCCACCAGCGCGATGCGAGCTGACTGAATTTCTCCAGTTCGGCGGGATCGACGTTCACGATCCATTCTCCCAAAAAAAAGCCCCGCCGAAGCGGGGCTGGTTTCGCTCGCTAGAGCGTTACTGGCTGGAGCTCGAGGAGGAGCCGCTGGTGCCGGTCGAACCGGTCGCCGCAGGCGCCGTGCCGCTCGCGGCCGTGCTCTCGCGGCTGCCAAGAAGCTCGGCGTCCACGCGGCGGTCGGGCTGCAGGCAGGCGATCAGCTTCTGGTTCTTGTTGCTTTCCTTGCCCAGGCGCTGGCACTGGTTGCCGGTGAGCGGCTCGGCTTCGCCGCGGCCCTCGACCTGCAGGCGGCTCGACTCCACGCCGTGCTGCGCGAGGAAGTCGGCGACGGCCTGCGCGCGCTTCTCGGAAAGCTCCTTGTTGTAGTCCTCGGAGCCGATGCGGTCGGCGTGGCCGATGAGGTTGACCTTCTCCACGTTCGCGCCTTGCGCGTCGCGCGCGAGCTGCTCCAGCTTCTGCTCGCCGGCGGGCGTGAGCTCGGCTTTGTTGAAGCCGAAGAGCACGTCGGTCGAGAGCGAGACCTTCTCGATCACGATCGGCTGCGGCGCCGGGGTCGGCTCGGCCGCGGCGAGCGGCTGCGGCTCGGGGGCGGGCGCGGGCGCTGCGGCCACCGGCGGGACGGCGAGCGAGGCGCGCGGCACTGCGTCGCAGGGCGCGGCGGCCTTGTCCGGCGTCCAGTCGCTGCCGGCGTGCCAGCACAGACCGAACGGGCTCGTCGCCACTACGCCGGCGGACGAGGTGCCCACATAGCCGGGCGCGGGCGGCGGATTCTGAAGCGCTGCCGTGCGGCCCGCGGCGTCAGCCGCCGAGCTCGTGCGGCGCGGCGTCGATGCGCCGCGCGCGGCGGCCGGCGTGCTCGCTTGCGCGAGCTGCGTGCGCGGGGCTACGGCGGCGCTGCTCGACGCGCTCGACGGGCACGCCGATGACTTGTTGCCCGACATGCCGTTGGTCCAGCAATCGCCGAAGCCGTTCTTCACGACAGCGCCGCTCGCGCCGCCGGTCACGTAACCCTGTGCCGCGGCGGTACCGGCGAACGCTGCTATTAGCACTGCCAAGATGCGTTTCTCCATCGCTATCTCCTAGTGGAAAACCTTGCAAAAACTGCTTCGCCAACCGGATCAGGCCGGCATGGTCCACATGGATCAGCAATTGGTGTGCCGCTAGAAACGCAAACCCCGCCGAAGCGGGGTTTGCGAGGTAAGACGGACTATTGACGCTTACTGGCGTCGGGTACCGATGACTTCGATTTCGACGCGGCGGTTCTTCGCGCGCCCTTCCTTGGTCTTGTTGTCGGCGACGGGCTGCTTCTCGCCTTTGCCTTCGGTGTAGACGCGGTTGGGCTCGATGCCCTTCGACACGAGATAGGCCTTCACGGACTCGGCGCGGCGCACCGAGAGCTTCTGGTTGTAGGCGTCGCTACCGATCGAGTCGGCGTGGCCGATCGCGATCACCACTTCGAGATTGACGTCGCGGATCTTGCCGGCGAGATCATCGAGCTTCGACTTGCCCTCGGGCTTCACCACCGACTTGTCGAAATCGAACAGCACGTCGGCGGCGAAGGTGACTTTCTCGGCGACGGGCTTGGGCTTGGGCGCGGGCGCGGCAGGCTTCACTTCCTGCGTCGGCTGCGGCGCCGGCGCAGGCGCCGGGGCGGGTGCAGGTTTAGGCGCCGGCTGCGGCGCGGGCTTCGGCGCTTCCTGTTGGGTTGCGCATCCGGCAGCGACGACCGCTGCGAGGAGAAGAGCCCAAGCGTTCTTGATCATTCTTGCCCCCGTTGTTTTCGATCTTGTTACTAAAAAAGCGATGTCTTTCAATGCCCTGCGAGACCGCCGAGGGCATTCTGCCATAAGTGCAAGCGCTTTTCCAAGGACGCGAAGGCGCCATTCAGCAATTTTCCCTGGCGCAGCTGCTGTTCGCCGGCCACCCAGACGTCGGTCACGTGCTCGCGTCCGGCCGCGTAAACGAGGTGCGAGACGACGTCGTAGCAGGGCTCGAGCTCTATGCTGCGCAACGCCACGGCCGTGAGATCGGCTGCCTTTCCGGGCGCGATGGAGCCGATCGATTTCCCAAGGCCCATCGCCTGCGCCGAGCCTAACGTCGCGGCGCGCAACGCCGCATGGGCCGGCATGGCGCGCGCGTCTCCCGACACCGCTTTGGCGAGGAGGGCGGCGGTGCGCATTTCCTGGAACAGGTCGAGGCGATTGTTGCTCGCCGCGCCGTCGGTGCCGAGCGCAATGTTGACGCCCGCGTCAGCCAGCTTGGCCACCGGCGCGAAGCCGCTCGCCAGCTTCAGATTCGAGCTGGCGCAGTGCGCGACCGAGCAGCCATGGCGCGCGAGGATCGCGATCTCCTCGGGGGAAAGATGCACGGCGTGCACCGCGATGAGATTGGGGGTCACGAGGTTCAGCCGCCGCAGGCGCTCCAGGGGCCGCACGCCATGCTCGGCGAGCGAGCGCTGGATCTCCTGCTCGGTCTCGTGCAGATGGACGTGGACCGGGATGTCGAGCTCGGCGGCGAGCGTGGCAACCTGGCGGAAGGTGGCGTCCGCTACGGTGTAGGGCGCGTGCGGCGCGAGGCAGAAGCTCGCGAGCGGCTCGTCGCCGTAGCGATCGCGCAACTCCAGGCCTTTGCGCAGGTAGTCCGCCGGATCGGCGGCGTACGCCGACGGAAATTCGATCACGATGATGCCGTGCATCGAGCGCATGCGCGCCTCGAGCGCCGCTTCGAGCGCCGCCTGCGGAAAGAAATACATGTCGTTGAAGCAGGTGATGCCGCCGCGCAGCATCTCGGCGCAGGCGGCGAGCGTGCCGTCGCGCACGAACTCCGGCGACACGTGGCGCTTCTCCGCCGGCCAGATATGCTCCTCGAGCCAGCTCATCAGCGGCAGATCGTCGGCGAGGCCGCGCATCAGCGTCATCGCCGCGTGCGTATGCACGTTGACGAGGCCCGGGATCAGCGCGTGCTCGTCGAGCCCGACGCGCGCGTAGTCCGGAAAGCGCGACGGCGCTTCGGCGGCCGGCAGGATGGCTTCGATTTTTCCGTCGCGAACGGCGACGGCGTGCTGCGTGAGGACCGCGCCGGCCGGCTCCACGGGAACGAGCCAGCGCGGCTCGAGAACGAAGCGGTTCTTTATCGCGTCGTACCCTGGATCTCGACCACCACGCGGCGATTGGGCGCGAGGCACTCGATCATGGACTTGCGGTCCTTCTGGTCGGGACACGACTTCACCGGCGTGGTCTTGCCGAAGCCGAAGGTCTCGACCTGCTCGCGGCTCACGCCCTTGGAGATCAGGTAGGCGCGCACCGCTTCGGCGCGCTTCTCCGAGAGCTGCTGGTTGTACCGCGGCGAGCCAAGCCGGTCGGCGTGGCCGTTCACGTTGATGTAGCGGATCTCGCCCGCCGCTCGCAGCTTGGAGACCACTTCTTCATCGAGCTTCTGCTTGGCCGCGGCCGTGAGCGTGGCCTTGTTGAATTCGAAAAGCTCGGTCGACGAGAGATTCACCACCACCGGTTTCTTCGGCTCGGGCTTTGGCGCGGCCTGGACTTCCTGCCGCGGCGCCGGGGCTGGCGCGGGTGCCGGCGCCGGTGCGGGTGCCGGTTTCGCCGCGGGCGCGGGTGCGGGTTTCGGAGCCTCTTGCTGCGTGGCGCACGCGCCGAGCGCGGCGGCGACGCACAGGGTGAGCAAAAGCGAGCTGGCCTTCATGTTTCCCCCCTCGTTTTTTCTATTCGGAGCGGGGCTCATTTAATCACAGCGGCCGCTGGCCGTACAAGGCGAATTTTCGAGACAAAACCGGCGCTTGCGCGAGCTTTGACGTGCCGCAGCATGATAAAATCCAAGCTCTTCTCGCATGGAATCCTTCGCTAAAGAAACCCTCCCGATTTCACTCGAGGAGGAGATGCGGCGTTCGTACCTCGATTACGCGATGAGCGTGATCGTCGGGCGCGCCCTGCCGGACGTTCGAGACGGCCTGAAGCCGGTGCATCGGCGGATCCTGTATGGCATGAACGAGCTCGCCAATCATTGGAACCGACCGTACAAGAAATCGGCGCGCGTGTCCGGCGACGTTATGGGCAAGTACCACCCGCATGGCGACGCGGCTATCTACGACACCATGGTGCGCATGGCGCAGCCGTTCAGCCTGCGTTATCCGTTGATCGACGGCCAAGGCAATTTCGGCTCGGTCGACGGCGACAACGCCGCTGCTCCGCGTTACACGGAAGTGCGCCTGACGCGGTTCGCGCACGAGATGCTCGCCGACATCGACAGCGAGACTGTCGACTTCGTCCCCAACTACGACGGTCAGGAGCGCGAGCCTTCCGTTCTGCCGTCGCGCGTGCCCAATCTGCTCGTCAACGGCTCGTCGGGCATCGCGGTCGGCATGGCCACCAACATCCCGCCGCACAACTTGAACGAGGTGGTCGACGCGTGCCTTCTCGTGCTGAAGCAGCCGCATTGCGCGATCGAGGAGGTAATGAAGGTGGTGCCGGCGCCGGACTTTCCCACCGGCGGATTCATCTACGGCATCTCGGGCGCGCACGAGGGCTACCGCACGGGGCGCGGCCGCGTGGTGATGCGCGCGCGTACGCACTTCGAGGACATCGGCAAGGACAAGCAGGCGATCATCGTCGACGAGTTGCCTTACCAGGTGAACAAGCGCGTGCTCCTCGAGAAGATCGCGGAGCTGGTGACGGATAAGCGCATCGAGGGCATCTCGGACATCCGCGACGAGTCGGACAAGTCGGGCATGCGCGCGGTGATCGAGCTCAAACGCGGCGAGATCCCGGAGGTGGTGCTCAACAACCTCTACAAGATGACGCAGCTGCAGGACGCCTTCCATATGAACATGGTGGCGCTAGTCGACGGGCAGCCGCGCCTGCTCAACCTGAAGGAGCTGATCGAGTCGTTCATCTCGCACCGGCGCGAGGTCGTCACTCGCCGCACGGTGTTCGAGCTGAAGAAGGCGCGCGAGCGCGGCCACGTGCTGGAAGGGCTCGCGGTGGCGCTCTCGAATGTCGACGAAGTCATCGATCTCATCAAGAAGTCGCCGAATGCGGCCGAGGCCAAGAATCGCCTGATGGCGCGCGCCTGGCCATCAGATCTCGTGCAACAGATGCTCGGGGATTCGTCGGCGCGCCAGTTCCGTCCGGACGGCCTGGATGCGATCTACGGGCTTGGCGAAGCGGGCTATCGCCTTTCCGATGTACAGGCGCAGGCCATCATCGACCTTCAGCTGCGCCGCCTGACCGGACTCGAGCAGGACAAGATCCGCGACGAGTATGGCGAAGTGATCTCGTTCATCCGGGACCTGGTGGATATTCTCGCCAAACCCGCGCGCATCACCGCAATCATTGCCGAGGAGCTCAACAAGCTGAAGGAAGAGTTCGGTGACAAGCGGCGCAGCGAGATCGTGCCGATGGCGGAAGACATCTCGATTGAGGACCTGATCGCGCCGCAAGATATGGTCGTCACGTTCTCGCACGGTGGCTATGTGAAGTCGCAGCCACTGACCGAATACAAGGCGCAGCGCCGCGGCGGCCGCGGCCGCACGGCGACCACGATGAAGGAAGACGACTTCATCGAGCGCCTGTTCGTCGCGCATTCGCACGACTACCTGCTGTGCTTCTCCAACCGCGGCAAGCTTTACTGGCTCAAGGTATTCGAGGTGCCCGCCGGCAGCCGCACGAGCCGCGGCAAGCCGATCGTCAACATGTTCCCGCTCGAGCAGGGCGAGAAGATCACGGCGGTGGTGCCGGTGAAGGAGTTCGACCAGGACCACTACGTCTTCATGGCCACTTCGCAGGGCACCGTGAAGAAGACGCCGCTCGACGAGTTCTCGCGCCCGCGGCCCTCCGGCATCATCGCGGTCAGCCTCGACGAAGACGATTACCTGGTCGGCGCCGCGCTTACCGACGGCAAGTACGACGTGATGCTCTTCTCCTCCGAGGGCAAGGCGGTGCGCTTCGAGGAATCCGACGTTCGTCCGATGGGCCGCCAGGCCACGGGCGTGCGCGGCATGCGCCTGGGTGACGGGCAGCGCGTGGTGTGCATGCTTGCCGCGGACAACGAATCGAAAGGCGTGCTGACCGCAACCGAGAATGGCTTCGGCAAGCGCACAGCGCTCGGCGAATACCCGCGTCACGGGCGCGGCGGCCAGGGCGTGATCTCAATCCAGACCTCGGAGCGCAACGGCAACGTGGTCGGCGCGGTGCTGGCCGACGACAACGACGAAGTGATGCTGATCTCGACCGGCGGCGTGCTGATCCGCACCGCCGTGGCGCAAATCCGCGAGATGGGCCGCTCGACGCAGGGCGTGACGCTGATCGCGCTCAGCGAAGGCGAGAAGCTCGCCGGCCTCGAGCGCATCGAAGAACGCGATCTCGGTACGAACGGCAACGGTAATGGCAACGGCGGTAACGGCGAGCACGCTGAAGACGTGCCGCCGGCAGGGGAGGGCGGTCCCGACAATCCTCCTCCTCCCACGGTGCATTGATGTCACGCATTTTCAATTTCAGCGCGGGCCCCGCGATGCTGCCCGCGGAAGTGCTATCGCGCGCGGGCGACGAAATCCTCGACTGGCACGGCAGCGGCATGTCGGTGATGGAGATGAGCCATCGCGGCAAGGAATTCGTCGGCATTGCCGCCGAGGCCGAGAAGGACTTGCGCGAGCTCCTCGCCATTCCGGCGAACTACAAGGTGCTCTTCCTCCAGGGCGGGGCCACGCTGCAGTTCGCGCAGGTGCCGATGAACCTGCTGCACGGCAAAGGCAAGGCGGACTACGTCTCGACCGGCGAGTGGTCCAAGAAGGCGATCAAGGAGGCGAAGCAGTATTGCGACGTGCATATCGCCGCCACGTCGGAGGACAGGAATTTCACCTACGCGCCGAAGAAGTGGGACGTGCGCAAGGATGCGGCGTACGTCCACTACTGCTCGAATGAAACTATCGGCGGTGTCGAATATCACCAGATTCCCAAAACGGAACTGCCGCTGGTGGCCGATGCCTCATCGCACTTTCTCTCGCGGCCGCTCGACGTCTCCAAGTTCGCGCTGATCTACGCCGGCGCGCAGAAGAACGTCGGGCCGGCCGGACTCACCATCGTGCTGGTGCGCGACGATCTCATTGGCCATGCGCAGAAGGGCACGCCGAGCGTGATGGACTACAAGGCGCAGGCGGAGGCCGACTCGATGCTCAACACGCCCGCGACCTACGCCATGTACGTCGCCGGCCTGGTGTTCAAGTGGCTGAAGGCGTTGGGGGGCGTGCCGGCCATCGAGAAGACGAACATCGCAAAAGCAAAGCTCCTCTACGACTGTCTCGACACGACGCAGTTCTATCGCAATCCGGTGGCGAAGGAAGATCGCTCGCGCATGAACATCCCCTTCACTTTGCACGATGCGAAGCTCGACGAGGAATTCCTCAAAGGCGCCTCGAAGGCCGGAATGGTGCAGCTGAAAGGTCACCGCTCGGTGGGCGGCATGCGCGCGTCGATCTACAACGCGATGCCGATCGAGGGCGTGCAGCGCCTGGTCGAGTACATGCGCGAGTTCGAGAAGAAACATGGCTAAGAAGAAGTGCGAGATCCTGGTGATCAATGCGATCGCCCCGGTGGGCCTGAAGCGCTTCGGCGAGCGCTACGCCGTGGTGAAGGAGTCCAAGGACCCTTGGGCGATCCTCGTGCGCTCGCAGGATCTGCATAAGTTCGACTTCGGTCCATCGCTGCGCGCCGTGGGACGCGCGGGCGCGGGCGTCAACAACATCCCGGTGCCGGCGCTCTCGAAGCGCGGCATCCCGGTGTTCAACGCGCCGGGCGCCAACGCCAATGCGGTGAAGGAGCTGGTGCTCGCCGGGATGCTGCTCGCCGCACGCAACCTGGGACCGGCGCTCGAGTTCGTCAGGGGGCTGGACGGCAACGGCGACCTCGACAAGACCGTCGAGGGCGGCAAGAAGCAGTTCGCCGGTTTCGAGCTGCCGGGCCATACGCTCGGCGTGATCGGCCTGGGCAAGATTGGCAGCCTGGTGGCCGACGCGGCGATACGCCTGGGCATGAACGTGCTCGGCTACGACCCGCACATCACGGTGGAGGCGGCGTGGAGCCTGCCCTCGCAGGTCAAGCGCGCCAACTCGGTCGATGAAATACTCAAGTCGAGCGACTTCGTGACGCTGCACATCCCGCTCATCGACAAGACCCGGCACACGGTCAATTCGAAGAATATCGAGCATTTCAAGAACGGCGCCGTGCTGCTCAATTTCTCGCGCGAGGGCATCGTCGCCGACGAAGCGGTGCTGAAGGGTCTCGCCGCGAAGCGGCTGCGGTGGTACGTGACCGACTTCCCGGCGAAGGCGCTGCTCGGCAAGGATGGCGTGATCGCGCTGCCCCACCTCGGCGCCTCGACCGAGGAAGCGGAGGACAATTCGGCCGTGATGGTGGTCGATCAGGTGCGCGACTATCTCGAGCACGGCAATCTGCAGAATGCGGTGAACTTCCCCGACGCGCAGATGGCGCGCGAGGCGCCCTTCCGCCTGGCGATCGCCAACGCCAACGTGCCGGACATGCTCGGCCGCGTCACGCATACGCTCGGCAAGCGCAAAATAAACATCCACAACATGCTGAACAAGTCCAAGGGAGACATGGCCTACACGCTCGTCGACACCGATGTCCCGGTGGAGAAGGTCGTCATCGACGAGCTGGGCCATACGCAAGGCGTGCTCGCCGTGCGTTACCTGCCGGCTGATGAGTGATATCGACAAGCTCCGGCGCGAGATCGATGCCGTCGACGAGGAGCTCCTCGAGCTCATCAACCGCCGCGCGGGCCTTGCGCAGCGCATCGGCGGCCTGAAGCAGGGCGCTCCAGCGTATCGGCCGGAGCGCGAAGCGCAGATCCTCGCGCGCGTGCAGAAGGACAATCCCGGCCCGCTGCCCGCCGAGCGCGTTGCCTCGGTGTTCGGTGAAATCATTTCCGCGTGCCGCGGCCTCGAAGAGGCCGTGCGCGTCACCTATCTCGGGCCGGAAGGCACGTTCAGCGAGCAGGCGGTGCGCAAGCATTTCGGGCGCGCGGTGGAGGCGCTGCCGGTGCCTTCGGTCGACGAGGCTTTCCGCCGTGCCGAAGCGCGCTCGGTGCAGTTCACCGTGGTACCGGTCGAGAACTCGACCGAGGGCGTGGTCGGCCGCACCCTCGACCTTCTTCTCGCCACCCCGCTTCGCATCTGCGCCGAGGTCGAGCTGCGCGTGCAGCAAAATCTGCTCGCGAAGGGGCCGCAGAAGTCGATCCAGCGAATCTATTCGCACGCCCAGTCACTTGCGCAGTGCAACGGCTGGCTCGGGCAGAACCTGCCGCACGCCGAGCGCGTCGCCGTGGCGTCGAATGCGGAAGCGGCGCAGCGTGCCGCGAAGGAAGAAGGCGCGGGCGCGATTGCCGGCGAGCTCGCCGCCGAGCGCTACGGGCTGCAGATGCTCGCGCGCTCGATCGAGGATTCGCCGAACAACACGACGCGCTTTCTCGTGCTCGGCGAGATCGATCCGGCGCCGAGCGGCCGCGACCGCACCTCGATCGTCATGTCGGCCGAGAACAAGCCCGGCGCGGTGCACGCGCTGCTCACCCCGCTCGCCGAGCACGGCGTCAGCATGACGCGCATCGAATCACGCCCGGCCCGCAGCGCGACGGCGCTGTGGGAATACATGTTCTTCATCGACCTCGACGGCCACCAGAAGGATGCGCGCGTCGCGCAGGCGCTCGCGCAGTTGCGCTCGCGCGCGCCGTTCCTGAAGATCCTCGGCTCCTATCCGGCAGCGGTGCACTGATGCTCATCGATCCCTGCGAACTGTCTCCATCCTACGTGCGCTCGATCGCGCCGTATCAGCCGGGCAAGCCGATCTCCGAACTCGCGCGCGAGATGGGGCTCGACGAGGCCGGCATCATCAAGCTCGCCTCCAACGAGAATCCGCGCGGCATCGGCCCGCGCACCCGGGCGGCGATCGACGCCGCGCTGGCCGACGTCGCCCGCTACCCGGATGGCAACGGCTTCGGACTGAAGCAGGCGCTTTCGCGGCGCTATGGCGTCGACATGGGCTCGATCGTGCTCGGCAATGGCTCGAACGACGTGCTCGAGCTCGTCGCGCTCGCCTTCCTCGGGCCCGGGCGCGCGGCGGTGTATTCGCAGCACGCCTTCGCCGTCTACCCGCTCGCCACGCAGGCACGCGGCGCGCGCGGCATCGTGGTGCGAGCGAAGAACTACGGCCACGACCTGGAGGCGATGACCAAGGCAGTGGATGACGAGACCTACGTCATCTGGGTGGCCAACCCGAACAATCCGACCGGCACCTTCCTGCGGCCGGACGAAATGGAGGCGTTCCTGCGCCGGGTCCCCGAGCGCGTGCTGGTCGTGCTCGACGAGGCGTACAACGAATACATGCCGGGCGAGCTGCGCGGCGACAGCGTGAAGTGGCTGAAGCGCCACCCGAACCTGATCATCACGCGCACCTTCTCGAAGGCATACGGCCTCGCCGGGCTGCGCGTCGGCTACGCGCTCGCCCATCCCTCGGTAGCGGACATCATGAATCGCGTGCGCCAGCCGTTCAACGTCAACAGCATCGCTCTCGCCGCCGCGACCGCCGCGCTCGACGACATGGAATTCGTCGCCCGCAGCTATGCCGAAAATCTGCAGGGCTTGCGCTACCTTGAGGAGGGCGCGCAGCGCCTCGGCCTCGACTTCATCCCGTCCTACGGCAACTTCCTCACCATCAGGGTCGGAAAAGCCGCCGAGATCTACAAGCGGCTTCTGCGCCGCGGCGTCATCGTGCGCCCGGTCGGCGGCGGCTACGAGCTGCCGGAGCATCTGCGCGTGACGATCGGCACGCCGCAGGAAAACGAGCGCTTCCTCGCCGCGCTGACGGCAAGTCTCAAGGATTAGATGCGCCTCGCCGTCATCGGCGTCGGGCTGATCGGCGGCTCTTTCGCCCTCGCGCTGAAGAAGGCGGGCAAGGCCTCTCACGTGATTGGCGTCGGCCGCAGCGCGCAGAACCTCGAGGTGGCCCGCAGCCGCGGCATCATCGACACCATCGCCCGCGACGTGGCGAGCGCAGCGCGCGATGCCGAGCTGGTCCTGGTCGCGGCGCCGGTTGCCCAGTTCGCCGCCATTTTTGCCGACCTGAAAGACAGCTCCGCGCTGATCACCGACGGCGGCAGCACGAAGCGGGATGTCGTTGCGGCCGCGCGCAAGGCGCTCGGCAAGCGCATCGCTCAGTTCGTGCCGGCGCATCCGGTGGCGGGCGCCGAGAAGAGCGGCGCCGCCGCGGCGAGCGCGGAGCTTTTCCGTAATCGCCGCGTCGTGCTCACGCCTTTGCCGGAGAACGCGCCGGCCTCGGTGGAGCGCGTCCAGGATCTTTGGGAGGCCTGCGGCGCGCGCATTACGCGCCTCGCGCCCGATGAGCACGACTCCGTACTGGCGGCGGTCAGCCACCTGCCGCACGTGCTTGCGTATGCGCTCGTGCACGACATCGCGATGCGGCCGAACGCGGAGCAGCTCTTCGCCTACGCGGCGGGCGGCTTTCGCGACTTCACGCGCATCGCATCGAGCCATCCGGAGATGTGGCGCGATATCTGCGTGGCGAACCGCGACCGGCTGCTCGACGAGCTCAAGCGCTATGGCGCGAAGCTTGCGCAGATGCAGAAGCTGATCGAGGCGGGCGACGGCGCGGGGCTGGAAAAGCTCTTCGCCGAAGCCCGCAATGCGCGCGACCAATGGCTGAAGTCCTCGACCTGAAGCCGTCGCGCCGCGCGCGCGGCACGGTGCGGCTGCCCGGCTCGAAAAGCATCTCCAACCGCGTGCTCCTTCTCGCCGCGCTCGCGCGCGGCGAGACGCAAGTGAGCGGGCTGCTCGACGCCGACGACACCCGCGTGATGCGCGAGGCGCTCGCGCGCCTGGGCGTGACGCTCACCGAGCGGCCCGATGGGATCACCGTGCGCGGCGTGGGCGGCCCGTTTCCCGAGAAGAAGGCCGAGCTCTTTCTTGGCAACGCGGGCACGGCGCTGCGGCCTCTCACGGCGGCGCTGGTCTTCTCCGAGGGCGAATATTTCGTCTCGGGCGTGCCGCGCATGCACGAGCGCCCGATCGGCGACCTGGTCGATGCACTGCGCTCGATTGGCGCGCGGGTCGACTACGCGGAGAAGAGCGGCTATCCGCCGCTCACGATTCACCCCGTCAAATTAAGCATTGGCCCGATGCGCGTGCGCGGCGACGTGTCGTCGCAATTCCTCACCGCGTTGCTGATGGCGCTGCCGCTCGGCGGCCGGCCTGCCGACATCGCGGTCGAGGGCGAGCTGATTTCCAAGCCGTACGTCGAGATCACGCTCAATGTCATGCGACGTTTCGGCGTCGAGGTGCGCCGCGACGGCTGGGCCGCGTTCCGCGTGCCGGCCATGCCTTACATCGCGCCCGGCCGCATCGCGGTGGAAGGCGATGCGTCGTCCGCGTCGTACTTTCTTGCCGCCGGCGCCCTCGCCGGCGGTCCGGTGCGCGTCGTTGGCGTCGGGCGCAACAGCATCCAGGGCGACGTGCGCTTCACCCAGGTGCTCGAAGCGATGGGCGCGAAAATCTCCATGGGAGACGACTGGATCGAGTGCGCCGGCACCGGCACCCTGCATGCCGTCGACATGGATATGAATGCGATCCCGGACGCTGCCATGACCGCGGCGGTGCTCGCGCTTTTTGCCGACGGCCGCAGCACGCTTCGCAACATCGCCAGCTGGCGCGTGAAGGAAACCGACCGCCTGGCCGCGATGTCGACCGAGCTGCGCAAGCTTGGCGCGGAAGTGGAGGAAGGCAGCGACTACCTGCGCATCACGCCGGCGAAGCCGAAGCCCGGCGTCGCGATCGATACCTATGACGACCATCGCATGGCGATGAGCTTCTCGCTGGTCGCGCTGGCCGGCGTCCCGGTGCGAATCAACGATCCGCAGTGCGTGGCCAAGACTTTCCCGGACTATTTTTCCGCACTCGGCACGCTGAGCGCATGAACGCGCCCGTCATCGCGATCGACGGACCCTCGGCGTCCGGCAAGGGCACGATCGCGAGCCGCGTGGCGAAGAAGCTCGGCTTCCACTACCTCGAAAGCGGCGCGCTCTACCGGTTGGTCGCGCTGATCGCCTTGCGCGAGGGCGTGACCGACGAGCCGCAGCTGGCCGGCCTGGCGGAGCACATGGACGTCGTCTTCGACGACGGCGAGGTCTGGCTCGGCGACGAGGCGGTGACCGAGAAGGTCAGGAGCGAGCCGGTCGGCAATCGCGCCTCCGAGGTGGCACGGCTGCCGGCGGTGCGCCGGGCGCTGCTGAAGCGCCAGCGCGCCTTCCGCAGGCCGCCCGGGCTGGTCGCGGACGGCCGCGACATGGCGACGGTAGTGTTCCCCGATGCGGAATTGAAGGTGTTCTTGACAGCCGAGGCCGAAATCAGGGCCCAACGCCGCTATAAGCAGTTGATAGAAAAAGGAATCGATGCTAATCTGCGCGCCCTTTCTCGCGATCTCCGGGAACGCGATGAGCGCGACGCCAAGCGGGCGGTCGCGCCGCTCGTTCCGGCGCCGGATTCGCAAGTGCTCGATTCATCGGCACTTTCAATCGACGAGGTGGTCGAGCGGATCGTCGGCTGGTGGCGAGCAAGGCAACCCGGTGGACCGCTCTAGGAGCGGTCCGTGTGTTCAACGAACCCCGTGCGCGCAAGCCTACGGTTTGAATAGGTTTTCCCCCTCTTAATGGCAAGCATTTCCCCAGCACCGCAGTCCCAGAAGTCGGCACCCAAACCCGCTCAAGCCGCCGGTGGCGAGTCATTCGCCGCCCTGTTCGAGGAGAGCCTGAATCGCAAGGAGATGCGCATCGGCGAGGTGATCACCGCCGAGGTGCTGACCGTCGACGACAACTGGGTGGTGGTGAACGCGGGCTTGAAGTCGGAAAGCATCATCCCGGCGGAGGAGTTCCGCAACGACACCGGCCAGGTGGACGTCAAGGCGGGCGATTTCGTCAGCGTCTCGATCGAGGCGCTGGAAGACGGCTTCGGCGCGACGAGGCTGTCGCGCGACAAGGCGAAGCGCATGGCGGCGTGGCTCGAGCTCGAGAAGGCGCTCGAGACCGCCGATAAGGTGAAAGGCGTCATCACCGGCAAGGTGAAGGGCGGCCTCACCGTCATGACGAAGGGCATTCGCGCGTTCCTGCCCGGCTCGCTGGTCGATCTGCGCCCGGTGAAGGACACCACTCCTTACGAAGGCAAGGAGATGGATTTCAAGGTCATCAAGCTCGACCGCAAGCGCAACAACGTGGTCGTGTCGCGTCGCGCGGTGCTCGAAGAGACCGCGGGCGCCGAGCGCGAACACCTGCTCGCCTCGCTGCAGGAAGGCGCGACGGTGAAGGGCATCGTCAAGAACATCACCGACTACGGCGCGTTCGTGGACCTCGGCGGCATCGACGGCCTGCTGCACATCACCGACCTCGCCTGGCGGCGCGTGAAGCATCCGTCCGAGGTGCTGAACGTCGGCGACGAAGTCACCGCCAAGGTGCTCAAGTTCGACGCCGAGAAGAACCGCGTCTCGCTCGGATTGAAGCAGCTCGGGGAAGATCCGTGGGTTGGCATCGCGCGCCGCTACCCGGCGGGCACGCGCCTCTTCGGCAAAGTCACCAACCTCACGGACTACGGTGCCTTCGTCGAAGTGGAAAGCGGCATCGAAGGCCTGGTGCACGTGTCGGAGATGGACTGGACCAACAAGAACGTGCATCCGTCCAAGGTGGTGCAGGTCGGCGACGAGGTCGAGGTGATGATCCTCGAGATCGACGAGGAGCGCCGCCGCATCTCGCTCGGCATGAAGCAGTGCATGCCCAATCCCTGGGAAGACTTTGCCCGCGAGTACAAGAAGGGCGACAAGGTCAAGGGACAGATCAAGTCGATCACCGACTTCGGCGTGTTCGTCGGCCTGCCCGGCGGCATCGACGGCCTGGTGCACCTCTCCGATCTCTCCTGGAACACGGCGGGCGAGGAAGCCGTCAAGAACTTCAAGAAGAGCGAAGAGCTCGAGGCGGTGGTGCTGTCCATCGACGTGGAGCGCGAGCGCATCTCGCTCGGCGTGAAGCAGCTCGAGGGCGATCCGTTCACCAACTTCATCGCGAGCCACGACAAGAACAGCGTCGTCAACGGCACCGTGAAATCGGTGGACGCCAAGGGCGCCGTGGTCGATATCGCCGGCGTGGAAGGGTATCTGCGGGCTTCCGAGTTCTCGCGCGACCGCATCGACGATCTCGCCAAGCATCTGAAGGAAGGTGACAGCGTGCAGGCGATGATCATTAACGTCGACCGCAAGAACCGCTCGATCAACCTGTCGGTCAAGGCCAAGGACCTGTCGGAGGAGACCGATGCGATGAAGCAGCTGCGCACGGAGAACGCGGCGGCGAGCGCTGGCGCGACCAACCTCGGCGCGCTCCTGCGCGCGAAGCTCGACAAAGGCGGCGGCTCCACCCCGGAGAAATAACCGGGAGAACCGTCAAGGGGAGGGATGGCTGGCATGACCAAGTCGGAACTGATCGCGCGCCTCGCCCAGCGCTATCCGCAGCTGGTGGCGAAGGACGCCGAGTACGCGGTGAAGATGATCCTCGATGCGATGACGCAGAGCCTGCTCTCCGGCCATCGCATCGAGATCCGCGGCTTCGGCAGCTTCGGGCTCAACTACCGGCCGCCGCGCACCGGGCGCAATCCCAAGTCCGGCGAGAAGGTCCACGTGCCGGAGAAGTACGTGCCGCATTTCAAGGCCGGCAAGGAGTTGCGCGAGCGGGTCGACGGCCTCGACGCGGAGGACTCGGCCGTGCCGCAGGAACGGGCTTCCCAGCCTGTCAGATAAGGGGCCCGGGTGCGCATCGTCACCTGGGCTATCCGCCTCATCGTTTTCGTGCTGCTGATCGCGTTCGCGGCGAAGAATGTCGAGCCGGTCACGTTGCGCTTCTATTTCGACCTCGCGCTGCAGGCGCCGCTGGTGGTGCTGCTGTTCGGCTTCTTCGCCGTCGGCGCGCTGTTCGGCGTGCTGGCGCTCCTCGGTACGCTGCTACGCCAGCGACGCGAAATCGGCTTGCTGAAGAAGCGCATCCCACCCGAGGAGCCGGCGCCGCCCCGGGCCGTGTAGATGGTCGAATTCGAGTACTGGTGGCTGCTCGGGCTGCCGCTTTTCTTCGGCCTCGGCTGGATGGCGGCGCGCATCGACATCCGCCAGATCGTCACCGAGTCGCGCGCGCTGCCCAAATCGTATTTCAAGGGCCTCAACTTCCTGTTGAACGAGCAGCCCGACAAGGCGATCGAGGCCTTCATCGAGGTGGTGAAGGTCGATCCGGAAACGGTCGAGCTGCACTTCGCGCTCGGCAGCCTGTTTCGCCGCCGCGGCGAATACGACCGCGCGATCCGCATGCACCAGAATCTCCTCGAGCGCGCCGACCTGCCGGAAGACCAAAAGGTCAGCGCGCTCACCGAGCTGGGCCAGGACTACCTGAAGGCGGGCATCCTCGATCGCGCCGAGGAGGTGTTCAAGAAGCTGCAGAACAGCCCGCAGGGCACGCTCGCGCGCCGGCATCTGCTCGAGATCTACGAGCAGGAGAAGGACTGGAAGCGCGCCGTCGAGATGACGCACGAGGTGGAAGCCGACCCGCGCGAGCTCGCGCAGTACTACTGCGAGCTCGCCTCGTCCGAGGCGGCGCAGTCGCGGCCGCTGGAAGCGCGCAAGCACCTCGAGGCGGCGCTCGACGCCAACCGCAAATGCGTGCGCGCGAGCCTGCAGATGGGCGATCTGGAGCGCAGCGCGGGAAATCTCGACAAGGCGATCGAGCACTGGCAGCGCATCGAGTCGCAGAATCCGGCTTACCTGGCCCTCGCGGCGCAGCGGCTGTTCGAGGCGTACCGCGAGAAAGGCCGCGCGGAAGACGGCCTTCGCCTGCTCGCCGATTATCTGGAGCGCTATCCGTCGCTCGACCTTCTCGACGCCGTTTTCCAGCACACGCTCGAGGCAAAGGGCCACGAGGAGGCCTATCGCCTGGTGCGCGACGAAGTACGGCGCAACCCGACGCTCCTGGGGCTCGATCGCCTGCTGGAAGCGCAGATCATCGCCGCCGGCTCGCCGGACAAGCGAAGGGATCTCGAGTTGGTGCGCAACCTCGTGCACGGCCACACCCGGCGCCTCGCGCGCTATCGCTGCGAACATTGCGGTTTCAAGGCGCGCCAGTTCTACTGGCGCTGCCCCGGTTGCGGCGGCTGGGAGACTTACCCGCCGCGCCGTACTGAGGAGTTCGAGCTAACGCCATGAACGTCACCGTTATTGGAACCGGTTATGTGGGCCTGGTTACCGGCGCCTGCCTTGCGGACGCCGGCAACAGCGTTTTCTGCCTCGACCTCGACGCGAAAAAGATCGAGCGCCTGAACCGTGGCGAGATTCCGATCTTCGAGCCCGGTCTCGAGGCGATCGTGAAGCGCAACGAAGCCGCCGGACGGTTGCGCTTTTCCACCGACATCGCGGCGAGCGTGGCGCACGGCGAAATCCAGCTCATCGCCGTGGGCACGCCGCCGGGCGAGGACGGCTCCGCGGACCTGCAGCACGTCACTGCCGCCGCGCGCAACATCGGGCGTCACATGGACGGCTACAAGGTGGTGGTGACGAAGTCCACCGTTCCGGTGGGCACCGCCGACAAGGTGAAGCACTCGATCATCGAGGAGCAGAAGAAGCGCTCCGAAAGGGGAATTCGCGGCAACGACTTCACCGTGGTGTCGAACCCGGAATTCCTCAAGGAAGGCGCCGCCGTCGAGGATTTCATGCGCCCCGATCGCATCATCATCGGCGCCGACGACCCGCGCGCGATCACCATGCTGCGCCAGCTGTACGCGCCGTTCCAGCGCAACCGCGAGCGCATCATCGTGATGAGCGTGCGCTCGGCGGAGCTCACCAAGTACGCGGCGAACGCCATGCTCGCGACGCGCATCTCTTTCATGAACGAGGTGGCGAACCTCGCCGAGGCGATCGGCGCCGACATCGAGGAAGTGCGCCGGGGCATCGGCTCCGATCCGCGCATCGGCTACCAGTTTCTGTACGCCGGCGCCGGTTTCGGCGGTTCCTGCTTTCCGAAGGATGTAAAGGCGCTCAAACGCACCGCCGAGGAGGCAGGGCGCCCGCTCAAGCTCGTGAAGGCGGTCGAGGACGTGAACGAGGCGCAGAAGCACGTGCTCGCCGACAAGATCCGCGCGCGCTTCGGCGACAACCTGCGCGGCAAGCGCATCGCCCTCTGGGGCCTTGCGTTCAAGGCCAACACCGATGACATGCGCGAAGCGCCGAGCCTCGCGCTGATCGACGACCTGGTGGGCGCCGGCGCAACCGTGAGCGCATACGATCCGGCCGCGGGCGACGAGGCAAAGCGCATCTTCGCCGACAGCCGCAGCGTGACCATCGCGCCGAGTGCGACCGATGTCCTCGCCGGCGCCGATGCGCTCGCCATCGTCACCGAGTGGCAGGAATTCCGCAGCCCGGACTTCGCGGCGATCAAGAAGGCCCTGAAGACGCCCGCCATCTTCGACGGGCGCAACCTCTACGACCCGGCGGCGCTGAAGGCGCAGGGGGTCGAGTATTACCCGATCGGTCGAAAGCAGCAGTGAAAGCGCCGGACACGTCGAAAGCGCGCGTGCTGGTGGTCGGCGATGTGATGCTCGACCGCTACTGGTACGGCGACGTGTCCCGCATCTCGCCGGAAGCGCCGGTGCCGGTCGTGCTCGTCAACGAAAAGCGCGAGGACCTGCGCCTCGGCGGCGCCGCGAACGTGGCCCATAACTGCGCCGCGCTCGGGGCGAAGACGCGGCTTCTCTCGGTCGTCGGCAACGACGACGCGGGCCGCCAGCTCGAGCGCCTGCTCAAGCAGCGCGGCGTCGAGGCCGAGCTGCACCGCGACCGCTCGATCCGCACTACCGAGAAGCTGCGCGTGATCGGCCGCCAGCAGCAGCTCCTGCGGCTGGACTTCGAGCGCGCCCCCTCGCGCGAGGTGCTCGCCTCCAAGCTCACCCAATACCGCGCCGCGCTGCCCGAATGCGACGTCGTCATCCTGTCCGACTACGGCAAGGGCGGCATGACCCACATCCGGCAGATGATCCAGCTCGCGCGGCGCGCGAAGAAGCGCGTGCTGGTGGATCCAAAGGGCGACGACTATTCGCGCTATCGCGGCGCCTCCATCATCACGCCGAACCGCGCTGAGCTGCGCGAGGTGGTCGGCACCTGGCAGGACGAGAGGGATCTCGCCCGGCGCGCCGAGTCGCTGCGGCGCAGGCTCGGCCTGGAAGCGCTGCTCGTGACGCGGGGCGACGAAGGCATGACCCTCTTTCGCGCCGGCCGTAAAGTGCACATCGACACCGAGGCTCGCGAGGTATTCGACGTCACAGGCGCGGGCGATACGGTGATCGCCGCGCTCGCCGTGACGCTCGGCGCAGGCATGAGCGTCGAAGCGGCGGTGAAGATCGCCAACCGTGCCGCCGGCATCGTGGTCGGCAAGCTCGGCACCGCCGTGGCCACGTACGAAGAGCTTTTCCAATGAACTACTACATCGTCACCGGCGCGGCCGGCTTCATCGGCTCGAAGATCGTCGAGGGCCTGAACCGCCGCGGCGTGACCGAGATCATCGCGGTCGACAACCTCGCGCACGCCGACAAGTTCAAGAACCTCGCCGGCTGCGAGATCGCCGACTACATGGACCAGGTCGATCTGCCGAAGCAGCTGGAAGCGCTCGAGGGCTCGGTCGAGGCCATCCTCCACCAGGGCGCGTGCTCCGACACCATGGAGTCGGACGGGCGCTTCATGATGGAGAACAATTACGCCTATTCGCGGCGGCTGCTCGACTGGACCCAGGAAGAGGAGATCCCGCTGCTCTACGCCTCCTCCGCCTCGGTCTATGGATCGGGGCCCGACTACCGCGAGGAGCGCAGTTGCGAGCGGCCGCTCAACGTCTATGGCTACTCGAAATTCCTGTTCGACCAGGTGGTGCGGCTCAGGCTGCCGGAAGCGAGCGCCCAGATCGTCGGCTTGCGGTACTTCAATGTCTACGGGCCGAACGAGACGCACAAGGGGCGCATGGCCTCGGTCGCGCTGCATGCGCACCACCAGCTGAAAAGCGAAGGCAAAGTGAAGCTCTTCGTCGGCTCCGACGGTTATCGCGATGGCGAGCAAAGGCGCGACTTCATCTACGTCGACGACGTCGTGGCCGTCAATCTATGGTTCCTCGAGCGCGGCGGCGTCTCGGGCATCTTCAACTGCGGCAGCGGCCGTGCGCAGACGTTCAACCGCGTGGCCGTGGCCGTGATCAACGCGGTCAACGGCACGCAGGACACGCTGCACGATATCGTCTCCAAGGGGCTGATCGAATACGTGCCCTTTCCCGAGAAGCTGGTCGGCAAATACCAGAGCTTCACCGAGGCCGATCTCACGAAGCTTCGCAATGCCGGCTATCCGGGCGAGTTCATGACCGTGGAGCAGGGCGTGGCGGCTTACATGAAGGAGCTGCAGCGCAAGTGAAGAAAACGCTGGAAGATTTCATCGGCGACACGCCGCTCGTGCGGCTGCAACGCCTGCCGGGCGCGGAGATCGCGAAGAATAAGACGGTGATCCTAGCCAAGCTGGAAGGCAACAATCCCGCGGGCTCGGTGAAGGACCGGCCGGCGATCTCGATGATCCGCGGCGCCGAGGAGCGCCGCACCATCAAGCCTGGCGATACGCTGATCGAGCCGACCTCCGGCAATACCGGCATCGCGCTCGCCATGGCCGCCGCCACGCGCGGCTATCGCATGATCCTCATCATGCCGGAGCACCTGTCGGTCGAGCGCCGCCAGACGATGCGCGCCTTCGGCGCCCAGATCATCCTCACGCCGCAGAAGGGCGGCATGGAGGCCGCGCGTGACCTCGCCGACAAGATGGTGCGCGAGGGCAAGGGCACCATGCTCGACCAGTTCGCGAACCCCGACAATCCGCTCGCGCACTACGAGACCACGGGTCCTGAGATCTGGCGCGACACCGATGGGCGCATGACGCACTTCGTGTCGAGCATGGGCACCACCGGCACGATCATGGGCTGCTCGCGCTTCTTTAAGGAAAAGAACCCGAAGATCCAGGTGATCGGCTGCCAGCCCGAGGAAGGCTCGCAGATTCCCGGCATCCGCAAGTGGCCCGAAGCTTACCTGCCGAAGATCTACGACAAGGCGCGCGTCGATCGCCTCGAATACGTCAGCCAGGCCGAGGCCGAGGACATGACCCGGCGCATGGCGCGCGACGAAGGCATCTTCGCCGGCATCTCCTCCGGCGGCGCGATGCATGTGGCGCTGCGCATCGCCAGGGAGTTGAAGAACGCGGTGGTGGTGACCATCGTCTGCGACCGCGGCGATCGCTATCTGACAACCGGCGTGTTCCCGGATTGATGACGCCGGTCCTCGCCTTCGACATCGAGACGATCCCCGACTGCGCGGGCATCCGCAAGCTCTACGAGCTGCCGGCGGACCTGCCCGACGCCGAGGTGGCCGAGGTGGCGTTCCAGAAGCGGCGCGCCGCGAGCGGCAACGACTTCCTGCCGGCGTATCTGCAGCGCGTGATCGTCATTTCGTGCGTCGCGCGCGACGACGAAGGCGTGAAGATTTTTTCCATCGGCGAGCCCGAACGCGACGAAAAGGCGATCATCGGACGCTTCTTCGACGCGGTGGAGCGCAAGACGCCGCAGCTCGTATCCTGGAACGGCAAGGGCTTCGACATCCCGGTTCTCAACCATCGCGGGCTCATCCACAGCATCTGCTGCGCGCGCTTCTGGGAATCGGGCGACGAGGACCCGGCGTTCCGCTACAACAACTACATCAACCGCTACCAGACGCGGCACCTGGATCTCATGGACCAGCTGGCGATGTTCAATAACCGCAACTTCGCTCCGATCGACGACCTCGCGCGCCTCGCCGGATTCCCCGGCAAGCAGGGCATCGGCGGCGCGCAGGTGTGGCCCGCGTACCGGCGCGGCGAGATCCAGGCGATCCGCGACTATTGCGAGGCGGACGTCCTCAACACCTATCTCCTCTACCTGCGCTTCCAGGCGATGCGCGGCCTGCTGAACACCGACGCCTACGACGCGGAGTGCCGGCTGCTGCGCGAGTACCTCGGCCAGCGCAGCGAAGACCACTGGCGGGAATTCCTGTCGCTCTGGACGAACTGACGCTCGAAATAGATTCTCTGATTCTTAGCATTGAATCCTTGGATGCCGAGGGGCGCGGCGTCGCGAGGAAGCCCGACGGCAAGGTGGTGTTCGTCGAGGGCGCGCTGCCCGGCGAGCGCGCCGAGGTGCGGATCACGACCGGCGGCCCGCGCTTCGATATCGCGCGCACCACGCGCCTCCTCACGCAGTCTCCCGGCCGCCGCACGCCGCGCTGCCCGCATTTCGGCATTTGCGGCGGCTGCGCCACGCAGCACGCGGACCTCGCCACGCAGGTGGCGGCGAAGCAGGACTGGCTGCTGCAAAACCTGGCGCGCATCGGCAAGGTGCAGCCCGAGCGCGTCTTGCCCATCGTGATGGGGGAGGAGTGGGGCTATCGCCATCGCGCGCGCCTTTCGGTGCGCCGGGTGGAGAAAAAAGGCGGCGTGATGGTGGGCTTTCGCGAACGGCGCTCCACTTATGTCGCCGACATGCGCGAGTGCCCGGTGCTGCCGCCGCGCATCTCCGCGCTCATCGGCCCATTGCGCGACCTGATCGAGCGCTTGAGCGTGCGCAGCCGCCTGCCGCAGGTCGAGGTGGCCGTCGGTGACAACGCCGCGGCGCTGGTTTTCCGACATCTGCTGCCCCTGACCGAAGACGATCTCGAGCATTTTCGCAAGTTCGCCGACCAGCACGGCGTCCATGTCTGGCTCCAGCCCGGCGGCCCGGACAGCGCCCATGCGTTTCATCCGCCGCAGAGCGACCTGTACTACGAGCTGCCGGACTTCCAGGTGCGCCTGCATTTCCGGCCGACCGACTTCACGCAGGTCAACCACATCGTGAACCGGCAGCTCGTGGCGCGCGCGATCGAGCTCCTCGACCCCCAGCCGGGCGAGCGCATCGCGGACCTCTTTTGCGGCCTGGGCAACTTTTCGCTGCCGATCGCGCGACGCGGCGCGCAAGTGATCGGATTCGAAGGCAGCCGCGAACTCATCGAGCGCGCACGGGCGAATGCGGCGGCGAACGGCCTGGTCGCGCAATTCGAGACGATGGACCTCTTCGCGCCTAACCTCGCTCCTTATGGCCGCTTGGACAAGGTGCTGATCGATCCGCCGCGCCAAGGGGCGATCGAGATCGTGAAAGCCATCGATGTGCAGCGCATCGTGTACGTCTCGTGCGATCCGGCCACGCTTGCGCGCGACGCGGGCGTCCTGGTGCATACGCAGAACTACCGCCTGGTGGCGGCCGGCATCGTCAACATGTTCCCGCACACGGCGCACGTCGAGAGCATTACACTCTTCGAAAAAGGAGGAGCCGGATGATGCAAAGAATCACGGCGCTCGTCGGTGCTGCCCTGCTCAGTGCGGCAGCGTGCGCAGCGCCGAAAATCGAGCACCTCGTGGTGAAGCCCAGTCCGGCCCAGTTCTCGGGCGACAAGGCGCCGGAGGTCGAGATTGCCGTCTCGATCGGACGTTCTCGCTTCGACACCGGCAATTGCGACGCGCGCCTCGACTTCGGCGACGGCCAGGGACGTAACCTTGATTTCGGCGTGGCGGCGACGCGGACTGTTCACCATGTGTACAAGAAGGACGGCAGCTACACGGTCGCAGTGCGCGGCGCCGGCGCTACGCCGTGCGACGGCTCGCAGCAGGCGGCGCTCAAGGTCGCCGGCGAGCCGAAGAAAGCGCCGCCGAAGAAAAAGGCCGAACCCAAGAAGAAGTCCGCCAAGAAGGCCGAGAAGAAGAAGGACGAAAGCAAATGACCCGATTCCTAGCGCTACTCCTCTGCCTGGGCGCAGCTTCTGCGTCCGCGCAGCCGTATCCCAACAAGCCGATCCGGCTCATCGTGCCGTTCGTGCCCGGCGGTAACGTCGACATCACTGCGCGCACTGTCGCGCCCGCGCTCGGCGAGGCGCTCGGCCAGCCGATCGTGGTCGAGAACCGTACCGGCGCCGCCGGCATGGTGGGCGCGCAGGCGCTGCTCGCCGCGCCAGCCGACGGCTATACGCTGATGATGGGATCGAACAGCTCGCTCGCCGTCGCGCCCAATCTTTATGCCAACTGGCCCTACGACCCGGTGAAGGGCATTGCGCCGATCTCCAACCTCGCCGTGACGCCTTTCGTCCTCGCGGTGAAGCCCGCGCTGCCGGCAAAAAGCCTGGACGACTTCATTCGGCTGGCCAGGGAAAAGCCCGGCCAGCTGACCATGGCTTCGGGCGGCAATGGCTCCTCGAACCATCTGGTGGGGGAGCTCTTTCAGATGATGACCGGCGTGAAGTTCAGCCACGTGCCGTACAAGGGCACCGGAGCGGCGCTCGTCGATCTGCAGGGAGGACAGGTCGATCTGCTCTTCGACCAGGCGAGCTCCACGGTACCCAACGTGCGCGGCGGGAAGATTCGCGCCATTGCGGTCGCCTCACACGCGAGGCAAAGCGCGCTGCCGGACACACCGACATTTGCGGAAGCCGGGCTAAAGGATTTCGAGATCGACAACTTCACCGGCCTCGTCGGCCCGGCGGGCATGCCGGCCGAGGCGATCGCCAAGGTGCATGCCGCAGCGGTGAAGGCGCTCGCGACAACCACGGTGAAGGAGCGCTTCGGCTCGCTCGGCGTTCAGCCGGTCGGCAACACGCCCGGCGAGTGGGGCGCCGAGATTCGCGCCGACCTCGCGCGCTGGGCGAAAGTGATCAAGGCCGCCGGCATCAAAGTCGAGTAAAGCCGTAGAGTTGCGCAGGATGGTCGACGAGGATGCGCTTGCGCATCCCGCGATCCGGTACCCAGTGCTCGAGCAATCCGAGGAGCTTCTGGTCCTCCGGCATCGCTGTCTTGATGAACACATGCGGCCAGTCGGTGCCCCAGATCAGGCGCTCGGGAGCGGCGTCGACGAGCGCGCGCGCAAAGACATCGGTGTCCGCGTACGGCATCGCGCTCATCGTCAGCCGGTAGGGCGCGGTCAGCTTCACCCAGGCTTTGCCGTCCTTCATGAGGCGCAGCAGCGCCTGGAAGCCGCGCTCAGACGGCTTCTTCTCCGTGTTGACGTAGCCGAGGTGCCCGAACACCACGTCGACCGGAAAATCGGCGAGCTGCCGGTCGAGCTCGGGAAACTCGTCCACGTGCATGAGGAACTCCACGTGCCAGCCGAAGGGCTTCACCTTCACCGCGAGGCGGCGCAGCTCGTCCAGCGGCAGCACGCCTTTGCCGTCCTTCAGGTCGACGATGTTCTGCCGCACGCCGCGAACGCCCGCCTGGTGCAGCTTCTCGAGCTCGCGAGCGTGGATGTCGTAGGGCACGACCGCCACGCCGCGCAGCCGCGCCGGATCCGTGGCGAGCGCGTCGAGCAGCGCCTGGTTGTCGCTGCCATAGATCGAGGGCTGGACGAGCACGCCGCGCTCGATGCTTAGGGAGTCGAGCATGCGCCGGTAGTCGGCGGGCAGCGCGTCTTCCGGGGTATAGAGCCGCGTGGGCGAGTAGGCGTAGCGGCTCTCGGGGCCGCAGACGTGCGCGTGGCAGTCGCAGGCGCCGCGCATCAAAAGAAAAAGGGCGCCCTAAGCGCCCTTTGCGAAGGAGACGAGCTAATCAGTCGCGCTCGCCGCCGAGGATGCCGAGCAGGCTCAGCAGGTTGGCGAAGATGTTGAACAGGCTCATGTACACCGACGTGGTGGCAATGATGTAGTTCGTCTCGCCGCCGCGCACGATGCGGTTCAGGTCATAGAGCAGGAACGCTGAGAACACCACGATCACCAGCGTCGAGATCGTCAGCGCGAGCGCCGGGATCTGCAGGAACATGTTGGCGAGCATGGCGATGAGCAGCGCGATCATGCCGACGAACAGGAACTTGCCCATGAAGCTGAAATCGCGCTTCACCGTCGTGGCAACGGCGCCCATGGCAAAGAAGATGATGCCGGTGCCCGCGGCCGCGTAGCCCACCAGCTGCATGCCATTACGCATGGCAAGGACGTAGTTGAGGATCGGTCCAAGCCACCAGCCGAGCATTCCGGTCATGAGCAGCAGCAGCGCCACGCCCAAGCCGCTGTTGCGGTTTGCGGCGATGGCGTATTGCAGGCCGACCACCGCGACCAGCATCACGATCGTGCTGATCATCGGGCTCGCCGTGATGATGCCCGCCGTCGCCATGCCGATGAAGGCGCCGATGATCGTCGGCACCATGGTCGCGGCGAGCAGAAGGTACGTGTTGCGCAGGACTTTCTGGCCCTGCTCGGCGCTCGCGACGTCCTGCGGCGCCTGGTAGTCGTATCCCGGGCGTACCGGCTGCCCGTCCGTCCGTATCGGTTTCAGTTCCATCGAGAATCCTCCGTGGTAGTTATGGCGCCTAGCGTACCAAACCCGGCTGCAGTGTCCATGACTGGGTCTAAAATGCGGGCGCATAAGGACTTTTTCAAGCCCCGGAGGGTTGGCAGAGCGGTTGAATGCGGCGGACTTGAAATCCGTTAGCCCGCAAGGGCTCGGGGGTTCGAATCCCTCACCCTCCGCCACAGATGGCACTTGC
>C688J18823_10000283_pt1 | contig 29140 bp, 27 predicted proteins | sample HopSoiMetagenom1_FD_18823 | JGI IMG/M metagenome (IMG submission 18823) | reverse complement strand
TAAGTCAGAGTTAGTTGAAATTTGGAGAAAAATCAAAAAGGATAGAAAAGATCATATGCACTTGCTTAAAGAAGCTTTAGAAAAGGAGATTCATGGATGAGAATATTTGTTCTCCTTAGTTACCGGAGTTATTTTATACGTGGATAAAATTGGAAGAGATATCAGACAAAACTGTCTTTGCAAATGTAGGAAATCTATAAATCTAATAATTATTAGCAGGAGATATCTACTTTACTAAGCATGCTTGTTACAGCTTTTAATAGAGTATTATGCATAAAGTTGAAGAATTAGGACTAATACACCGAGAGCGAATCTGCTGTATGGTTGAATCTGCATGGCCCGAGGATATTATATATTTTCATGTTTGAAAGGTAGAAGACGATGAGTCTGATGCAATAATAGCGAAAGATCCTGATTTTACAAAAGGTTTTCACTGTGAGACCTTTGAGGTGTTATAAGTTTGAATCGTTTCATAAATTAAATGAAATAGTACTTTCGCACATGTAGCAACACTTCACATTCCTGCAATCTTTAAAGCAAATATTGCATAAGTAAATCAAGATATTAATGTCACGAGCGTACAATCAAGACAGATTCCTTCTATATTTGAATTCCTCATTATCTATGGAAAATGCGGCATATGAAAGACTACAACGTAGACAACATCAAACCACAGTTGAGAAGATTAAAGAACAACTGCAGCTCCATCTACAAGAAACAAAAGAGCAGCAGAATAGATTAATGCAATTAATTAGAAATATGGATGGGACGCCCGTACAAGAAAAAGGAGAATTACCTATATCAAAGCCGCCGGAATTCATAGTAAACACCATACATCAGTCAGCGACCAGTGCAGAACAAGAAGTAATACAAATAGCAGAGGATATGATAGTTGAAAATGCCGAAGTAATAGGTTATAATCTACTTATACAAATGGCAACAAAGATGAACTTTAGTGATACAATATCTTCATTAAAACAGAGCCTGGAAGAAGAGGAAAAGATGTCTATCTGGCTAAGGACTAACTTTCCTGCTATGTTTGCAAAATTATGGACAGAGGTTGAATCAACTTTGTCACATGAGGAGATTGAATCATCATCTTCTCCTTCATTAACTAAATAGATACCAAATTCGTTAGTGATCCGCCTATTCATATTTGTACCCGCCGAGCACTAGTCATTGCCCCAATTATAATAGAACAGAATTTACCAATCTATATAGCGTTGCAATTAACGATAACTTATTTCCTATCAAATACAATATTACAGGGACAAGACGATGCGGAGTGTGGTAAACAAGGATAGAACTACATTAGCCTTAGTTCTTGATTCAAATCAAAAAAGTGGTGATCTTACTGTCGAATTACCCAGAAATATTAGACTCAAGGGCACTTCAAATAATGTCACAAAATTAAGTTAAGATAGATGATAAAGGAGTAGGTTACAGAATTATTAAATAACATAAATTAAAGGACTTTTTATTAACTTTAGCAATGACAACAGATTGAGTAAATAATATGCATCCACATGGCACCATAATTCTGTTATCTACACTGATTATGGGTAGAACTAACGCCACAATACAATATAGTGCACACAGTATTATGATGGTATGACGCAGTCAACTTACCTCTATTCTACTGAATACCCTATCGATGATTTTTATATTAAATTAGATGTCACAGAATCAGGACTGCGTTAGTTGTAAATTCTCTAGTCCTTAATATTTTTCTATTCTTTCTTTCTTTTATCTCTTACTGGATCGATTCAGAACTTTTATTATATAAGAATCGGTCCTTTAATTCAATTGAAAAATTTCACACCAGAAATTGAGAAATATGAAGATCTAGGTAGGCATAAATCGTTGGTTTGGTAGTTTTACATGAGATCGTTATAAAAGTTCCTATTCTCAATATCATTCAAATCACATTGAAGAATCCTGTTTGTTGGCGCTGGTTCCTACACCTACCATATGTTCAAGTACTCACTCACACCTGAGAACTGGTCCTGCTCACTTCATCGTGTCTTCATCTTTTGATGTATCCCATACGGGACTAGTTTGTAGTCACTATTCTGACTGTTGGGAACCAGCCTTTAAATTTATTTTCGTAGCCGATGTTCATTAATTAGAATTCATTTATTATTATCATCGCAACCCAAGAGCATCCCTTAGATCTATTTCGTGATCCTGCTCTTGTCTGATAATATCCCTTAACGCTTCAGAGAGTGCAAATTCACCTGAGCTTTCAGCCTGACGTATCCTATCCCTATAATTCTTGATAGTTTCTTGTTCGGCTCTTAGATCAATCTCAAGCATTGTCTTTGAATCATCGGAATATTCAACCTCTTTACTTTTTACCGTTGGATCTCCACCAAGGTAGTCGATCTGTCTAGCCACCTCCAGAGCATGTGCCAGTTCCTGTGAAGCATGTTCTTTCAACTGTTCTGCTATGTCCCCATATTCTGCCCCCTTCAATGTAGAACTGAAAACCACATACTGTATAATCGCTTTATATTCTCTTGCCAGATCCTCGTTTAATCCTTTGATTATCCCTTCCTTGTTAGAAGCTGCTTCTGCATCAGCCGCATTCGATTCGTTGCTCTTTGACATAGATCTTCATCCATTCTATTTAACTTAAGTGTTGTTAGTTATTGTTATATTTTAGCCGCTGCAGCTAGTGACAAATTTAATCTAAACAAAATATTAATGGTAAATATCGATTGGGTTTATTGTTTAGGAACTATAAATTGTGCTATTGAGAATGTATTAAGCACTAAAAATACATAGTAAGTAGCATGAATAGCAATACTTTACTTCATGAATTAACGCGGATTAATACTACGCTATAACACAATAAGCAAATCATTGCCAAAGGATTGGTACTTTTAGAGTTCGCCCATGCGCATCGCACTTCGGACAGATAGCAAATAGCAGCGACTTACCTGCATTCGCAAGACTTTTAGTATATTCTATAATTTTCATATAGAAAGCTGAGCGTTCATGACACGAAATGCAAATCCCTTCTAGGGCAACTTCTTCAACATTTTCTCTAAGTTCTAATCGTAATACCTCGTAGCCTTTGCTGAAAGCTTTAGAACCCATTTTAATGTCAATGGCAAGTTTCTGCTCATACATATACAATTGTCTTATTTGTGGATCCAACTCTTCTATTGTCTCTGCCCAAATGTTTACAAATTGTCTTTGCTGAAACAATGGTGAAATAAGATTCTGAATCAACTTGGCAAAGGATTCGATGTCTTTTATCTCCTCTGAATCGAAGGCTTTTTGAAATATCGATACATAGTTTCCAAACAAATTTTTCTCATGAATTTTCTCGATAAACTTGGAGTAAAAGATAATAAAAGACGGCGAATCGTCATTAGCTTTGAAAAACTGATTACGAAACAGGATATACAATTGCTCTCCTGCGTTCTCTTTTCCATGAATTACACATTGTATAATCTGAGAAAGGAAATAACCAGTAGGAGTGTAACTGTATGTTGGTACTAAGCCAGTCCCTTTTTCCTCCTTTACTGGCTCTGTTTCTTTCATTAGTCGCATACTAATCATGCCCTCTATATTTCTTTGAATTCTTTTCTGAATATTTTCTATTTTATTTGAAGTTGTGAGCTTCTTTCCAAGGTAATAATTTCTAATTTCTTCATTATTATCCAGTAGATATTTAGCAAGTTCCCTAAGCTTAAACGGTTTGCCTTCTTCTATCGTAGAACCATATATAAGAATGTCCTGATACAGACGGGCCTTATTGCTATAAAACTCACCTTCAGGATCTTTCTTAAAGATCGAGTCAATGCCTTTATGACTCATTGGAAGCATGACGCTTTTCCATAATAAATGTCATGCATGACGTCTTGAAAATAATTGGAATTATTAATCATAATTTTGTAAGGTAAGGTAGGTCTTAATATGATAGATAATGTTGAATCTATAGAAATACGTAAAGTACAGGGCTTACATGGAGAGCGAAGTTTCACCCTAGTTTTGCCTAAGGAATTTGCTGTAAGGTTGGGAATAGGCAAGGGAGATTTTTTAAAATGCAGTGTTGACGGACGTAGGTTAGTTGTAGAAAAGGTGGAGACCTTAGAGACATGTTAAATGCTAAGGATCGGCCATCTGAAAATAATTGCTCAGATTGTGCCCGTTATCGAAAACAGATCGCCAGAATAAAAAAGGCATTCATAGATGCAGATGATGAAAGTGTGCGCCGCTGCATGCAATACGAGGATAAAAACTTGGAATTAATTTATGAGCGCTCGTACGTATACCGGCTACTTGAGGACTCTAAAGCCGAGATAGAGCATTTAAAAGCTGAGCACAGTTCAGGAAGTCAAAGCGTGAAGAAGGTGTTAGAAGAGGTTGGTAACCCAGAGTCTAACACCAGTTTGCGCGCGCAAGATCCTTTAAACTCTCAAAACAAAGAAAATGGCCACTGAATTTAGATTCGTTGAAGGTGAAGATAAGTCTTCCGATGGTGACTATGACCGATCATTGAGTATGGATAAAGTACCAAGTATGATTGCCAAGTACGGTACAAATCCTCAGTCCTTCTCCTTTGCTTCTCGTCATGATGCAATGGAATATCATAACAATTTGGCGGATTTTTGGCGCTACGATATAGGAGTTAATGTTATCCCAGCGCAGACCAAATTGAAGAAGATCTTTGTAAGATGGTCCCAATGGCAGAACGCGCCCATACCAGAATCGCAGCATAATGCCTGGAAGAATGATGGTGCATTTATGGACGGCATGGCTATTATTGCGGGTAAAGTGTGGCATAGATCTGACAAGAGTGGCCAGTACTTTACACTAATTGATCTCGATAGGCCCGAGGCAATCCAAGAATTCTGTACTATAAATGGAAAGACGTTATCATTAGAAGAGATCGCAAAAAAATTCATTGTAGAACAACATTTAGATGATTTGAACAGGGCACACATTTACTTTTACTCCCCTATACCATTTGTAAAAAAGAGTGCAGATAGTAAGACAGGGATTGAGATTAAAGGTCTTGGAGAACATGGGATATCGAACTGCGCGCCTTCTATACATCAGAATAAGGATCAAAACGATAGTAACGAACACCGATATGAGATGATTAAACTCATATTGCCACTCCCTCTTGAGAGAAAGTAGGCTTTAGATATGATGCATCATCTAGATTCAATTTGTTTAAAGAATCGTGTTGAATACCTACACAGAGATCATGAATCTAACAAATTGAATCCCATAATAAAGTCATTAAAAATCGACCCTACCGTAGAGATGGGTGAAGGCGAAAGGCATCTGACATTGTTATCGGCCGCAGATTCCTTGCTTCTAAGGTATAGAAACAAAGGGAAGAGTGTGGAAGATTTGAAGAAATTCTTTTTCGACATGAACCAACAACTATGTCATCCTGAATCACTACCTGAAGATGAATTAAATGAAATATGGGATAGCGCATTAAGATTCGTTGATAGAATAAAAGACGGATCCAGCTTACATCAAAGCAAAGAGACACGGGAAGATGGTAGCAATATAATAGAGTCTACCAGTGAGCAGATAAAGAAAAAGTATAGATTTGCAGCCCTACCATCCAAGGAATTACTATACTATGATAATGGTGTTTACACTACTGGCGGAGAAATCATAATTGATAAGGAAGCGGAGGCAATATGTGGATATAGGCTATCGAATAAAGCATTGGCAGAGATCAAGGGACACATAACTCGAAGCTGCTATCGCAATAAAGATGACTTTGATATGAATTTGGATATCATTAATATGAAAAATGGATTATATAATATTCAAACCGGTGAATTTAGAGAACACAGTCCAGATTACTTGTCATTAATTCAACTACCAGTACCTTATGATCCCGAAGCAAAACCAAAACTATTTGGCAAGTTCTTAAGCGAAGTAATTTATCCTACAGAAATTAGAACTGCAGTCGAAGTGATGGCATACACATTCTTGCGAGATAATCCATATGAAATCATAAATATATTGTTTGGTTACGGTGGTAATGGTAAGAGCGTATTTACAGGTGTACTGACATCTATACATGGCAATCAAAATGTCAGTAATGTGCCCTTACGAGCCATGATAAATGATCCATATGCATTATCTGATTTGGAAGGAAAGAGCGTGAATATTGATACTGAGCTATCTAGTACTAGTATAGAGGATACTGCAGTAATCAAGAAACTTACTGGAAGGCAACCCATCAGAATACAACGAAAACATCAAAGAGCATATGATACTATACTGCATGCTAAACCATTCTTTAACACTAACAAGATCCCACTGACATATGATACTTCAGATGCATTTTTTAGAAGGTGTTGCATTGTCAGTTTCCCAAATAATTTCGAGGCTAAAGATGATCCAGATCTGTACCGGGCATACGTAAGGTTCTGTAAAGAAAAGAGGCTCGCGGTAGAATCTAAGGAAAATTTCGGCAAGATTCTGAAGAAGCAGTTCAGATATCAAGATGGAAGGGAGGCATCAGGTGCAAGAAGAACAATATGGAAAGGAGTCAAGTTAACTGGTACGTATAATTTAGAGGACGAGCAGCAAATGTTGGCAGCCTAACTTAACTATCAATCAATAGCTTTAGACTTACTAGTTTCTTATTAAAGATATTTGTATTATGATTAGCCAAAACTCATTTTTGCTTTCTTTTATACATACCACGTTCATATATAGAAAATCAACCCTGACGGATTAGGTTTGCTAGTTATTTTCATAAAATATCACGCTCAATTCTCTAGTGATATTGTGTCCGTCAGGGTATCCATAGTAACCATAGTACATATTCAATTCTATATAACAAAAATAGCATGCTATCATATGATGGCATGCATATTCATAATATAAAATAAAATAAAGCACTATGGATACCCTGACATCTATGACGGCTTGTTCGCTAATACCGGAAAGATGAAATCACGATAGTTGAAATGGATGAACGGGCATCGATTCTGACTCAAATGGAAGAAGATGTCAGTCCAGTAGTTTTGATAGAAAAAATCAGTGTTGTCCCTGAAGAGTTCGATCTGTTTCTAAAAGCATGGTCAGTCAAGACTGAGAAGTTTAAGCGGCAACAAGGGTTCATTATGACGCAACTAAACAAGGGTATTGGTGGAAGCAACACCTTCGTTGTCTACGCAGTTTGGGAATCAACCGAACATTTCAAGAGAGCAGTAAATAGAGTTATGGATCCGCAGAACAGGTTGTCTGCATTCCCATCCAGCACTGTAGCATCTCCCCATCTATTCAAGAAAGGCTGTTCCAGGGATCTGCGTTGAATGATTCTTTATAATCTATTTGTTTTTGTTAGCGGCAGGGATGTCTTTGCAACTTTGGCATTGAATAATAATCTTTGACTTAGTTGCCAGCGGGCTTAGACCCTGTATTTGGCATTATTTCTTTGTTTATGAAATTGTCAAAATCAGGATTGAACCATCTTTCTGATTGGATTAGTTTCCATTGTTCATTCAAAGTTCCATATTTAAAGCAATTTCTCATCCACTGCAACCATCCCATCCATTCATCTCCATTGAGCACTTTTCTTTGACGCATAGCATATGCATGAGAACAAATAAACAAGATATAATATGCAAATGCTAACTCTTCTGATGGCTTTTCAAGTTTATATATGACATTTTGCATCGATGGTTTTTCAATTATGATTTCTGCCATCTTGCGAACCTTCTCATCCAAGTCATTAAGAACCTTTGTCTGGATGTCTACTGAGAGACTCTGCATTTGCTTTCTTGAAAAGTATAATATAACAAACAGAGTGGCAATAATTCCTATCGCTTCACCTATCCCAAATAGGCCTTCGAGACTCAATTCGGCCATGTCGTGTATCTCAGTTATTTGGATATCTGCATTTAGAAATATTGTTACGAGTTATTCTTAGTTGGAATAATAGCAAAGTAAAGTTCTTGCAATAATAGGTCAATGTATGCTGAGCCTTTGAGATAGTTGTCCCTAGCCAGTGCATGTATTCAATAACTCGGATGACACCGAAAAGAATGAACGATAACTTTGACGCTAACAATGGATACCTCGCGATTAATGCGTACAAAAGGCAAATTAATCATAGCCCTGCGCACTGTCGTCGAGAATGGAGGAGTCCTGTTACAATTAGGGGTATAAAAAGATCTTAGTTAATTCATTGATAGAACTGTAATCTCAATTTGGAATCAGTGAATGTCATGAGATTGTCCCGAAGGCCATTCAGTGATAGAGCAAAATTAAACAATCTTTTGATGTTCTTTGTATTTGAACAGAATTAAACATTCTGCGCCCACATACGTGTATATTATGAGACAAACTTCATGAATCTCGCTACCATTCATAATTATACAATTACCTGACAAGCACTATAACACTGGAGGTCCAGATGTACCGGAAGTTAGTTTCTCTATTAGCAGGAGGGCGACATTGACATCATCAAATTCATAATACTATTCTTTGACCTTTTCAAATAAAATATTGTCTATTACATCAAAAATTTAGGTTGAGGGGTGATCAAGTTTTGTATATTTTAACAGCCAAAATTGGGTAGTCATAAGATGTATTTTGATTTGGAATGGAACCTAGCACTATAGCCTGCTTTGAATTCACTCAAATTAGCTCATTATACTTACTGCACTAGGATATCGTGATATTTACCTCCGGAGCCTCCGAACCTCCAGAAAATTTGTTTCAACTTATTCATAGTACCGGAAGAACGGATGTACTGAAGGTAAGTCCTAATTTATATGGCTCATCATTCCGTTTATGCTCTCTTAGTATTAGGCGAGGTACCGAAATACAAATTATTACAACTTATAAAAATGAATGTCCAAGGATTGGTCTACCAGCCGACCATTCATTGTGTCCCTTGACATCTAAAAGTAATACATTCGCAATAACGGACATCGTCTAAACATAAGAGGTGGTACTGAGCCACTTAGCAGTCTTGATTATCCTAATCAAGATAAAATCGATAATGCTTACGACATGATGGCAAATTTTTAATCAAGTAAATATTTTTTTCTCAAAACAGGTAACATCATACTTCTTATACAGAACCAAAATTAATATACTCCAAGTTTACAGGATCAGGATTTGCTAGCAAATAGTAAACAATACTATCAGGTAATGCAAGGAGAGTTATTGCTTTCTACTTACGCTCCTCGGGGTTAAATTTTGTTGTGCGATTTCCAGGCCATCATCTAACAGTTTTTTAATTATTCTTATAGGTTTTTCAATACAAAGCTCTCCATTTCTAATTTTTTTACTCCGTCTATTGGCACACCACATTCCAAACAGAAGACCGTAAAAATCTGAACATTGTTGTAAATTAATATTGTAAGCCATCCAACATGTCGTCTACCACTTTGGAATTTCGCTTTTTACCTACACTAAAATGGATTGTACAATAATACTTGAACTCTGCTAGTCCTTGCTAACTAAGTCTTTCTTATTAGTTATTGATGGCGAAAACGGAGTTAGTTTCCCAGACTTTCCATGGATATGTGGAGACGATCTATATACTAAACTTGGACTAGATTATCACATGTAGTATCATAAGAGCAAAGATTATTTTATAATATTCGATTATGACTAATATTCAATTTAACTTAAAACCAATTGTAAAAGGCTCATTCATTTAGTTACCATCGTATGGGTTTTTTACTCAGTATCTCAGACTTCTTTACTCTCTATTGAAACACCATTGATTTGTACCTGTTCCTCTAAATTGTAAAGTAGATTAAGGCAATCTATATAGTTGATTATTTCATGTAAAGTCTCCTTATACATCAAATAAGCAAGTATCCATGCTGTTTTCTAAAGAGCTGATGCTTTTCAAGAATTCAGAGTATAGACTTTGTAAGGTTTGTCAGTCCCATAATTGATATACTTCCATCGACCACCAGAGATCGATAACTCGTGAAATTCTCTCTGCAATTTACGATCTAATGATTTTATACATTCTCTCCTATGGAGACCTTATTTGCACCTGTAAGAGAAGTTATCTTTGATGCAACATTCATGCCATATCCCAGAATGTCAATAGGCGAGAGCTGTTCATAACCAAACTGAACAATTGCGTTTTCTCCTGCGTCTATACCTATCTTGGGAAAGAGTTCAGGATACTTGTATATTTTATGCAATATTACATTAATTTCCTCCTTGACTGCATTAATCATCGATTTCCCACATTCAACTGAAATGGAGGAGGCATCATATTTGTTTTTATTATTAACACGGCCTGGAAAAAATGAGATTACTCCATCGCCTGCATATTTTAAGACATATCCACCATGGCTATCTATAACATGTGACATTTGATGGGCGAAAGCTCTAATTATTGTAACAAAGTTATCTACTGGTAGGGTCATGCTCATTTTCGTTGAGCCAACAAGATCCGCGTATAAGATAATGAGAGGAACCTTGGAACTGATATGGTTAAGAAGAAAGTTTTGACCACGTTTTACTGAAGTATTAATCATCTTCGGCCATAGGTTGTCAAGAATCAAAGGAGTATGTATTTTGTACCAATATGCCATCGATTCTTCTTCCTGCATACTCTTTTCAAGTAAAGATATATTCTCATGCTTTCGTGGCATATTCATCTCTTGCATTCTCCTGATCAGCGAATCGTAAGCCACCAATTCATCATGTTCTATTGAGAAATCTCGTCTAATTTGCACTAATTCATATTCTTCTGGCATAGAGTCTGTTAGACCATTATCCTTTGTTTTTGATTTTACTTTCCTTGGAAGATTATTTCCATCCGGCATTGAGGTAGATACGAATGATCGTGATAAATCTGCCTTATCATCAGTCGGCTTTCCTCCTAATCGAATAACTATTCTTCTAAGCCTACTTTTTGAATATGCGTTTCTTTCAAGTGCTGTTTTAGTCTTTGTTTTATTTCTTGTATTGGAGTCTGATCTATTCTTGATATTATTCTATCTGCTGACGCATTTTCAGTAGATAATACTTCATTTAGTTTGTCAATTTGCTCTAAAAGTAATTGCATCTTGTTATCATATCCCTTACTATAATACAAACATTTTTCATGTTCTACTATATTATTTAAGATCGTTTCTCAGAGTCAGCAACTTACCTTCATAATCTCAACTGAAATATTTTAGTCCATCGAGTACTTGTGGGGGCTTTGTTACGCGGCTCCATGATGTAATATGCACTCTGTCATCTCTGGGCTTCAATGCGTTGACCGTGCGTGACTATGTGACAAACTTATCCAAATAGAATATTTTGGCTGGAAGAGCAAGCGATCTTAATTAGTACAAAAACTTCGGGATCTATACTTTTCTATGTTAGACAATGAAGTGGCTGTAAGATAGAGATTTACATGCACAAATTGCAAACTTACTATTGTATAACTGGTCTGATCCGGTGGACGCTATATCTTTAATCATGTCGTAGGACTACCTACGAAAGATGGCATAATCCATCTATATGATTACGAGAGACTACTCTTTAATGCATTAGCATACAGTAGACACGGGTCAAGAAAGCTACTGGCTTGTGTATCACCGAGTTCATGTTGCGCTTTATCGCATGGCTGTTCGTAAGAGACGACCCACTAAGAAGGGTTGCAAATATGTTTTGTTACCGGCCCTAGAATAGAACTTATCAAAAGGATGAAAGGCTTGTTTATGAGAAACATGGTCTTATGTTTGGTAATAGCAACTTCTCCGACTAAGCTGCGTCTATGTCTACTAGCTGACGAGCTTGGTACTGGAAGGCTGAGCACATTATTATGTTTCTAACTGCATGCGTTACGATTTAAAGAAAACATATAGATCATGGAGGAATTATAGTAACATACATAATTATATACTTATATCCTAGATATTGCTCTCATTATGAGAATGAAAAATATAAAACTTTTTGGTTTATTGTGTCTGAGCATGATTCTGCTTCTGGGCTTTATGTCGCCCGCATATTCTGGCTCCGCTACCCCAGAGAATAAAACTTTAATGCAACCTCAAGGAGTACAGAATATGACAACAAACGCTGCGAATATCGTTTTAGTCCATGGTTTATGGGCTGATGGATCTTCATGGAGTAAAGTAATTCCTATTCTTCAGAATGCAGGACATAAAGTTATTGCTGTGCAACTTGCTGCGCACTCTCTTGCAGATGATGTAGCTACAGTAAAGCGTGCAATTGACCTAGTTGGTGGACCAACAATACTTGTGGGACACTCATACGGTGGATTCGTAATCACGAATGCCGGTTATAATAATAAAAACGTAACAGGGCTCGTATATATTGCTGCATTTGCCCCTGATGAAGGTGAATCTACCGGGAATTTCGTCGATGTTGCAAAACTACCTCCAGGATTATTGGTTCCAGATAGCGGAGGATTTGTGTACTTAAACCCAAAGATGTTCCACGGAGCGTTTGTTCAGGATGCAAATGCGACTGAAGCTGAAACCATGGCCGTTGTGCAAAAGCCAGCTCATCAATCACTTTTAACTGAAAAATCTGGTCCTCCAGCTTGGAAGCAACTTCCCTCGTGGTTTGAGGTGTCTGAGGGTGACCACATTATCCCTCCTGACGCAGAACGTATGTTTGCAAAACGAATGAATGCTACTACTATATCCCTAAACTCTAGCCATGCGTCACTTGTAACACACCCAGCTGAGATCGCCGAATTGATCCTAAATGCAACAAAGGGAGTGACAAAGTAGTATGACTTCAAGCACAATCGTTACGAAGGATGGGACTGAAATTTATTATAAGGACTGGGGTGAAGGTCCTGTAGTAACCTTTTCACACGGCTGGCCCCTTAGCGCAGACACTTGGGACGGCCAAATGCTGTTCCTTGTGCAAAAAGGCTTTCGCGTAGTTGCTCACGACCGTCGCGGTCATGGCCGGTCAAGTCAGGCTTCTTCGGGGAACGACATGGATGGCTATGCCGACGATCTTGCAGCCGTGATCGAAGCACTTGATCTCAAAGATGCCACGCTTGTGGGGCACTCCACTGGCGGAGGTGAAGTTGCCCGCTATATCGGTCGCCATGGAACAAAGCGAGTTGCCAAGGCTGTCCTGATCGCAGCTGTGCCTCCAATCATGCTTAAGACCGCCTCCAATCCGGAGGGCCTACCGATACAAGTGTTTGATGACATGCGTTCGGATCTGGCTAAGGATCGCTCACAATTCTACAAAGATCTAGCCACGGCGTTTTATGGTGCCAACAGGGAAGGGGCCAAGGTCTCCAAGGGAATTCTGGATCAGTTCTGGCTTTGGAGCATGCAGGCCGGCCTCAAGAATGCCTATGAAAGCATCAAGGCCTTCTCCGAGACCGATTTCACCGAAGACCTCAAGAAGTTCGATGTACCAACCTTGGTTATGCATGGTGAGGACGACCAGATCGTTCCTGTCAAGGATGCAGCTAAGAAATCAGCCAGGCTCATCAAAGGCGCGAAGGAAATCTACTATCCAGGAGCACCGCACGGTCTCACGGCCACACTTCAGGATCAGGTCAACGCCGACCTGTTGTCCTTCCTGAAGTCCTAGACGTCTCGTGCCTTCGTATGATGGGTTTTAGCTCTTGACGTATGTAGGCGGATAATTTTTCTGATATGACTCATATTTGTGATGTTGGAGAAGGTACTGGACACCTCCTTGCAAATCTGCTTATGAAGTAATTAGATTTCGAATCCAATACAACCTTATAGCTTTGATCGTGGTAGACCTATTATTGGCTGTTTTGCCAGATAATCAATTTAAGCATAGTGATGGTCACGTAGTTCGCCGGCGAAATAAAGTACTCTCTACCAAAGTATCAGTAGACCTTCATAACAGATTCTCCTTATTAGCCGAATATCTTTTCGAAAGTGGACTATCCGAAAGTTTCACACCATCTGCACTTTTTGCGCGATATAATGGAACAATTACTAAGCGAGTATCATGATGGATTGGTAATTTACGAAACAAAGACAATTTCAGTTTTTACAAACAGTGTGATTACATGGTCATTAGGATATTGAATAGACAAGGATGTCAGAAGAAAGGCTCCATTCATGGCAAAATCGTAATGACATTCTTGATTTCTTTTACTTTTGTTATCTCATTCTTATTTATACAAGTACCTCATCCATATGACAGATCACATTTCCTGAAGCGTCTGTATTTAGTCTAAAACACATTAATTATTCAGGATTTGAAAACTATCATTAAAAAGAAATCTTGACCGTTAAAGACAAACTTAAGCTTAAGACATGTTTTATACATGCAGTCTATAATACAATATACTATAACATATAATAGGAGTATTCAATAAGCTTTTTCAAACGGAACTCTATAGTCGAAATACTGGACTCTTACAAATCAAGATCAATAATACTCCTAATTTATCCATGAATGATAGATGAATTGCATATTCATCTGTCATCATTGAAACATAGCTTCATCATATCTCTTAGACTGCATATCCTTCAATATCATCGAATTAAAAATGCTTAAACGAACAGAGCATCCTATCTATTGATAATTGTACAAATTTCAAGTCTGACTTACTTACGATGGTAACGACTATCTTCATACGCATTAGATAAAAAATAAGAAATTTGGGTTTGACTAGTCTATTGTAATACTTTAGGATTGGCCACCCTTTCTTGCTACTTCTCTTATTTCTTTATCGGCTGAAGCTAAGCCTTTCTTTTCATCAGTCATTGAATGACTTTTTATAAGATATACTTTATAAAAGCTATATTATGCTTTGCCATCATTAATACTTAAATTAGTACGCGTATCCAATGATAAGAGTAAGCAATAAGAAAAAATAGCAAAATTATAATATTAATAAGTTTAGAAATCGGTATAGGTATTTATAATAGAATGCTTACTACTACGGAAATATAAACACTAATAAGCCCATTCATCATTGTTTTGCTAACAATAGAATATATTGTTGCCTATAATAACTCAAGAATAATCTGAAGGTATACTATTGATGGTAAAGAAAAAGATGTCTGACAAAGATCAAGTATAGCAATTAAGATATTTACGATTGCTAATTATCCTGTCTTGTGTAATTGATAACTAAACATAGCTTCTACATTCTTTAGCTTTAATTTGTATATATTTTGGATACTAATGCGAGCTAACATTCGTTATTTGTAATCCGGCTGGCCTAAAACATCAATATCAGTCTTAATGGATATAAAATACTGACTACTCAACGAATTGGGATCAATAATGATTACCTTTTTAACAGATTATTTGACCCATTACCTGTCCTGACGGCCTGAATGTAGGTACAAGAAAAGTGTGAGTTACAGGATCTATTGTTCCAAACTCCGTTACAAAGATCTTGCCATTGTATCAGAAACTATTATTGGTTGATATTGCAGCTTGGGCTACTGCCACACCTATACCCAATAACATAAATGGTCGTGTGACTGGCGGCGGATCTTTAATTAGTGGAGTGTATAACTGGACATTTTTAAATCGTGACTCATTTATCATTATAATAATTATATATTAACCAACGGTAGTTAAATGCCGACAAACACTATTTATTTTCTATCAATTAGTCTCTTCAAGACTGAAGATATACGGCCTCTTTTTCCCGCAAGCAGATTGATCTCCTCAGATCAAATAACTTTACACCATCTAGTGACATTACAGGTGAAATTAAATCCACTAGTTTTGTTCATTATCTTCATAAACAAATTCTTCCGCTATATGTGAATTACTCACAGGAATAAGGAAACGTAATAATGCCTTGGACGATACTGACCTTAACCTGGTTGCGACTGGTTAGTATTAGTGTCAGCTCCTGATTCTATATCTTACGTTAGACTCCTCCAGGACCCTGGATTCGATTTGCAATCGTTTGGTTTGATGTAGACAATATTGACTAAATATAATGCATGGATTACTGCTTGTCTGTGCGTTAAACAATATCGATTAACTTCAGTCGTATCGGAAGTCCAATTGAAAAATACAAGAAATAGATTAAAACGTCGCTCCCGGGCAGTTTTGTTAGATTGTCATCAACCTATCTAACGAACATATAACTACTAAATAGTATTACGAATATCCACCTATCATGACCGAGGATAAAGAGTTTGAAGAAGGAGCGGCTGGAACTAAGTCTGGAAAGAAAAGTGACCCTACCAAAGAATATGAGGCAAATGAACCAATGTCACCTGCAAAGATAAGTGAACATGAACCTACTGCAGTAAAGAGGGAGAATAGCTCAAGTTCTAGTTCCTCGTCAGGGCAGGATCCAAAAGAAAGGTTAAGGAGAAGTGGTATGGCGGAAGGAACAGCTGGCTCTACCGAAACGGGTGACAAGTATGAGCAAGGTGCAGCAGGAACAAATAAGTAATGAATTGATTAGTTAACCAGTAGCGACTATCAGAACTAGAGATTTTTGCCACTTGGCAACTACTTTTTTTTAGCTCTTTGTTCTCTTGAGAAGTAGCAGCGCTCTCGATGCTGCTTGAGAACGAAATTTGACTGAGCGGCAAATAGCTCCCATACTTCATTATATTTTTCTTCCATTATTTCCAATTTCCTACCTCATTAATCATTTTCTTGTCTTTCTTGCTCAATGGGGTCAGAGATACGAATATCGTTTATCCAGCACCGATTGCAAGAATCTGAATGCAGCCTATAGCCGAAAGTTGCGAAGGCGTCTTGGAGCAGAATATAAAATATATCACGATCTCTTTGCAAAAGTCCTTTTTTTAGTATATTCTGCCTGCGAACATATACTTCTTTTTGGACTCTTCTGTTGTTCTTGATGATCAGTAATCTGTCGGTCCAGAATTTTATTCTAAATCTTGTTTAGTTCATTGATTAAGCCTTTTTGATATTCGTCCTGAGCTGCGATTCTTTCCATGCCCGTTTCATCTATCTTCTACTTTAGTTTGCGTATTGCTCGGTATTATTATTATTTATCTAGGCGTGTAGTTTGACATTCTAGTACTTCTGTTTATATTTGGAAAACATCTACCCAGAGTAAGACATCTACCCAGAGTAAGACATATTGTTAAAGTGCCTACCGCCCAAACGATAAACAAGATCGCGCCTAAAGATAGTTTCCGAAGAAATAAAAAAGAATATTCACGGTACTATATTAACAATTAACGTCATCCTTTTTTCTGTACTAAACCGGCGGCTAACTCTATTTTATAGACACTGTCATATTTAACACCATCTTCAAGACGGTTTTGAACAGCTTCTAGTACATCATTAATTCTATTTGCCATAGTAGGGGATTTTCTATTTATATGATTTTTTATATCTTCTTTAGTCGCCGGAAATTGTAAACCCTCCAGTAGATTTGCCATTTTAGATGCTGAATCTCTATCCGTTGTCTTATTTGTAGCTGGTTCCCCTGTAGAGTCACCTACCCTTTCCGTCGTTGCATCGACTCCAGATTGTGTCTTGTCTGTATAGTTTCGATCAGTTGATACATTGGACATTGGTTTTATTGTGATCAAAATTTCTCATAAGTGTTATAGTCTTTAGTTCTTCACAGTTTTTGAATCTTTTAAATCTGATATTAAAGAACTAATGATGCCTAATTAGGCTTGTTAATTTCTTGGCAACAAACGCAGATTGCGAATATATTGTACTTGCGAGTCGAAATATTGCTGACTTTGTAACTTCTCTCAAAGGCTGTGACTGCTATTTCTCAGTGATTCTGCTAAAAATATCGATAGGTAAAAAGAAAAAGTAGTGTATCTAATAATTCAGAGTTTGGTTAAAGCTCCCGGTATGACTCTCGGGCTTTACAGTAGCATTAACCATAAATGGATGCTGTACTTGTTCTACTTGCGATGGAAATGCAGGCAGTTTGTCTTTTGGATTCCACACGATTATAACCTTACCATATGTATCCATTAGTTTACCCATTAGAGCCATAGCTTTAGTCTTTGGAAGTTCAGGAAACATTGGATTAGCTCGAGTCGGTACAAATTCTATCTTGTGTAAATGCCAATTTGGTTTTTCCCTATCAGGTAATGAATTATACTGACCTGATGTGATGATGTATTCTATGCCTATAATGGTAGCATTCTTTGAATCACTATCATAGAGTTGACAAACTAAAACTATCTTATCATTTGGCTTACAGTAATGCTGAACTCGTAGAGCCGGATCATCAAAAACATGTCTTATGGCTGACAGGTGGCCTTGCGGAGTATTGTAGCCATCCACAGGCTTAGTAGTATTACTTTTGGCTATTGTTGCATTAGTTGTCGTCATCATTCCGGGCAAGGGTGCTGCTTGAGCAACTATTTTTGATGGTGTAGCAATTAGTCCAATCATGAGGGCAGTAGTAATTGAAACTATTAATGCGGCATTGCGAAGACCTACTTTATCTGCTTTATATTTCATTGTTTAGCACTAGACCAAATAGTATTTAGTGATGCATAGTTTTTCACATGATTTTCGAAGTGGATTAGATTAGATGGGTTGTCCTTTGCTTTGCTTTGCTTTGCTTTGCTTTGCTTCTGTATTCTCTTCTTCTTACCCATGGACTTACGATACTTTCTATAAAGAGTTCTTTTGTTTTTGGCCTCTGTTAAAGTTGTAGCTGAAACGTTAACGTTCTAGTGGTAACGATTTATTACGGATAAGTCACGGGCGACTCGCCCATCAAATTATAGATTTTTGTGAATGTCAATTAAACAAAAGATCTGAAAATGATAGTAGCATAGTATTGAGTGCACATTATATGGTTTTAAGTATGTCGTCAGTTAAACACTAACCTTAAATCTGGATAAAAAAACACTTAATAGGATGAATTATAAACTAATTATGAATCCATGGCCGATTATTAATAGTAGCTGATAATAATTTTCACTCAATTAATTTGGAAATTGTGTTGTACTTTGGGATCTCGTATTCAGCAATTGACTAATTAACTACCAGGTATGAATATTTTTATGTGTCAGGTATTGTTTCCGTATTTGATGTAGCACTAGGAGCCGCTTCATCTAAATCTTTATTTCTATCAGTTTGAACGTTTGTCTTAGTTGCTTTAGCAACCGCAATTTGAGGCCGTTTGTCTAGATTCCTATTTACAGTTTTTGCCTTAGTCTTAATCTTATTTTTATCCTTTTTCTTGTAACTTTGACCTTTTGCACCCTTAGGTTTTGCCCTTCCTTTCTCTGGTAGTTGTAGATCTGTGGCGTTGAATGCAGGCACGTAAAAGCAATCATACTACCAATTAATCCTATTCGAACAATTAGTGCCTAATTCCACTGACAAAGTATATGAAGTCATTAGACCTGTTTTATCAGTCCAGCCACCTTGGCGAGAACTAGTTTCATTTTATTAAACTGCGGAATCTATTCACTGTCTACACAACTGAGCGTAAAAACCAAGGCGTCATGGATAGCGTTTAGTTCTTCCATTGTGAATTGGTTACCAGCAGACTTCCGTTCCATATCTTTGGTTTTCCTGTTAGTTATTATACTTTTATGGATAAACCAAAAAAGATATACCCTATTTTGGAGCCAGAATCTAGACAGACGTCGTCGTCTTGCCTAGTACCGTACTCGTGTTATTTTCTTTCTACCTATTCGTTACCAACGTCTAGTATATCTCCCAAACGACCGAATGCTTGCTGGAATCCACCGGCCTTCTTTGCCTGTTTTGCTATTGCGGCTAGTTGGCTATTACGTACTTTCACCTTACTAGTATCTTCATTTGACTTTTCATGATTAGACATTGATAAATAATGGACTAAATGAAATAATAGGATTTACGTATTTCATACGCAATTAGCTAGATATAGAAAAATAATGGCTAACTAGTAATCTGAACATTATTTTTGCTATAAGTGCAATGAACAAAAGTAGAACTAAAGCAAAAGTATCTTATGTTTACAATTTAGCACGTACTACAGTAGAACTCTTCGAGGGCTAGATATAAGAATGAATAGTCTCGCTACCAGTCGGGCAAACAACAACCTTATCCTTATCTAGCTGTAAACGACCTTCCATAACATTACATGTTTAGCGGATCATATTACTGTCGTGATTTCGAAAAGGCGGTAGACTATAATGATATTAGGTATTATGGGCCTGAAGACGATAGATTTAACGGTGAGAAAGGCAGGCTGGTATATCAGGTCATGGGTTTATGACGGTCCTCTTGCTAGTCTGGAGCCGTTTAAGCATTGTCCGTGGTGTTCTAAGAAACCACACTCTTTCCGAGGATACTTATGCCTGGACTTTACAAGAATTCAATATTGCCCAAGCATTTCTTATAACTCGAATTTTTACTTTTCATTAGGAGATCTTTTTGGCCACCCACTTTCTGAACCTTCTCAAATTCTAGGCGGGAAACAGATGGTACTAATTTTTTTCTGTAAATTACTATATTGAGAATGCATTAAACACTAGAAATATATTTTAGATCCAATTTATTATATGCAAGATCCTATAGCCCTCAGTAAGTTGATCTAGTCCTTCATGAATGTTTATAGCCGGGCCTATTACATTGTGGGCTCATTTGAATAAAAAAACTTATCGACAAGCTCTAAACGATTGTAAAAAGATGGATATTTGTTTTTCAAGAATTCCTTTAACTTTGCTATCGTTTCTTCGTCGAGTTTATACAGAATAGACTGGTCATAATGCGAATGAATTAAAAACGGGTATAAATGCGGCCTCTGCTTCCAATATTCTATGGAAATTTGCCTATTTTGACTACCATGAGTAGAATGTTTAATACGATTGAAAAACAAATCCAACGTAGTAGGCGGAAAACCTGTAGCTCTAACTTGCAGATCGGTTGAATTCGGTATTTGCTTGAATGCATTTTGTTTGAATGTATTCATTTGATTTTCCTCAAGGTATTTCCTATAGTTATAAATGATGTCATCCTCATTCAAATCGTTTGTATTATTATAAGTGGAATTCGAGATAACTGCCAAAAAAAGATTTAACATATTTATTGGATTAAAGGTATGTGTTATCCAAGAATTAATTAACTTCCTTTCTCTGAACTTTCCCTCTCTATCAAAATTAATTTCACTACCAAAATATGTTGATCTCCAATGATCCTGACGATTATTCTTTTCTGCTGTGATAAGTCTAGCAGCCTCTATTAGACAATAAATAACATAAGTTCCGAAAATGTCAATCAGTTTCTGCAAATTTTCTTCAATGGTGTTGATGGTTGGAAACTGTAGGTCTAGTAGGCTATTCAAAGCCATAATCCCATAGCCCTTAGCAAAATTTCTAAACTGGATTTCTCTTTTGCCTTTAGCTATCAAATAATAACCATTGTTGATGTAGCCCACGTATCCATACTCGAGATATCTCGAGAGCCACTTTTGAATTGTCCTTAATGTCATGGTTTTCCCAAATTTTTTAATATACCTATCTCGATCAATTCTAGTTATCTCGCCTGACTCGTATCTTTCAATAGCCTCCTGTGTTGCTTTTTCAACAGCCTTTTTTTTCATGTGGTCTCTTATCTTAACAGGAGAGGATGGAATCTTTAATTCATCCAATGTCTCAAGAATTTCTTCCAGGTTACTCTCAGCCTGATTCTGCTTAAACGCAGTCATTTCCTTCCAGGAACTATGATTGCTCACGTTTTTCATTTTGTGAAATACGTTACCGAGTTTAATAGTGTCGGAATAAAAGAATAACTATATGTTTGAAAGTAAGAAAATAAGAAAGACTTTTCTAAGTGGAAAGTTGAGTGCAACGCTGATTATACCAATAGAAGTGGCCCGCAAGTACGGATTGGAAAGGCCATCACATGTCATCGTCGAAGAGATTGATCAAGGAATTCTAATTCGAAAATTGAAATTTAATGGTGATGAAAGTGAGGCAAATTAATTACAATTTATGGCGGCCGGAGTCAGATTCTAGTGTACTGATATGGATGTATAACAATATAAGGCTGCGGACTGAAAAGGTTGGTGCCCCAGAGTCCACAGTCATAGTTGAAAAACACCTGTAGAGGTTGATTCTCGACATTGAGTAATTCATCATCCAAGGATAAAGGCGTTACTATTTCAACCTTATCTTCTGCGAAGATACCCGGACAAAAAGAAAAGAGCGATTTAGGACGCCCAGTTTTATCTAATGCTGCACTACGTGACAAGCTCGTTCATGAATTAGGTTCGGTGGCCACACATGAAATTATGAAGGATGGAAGTATTGTAATAAAACGTAAGTACTTTGAAGCTGCGGAGTATGTTTTATACAGGCTAAATATTTGGTCGTCGACGCCGCTATTTATCATTAATACTTTCGATCTATCACCATCGCTACGTGTAGAGCTCCAGCAACTTAGAAACACCGATCCCGTACGATTCGATAAAACGATAACGGAGGCAATTGAATCTCTTATGACGGGACTTAACGAAAGATATTATCTCGTAAACCACCATTGCCTACAAAGCCAAATGGAGGTTTGATCCTTAATCATGGAACTAGAAGGAGCAATGGGCGGTTTCGATCATGGTAGTAATGGTAGAGGCACTGGAAAAAGCCGAAATCGGGCTCAAAATCAAGAAGAAATTAAGGTAGAAGAACACATAGTCTTCAAATACAGCAGGGATATTCCATTGGCTGAAGAGGTAACTTTAGACGACCTCGGTAGGAATGTATTTTTGCAGATAATAGAAGGTAGGCCCAGAATTTCAAATTCAATTGATTTAAGTCAAACAAAACATGTCATAATCAAACCGCATAATCAAGGCACAGCGTCGCCTGCTCTACCATACCAGTTTAAAGATGTGGCCGAAATAGAATATTTCATAGAACAAGCGCAAAAGGAAACAGTAGATTCATTATTTGCCAAACATAAGTCTGTCTGGAAGCAAATCGTAGTCGCTTCAGATGATCGTCTAATAATTTTGCTTGCCAGCGATTCGGTTTACTCTTACTTTCAGGACAAATTTGCTACGACACATTATGATATGTTTGTCGGAGGGCCTGGCTCGGGTAAGGGAGCTATTTTAAATGGATTTAGATATTTAGGGTATCGTGTTGTGCTAGCGTCTGATATGTCTGGTGCTAATATCTTAGACCTACTAAGTTCAGTCGAATCTAACCAAATCACACTTGCAGAAGATGAATTTGGTGATATATACAAGGATCCAGATAAATTAAAGATCGTAAAGGTCGGGTACGATGATAGCGCAGTTATTCCAAGGACATTAGACGGTAATACTAGTAGCAGAAGCAGTAGATACTTTTTCGCATATTGTTTCAAAGTATTTGCTGCAGAAGAATCACCTGATACTGAGAGACTAGACGGCTTCAAAGATAGGACATTCAAGACAAATACGATAAAAGGAAAACCAGCAGTATATGTTAAAGAGCTATCAAAACCAAATGGGTCGCAAAAGTATCAAAAATTGCTGGGCAGAATACAATATTTGCGGAAGTTGACATTAGTGTACCGGCTACTTCATCACAATGAGATAATTGAGATGGTTAATACCAACATCGAAGGTCGTGCTCTAGAATTAACCGGCCCTCAGATTCCCCTATTTAATAGTGACAAACTTGCTTCAAATGATAAGTCAGCATTAAAAGAAATTCTACCAGTTTTATCCTCGTATCTTAGAGCTAAAGGAGAAATCTCTAGTATGACACTAGAATCAAAAGTATACACATCCCTACTGAATCTTTTTTCAAATTGTGAGAAGATAACAGCTGCAATTACAGATTACAAGAATGGCGAACCGATACAGACGACCTCTCTTAGTATTCCATACGATGACATCTACCAAACGGTTAGACAAACTGTAAATGCTGACCTAATACAAGGAGAGCAGGCATTTTATTCCGTCGATCATGGCAAAGTAACTCATAGAAAAATACTCAATATTTGTAGAGATAAGTTCAAGGCCAAAGATGGTTGGATTGGTTCCGGAAATGACAAGAAACGCGCACTTGTTTTTGACCAAAATACCATTTTGAGGGTTGGTAAATCCTTTGAAATAATTGACCATATAGAGATCCTAGAAAAGGAAGAAATGGATGAGGATCTCGTTGACGACCCAGAGGATAGGCTAGCATGGGATAAATGGAATGATGCTGTACAGCCAGGACAGCGACAGGACAGCAGCGGGACGGAGGAACGGAATTTAGTGCATATAGAAGATAAGGATGAGGTTCATGAGTCCAATTTTTCAGTTGATAGTATAGCGGATGGTTCAATAAGTTGCGCGCCTTGTGCTAGTTCAAGTTCACCAAATATTGAGCCCAACAATGCGAATGAACTATATAAAAATAGTCAAAATAATGAAAATATTTCACAGTCTGAACTTGTCAGCGAATCTGACAATATTTCCTCCAAACAAGAAAAGCCTATGGAAAGTCACCAAGCCACTGCTACTGTTTCCTATAGCGAGCCTAATTCCGTTCCTCCGTCCCACACGGATCAGCATACGGATCAAAGGTATCTAACAATCAATAATGATTCCGATAAGCAAGCTACAGATAGAGAGGGACTTGCTGATATTAGTCCATGCTACACGGGAGAGGATAAATTAGAAAAATCACGAAGTTCTAAGAAAATAGTAACTACCTCTGATGAAGACTCTATGCATACACAAACTGCAGATGCATTTGGCTCATCAGTACATTCAGTTTCGCCACATATTTCTCAACAGGAATCAGAAAAGGGCGTAAGTAATTCTGTTGTTCGAGGTAGTGCCAGGCACATCCGTCGCTTGTATGAAGGCTCAGATATTAGAGTATGTGAAGACTGCGGACGAAAGGGCGACAAATGGGAAATGGAAGTGCATAAATGCAACAGACACTAGCAGGCTACTAATCTATCATCCATAATACCTTTGCTTCGTATCGAGAAAGCACACTTGGACTAATAAAAAGAGATCATTTTGACCGTTCAAAAAAGGGGTGGTTTTAAACGGTTTTTAATCTGGGAATCTCCCATTACTACAGAATAGCTACTTAGAAACTTCACTCAAAAAAACTTGAGTACACTCTTCTTCGATTCGTTCTATCCAATATTTAGCCAAAGTCCAGTTGTTGTTGTTTAAATAGCCCTCGACGTCCTGTAAGTTTCCTTTAAATCTTTCTTTGTGTACTTTGATTGCTCCAAGGGCAGTCAAATACTTAAAGACTGTCGACGCTTCATCCAACAATCTTCGAATTCTAAGTATCAACATATAACCTACTGCCGATAATGCAAGGACAGAAAAGATCAATACTCCTAACCTAACGAATTCAGTGTCCTGAAATACTTGCGAAAATTTATGGAGAAGACCAGGAAGAATTGCAATAGCAACTGTGAACACTGAAATAGTAATCATGAAATAAATTAATGCAGTAATCCTATCGATTTCTGCTGTTATCCATTTAGTCCTGACGGTCTGTTGCTTCAACCCCTCTAGCAGGTTGGATATTTTTGCCAGCTCAACCGACTTTATCTTATCGAGCTCGAACTTCTGATTGGGCTCATCACCTACAGCATATGACACCCAGTTTTTATTCTCTACTTCCACAGGAAAAAATTCTCTTACTAAATTCCAATTGATAGCATATTTCTTCTTCAGTATATCTTCAGCGGAGAACCTTATGGCAAACATGTAAGGCATAGGAAAGTGATCCCTAATCGGTCGGCCGAATATACGAATTCTTACAAGCTTAGCGGCAGGCAGGGCTATATACCTACCTTTACTCGAGGACAGCGACTGTCGACCTTTCATTATCAGTCTTTGACAGCCTCCCACAGGATCACAAATCGACAATGTAGTAGCAACAAAACCCATTAAAATCAAAAGTGGACCGATTTTTTGTAAAAGATAGCTCTTGCAGGTTAATACCCTGACCAAAAATTAGGGCTAGGAGCCCAATAAACGAATATGAAAAAGGAAACTCCGTCAGTTTCAATAAATTTTGTGTGAATTCCCCCATGCTTTGCTAGTGGCAGGGTTAATCAAAAAGATTATTGCCTATTAGGAAGATAAGGAACTTATGCAGTGTCTACAAACCCTCCCATCTGTATACTCAAATATCATTAGCGATATCGTTAGTGATTTCGTGCTCAAGAGTTTAGTCCTTTACTAGTAACGTTTTGGTAAAGGCGGTATAAACAGTCTGAGTTTCATTTATGAGGAGGTGTTGTTATCGTCATAAATAGCGTAATTATCGAGATCAATATAGGAATCGATGCTGCTAGAAATTTACCTAATACCGTTAATTGTGACTTCAGGGATCGTGGGATTAAAACACTTTCAATACCTTCAGATTTCATGAGATTAGACGAAATGTACTTGAGGGGTTTTAGCCTTTCAGTTTCGGCTTCGAAACTATCAGAAAGCGAACGAATTATGTCGGTTCTTGCATCATTATCTAGTAAACTCATCCTTGAAAAGATTTTATCGATATCCTTTATCTGATGTTTTAAGTGCCTTCTAAGATAACTATTGTATTCTTGTAAACCACAACCGAAATTGTTCATTTGCTCAAAAATGTCGTTCCTGTTTAATGCGCTTCTAAAATAACCCCTCGAAAGATAAAATCTGAATTCTCCTTTTGAGATGATTTCAAGATACATGTAAAGGCTGCCAAAAGTGACGGAAAAAAGTGGATAAAAGATGAAGCCAAAATAAGAATAAATTTTAAATCCACGATGTTCAGTGTCAAGGGATTCAAAGGCAAGTTGTGGAGTGGAATACATATATGCAGCACCAAAAATCACAATCAATGGAAGTACGATAATTACCATTGATTTTAGACCTTCAAACTCAAAAACTGCCTGTTCAAGGCCTTGTTTCATATATTTTTCCATAGGCTTAGGCCTATCCACTCCATACCCAGCCGGTATGATGATTAAAACAAACCAAATCAGCAAAACGGCGGGACTGCTGCCTGGTAAGACGTAAATCGTTCTAGTGACGCCATCGAGATCTTTAGTAGTAACAGCATTAAAAAATAATGGACCGATAGCCATGAGCACAATGGGGATAATGCCAAAAAAGAGTATCGGAGTACCAAATCCTACAGGTAGTCTAGGAATTGTTAACTACCTCCCCGTCTATGTTTACCAAGCAGGGTTTTAATACTAATTAGATTATTAGAGCCTGCTGTAACTATCGTATAGATCACATTTCTTGATTTTAACTTCCTTTGAATACCAAGGACATTATTTGAATGGCTTTAGGCTTGCTATTGGTCTACCATATTGAGCGTTGGGGATATACCAGCTGTTGCTATCTGCTTATTTACTCACTTACTTTTGTTCTGATTCACAGTCTCGTCGCTGGAATTGCCTTTAGTAGTAGTCGTTGCTTCTGTTCCTAAGCCGCCACCGGATTGTGTTCTTTCCCATGTAATAGTACATATGATTTCAAATGGGTTTGTCTTTACTATACAATTAATTTTTATGCTTTTTACTGCAGGATCCTCCTTTAATTGATTAATCTTTGCCTGTACTGGTTCCAGACTATTACCTGTAACTCTATAAATATTGCTTTTAGACGAGTTGAGATTTTTAGCAGCCGATACACTTGCAACTAATATTGAGGGGGAAGATACGAGAGTCAGTGCCAGACTTATTACTACAACAAGAAGTTTTACTCTCATTTTAGTTTCGCTAGAACCCAGTTCTTTTACTTTTAATCTTACTCTACTCACAGGTAGGATATTATTTTGGTAAGAAATAAATGTAACCTATGCCTTTTGATCGCAGTTACCATAATTTAGGAAATTTTATCTTACCTAGTCTAGAATTTCGGTTGTTTGTCAGTCAGTGGTTGACACGACGACTAGATCCGACGACATGATATTGGCTATCTGTCGTTTAGTTGGTTGTTGTTATTGTTGTTATTGTTGTTATTGTTGTTACCATTGTCGTTACTTCCTCCCGTTACTTCCTCTGCTGCTGCTTAGTCCACATACAGACAGATGTACCCGAAAGTACCTAACACGCAGATAATTATATATGATATTCAATCTCTTCATTTCCTATCCACTTAGTTTTAACCATTAATTTTTCACCAAATATTAGCGGTAGAAGGTAATAGTGGTCATATGATTCGTTCAAAGGCTCATACTCGCAAATCTCATCCCAATAGTCCATGAGATCAATCCATTTTTTGAAGATCAAGAATTCTTCATCAGAAAGTCTCTTGATGCTATTGTACTTTGTACTACAATTGAAATATGAACCATAAGTATTGTCATATTTTTTCAAATCTATCTCGTATATTTGACTGGCTAATAACTTTGACTCCTTAACCTGTTCAATGTTTACTATGTGTGAATAGCTGTTCTTCGAATGTCTTGTTATTCAAAGATTAGTTGATACCTCTCCAGTCACAGTATATAGGCCGTTAATCCACTTATCTCTCTTTAGTGATTTACTTATACTCTTTTTAGTATTTGCCATCACAAATTGATCTTCAGCCTTAACTTGCGAAATTTCTAATTTATATTCATCCTTGACACAGAATGTTCCTATTGGGCAATTTTCTCTCTCTGGCCTGCTAATTATTGCTAACCATTTTGCCAATCTATACTATTTTCGGACCACTCCATAATATGCTTTAGTAGATCATTTGTCGAGTATTAGATTATGTCATTGAATGCGTCCTATAATTTTCCGCCTTGGCACAGAATGCAAATCCAATGCGATTAGTTCAAAAAGCAAAAGCTCCTGACTGACTTAGCGGTAATTGCTTTATCAATCAGAATCCTCAGCAATGTCAAAGTTGTATCTCATGATATTAAAATTCTTTTATGTATAATTATAGGATGCGTTTTTTAAATTAATAATCTCGTTCGTTATATCAATAAAACCAATAAATTTCTGCCAAAAGGCATAGTACGGACAAAAATCCTCCGATCAGCAGTGCTTGAATAGAAACAGAATAAAGGAAGATTAAATGTCAAGTTATCGCCGGCGTCATCAGGATCATGTTCAATCTAATATCTGTCATCATGCACTCTTTCGGCGTGCAAAATAAGCGACCAGTTATCCATTCCACCATAGATGGTGTGGCTATCTGCCCTGTCGGCTTAATGCTCTGATAGGCACTATTCTTAGGCCAAAATCAGTTGCTAATTGTTTATAACCTGGCTGCATATGCTATAGGAATGTAGACTCTAACACAGTTACATAGAAGGAAAAT
>C688J18823_10000281_pt1 | contig 29191 bp, 22 predicted proteins | sample HopSoiMetagenom1_FD_18823 | JGI IMG/M metagenome (IMG submission 18823) | reverse complement strand
ACATCGCGATCGCGGGCCCCGAGTCCTCGGCCATGCTGCTGGTTCCGCCGTATCTGCTGTGGATCCGCATCGCCCGCCCTGTCATCGCGGTCTACGACTGGTTGGCGCGGACGATCTTGCGCGCATTCCGTGTCGAGGCGAAAACCGAATTGGAGAACACGGTTTCGACGGTCGAGCTGTCGCAGATGATCGCCGAGTCGTTGTCGGAGGGCTTACTCGACACCGAGGAGCACAACCGGCTTTCCCGGGCACTGCGGATCCGCAACCGGGTGGTCGGTGAAGTTGCGGTGCCGCTCAGTGAGGTGCACGCGGTGGAGGCCGCGGCTGACGGTTCCGGGCCGACGGTCGCAGCGATCCAGCGCGCACTCTCCGACACGGGCTACTCCCGCTTCCCAGTGGTGACCTCGTCTGGCCAGTTTGTCGGGTACGTCCACATCAAAGACGTGCTTCCCCTCGTCGACAACCCGGACGCCGTCGTCGACGTGGCGATGGTGCGTCCCCTGCCGCACGTGCCCGAGTCACTGCCGCTGCCCGACGCGTTGACGCGGCTGCGGCGAAACAACAGCCACCTGGCGCTGGTCACCGGCGGCCCGGACGGCGAGGTATCGGCGATTGTGGCGCTCGAAGACCTGGTCGAGGATCTTGTCGGCGCCGTCCGTGACGGGATGCATCGTGGCTGAGGCGGTGCTCCAGGAGCACGCCTGGCTTGCCCGTGAGCGGATGCACCACAAGCGGGTCGACGACTTCTGTGAGCCTCATCGCAGGCGGGCCCGGGTCGGTGAGGCCCATCCGGTGTGGGACTTCCTGTTCACCTACTACAGCCTGCGGCCGCGGCAGTTGCGGATCTGGCACCCCGGGTTCGGCGTGGCGCTCGGCGGCGCGGCGGCGGACCGCCAGCTCGAGCGCAGCGGTTACGGGCGCGGACGCCACGGTGTGACGGTGGCGCGTGAGCATCTGCTGGCGCGCGCCGACACGGTGCGGTTCATCGCCCGCCTGCTGCGTGCGACGGCTGCGCGTCCGGCGCGGCTGAACTGCTTCGGGCTGCACGAGTGGGCAATGGTGTACCGGGCTCCAACGGTGCGCCACGGCCAGGTGCCGCTGCGGCTGGGGCAGGCCGGAACCGATGCGGTCGTCGAGTCAATGCCATTGCGCTGCAGCCACTTCGACGCATACCGCTTCTTCACCGAGCCGGCCACGCGCCGCAACGCCAAGGAACTCACCCGCGATGGCCAGGTGGCCGCGGAGCAACCTGCGTGTATTCACGCAAATATGGATCTATACAAGTGGGCCTTCAAGCTCGGCCCGCTGGTGGAGTCTGAGCTGGTGATGGACTGTCTGGAACTCGCCGCTGATGCCCGTGCACTGGACATGCGGGCCAGCCCCTATGATCTCCGCGACTACGAATTCGAGCCGATCGCCGTCGAGACGACGGCGGGTCGTGCCGAGTATGTCCGGGCCCAGCAGGACATTGCTGAGCGGGCCACACCGTTGCGGGCAACACTGGCCGACAGGTGTGACCTGCTGGTGACCGCGGCTGCTGGCGAATAACCCCAGTTACGGCTGGGTAAGCTGGATCGACGGCTTTAGGGAGGAAACGATGACCGACCGCGTGACGGTGGGAAACTTGCGCGTCGCCCAGGTGTTGTACGACTTCATCAACAATGAGGCGCTTCCGGGCACCGACATCGATCCCGACAGCTTCTGGGCGGGCGTCGACAAGGTCGTCACAGATCTCAGCCCTCAGAACGAAGAGCTGCTTGCCCGCCGCGACGACCTGCAGGCGCAGATCGACAAGTATCACCGCCAGCACGTCATCGAGCCGATCGATCCCGAGGGCTACCAGCAGTTCCTCACCGAGATCGGCTATCTGCAGCCCGAGCCGGACGACTTCACCATCACCACCGCCGGTGTCGACGATGAGATCACCACCACGGCGGGCCCTCAGCTGGTGGTGCCGATCCTCAATGCGCGGTTTGCGCTCAACGCCGCCAACGCCCGCTGGGGCTCGTTGTACGACGCGCTGTACGGCACGGACGTGATCCCCGAGGACGACGGAGCCGAGAAGGGCAGTAGCTACAACAAGGTGCGCGGCGACAAGGTCATCGCCTACGCGCGGCGATTCCTCGACGGCGCCACTCCGCTGGCTACCGGTACGTGGGACCAGGCGACCGGCATCGAGATCGACGACGGTCAACTGGTCATCAAGCTGGGCGACGATTCGTCGACCGGGCTTGCCTCACCCGAGCAGTTCGCCGGCTACACCGGCGAGCTCGGCTCGCCCAAGTGGTCCGTGCTGCTGCGCAACCACGGCCTGCACATCGAGATCCTGATCGATCCCGACTCTTCCGTCGGCGCAGGCGACAAGGCAGGCGTCAAGGACGTCGTCCTCGAGTCGGCGATCACCACGATCATGGATTTCGAGGACTCCGTCGCCGCGGTCGACGCCGACGACAAGGTCCTCGGCTACCGCAACTGGCTGGGCCTGAACAGGGGCGACCTGACCGAGGAAGTCGCCAAGGACGGCAACACCTTCACCCGGGTGCTCAACCACGATCGCACCTACACCACCCCCGACGGTGGCGAACTGACGCTGCCCGGCCGCAGCCTGATGTTCGTCCGCAATGTCGGCCACCTGATGACCAACGACGCGATTGTCAGAACGGAGGCCAACGGCGAAGAAACAGAGGTGTTCGAGGGCATTCAGGACGCCTTGTTCACCAGCCTGATCGCGATGCACGGGCTGAAGCTGGGTGACGGCAATGGGCCGCTGGTCAACAGCCGCACCGGTTCGGTCTACATCGTCAAGCCCAAGATGCACGGTCCCGACGAGGTGGCGTATACCGCCGAGCTGTTCAGCAGGGTCGAGGACGTGCTCGGGCTGCCCCAGAACACCCTCAAGGTCGGGATCATGGACGAGGAGCGGCGCACCACGCTGAACCTCAAGGCCTGCGTCAAGGCGGCCGCCGACCGGGTGGTGTTCATCAACACCGGCTTCCTGGACCGCACCGGCGACGAGATCCACACCTCGATGGAGGCCGGGCCGATGATCCGCAAGGGTGCGATGAAGAGCACCCAGTGGATTGCGGCCTACGAGGACCAAAACGTCGACATCGGCCTGGCCACCGGGTTCTCCGGTCGCGCGCAGATCGGCAAGGGCATGTGGGCGATGACCGAGCTGATGGCCGACATGGTCGAGCAGAAGATCGGCCAGCCGAAGGCGGGTGCCACCACCGCGTGGGTGCCCTCGCCGACGGCGGCCACCCTGCACGCCATGCACTACCACCAGGTCGACGTGTACGCGGTGCACAAGGAGCTGGAAGGCAAGCGGCGCACCGACATCGATCAGTTGCTGACCATCCCGTTGGCCAAGGAGCTGGCGTGGGCGCCAGAAGAGATACGCGAAGAGGTCGACAACAACTGCCAGTCGATCCTGGGCTACGTGGTGCGCTGGATCGACGCAGGCGTCGGCTGCTCGAAGGTGCCCGACATCCACAACGTTGCGCTGATGGAAGACCGTGCGACGCTGCGGATTTCGAGTCAGTTGTTGGCTAACTGGCTGCGTCACGGGGTGATCACCGAAGACGACGTGAAGGCCAGCCTGCGCCGGATGGCCGCGGTGGTCGACAAGCAGAACGAGATGGATCCGGAATTTCGGCCAATGGCACCGGATCCCGACGGCAGCATCGCGTTCCAGGCCGCGCAGGAGCTCATCCTGTCCGGCGGCGCGCAGCCCAACGGCTACACGGAGCCGATCCTGCACCGCCGGCGACGAGAATACAAGGCAGCAAGCAACGGTGGATGATGCGACGACCAGTCGGCGCAGCGAGTACAAGGGCTTAAGTGGGCAGGCATAGCATCCCCGATCCCGAGGACGCGGCCGGCGAGGGCTTGCCCGAGGAACCATCGACCCAGCGCTTCGGTCGACAGGAGTTCGAGGAGCCTGACTACGGCCCGGGCCACGGCGAGCAGGACTACCCCGTGCCCGGGTTTCGCGAAGCCGAGTACGACCGACCTGGCTACTACGACGAGCCCGGTTACGACGAACCCCAGGACGACGAAACCGATTACGACGAGCCGGACTACTACACGGAGCCCGACCAGGACTACCGGCAGCCAAAGCCTCGGGGCGGTGGTGGCGCCGCTCCCGCGCCACGGTCGTCGGGATCGCAGCACAGCGGTGAATGGGAAGGCGGCGAATGGACCGGCAGCCACCGTGCGGTGGCGACCGGCAGGCGCGGCATCAGCATCGGCGTGATCGCCGCGCTGGTTGCCGTCGTGGTGGTGGTCGGCGCGTTCATCTTGTGGCGATTCTTCGGCGACGCGCTGTCCCATCGCACCGACGCCGCCGCCGCCCGCTGCGTGGACGGCGAACTCGCGGTCCCCGTCGCCGCGGATCCCTCGATCGCCGATCAGATCCAAAAGCTGGCCGACACCTACAACGAGAGCGCGGCACCCGTCGCTGACCGCTGTGTGAAGGTGGGTGTCAAGCGCGCCGATTCCGACCAGGTCGTCAACGGCTTCATCGGCAAGTGGCCGGCCGAACTCGGCGAGCGCCCCGCGCTGTGGATCCCGGCCAGTTCGGTGTCTGAAGCCCGGCTCGAGGCGGCGGCCGGGGCGCAGACCGTCAGCGACAGCCGATCACTGGTCACCTCGCCCGTGCTGCTTGCCGTCCGGCCACAGCTCAAAGATGCGTTGGCCCAACAGAATTGGGGAACACTACCCGGCCTGCAGACCAACACGGCGGCGCTGGACGGGCTGAACCTGCCCGGCTGGGGCCCGCTGCGGCTGTCGTTGCCGCTCAGCGGTGACAGCGACGCGTCCTACCTGGCGGCCGAGGCGGTAGCGGCGGCGTCGGCGCCCGCGGGCGCACCGGCCAGTGCCGGAACGGGCGCCGTCAACACCCTGATCGGCGGTCAGCCCAAGCTCGCCGACACCAAGGCGTCCACCGCGATGGACGCGCTGCTGAACGCCACCGATCCGGCCACCGCTCCGGTGCACGCCGTGGTCACAACCGAGCAGCAGCTCTTCCAGCGCGCCGCGTCGATGCCGGACGCCAAGAACAGGGTCGCGTCGTGGCTACCGCCCGGCCCCACGGCCACGGCGGACTATCCGACAGCGCTGCTGAGCGGCAACTGGCTGTCGCAGGAACAGGTCAGCGCGGCCAGCGAATTCGCCCGGTTCATGCGCAAACCCGAGCAACTCGCGGAGTTGGCCAAGCTCGGCTTCCGCACCGAGGGCGGCGCACCGCCGAAGAGCGATGTGACCAGCTTTGCGCCGGTGTCGGCACCGCTGTCGGTGGGCGATGCCGCGATGCGGGCAACACTGGCCAACGCCCTGACCGCGCCGGTCGGGAGTCCGGCCGTGACGATCATGCTGGACCAGTCGATGCCAACTGATGAGGGCGGCAAGTCCCGGCTCGACAATGTGGTAGCGGCACTCAACGCGCGGCTGCAGGCGTTGCCGTCGAATTCTGCTGTCGGGCTGTGGACGTTCGACGGCACCGAAGGCAGATCCGAGGTGAGCACCGGTCCGCTCGCGGATCCGCTCAACGGGCAGCAGCGCTCGGCGGCGTTGACGAGTGCCCTTAACTCGCAAACCGCGTCGGGTGGGGGTGCGGTGTCGTTCACCACGCTTCGGCTGATCTACGACCAGACCAAGGCGAATTACCGCCAGGGCCAAAACAATTCGATCCTTGTCATCACGGCCGGCCCGCACACCGACCAGTCACTCGACGGCCAGGGCCTGCAACAGTACATCCGCGGGGCGTTCGATCCGGCGCGCCCGGTCGCCGTCAACGTCATCGATTTCGGCAACGACTCCGATCGCACCAGCTGGGAGGCAGTCGCACGGGCAAGCGGTGGAAGTTACCAGAACCTGGCCAACTCGTCGGGTCCCGAGCTGACAACCGCGGTCGCCCAGTTCCTGGGTTAGTGCGACGCCGTTGACAGCAGGCTGAGCGCCGAGCGGGTGAAGACCTCGGCCACCTCCACATGCGGGTAGTGCCCGACACCGGGCAACTCGACAACGTCTGCGGCGGGCCGCAATTCACGCAACCCGTCGAGCACATTCGTGGTTGCGACCGGGTCGTCGAGTGCCCACAGGAAGCTCAGCGGCTTGGACCAGTCCCGCACCGCGCCGTGCCACCGCTCGGCGTAACGCTCGCGCTCGTCGAGATACGAGATCAGCAGGTGCGCGATGCGATGTCCGCCATTGTTGGTCATCAGCGCCCACTGGGCGTCGGCCTCCTCCGTCGACAGCGGGTGGTTCGGGCTGAACAAACGCCCGAACTCGCGACTGAATCTGGAGTGGTTGGAGAATCGGGCGACGATCGGCCCCAGCGGGCTACGTAGCACCTTCTGAATGGGCCGCAGGCTGGCGCGGCGCAGGATCACACTGCCGTTGCTGAGCACCACGCGTTGCAAATCAAAGGGCAAGTGGCCCTGGATGTCTCGGGCCAGCAACTCGGTGGTGACGGACGTGCCCATGTCGTGTGCCACGAGCACCACCGGCCCCGGCGCCGACTCGGCGACGACGGCCGCCACGATGTCGGCCTGCTCGAGCAGGCTGTAGCGGTGCGGCCGAGGTTTGTCTGACAGGCCGAAGCCGAGGAAGTCCAGCGTCAGCCACGCCCGCCCAGCCAGGTGCGGAACCACTTGCCGGTAGTCGAACGAGCTCGACGGATAGCCGTGTAACAGCAGGATCGTCGGGCCATCGCCTGGTGCCGAGCGAACGAACACGCGGCCCGCAGGCGTGGTCAACCACCTGCCACCGTCGCGCCACTCTGCCACTCTTGGAGGTAACACCCGACGGACCGTATCAACACCGTCATCAGAGGAGCAGGAAATGCGGATTGATTTCACCCCCGATCCGACGCTGTACCCTTTCACGTCTCGGTGGTTCGACAGCTCACAGGGCCGCATACATTACGTCGACGAGGGCTCCGGCCCGGTCATGATGTTCTTCCACGGCAACCCGACGTGGAGCTTCCTTTACCGCCACATCATCACCGGCCTGCGCGATCAATTCCGCTGCATCGCAGTCGATTACCTCGGTTTCGGGCTATCAGAACGCCCGTCTGGGTTCGGTTACCGAATCGAGGAGCACGCCCAGGCGGTGGGCGAGCTGGTCGATCATCTGAACCTCGACGGCTACCTGACCATGGGCCAGGACTGGGGCGGTCCGATCAGCATGGCTGTCGACGTCGACCGCGCGGACAGGGTGCGTGGTGTCGTGCTGGGCAACACCTGGTTCTGGCCGGCGGCGGATCTGCCGACCAAGGCGTTCAGCACGGTCATGGGCAGCCCCCCGATGCAGTGGGCGATCCTGCGGCGAAACTTCTTCGTCGAGAAATTGATTCCGGCCGGGACGGCGACCACGTTGAGCGCCGCCGTCATGGAGCATTACCGCATGGTGCAGCCGACGCCGGAGGCCCGCGCCGGCGTGGCGCGCATGCCCAAGGAGATCCTGGCGGCTCGGCCGCTGCTCGAGAGGCTGGCCCGCGAGGTGCCGGACAAGTTGGGCGCCAAGCCCGCGCTGCTGGTATGGGGCATGAAGGACATCGCGTTCAGGCCCGGAACCAACCTCCCGCGCATACGGGCGGCGTTCGCCGATCATGAGCTCGTCGAGCTGCCCGACGCCAAGCATTACATCCAAGAAGATGCGCCCGAGCGGATCACCTTGGCGATCCGTGACCGCTTCGGCTGAGTGCCGGTCGGCACAAAGTTGAGTAGTGCACTACCCGTGACTCGCGCGACCCCACTTTCGACAATATGCATGCGTCCCGATCGGGGCGATGAGAAACACCAGGGGAAACGAGGGGCACACAATGAGCGCGAAACACCAAGTACAGGCTGGCGACACGCTGTGGGGGTTGGCCGAGGGGTTCTATGGCGATGGACGGTTGAACTCGGTGATCGCCGTGGTCAACCACCTGGCCAATCCCGACCACATCGTCGTCGGGCAGGAGCTGGAGATTCCCTACGTCACCTTCCGCTACCAGGTCAAGGCCGGTGACACGAAGAAGAAGCTGGCGCTGAAGTTCTATAACGACGTCACGATGAGCGAGGTTTACGAGATTCCCAACGGCGCGGCCCAGCGCGACCTGATCGTCGGTGAATGGTTGTTGATTCCCGATCTGGCGAACATCGGACATCACACCGTCGTCGCCGGCGAGACGCTGAAGGTTCTGGCGCAGCGGTGGTATGGCGAGGAGCAGCTCTGGACCATCATCTCGATCGCCAACCACCTACCCGATGCAGATCCGGCGCCGGGCACCGTGCTGATCCAGCCGCGGCTGAACCGCAAGCACACCGTGGTCGCAGGCGACACGTTGTGGAAACTGGCCGAGGACAACTACGGCGACGGCGGAGCGGATCGCACGTTGACGCTGGTGAAGATGGTCGCCGCGGCGAACTTCATCGACGATCCCGACCTCGTCAGCGTCGGGCAGGTCATCTACTTCCCGTCGTTCGAACTCGGCGGCTAGGCGAACGCCTCAACCGGCGGGCACGAGCACACCAGGTTGCGGTCGCCGTACGCGCCGTCGATGCGGCGCACCGGGGGCCACACCTTGGGCCGGAAGCCCTTGCCAAGTGGGTAGGCCGCCTGCGCGCGGGTGTAGGGGTGATCCCAGTCGGCCACCAGCAGGCATTCCGCCGTATGCGGTGCACCGCGCAGCGGGCTGTCGTCAACCGACCACGTACCCGCACCGACCTTGTCGATCTCACCGCGGATCGCGATCATCGCGTCGCAGAACGCGTCGATCTCGCCCAGGCTCTCGCTTTCTGTCGGCTCGACCATCAGCGTGCCCGCCACCGGGAAGCTCATCGTTGGTGCGTGGAAACCGTAGTCCGCCAAGCGTTTTGCTACATCGTCGACGGTGACACCGGTGTCCTTGGTGATGCCACGCAGGTCGAGGATGCACTCGTGGGCCACCATCCCGTTCTTACCCGTGTACAGCACCGGGTAGTACTCGTCGAGACGGCGGGCGATGTAGTTGGCCGACGCGATCGCGGTCAGCGATGCCGCGCGCAGCCCGCCTGCACCCATCATCCGGATGTAGGCCCAGGTGATCGGCAGGATCGAGGCCGAACCGTATGGCGCCGAGGACACCGTGTACTTCTCGGGCAGCTCCCCGGCCAGCGGATGGCCGGGCAAGTACTTGGCCAGGTGCTCGCGCACCGCGACCGGACCAACGCCAGGCCCGCCGCCCCCGTGCGGGATGCAGAACGTCTTGTGCAGATTGAGATGGCTGACGTCACCGCCGAACCGGCCGGGCCGGGCCAGCCCGACCAGGGCGTTGAGGTTGGCGCCGTCGACGTAGACCTGGCCGCCGACGTCATGCACCGCCGCACAGATGTCGGCGATGTCGTGCTCGAACACGCCGTGGGTGGACGGATACGTAATCATCAACGCGGACAACCGATCCGCGTGCTCGGCCACCTTGGCCCGCAGATCGTCGAGGTCGACATCGCCGTTGGAGCGACATGCCACCACCACGACCCGCATACCGGCCAGCGCAGCCGACGCCGCGTTCGTCCCGTGGGCGCTGGACGGGGTCAGGCAGACGTCGCGGTCGGGTTGGCCGCGCTCGGCGTGATACGCCTGGATCGCCAGCAGCCCGGCGTACTCCCCCTGCGAACCGGCGTTCGGCTGCAGCGACACCGCGTCGTACCCGGTCAGCCCGGTCAGCCACGTCTCCAGATCGGCGATCAGCTTGCGCAGGCCCGGCGTGTCCGACGCGGGCGCGAACGGATGCTGGCGGGAGAACTCCGGCCAGCTGATCGGTTCCATCTCTGCGGCCGCGTTGAGCTTCATCGTGCACGACCCGAGCGGAATCATGCTGCGGTCCAACGCAATATCCTTGTCGGCCAACGACCGCAGGTAGCGCATCATCTCGGTTTCGGTGCGATACTGCGTGAACGCCGGATGGGTGAGGAACTCCGACGTGCGGGTGGCGATGTCTGCACGCAGCGGTTCTGCGGCGGCTACGCCGAAGGCCTCGAGCACGGCGGCGACGTGGGCGTCGGTGGTGGCCTCGTCGCAGGCTACCGACACGTGGTCGGCATCCACGCGCCAGATGTTGATGCCGCGCTCCTTGGCCGCCGCGATCACGTCGTCGGCACGGCCGGGGACGCTGGCCAGCACGGTGTCGAAGAACCTGTCGTGAACCAGCGCGTCTCCCAGCGCGCCCGCGATCGCCCGAGCCCGGGTATGTACGCGGCGCGCGATTCCGGCCAGGCCGTCAGCACCGTGATAGCTGGCGTACATCGCGGCGATCACCGCAAGCAGCACCTGCGCGGTACAGATGTTGCTGGTGGCCTTGTCGCGGCGGATGTGCTGCTCGCGAGTCTGCAGGGCCAGTCTGAACGCCGGCGACCCATCCGCATCTACGGACACGCCGACCAGCCGGCCGGGCAGCTGGCGGGCATGCTTGGCGTGCACGGCGAGGTAGCCCGCGTGCGGTCCGCCGAATCCCATTGGCACACCGAATCGTTGGGTGCTGCCGAACGCGACGTCGGCACCGATGTCGCCGGGCGCCGCGATCAGCGTCAGCGCCAATAGGTCGGCGCCTACCGCGACCAGCGCGCCGCGCTCGTGCGCAGCGGCCACCAACTCGGTCCAGTCGACCGCCGCGCCGCTGGCGCCGGGGAGCTGCGTGATCACGCCGAAGAAGTCACCGTCGGGCAGGCCCGCGCGGAGGTCGGCGATGACGATGTCGATGCCCAGCGGCTCGGCGCGGGTGGCCAGGATCGCGGCGGTCTGGCGGTAGACGTCGGCGTCGACAGCCAGACGGTTCGACGGGCCCTTGACGGCCCGGTGCATCAGCGTCATCGCCTCGGCGGCGGCGGTGCCCTCGTCGAGCATCGAGGCGTTTGCGATCTCGAGTCCGGTCAGGTCGGCGACCATCGTCTGGAAGTTCAGCAGCGCCTCGAGCCGCCCCTGGCTGATCTCCGGCTGGTACGGGGTGTAGGCGGTGTACCAGGCGGGGTTCTCAAGTATGTTGCGGCGCAACACCGGTGGCGTCAGCGTGTCGAAGTAGCCCTGCCCGATCATCGACACCGCGACGGTGTTGGAGTCGGCCATGGCGCGCAATTCGGCCAGCGCTTCATGCTCACTGGCGGGCGGCAACAACTGATCGAGCCCGGGGGCGACGCCGTCGCCGGACAGCGCGTCGAGGATGCCGGCGGGCAGTGCCTTGTCGGCCAGTTCGTCGAGCGATCCCACACCGATGGTCTCGAGCACGGTCGCGACGGCATCGGCGTCCAGTCCGATGTGGCGATCGGCGAAGTTGGGCTGGTTGTGATCGGACACTGACGTCACTCCCGGGGCGTTAGGGCAGAACCGCTGGGTTCCTCCCCCTCTGTCGTCAACCCGTCCGCGGGCGCCTGAGAGATTCGGCGGCCTTACGCGAAGGCACCTTTCCCCATGGGCGGGTAAGCAGGACGCTTACCGCTTTCCAGAGGCATCGGGGCCCTGAGCGGTCCTGGGTGCCTGAGAGGTTGACGGAGAGGTGTTGCTCCTTCGGCGTCCGTGGCTGGCTGTCACGGAACTCTCCCGCACAAGGGCGATGCGCCAACGAGTTTACTGCCGCAACGCAGCGACAGCATGGCTACCCGCCGCGCCACGTCGAGATTGCACACATGGTCCTGATATAGCGAGTTCAACAGCCCTGGTCACATTCTTCAGGCCGGGCGCACGTCAACGCGGCGCAAACGTCAGTCGGGCGCTAAAACTCAGCCGATCTTGCGGTCGCGCGTTTTGCGCCGCGACGCCAGCTCATCCTCTGGAGTGGCGATCGACTCGCCGCCGTCGGCGCGCTCACCTGGGAAATCTGCGATCGCACCGGTGAGTTCCCGCATGGCGCCGGACACCGCGATGCCGAACACGCCCTGGCCGCCCTGCAGCAGATCGACGACTTCCTCGGCCGACGTGCATTCGTAAACCGTGGTGCCGTCGGAGAACAGCGTGATGTTGGCCAGATCGCGAACCCCGCGCTGACGCAGATGATCGACGGCGACGCGGATGTTGTGCAGCGAGATTCCGGTGTCCAGCAGTCGTTTGACGATCTTCAGAACCAGGATGTCCTTGAACGAGTACAGCCGCTGGCTACCCGAACCGGCCGCACTGCGGATGGACGGCACGACGAGCGAGGTCCGGGCCCAATAATCCAGCTGGCGGTAGGTGATTCCCGCGATCTGGCAGGCGCTGGGTCCCCGGTAGCCCACGAGTTCGTCCGGCACCGAGTTGTCGGGGAACAGACCGGCCTGGACGGGTTCGCTGGGCGTACTGGCCGGCGATTCAGCGGGCCCGCTGCTGGTGGACAGGTCCAGCTGCTCTTGACGTGGCGTGTCTCCCACTCTCGAATCCTCTCGCCGATCGAACTCGCGTCTGTGACCTGCGTGGGCGCACATTTGCCGAAGCTCGAATGTGTCGAGCATACGCTTCTGGTTGATTCATGACTGCTCGTCGCGGTCAAGTATGGCTGCCCAATTCACGGTTGAAAGAAACCCGCGCCGCGTGTCGAACGCGACGAGATGTTTCCGTGACAAAACTGCTGGACTGGCCGCCTACGTCGCTTTGAAGTCGTCGGGCGACACGCTGTCGAGGAACTCCTTGAACTTCTCGACCTCGTCCTCGCGGACCGCGCCCGCCGCTTCCTCGTCGTTCTCGTCGGGAATCAGCAGGCCGGCCTCGGCAAGCACCGCCTCCTCGACGTAGATCGGCACACCGACGCGCAGCGCGATCGCCACCGAGTCCGACGGCCGCGCCGACACCTTGATGTCGCGATCGAAGATCAGGTCCGCGTAGAAGGTGCCCTCCTGGAGGTCGACAATGCGCACCTCCTTGAGCGAATGACCAAGCGCGGTAATGAGATCTCGGATCAGGTCGTGTGTCAGCGGCCGCGCGGGCTCGTGGCCCTGTTGTTCGAGCGCAATCGCCGCGGCCTCGGGCTGGCCGATCCAGATCGGCAAGTATCGGTCACCGTTGGCTTCCCGCAGCAGCAGCACCGGCTGGTTCTGGGGCTGCTCCACGCGAATGCCGACCACACGAACCTCACCCATCTGTGTCTGCCCTCCGCACGAAAGAAGCCGAGCCAAAAAGCCTGCCAAGAAGCACTGAAACGAGTCTAATCCTCAGCGATCCAGAACGTCGCGCACGGCGGACTTGATCAGCGACGTGTGCAACGTGATCGCCAGTGCAGCGACCTCGCGGGCCAGATCGTCGGCGCGGTCACGGGCCCCGGCCTTGCCCGCCTTGACCACCGGTCCGGCGATCTGGGCGATCAAGTCGGATTGGCGGTCGGCAGCCGAGCGGAACGCCCGCAGGTGCCGCGGTTCCACGCCGTACTCCGCCAACGCCCTGGCGCACTGGGCGATCATCACCGAGTGCTCGTCGAAGAAGCCCGCTGCACCCGGCTTGATCACGCCCGCCTTGATCAGCTCGGTCAGAAGGGCTTCATCGATGTCCGACCGGGCAAGCAGATCTTCCCGTCGCAACCGCACCTGGGTGGGTGCGACACCGGAAAGCCCGTCGCCGTTCTCGCCGGACGCCGAATCCACGGGAACCAAACGCGGTACGCCGTAAGCGGATCCGCTGTGGGGCAGCTCGCCATCGGGCTGAGCGTCGAGCTGCGCTTTGATGACCTTCAACGGCAGATACTGGTCGCGCTGAGCGGTCAGGATGAACCGCAGGCGCGCGCAGTCATAGGCGGTGAACCGCCGATATCCCGACGCAGTGCGCTCAGGGGTGACCAGGCCTTCGGCTTCCAGGAACCGGATCTTGGAGATGGTCACGTCCGGGAAGTCGCCTCGCAGCAGATCGAGGACCGCTCCGATCGACATCCCGGCCAAAGATGAGCGGACGTCGGGCTGTGTCATCGGCTCTTGGCGCGAGCGCTCATCGCTTAGCTGCCCGGGCCGCTGTCGTCGTCACTCTTGGGCCCGGTCAGAAAAACCAGGCGGAACTTGCCGATCTGCACCTCGTCACCGTTGGCCAGCACCGCGGAATCGACGGGTTCCCGGTTGACGTAGGTGCCGTTGAGGCTGCCGACGTCGACCACTTGGAACTCGCCGCCCTCCAGCCGAAACTCGGCATGTCGGCGGCTGACCGTGACGTCGTCGAGGAAGATGTCGCTGTCGGGATGCCGACCGGCCGAGGTGGTGGGCTGGTCGAGCAGGAATCGCGAGCCTGCGTTGGGACCGCGCTTGACGACCAACAGCGCCGACCCGGCGGGCAGCCCCTCAACGCCCGAGACCGCACCCTCGGTGCCGACCGCGGCCGGAGCGTCCAGTTCGTTGAGGAAGTCGGCGCGGAAAACCGATGTCGTCTCCACGGTGACTTCGTCAGACGTCTGGTCAGCCCCAGAGTTATGGTCCTTTTCCGTCACCCGCTGCTCCTCACTGGCTGCTGTGGCGATATCAGGCCGGTCCCCCCAGCCTTGATTCGTCTGGTGTTGACCGTACCGCGCAGTGGACATCATTGGGTCCACCACCGCCGGATCCGCCTGTGTTCGACTTCGGTTTGAAAACCCTAACAACTCGTCATTCGGTCACCGTGGCGCGGTAGCCGTCCGGATCGAGTAGTGCGGCGAGTGCGTCGTCCAGTGACGAGGCGTCGATCTGGAGGTCGACGAGCCAGCCTTCGCCGTAAGGATCGGAGTTGACCAATTGTGGGTTAGCTTCCAGATCAGCATTTACCGCAACGACTTTCGCGCTGACGGGCGCGTAAAGGTCAGACACCGACTTGGTCGATTCCACTTCGCCGAACGACTCGCCCGCGCTCACGTCGGCGCCGAGGTCGGGTAGCTGGACGAATACCACGTCACCGAGCGCCGACTGGGCGTAGTCGGTGATGCCGACCCGTACGGTGTCGTCGCCGGTGCGCTGCACCCACTCGTGTTCCTCGGTGTAGTACAGGTCGGCTGGGATTTCGCTCACGGCGCTCCTTGTGGACACGTGCTCATTTGACTGGAACTGAGCGTATTGGCGGGGTTTCGGTTGCCGCAAGGCGGTTATGTCCACGCGGTCGGATTGTTGTACCACCATCGAGCCGCCGACGCGTTCCACGCTGTCCATCGCTCCGCCGGGGATGTTCATCGCCGCGGCCAGCGTCGGCGGATCACCAATCGCCAGAACCGAATACGGCGGGTTGAGCGTCGCGCTGTCGACGACGAGCGCGCCGGGTGTCCCGACCACCCAGGTGTCGACGCCGACGCGGACCGCGGCCGCCCCGCCGCGGATCTCCATCGCCTCGGCGCCTGCCGCCCGCAGCTCGTTGATCACGTCGAGCATGGTGTCGGCGGGCACGCCCGGGGCCTTGTCCTCGATCGTCAGCGTCACACCGGGACCCGTCGCCGCGACGGTACCGATCAGTATTGACAGCGCTGCCAGCCGGGCCTGCGCGTTCTCGATCGCGGCTTGATCGCTGCTGCCCGACGCCTGCAACTGTGCCAAGTTGCGCTGCAGGTCGGTCACTTCGGTGTTGAGTGCCGCCTCTCGCTGCTGCAGCGAATCCAGCAGCACCAGCAGATCGGCGGGTCGTGCCGTCTCCAACGCGTCGCCGGATTCGGTTTGCCGGGCCTGCGTCACGATCGCGACACCGAGCAGCACGCACAGCAGTACGGCCAGGGCGCCGAACACGAGTTGCGATCGGCCCCTTCGCGCGACGCCCTTCACACCGCCGGCGTGCAGATCGCCGATCTCAGGCACCGGCTCGTCGGGCGGCAGTTCGTGACGGCCGTGGTGGTCCGGCTCGGCGCCGTGTTGAGGCTGGTGCTCGCTCATGCGCACCCGCAGACGACGGCGAGTGAGGATCGCAGCGAGGAACGAGCGAGGACCGGAGCGAGCGGGAGTCGAGGCATGATCTATGCGCCGAACAATCTGCGCCGCAGGGCGGCTGCGTTGCCAAAGATCCGGATGCCGAGCACCACGATGATCGCGGTGGACAGCTGGGTGCCGACGCCGAGTTGGTCGCCGACGTAGACGATCAGCGCGGCCACCAGCACGTTGAAGACGAACGAGACGACAAACACCTTCGAGTCGAAGATGCGTTCCAGATAGGCCCGCAATCCGCCGAACACTGCGTCGAGCGCGGCCACCACCGCGATCGGCAGGTACGGCTGGATGACCTCGGGAACGCTGGGGTGAAACACCAGACCCAGCACGATCCCGATGACGAGAGCGGCGATTCCGATCATTTGCGTCCGTTCATTAAGACCCAATCTGCTTGGCGAAGTTGACATCTCGAACGGAACCGGCAGGCAGCGTCAGGCCCTCGCCGGAGCTGACATTGACGCCGACGCCGTAGCTGGTCTCCAGCAACCGAAGTCGCTGTAGGCCGGGACTGCGGTCGAACACATCCTGCATGGCGTGCGGCGGTCCGACCGCGAGAATGACATATGGGCTGCCGATCGGTTGATTGTCGACCAGGATGCCGCCGCCTGCCTGACGGATGGTCACATTCGGGCCGATCCGCACTCCGCCGACGGAGATGGCCTCGGCGCCGCTGACCCACAGCGAGTTGACGACCAGTTGCAGATCGCGGTCGAGGATCACCTGCTGGCTGCCGGCGACGCGTTCCTTCGAGACGTCGCTGAGGTCTTTGGACATCCCCGGATCGGTCACGGTGATGGTCAGGCCGGGCCCGATCACCGGCGTGGTGGCTGCCGCGAAGTTCGACTGGTCGAGTCCGCTCAGCAGCTGTTGCCCGCGTGCGTCACCCTCGAGCCTGCTGCGCCGCTCGGCGTCCACCTGCGCGGCAAGGGCGTTGCGACGGACGGTGAAGTCGTTGGTGGTGGCTTGCGCGGACTTGACGCTTCCCGCCAGCACCTGCTGCGTGTCGCGCACACCGGGCGCCGTCGAGCGCGCCTGGGCGACGGCCGCGGCGAACACCGTCGCGATCACCAGCGCGCCGCAGATCTGCCACATCCACGCCTGCCACCGCGTCCTACGCTTTGCGCCACCGGCTTTCGCCTGCGCCGCCGCGGCATAGCCCGGATCGAGATGATCTGAGAGCAGCGAGCGCAGCAGCGACGGAACGGGGATCAGCGTTGGCTTGTCGGCCTCATGCGCGTTACGGCCGGCTTGGGGGTCGTAGCCGCCCAGCGTGGTCATCATCGTCTGCTCTTCGCGCGAGCGCTCATCATGTCGACGCCTTGGGCAGCTTTCGCACCACCATCGCCACCTGGATCAGGTACAGCACCCCCGACCACACATACATGGCCATGCCCCAGATCAAGAACGCCCACCCGCAAGCGAGGACGACGCGACTCCACAGCGCATCCCACTGGCCGAGCAGGATCAGCGGAAATCCCGACATCAGCGCGAAGGTGGCGGCCTTGCCGATGTACGTGACCGGCAGCGCGGTCAATCCCCGGCCGCGCAGCACCGGCAGCGTCGCGGCCAGCACGGCGTCACGCCCGATCAGCATGAGCACGATCCACCACGGCACTACGCCGTAAATCGCCAGTGCCACAGGCACGGTCACCATGTAGATGCGGTCGACGGCCGGGTCGAGCAGCTCCCCCAGCCGCGACGACTGATTGGCGACGAGCCGCGCGATCTTGCCGTCGGCCCAGTCGGAGAACCCGCTGAACATCAGCACGCCCACCGCCCAGCCGGTGGCGTCGGCCATGAGCAATAGATAAAGGAAGACCGGAACCAGCACCAGGCGCAGCACAGACAGCGCGTTGGGCCACGTCAGCACCCGGTCGCGCACATCGCCAGCAGCGCCCGCCATGGGCTAAACCTATCGGAAAACTCCTGGCAGGCTCAGCGCCGACATGGTCTCGTCTGCCAGCGGATTGTCGTGCACCATGTACGTCCACGTCGACGTCGGCCGGGCGAGTTTGGACAGGTCGACGCCCGGCTCGTCCTCGATGGAGGCCGCGGTCTCGAATGTCTGCTGGGCCGCCTCGATCGCGTCGGCGGCCAGGGAGGCGAACGCGTCAACCGCCATCCGGTGGAACTCGTCGATCGGGGTCTGATTGCCCAGTGCCCGCAGGTGAATGCTCTCCCGGATGTCGGCGAGGTATGCCAGGTGGTCGGCCCAGCCGCGGTCCAGGTGGTACAGCATGATCAGCCGGCAGATCGTCTCCAGCTTCTCCTCACCGAGGTCGTCGACGATTTCCTGATAGCGCTTCGGCGCGCGCGCGGCCAGCTCCTCCCGTGCGGTCGGCGTGCGCAGCAAAGTATCGCGGCGCTCGACGATGATCGCCCGCTGTTGGGCGATCAGCTGGTTGTAGCGCCAGTTGTTGGCATGCACGTCGAGCATCCGGCCTTCGGCGATGCGCTGCGCATGGTCGATGAGCGTGGGGGCCTTGGCGCTGACGATGCGGCCGTCCTCGTCGGTCTGCAAGGGCAGCTTGTTGGGCTCGAGGTGGGCCACCACCACATCGTCTTCCCAGCTGGCGAAGAACACCGACGACCCGGGATCGCCCTGACGTCCGGCGCGGCCGCGCAGCTGATTGTCCAGCCGTTCGGTGTGGTGGCGGCCGGTGCCGATGACATGCAGTCCACCGAGTTCGGCAACCTCATCATGGTCGGCCTCATCCGAACCACCGAGCCGGATATCGGTGCCGCGGCCCGCCATCTGGGTGGACACGGTGACGCTGCCGAGCTGGCCTGCCTCGGCGATCACGGCGGCCTCCTCGGCGTCGTTCTTCGCGTTCAGCACCACCGCGGGAATGCCGGCCTTGACCAGCCGCTCGTGCAATTCCTCGGACTCGGCGACGTCGCGAGTACCGACCAGGACAGGCTGCTTGGTCGCGTGTATCTCTTTGATGTGGTCGACGATCGCGTCGTTCTTGGCGGCCGCGGTGATGTACACGCGGTCGGTGTCGTCCTCGCGAATGTTGGGAGTATTCGGCGCAATTGGCGAGACGCCGAGCTTGTAGAACTGGCGCAGCTGCTCGCCGGCGGCCAGCGCCGTACCCGTCATGCCGCACACCGTCGGGTACCGGTTGATCAATGCCTGCACGGTGATGGTGTCGAGCACCTCACCGGTCTCGGTGGTCTCGATGCCCTCTTTGGCCTCGACGGCGGCCTGCAGTCCGTCGGGCCAGCGCTGCAGCTGCGCGATGCGGCCACGGGAGGCGTTGATGAGGTGCACGGCGTCGTCGCGGACGATGTAGTGCACGTCGCGCTGCAGCAGCACATGAGCGTGCAGTGCGACGTTGACCTCGGTCAGCGTGGTGCCGACGTGTTCCTCGGAGTACAGGTCGATGCCGCCTAGTTTGGCCTCGAGCTTCTGCGCGCCGGACTCGGTCAGGTGGACGTTGCGATTGTCGGCGTCGGTGTCGTAGTCCTTGCCCGCGATGAGCTCGCCGACCAGCCGGATGATCCAACCTTCGGCATCTCGCGGTGGGAAGTGCCCGCAAGGACCAGCGGCACCAGCGCTTCGTCGACGAGCACGGAGTCGGCCTCGTCGATCAGCGCGACGTCGGGGTTCGGTGAGACCAAATCGTCGACGTCGGTGACCAGCTGGTCGCGCAGCACGTCGAAGCCGATCTCGTTGACCGAGGCGTAGGTGATGTCGCACTGGTACGCCTCGCGCCGCTCGTCTGCCGTCGACTCGCCCGTGATCCAGCCGACCGTCAGCCCCATCGCTTCGATGAGCGGGCCCATCCAGTTGGCGTCGCGGCGCGCCAGGTAGTCGTTGATGGTGATGACGTGCACACTGCGCCCGCCGAGCGCGTAGCCGACCGCGGCGATCGCACCCGACAGCGTCTTACCTTCACCGGTGGCCATCTCGACCACGTCGCCGGCCAGCATGCGCAACGCACCTTGCAGCTGGACGTCGAACGGCTTGAGCGTGGTGGTCCGCTCCGACGCCTCGCGGGCGATCGCCAGGAACTGCGGGATGTCAGCCGAATCGGCCAGATCGTCGAGGTTCAGCAGTCCGGCGGCCTTGCGGAGTTGCTCGTCGTCGAGATCGGCGGCCTTCTCGTCGAACTCCGCCGAATCGCGCACCTGCGCCATCGAGCGGGCCTGATCCTTGTCCGTGCTGGCGCCGAGCAGCTGCCAGAACCGGTTGCTGACACGACCTGTGGTGCGGGTTTTGGTCTTCGCCACACATTTACGGTACGCGGCCCGCCAACCACCGCGAGCGTGCGTGTCTGCACACCGACACGCCGCGATATGCGTGCATTCTGCGCACGCTCGCGGTCAGCCGAGCGTGATGAAGTCAATCCGCACGTTGTCGGCGACCGCCTCGAACCCGATCCGTTGATAGATCGAGTTCGAGACGGGGTTCGCCAAGTCTGCGAAAAGTACGACATCGGCGGTGCCGCTGCGGTGTGCGAGGTCCGCCGCCGCAGCGGTGACGGCCGAGCCGTAGCCGTGACCGCGATGGTCCAGCGGCGTGAGCACCGGCCCGATCCGCGAGACCCCGAACGCGGGTGCCCGCAGCATCGCCATGCTCACCGGTGTGGCGTCGACGTCCCACAGCACGAACCGGTCACCGATCCGCTTCGCATTGTCGACGAACCGGTCGCCCGCCGCGTCGTCGCGGACATGGCTGAATGTTTCCACGAAGAACAGTTCCACCCAGTCCACGAGCAAGGCGCGGTCCTCGTCGGTGGCGAGTCGCGCGCCCCCTGCCACATCGGTCGGCGCCCGCAACGTTCCCAATCGGTACAGCCGCTCCTCGGAGCTCACCGTTCCGGCGCGTCCGGTGATCGCATGCCATGCATCTGCGAAGGCAACGGCGCCGGGCCGCGCGCCCCGGACGCCGGTCAGTTCGGGACGCCACTCGACGAGGTCTGGGACGATCGTATCCATTGCGGCGACGGGAATACCGTTGCACGCCAACGGGTATGGCGGCGTCTGCAATGCGGCGCCGACGGCGGTGCCGTCGTTCCACACGCTGAGTAGCAGCGAGTCGTCGGGAAATGTGCCTGCGCGAAGCAGGGTCAGCTCAATGGTGTGCGCAATGCGGTCCCGGCGATACAACGGCTCCGCGAGAGCGCGGAACTCGTCGACCGACTCATGCAGGCGCACTTCCACGCCTCCAGGATCGCCGCCAAAGTTCAAGGAGTCCATCGAATTACGGTCCGCGAGCGTGCGCGTTTGTACAGATTTCCGCGGCGTGTCGTGTGCAAACACGCACGCTCGCGGGAAGAGGGTCAGGCCAGGTTGGAGCGGCGGGGGTACGCGACGGTGGGGTCGGTCAGCGCGTTCACCACTGCGGGCAGCCCCGCCGAGAAGGCACGTTCCAGCGCGGGGCGGACTTCCGCCGGCGTCGACACCAGCTCCCCGTGCCCGCCGAGCGCCGTGACGACCTCGTCGTAGCGGGTGCCCGGCCGCAGCTCGGCGACGACGGAGTAGCCGTACAGCATCTCCATCGGATGCTTCTCCAGCGCCCAGATCCCGTTGTTGCCGATCACCGAAACGACGTGAACGCCGTGGCGCACCAGCGTGTCCCACTCCATGCCGGAAAAGCCGAACGCGCCGTCGCCCTGCAACAGCACCACCTGCCGATCGGGGCGGGCCAGCTTCGCGGCGAGTGCATAGCCGGGGCCGGAGCCCAGGCAGCCGAACGGCCCGCTGTCCAGCCACGCGCCAGGGACATAGCTGTCGATGACCCGCCCGGCATATGAGCCGAAGTCACCTGCATCGATGACGACGATGGCGTCGCGGTCCAGCAGCGGCTTGAGTTCGGCGTACAGCCGCATGGGGTGCAGCGGGGTGCGGTCGTCGTTCAGCTCCGCCTGTTCGGACGCCCGCGCGGCGGTCTCGACCGCACGCAGTTCGGCGAGCCAGCCTTCGCGGTCACCGGTCGCTGCGCCCGCCAGCGCCGACAGCGTGATGCCCAGATCGCCGTAGAGCCCCGCCGCGACATCGCGCGGATGCGGACGGTCGGCTTCGACGCGGTCGGCGACGATCAGTTTGGTCTGCGTGCCGAACACGCCGCCGAAGCCGAGCCGGAAGTCCATCGGCACCCCGACCACGAGCGCAACATCGGCATCCCCCAATGCTTTTGACCGCGCCCGCGAGAACGCCAACTCGTGATCGGCAGACACGATGCCCCGGGCCATGCCATTCATCAGCACCGGGACGCGCAGGGATTCCGCCAGCGCCCGCAAGGCGTTTTCTGCGTGTCCCCACCACACGTTGGTGCCTGCCATGATCACCGGTCGCTGCGCTTCGGCCAGCAGTTGCACGGCGGCGTCCAAGGCGTTCCCGTCCGGGCCGACGGTTGCCGGCGGATCGGCCAGCGCGCCCCGTCCGCCGAGGTCATGCGCCTCGCCGAACACGTGATCCATCGGGAAATCGATGAACGCGACTCCGGAAGGCGGACCGACGGCGGCCCTCAGCGCATCGTCGATCAGCGGCCCGACCGCATCGGCCGACTGCGCGGTTGCCGCGAACCGCGTCAACGGCGCCACGAACGGCACGTGGTCGATCTCCTGCAGGGACCCCTGCCCCCAGCGCAGCGCGGGCGCGCGACCGCCGAGTACCAGCAGCGGCGACTGGTTCTGCTGTGCGGCAGCCATCGCGCTCATGCCGTTCGTGACGCCAGGGCCCGCGGTGAGGGCGGCGACGCCGGGCACTCTGGTCACCTTCGACCAGCCTTCGGCGGCGAATGCGGCGGTCTGCTCGTGCCGGGTGTCGATCAGCCGGATGTTCTCGGCGCGGCAGCCGTCGTAGATGGAGAACAGGTGCCCGCCGGAGAGCGTGAAGATGGTGTCGATCCCGCTGGCGCGCAATCGTCGGGCGATCAGATGTCCGGCGTTGACCGTAACTGGAGCGTCGATGCTCATGGCGGCAGCATAATCGCGGCCATGAGCAACGCCCTCCAGACGCAAGTACTGATCGCCGGCGCGGGCCCGATCGGCGTGACGGCCGCCATCGAACTCGCCAGGCGTGGCATCGCATGCCGCATCGTCGACCCGCTTGTCGAACCGCCGCAGTATGCGAAAGCCGTTGGGGTGCAACCACGGACGCTCGAGGTTTTCGAAGGCATGGGAGTGCTGCGCCGGATCCTCGACGCGGCCGTGTTGATGCGTGGCCAGATCGTCTACGTCAACGGTGAGCGGGTCGCACAGCTCGACATGACGGTGCCTGACGACGTGCCNTTCCGCTTCATCGCGATTCCGCAGTACGCGACGGAAGCGATCCTGCGCGACGAGCTGGCGCAGCATGGTGTGCAGGTGCAACGCGGCGTGCGCCTCATCGGATTTGAGCAAGACGCCGACGGCGTGACCGCCACGCTGGCAGGCGATGCCGGCGAACAGAGGGTGCGCGCGGATTACCTGATCGGCGCCGACGGTGCACACAGCGCGGTGCGCAAGGGCCTCGGGCTGACGTTCGAGGGCGCGGCGTTCGAGGAGCAGTACATGCTCGGAGACGTCGAAGTCGACTGGTCGGTGCCCCGCGGCTATGGCATCCGCTCGATGCACCAGACCGACGGCAAGACCGACGACCTGCTGGTGTGCATCCCGCTGCCGGGCGGCCGCGGCCGGTACCGCATGTCGATGCTGGTTCCCGAGGAACTGAGCGCCAGCGACACCCCCCAGCTGCACCACATCCAGGCCGTGCTGGGCCGGCTGTCGCCCGAGCCGACGACCGCGCGCAACCTGCGATGGTCCTCGGTCTTCCGGATCAGCCACCGCATCGTCGACGCCTATGGAAAGGGCCGGGTGTTCGTCGCGGGCGACGCCGCGCACATCCACCCGCCGACCGGCGCGCAGGGCATGAACACCGGCATCCAGGACGCCCACAACCTGGCCTGGAAGCTGGCGTTGGTGCTCTCCGGCCACGCCGCGCCGCGACTATTGGAGAGCTATGACGCCGAGCGGCGGCCCGTCGGCGAGGAGGTCGTCGGACGCACCGTGCGCAGCGCCCGCGAGGGCATCGGCGCCGACTCGACCGACGCCGACTACGTCATCCGTCGTGAAGCCCAGTTGCTCATCAACTATGCGGGCAGCCCAATCGTCACCGGAGCCGCTGGGTCGGCGACATCAGGCGGGGCGGGCGCCGGCGCCCGTGCCCCGGACGCGACCGGCCTGACCCGCGATGCGGTGACGGCGCCGCTGCGACTGTTCTCGCTCTTGGGCCGACGCGAGCACACCACCCTGCTGTACGCACCCGACGGCCCCGTTGACCTCGCGACCTACGAGCGGGCCGCCGCGGCCGCGGTCAGCGCCGCCCATGGCCGGATGGAGGCGTATCTGATCGCGGCGCCGGGCGCAGACGTCGGCGCCGCCGATTTGCCCGTGGTCGTCGACGGCCGCGGCGAGTTCGCAAAGGCCTACGCGCCAGCCGGCACGTCGGCGTACGTCGTGCGCCCCGACGGCTATCTCGGCTTTGCCGGCTCCGGTGTGAACCCGGACCAACTGACGGCCCATTTGCGCGCGACATTCGCTTGAGGGCGGCCGCTGCGCACATGAAGCTGCGGTAGCTTCGCGCAGAGCGGCGTCGCCGGACGCCCCCGCCACAGGAGTGTCGTCCGTTGGAATTGTTCGTACCGTCCATCGACTGGAGCAGCCAGATGGGCGAATCGCTGTGGTGGATAGCCCGCACGTGGGGCATCACGGTGGCGATCGTGATAGTGATCGTGGTTTTGCTGATCCGGTTCACCACCTGGGGCCGCCAGTTCTGGCGAATTTCGGGTGACTATTTCAAAGGGCGCGAGAGCCTGCCGGTGTGGGGGCTTTTCGGCGTGCTGCTGCTGTCGGTGGTCGCTTCGGTGCGGCTCGATGTGCTGATCAGCTACTTCTACAACGACCAGACGACTGCGCTGCAGGTGGCTTTCCAGGGTGTCGCTGCCCACGACGACGCCGTCCGGCAGTCGGGCATCAACGGATTCTGGGGCGCGCTAAGGCTTTTCGCGCTGCTGGCGACCGTTCACGTGTTCCGCACAATGCTCGACATCTACCTGATGCAGCGATTCATCATCAGCTGGCGGGTCTGGCTGACCCACCGGCTCACCGCCGACTGGATGGACCACCGGGCCTACTACCGCGGCCGGTTCATCGACGCCACCATCGACAACCCTGACCAGCGCATCCAGCAAGACATTGACATCTTCACGGCTGGCGTCGGCACCACGGGAAATCAGCCCTCCTACGGCACGACGGCGCCGTTGCTCTTTGGCGCAGTGAACTCGGTGCTGTCGGTGGTTTCCTTCACACCGATTCTGTGGAATCTCTCTGGGCCGCTGACGTTGTTCGGGATCACACTGCCCAAGGCGCTGTTCTGGATCGTCCTGGGCTATGTGTTGTTGGCCACTGTCGTCGCGATCTGGGTCGGCCGGCCGCTGATTCGACTCAGCTTCGCCAACGAGGCCCTCAACGCGGCATTCCGTTATGCACTTGTGCGGCTGCGCGACGCCGCCGAAGCGGTCGGCTTCTATCGCGGCGAGCGTGCCGAAGGAGTGCAGCTGACCGGTCGGTTCCGCAGCGTCATCGGCAACTATCGCAACTACGTCACGCGAACCATCGGATTCACGGGCTGGAATCTTTCGATGTCGCAGGCGATCAATCCACTCAACCTCGTGCTGCAGGCGCCCAGGATGTTCGCGGGCGACATCACCTACGGGCAGCTCACCCAGTCGGGCAATGCCTTCGGCAACATCCACGACGGGCTGTCGTTCTTCCGGAACGCCTACGACTCGTTCGCGAGCTACCGCGCCGCCATCATCCGACTCGACGGCCTCATCGATTCGAACGAGAAGGCTCGCCATCTACCGGTGCTCGACACCGAGAACTGCGTCGACGGCACGGTCTCCCTGCACGACGTCGAGGTGCGGACCCCGGGTGGTGAGCTGCTCGTCAACCCGATCGATCTGCACCTGGACCCGGGCGACACGATGGTGATCACCGGGCGGTCGGGCAGTGGAAAGACGACACTGCTGCGCAGCCTGGCCCAGCTTTGGCCGTACACCACCGGAAGAATGCGCTGCCCTCTGGACACAACGATGTTCCTGTCCCAGATGCCGTACGTGCCGCTCGGTGACCTTCGGGCGGTGGTCTGCTATCCCGCCGCGCGCGGCGAGATAGCAGATGTCGAACTGCAGCAGGCGCTGGCCAAGGTGGCGCTTGGCCATCTCGTCATCCGGCTCAATGAGATGGCCGACTGGGCCAAGGTGCTCTCTCCCGGCGAGCAACAGCGCATCGCGTTTGCGCGCGTACTGCTGCAGAAGCCACAGGCGGTGTTCATGGACGAGGCCACGGCGGCCCTCGACGAGGGCCTTGAATTCACGCTGTATCAGCTGCTGCGCGCCGAGCTGCCGAATACCATCGTCGTCAGTGTCAGCCACCGGCCGACCGTCGAACAGCACCACGAACACCATTTGCAGCTACTGGGCGACGGGGAGTGGCGGCTCGGCCGCGTGGAGGGTGACGAGCCCGTCCCCGTGTAAGCCTCGAGCGGTCGCGGCGCGCGCGCCGGGGTACCTTGCCCACCATGGAGGAAATGTTCACCCCGTCGCTGGACTGGGGCGGCGAACTGTTGACGTCGCTGTGGTGGATCGCCAAAGGATGGGCGATCGCAGCGGTGTGCACACTGGTCATCCTGGTACTTCTCGCCCGGTTCACCACGTGGGGCAGGCAGTTCTGGCGAGTCACCGGCGACTACTTCAAGGGCCCCGAGAGCGTCAAGGTCTGGCTGTGGCTGGGGGTCCTGCTGCTGTCGGTGATCGCCGGTGTTCGCATCGATGTGCTCATCAGCTATCAGGGCAACGACATGATGTCGAGCTTCCAGGTCATCGCGCAGGGGCTGATGGGTAACGATGCTGTGAAAAGTTCTGGTGCGCACGGCTTTTGGCTATCCATGCTGGTATTTGCCGTTCTGGCCACCATCCACGTCGGACGCGTCATGCTGGATCTGTTCCTGATGCAGCGGTTCATGCTGAGGTGGCGCGCCTGGCTGACCGATCGGCTCACCGGGGACTGGCTCGACGGGAAGGCTTACTACAGGGCGCGCTTCATCGACGACACGATCGACAATCCCGATCAGCGCATCCAATCCGACATCGACATCTTCACCGCCGGTGTTGGACCTCTCCCGAACACTCCGAACAACACCTCGGGAGCCACCCTGCTGTTCGGCGCGGTCTCCTCGGTCACGTCGATGATTTCCTTCACCGCGATCCTGTGGAACCTGTCGGGACCCCTGACGTTCCTCGGGTTCGACGTTCCCAGGGCGATGTTCTGGGGGCTGATCGTCTATGTGTTGTTCGCCAGCGTCATCGCGTTCTGGATCGGCAGGCCGATCATCTGGCTGTCCTTCAACAACGAGAAGTTCAACGCCGTGTTCCGCTACGCACTCGTGCGGCTACGCGACGCCGCGGAGGCCGTTGCGTTCTACCGCGGGGAACTCGCCGAACGCACGGGGCTGCGGCAACGCTTCGCGCCGGTCGTGGCCAATTACAAGCGATACATCAACAGAATGATGCGCTTCTACGGGTGGAACCTCACGATGGACCAGACCCCCGTGCTGCTGCCCTACATCTTGCAGTTCCGGCGGTTCTACAACGGCGAGATCCAGCTCGGCGACATGACGCAATCCGCGCAGGCATTCGGCAGCATCCAGGACGGCCTGTCGTTCTTCCGCAACGCCTACGACCAGTTCGCCGGGTACCGCGCCGCGATTATCCGTCTCCATGGCTTGGTCATCGCCAACGAAGAAGGCAGGGCGCTGCCCGAGGTGACGACCACGCCATGTGTCGACGGCACCGTTGAACTCGCGGACGTCGAGGTTCGCACCCCCGACGGAAGACAGCTCATCAAGCCCCTCGACATGCGCCTGGAAATCGGTGACAGCATGGTCGTCACGGGCCCGTCCGGCAGCGGGAAAACCACGCTGCTGCGCAGCCTCGCTGAATTGTGGCCGTTCTGCTCGGGCACCCTGACCCGACCATGCGGGCCCAACGAGACAATGTTTCTCTCGCAGATGCCGTATGTGCCCCTCGGCGATCTGCGGGCCGTGGTTTCCTACCCGAACGAAGTCGGCGAGATCGGCGACGCGAAGCTACGGCAAGTCCTGGAGAAGGTCGCGCTTCCGCACCTGGTCGATCGCCTTGACGAAGTGCAGGACTGGGCCAAGGTGCTCTCGCCGGGTGAGCAGCAGCGGATCGCGTTCGCCCGCGTTCTTTTGACCAGACCGAAGGCCGTCTTCCTCGATGAGTCAACGTCCGCGCTGGATGAAGGCCTGGAAATGATGCTGTACCAAGTCGTCCGCACCGAGCTCTCGGAGACGATCCTCGTCAGCGTGAGCCATCGCAGCACGGTCGAACAGCATCACAGCAAGCAACTGCACCTTCTGGGCGACGGCGAGTGGCAGCTCAGCAGCGTCGGCAAGGACCCCGTTCCGGTCTAGCCTTCCGGCACTTCGGCGCGCCCGCTTAGCTTCTCGCGGCGCGTGCCCCGGCCCGTCGGCCGAAGAACGAGCCCTCGCCCAACTGGGTGCCGCTGGCATAGCCCTTGCCGTCCTGGGCGATATTCGATGCGCACGCTCCTGCGGCATATAGCCCGGGTATGACGCTGCCATCGTCGCTGAGCACCTGGCCGTCGATCGACGTGGCGAGCCCGCCGACCGTGAAGCCCGCGTACATCGCCTTGCCCAGCGACAGATCGAATGCGCCCCACGGCCCTTTGTCCTGTGGCGCAAGGAATTCCGGTTGTTTGTGGAAATCGGGATCCTCGCCGCGGGCAGCGTACTCGTTGTACCGGTTCAGCGTGGCGACCAGGTTTCCCTGCGGGATGCCAAGGGCGGCTTCCATTTCCTCGACCGTTTCCCAGCCGTCGATGAGGGGCACCAATGGCACTTCAGGCCGTTCCAGGTGCTCCTCGTCAACGATCAGGAATGCCGCACTGTCGGGCTGATCCATCACGAAACCCGATGTCCGCGAATGGTAGGAGTCCTCGGTGACGAAGCGCCGGCCGAGCTTGTTGACGATGATTCCGGTCAGCAGGATCGACGGTGGATACGCCGGGGCGGTGATGAACACCTGGTCCATGTGCTTGGTCGCGCCGCCGGCCGACACACCGAGCCGGATCCCCAGTCCGTCGTCGTAGGTGTTGCCGAGCACGAACGGTTTTTCGGCCAGCTTCGGGGTGTATTCGGCGACCATCTCCGGATTCATCACAAAGCCGCCCGCGGCGATCACCACCGCCTTGGCCCGGATCGCGCCGGTGTCGTTGAAGTGCTTCCATGTCGCACCGACGACCCCGCCGTTGTCGAGAATC
>C688J18823_10000280_pt1 | contig 29236 bp, 29 predicted proteins | sample HopSoiMetagenom1_FD_18823 | JGI IMG/M metagenome (IMG submission 18823) | reverse complement strand
GTGCCAAACATTTTACAAAGCAGTTACCTATTGAAAAAATAATTTCCATTTGTAAAGAAATAGATCAGCCTCTTGTATTGCTGGGTGGTAAGGAAGACCGGGATCGTGGGGAAGTAATTGCAAGAGCTGTGGGAGGAATGATTTACAATGCTTGTGGCATTTACAATTTAAATCAGTCGGCATCACTTATAAAACAAGCTGCACACATCATCTCTCATGATACTGGTTTAATGCATATTGCTGCTGCATTTAAAAAAGAAATTATTTCTGTATGGGGTAATACTGTTCCAGCATTTGGATTTACGCCTTATAAACCTGGAGGAAATTCAACGATTGTAGAAGTGCAAGGCTTGTCTTGTCGCCCTTGCTCCAAAATAGGTTATGATAAGTGTCCGAAAGGGCATTTTAAATGCATGATGGATATTGCTACGCCGGCTGTAGCTTCAGTGAAGGAGGATCAACACTAGGTTTCTACTCAATCGAAAACAACGCTTTCAACTCTGTTGCATCTTTTGGTTTCATTTTACCTGCAAGAATAAGGCTTAATTGTTTTCTCCTTAATGCACCTTCAAAGCGTTTCTTTTCTTCTTCGGTTTCTGGAATCAACTCAGGAACAGGTAATGGGGAGCCATTTTGATCAACAGCAACAAAGGTATAAATAGCCTCATTGGTCTTTACTTTTTGACTCGTAACAGGGTCTTCCACCCATACATCAATAAATACTTCCATGCTGCTATTAAATGCTCTGGAAACCTTTGCTTCCAATGTTACAAAACTTGCATGATTAATAGGGTTTTGAAAAGCTACATTATTAACAGATGCTGTTACCACCACTCGCTTACAATGACGATGTGCAGAAATAGAGGCAACTACATCCATCCATTGCAATAACCTACCGCCAAATAGATTACCCAATGTATTGGTATCATTGGGCATTACAATTTGAGTTTGTATGGTTAGGGATTCTTTAGCAGTCTTTGCTTTCATGGGTGTTAGTTTTTGCTATGCAAAGATACTGAGATTTATTGAAATTGATTAATCTCTCATTATTTGCTTAATCGTATCTTTGTAAATATAAAATTAAATCATGGAAAATCTTTATACTTTTCTAGAAGCACATTATCTATATTTTTTGGCCCTTCACATTATTTTTATAGTTACTTGGTTTGCCGGTCTGTTCTATATTGTAAGATTATTCATTTATCATATTGAAGCTGATTCTAAACCAGAACCAGATAAAGGTATTTTACAAACACAATATAAAATCATGGAAAAGCGCCTACTAAATATAATTACTTGGCCATCTATGATTTTAACACTGCTATTCGGAGGTACACTATTATGTCTTAGGCCATTTTTTTTATCCCAAGGATATTTTATCTTAAAACTTTTCTTTGTTGCAGGTGTGGTTTTATACCATATTCAATGTCATGTTATTTATAAGCAATTACAACGCAATGAAATTAAAACAACATCTTTAAAATTGAGAATTTGGAATGAGGTTGCCACAGTATTATTATTCGCAATTGTTTTTCTAATTGTATTAAAAACAAATACCGGATGGGTATGGGGAACATTGACACTGATCATTTTTTCGATAACATTAATGTTAGCCATTAAACTTTATAAAAAAGGTAGAGAAAAGAAGGAAGGGAAGGAGATTGATAAAGATTAACTCCCTTCATAGCCCCGATTGCAGCGGAAAGCGGGAATAATGTGACCAAATACTGATGAACAATCGCTTCAATCAATAAAAAAGAACACAATATTTGTTTAACCTCAGGTTGGTTATTAATAAACGGTATGACATAATTACGTGGAGAAACAAGAGAAAGAAACTGATTACTAATTTTTATACAACCATACTGTTTGCTGCTGATTGCGAAGATCATTTAATTTTACGGTTGCTTCTTTGCGGGTAGCAAAGTTACCACAGCTCACTACATACAACCCTTTATTATTTTGTCCGATGATGGACGCGTTGATGTTTTGCTGTTGAAGTGTTTGTATGTATTTGATTGCATTGCTTTCGATTTGAAAACAACCTGCCACTACGTGAAATTTATAATCGTCCCTATTTTCCAATATAGCAACAGCTGTCGTATCGGCTTTTACAGGCGTTACCATTAATTGTGTAACAGGTGTCATCTTGTTTTCTGTTTCAGCCGAAGTAATAGGACGTGTTATGGAAGTATCTTTATCCAGAGGGGTTTCAACTGCAGCTACCGGTTGATCACTTACCACTTCTTGTTTTGTACTTTTCACATGAAAGGGAATAATATTGGCCTTTTCGGTAGTATGTAATAGATCTGTTTTTAAAGGTATCCATATCAAGGCTGCAACTAAAGGAAGTGCAATGGCTGCAACAATAATTCTTTTAATGGTTTTCTTCTTCTTTGGTAATGCTTCCGGTTGACGGCCCTTTAATTGTTTTTCAATGCGTTTTGCCAGTGCGTCACGTTTGATTGACGGCGACTGGAACTGCGCTAATCCAAATGAGTCAAGCAGGTAATTTTTAGGAGCTGGTTCAAATTGTATGTTATGTTCTACATCCCAGAACAGGACACCAACATCTGCAATTGTTACTTTCTTTCCTGATTTCAATTTTAAATTGGTATCGCTTACAAATTGATCAATATACTTGAGTGCTTGCAGATAATCGGTATGTAATCCAACAGCCATATGATTGGCCAATAGGCCATCATTATTTTTCAAGTTTTTATTGAAAACTATGTTTTTGGAAGGAGGGGTAAACGTATGTTGTACGGGATGAATTTTAGCGGGTGCATAATTGGTCACAAAACCTCCAAAATTGGGTACAATTACGCAGTCGTAATCATACAACAATTCACTGATATGTTTGTCCACTTTTTGCATTGCCTTTGTCGTAAAACTACAAAAATTTTCCCAGTTTTTTAAGGTCATCTGGTACATCTACGGCAACACTCTCGTAATCAGTCAGCTCAACTTTAATTTTATATCCATTCTCAATCCAGCGTAGCTGTTCAAGGCCTTCGGAAATCTCTAACAAAGTGGGTTTCAGGCGAGTAATTTCTTGTAAAACAGATGCCCGATAGGCATAAATTCCGACATGTTTATAAAAGGTATGGTCTTTCAACCATTCTTCTTCCTTTTTATCCCTGATAAAAGGTATGGTTTGGCGGCTGAAATAAATAGCTTCTTTTTTCTTATTTAAAAGCACTTTTGGAATATTTACATTGAATAACTCTTCTTCTGAAGTTATCTTTTTCACTAAGGTTGCGAGCTGAACATCCGGAGTTTGGAAGCAGGAAGCAATTTCATCAAGTTGTCCGGGATGAATAAAAGGTTCATCCCCTTGAATATTAATCACCACATCCGCCTTGGCGGAAAAGGATTCCATGGCCTCAAAACAGCGATCAGTACCACTTTGATGCTGATCACTTGTCATCACCACTTCTCCATTAAAACCTTTTACATGCTCTTCAATACGTTTATCATCTGTCGCAACAAGCACTTCCGAAAGTAGTGTTGATTTTTTTGCTTGCTCATATACACGTTGTATCATTGATTTACCACCAATATCCACTAGGGGTTTACCTGGAAATCGAGTAGATGCGTACCGTGCTGGTATAATTCCGATTATCGTCATTGCTTACAACTTACAAAATTTAATTATCCAATCTTTTTTTGAAGTCTTGTAAAAATACTTAAATAAGTGTATTGAACTTCGAATAAACGCCATTCCACGCATTTTTTTATTATTTTTGCGGCTATGCGATTTTTTAAACCTCTATTATTTATTCTCTTAGCAATTTTCTTTTTTGGAGCAAACCATCCAACAGGAACTGTATCATGTCAGGAGATTTTGAATAATATGCTGGACAGTATTCGTACTATAAAAACAACACGGTATGAGCTGAAGGCAACAGAACGAGTGGATGGTCGGTTGCTTTTTTCTGAATCAAACGTTAAAATCAACGAACATCCTCAAAAAATTTACTTTAGCGGATTGGAAAAAAGTATAGAAGCCTTATGGGTAGAAAATACCAACAAAGGAAATGCTATTGTACATTCAAAGACCTTGCCTTTCATTGATATGGATCTTGATCCATATGGTGCTATCATGAGAAGAAATCAACATCATACAATATTTGATCTGGGCTTTCATTATATCGCAAGAACATTGGCAATGACAATGGAAAAGTGGCCCAACGATTTTGATAAACATTTTGCTTACGCCGGAACAGTAATCTGTAATAAAGTAGATTGTTACCAAATTTTGATCAGCTACCCTGAATACAAATACATTGAACATGTTACACAAAAAGGAGAAACGGTAACAAGCATTGCTAAACTTTACAATACCAGTGATTTTAAAATACGTTATAAAAATAATTTATCCAGCTATTTTGGGGCTATTAAAGAGGGGAAACGATTACAAGTTCCGATTCCTTATTCGAACAGAGCGATCCTGATAATAGATAAAAAAACATTTTTACCGGTTAGCATAAAAATATATGATGAAGAAGGATTATTTGAAGCATATGAATTCTTTAACATTCGTATCAATAAAACATTTGCTTTTGATGAATTTTCAAAAGATTTTAAAGATTATGATTTCTAAATTTAATATCCTGTTGGATTGACAATATAAGTATAGACGCGCTAATGAAATTTAAAATAATACATCCCTTTACTTATCTTATAATAGCTGCATTGGCGCTGTTAACCTGTTCCTTTATCCCTACAGAAGGTTCTGAAACAGATGCGATGACAAATGATGAAGTCATAAAAAAAATGTTTATGGCTATGGATAACCTAAAGAGCTTACGTTATCATTTACAATGCAATGAACGTATTAAAGGGAGAATGCAGCATACAGAATCAAGGGTGAAATTACAGACTTCTCCACGCAAACTATATCTTTATATCAAAGGGATTGAAGTATTATGGTGTGAGGGGACGAATAATGGCAATGCATTAGTAAACCCTGGATCATTCCCCTACGTTAATTTGAATTTAGATCCAAATGGAACATTGATGCGAAAAGATCAGCATCATACAATTAATGAAATGGGCTATCATTATTTAAAGGATATCATTAGTGATGGACTAAATAAATCTGCTGATATAGATAAAAATTTTATTTTATTGGGTGAGGAAAAATACAATGGGAGAATGTGTTATAAGCTTTCTATTTCTTTTCCAAATTTTGCATGGAGTTCCTACACTGTAAAGAAAGCTGAAACATTTGTTTCCATTGCAAGAAAGTTTCATGTAAGTGAATACATGATGTTGGAAAATAATCCTAAGAGTTCCGGGTATTCAGATATTAAGGAAGGTGAAGTGATAAAAGTACCTAACTATTATTCAAAACTTACCTTGCTCTTAATCGACAAAGAATACATGCTTCCTGTAAATAATAAAGTTTTTGATGATAAAGGACTTTTTGAAACGTATGAGTATTATGATATGGAAGTCAACAAGCCCATCGATCAACGGGAATTTACAAAGAATTTTGAAGGATATAACTTCTGATTAGATGTGAATTGTTTATAGCAACCCGACAGGTTTTTCAAATCTGTTGGGTTTATTTTTTTATGAGCATATTATAATTGACGAGAAAATATCTCGCTTCTAATTTTTAGATTAAAACCCAACAGGTTTGAAAAACCTGTCGGGTTGCTGCGTATGTTAAATCTATTTAAAGCCTAAATACTTTCATATAATTTTTCTGAAGTCAGATTTCCTTTTTCATCCCACATGGACCATTTCCCTACCTTTTTATCCATAGAATAATACATCTGATAGCGCTTGGTTCCATTGGTATCCCATATCATCCAGGTTCCATCTTTTTTACCTTCTTTGTAAAAAGCTTCTGCTATTTTATTTCCTGCTTCATCCCAACGTAACCATTGCTCGTTTTTTTCATCGTTTAAGAATACACCCATTTCTTTTACATTGCCATTCGGGTAATAATACGTAACAGAACCGTTCTTTTTTCCATCTACCAATGTAATGCTAGCTAGTTTTACATTATTTAGATCATAGGAATTATATGTCCCGGAATACAATGCACCGGAAGAGGAATAATACAATCCATCTTTGAGCATAATATTAGTTTGAGCAGTTAGTTTTAGCGTTGAAAAAAATAAAGCGATAAAAAGCAATGCAATTGATCTTATCGCATTCGCTTTGGGGTGGGAGTATATGGTTTTCATAACGTTTGAAGTTTAGTGCAGACAAATCAAACGCAAAAAATGGACATTCGTTCTATTCTTGAACAATAATTTGATAAAATATTCCTAATGTTAAGTTATCGTAAAGTTAGCACGGTGAAGGATGCGGCATATTTCAACAAAAAATCGATTTTTTAGAACAAAAGCAAGAAGGTTTTATTTGGAAACGATCTCTATTACAAGAGGATTGTAAGAAAACAGATCGATCGTGATACAAGCTTCTTTATAGGAAATATAACTAACGGCTGCTTCTACTTTTGTACTATTAATATCTGTTGGAACTACAGCTGAAAAATTTCCATTTAAATCAGTAAACACTTTTTTTGCCCCAATTTGAATTTCAGCACCTGCAATTTCTTCCCCGCTAATTTTATCAATTACTTTTCCTGAAATTAATTTGGCGGAAGACGTTACGGTTGAATTAACCATCGTCGCTGTTGTATTCCCGGCAAAGGTATAATTCCCAAACATCACTACAACTAAAATAAAAAGATGTTTTTTCATGTAATTCGTTGATGTAATTCCAATGTTCTTTTGTTATACAAAATTAAAATTACAAACTAATGCTGTGATGAATAGGAGTTTAAACTTACATTAAATATGTGTTAAAAAAACGTTACTTGCCTTTGTAATTAGCATTACAAGCGAATAACAAATTCCCTAAAGTAAAATTAATTTTAACTTAATGTCAATATATAAATACAAAATTACTTTAGCGGACCATTAAGTCTATGCAATGACAACATCCAATTTTAAAATTCTGATTATTGATACAGAAGCAGAAGTTATTTCTACTGTCGTTTCTATTTTAAAAGCCGAAGGCTTTGTCGTATTGACCTGTTCCAACTCAAAGGAAGCGATTCAGCTTGCTGTTGAAAATACACCTGAACTCATCCTGGTTGATTTATTAATGCCAGAGATGGATGGAATTGATATTTGCATAGAGCTTAGAAAAAAATCAGAATTAAAAAATTCACTGATTGTTTTTCACACGGAGCGTAATGAAGATTATTCTCAAATTGCTGCATTTAATGCGGGTGCCGATGATTATATCATAAAACCAATTAAAGCACGTGTACTTATCAGCCGACTCAATGCATTATTAAAACGTCACAGCGCCTATAACAAGAAAGCAAAAATTGAAACCGGTCTTCAAGTAGATCGTGAACGATATCTCATTTTTAAAGATGGTGAAGAAATCATCTTGCCTCGAAAAGAATTTGAATTACTTGCCTTATTAATTGCCTCACCTCGAAAAGTTTTTACACGAAAAGAAATTTCAAGCATGGTATGGGGTTATGAAGTCTTTACAAAAAACAGAACCATTGATGTACACATTCGCAAGTTAAGAGAGAAGCTTGGAGAGAACTATATCAAAACGATAAAGGGTATTGGATATAGTATTGAGTTATAAACCTTCGCTAAAGCTTCGGTTTACGCAGTAATTCTTCGCTAAAGCTTCGGTTTACGCAGTAAAAACCATTGACGTTTTCCTATCTATTTCATTCACTGTTAAAACCAATGCAATTTTTCTATATTTGCATGCTACATAATCCTTAACCTATCTACCGATGAAAAACCCTTACGCTGCAATTTATTGCCTTATCCCTATTTGTCTGCTCTGCCTTTCTTTGAATTCCTGTAAACCAAAAACAGAACAATCAGAAAATGCAGCTTCATTAGATGCTGCAAAAGCATTAAACATGGAGGAGATCAGTATATCTGATTTGCAGGAAGGTTATAAACAGGGTAAGTACACCATTGCAGGTGTTGTTCAAAATTATCTAAACCGCATCAACGATCTTGATAAAAATGGACCTCAGTTAAGTTCTGTCATTGAAGTAAATCCGGATGCCCTTCAAATTGCTGAAGAGTTGGATAAGGAGTTAGCTGCAGGAAAAAGCAGAGGACCTTTACATGGTATTCCTATTTTATTAAAAGATAATATTGACACGCATGATAAAATGCATACCACTGCAGGAGCCACTGTATTGCGGAATTCCATCCCATCACAAGATAGCTGGGTTGCAAAAAAATTAAGAGATGCAGGTGCAGTAATTATTGGCAAAACCAATTTAAGTGAGTGGGCACATTTTCGTGCTGCTATTGCAACCAGTGGTTGGAGCGGTGTTGGCGGACAAACAAAAAACCCTTACGTGTTGGATAGAAACCCTTGTGGCTCCAGTTCAGGATCAGGTGTTGCTGTTTCCGCAAATTTATGTGCAGTTGCAATCGGTACGGAAACGGATGGATCTATTGTATGTCCTTCTAATAATAATGGAATTGTAGGATTAAAACCTACTGTAGGCTTGATTAGTCGCGCCGGTATTATTCCAATTTCTTTTACGCAAGATACGCCCGGACCAATGGGTCGCAGTGTTAGAGATGTAGCCATTTGCTTAGGTGCTTTAACCGGAGTGGATGCAGCAGATAGCAAAACCACCGCTTCTACAGGAAACACGCAAGCAGATTATACCGTCTATTTAAAAGCAGATGGTTTAAAAGGTAAACGCATAGGACTGTTGAAGAATACAACAGGTTTTCATCCGAAGGTAGATGTGTTATTAGAGAAGGCTATTGCTGATTTAAAAGCGCAGGGAGCAGAGATTGTTGAACTTCAATTTCCACTGGATGGATCTGTTTATGGTGCATCTTTTGAGGTGATGTTGTATGAATTTAAAGATGGTTTGAATAACTATTTTAAATCGTTAGGAAACAGTGTTCCTGTAAAATCATTAAAGGAATTAATTGAATTTAATAAAAAGGATTCTATTGAATTAAAATTATTCAATCAAAGCTGGCTTGAATTGGCTGAAACAAAAGGTAATTTACAATCAGAAGCGTATAAAAAAGCATTGAACACGATGTTAAAAGCAACACGTGAGAATGGGATTGATAAAATTTTAAGAGACAATAAACTGGATGCATTGATGGCGCCGACAGGAGGACCAGCCTGGAAAATTGATCATACAAATGGTGATTTATTTTTAGGAAGCAGCTCTTCGTATGCGGCTATTTCGGGTTATCCGGACATATCAGTTCCAATGGGTTTTATTGATGATTTACCAGTAGGTATTTCCTTTTTTGGAAAAGCCTGGAGTGAACCGATATTACTGGAGATTGCTTATGCTTATGAACAAGCAACAAAACATAGAAAGGCACCAACCTACATCAAATCAAACTAGGTTAAACAACAATTAATTAAGCCTATGTGTCTATGTGGTTAAATAAAATCAAACCAAATAGACACATAGCTTTTTTTTTGCTTTTTAGGTTTCGTCCCATTTTTTTCTTAAATTGTTATGAATTTCCCACCTTTCTTTCAATAGAAAACGATGAATTATTATGGCAAATAAAATAAATAAAATACAAATCCGGCATTTAAAACTCAAGGACTACGAGGAGTTGAAAGCTACCATGGTTGGTGCTTACAAAGACATGGAAGGTTCACATTGGGGAGAATCGCATATTGCGCGATTATTAAAAAAATTTCCAAAAGGGCAGTTAGCTGCTGTTGTAGATGGGAAAGTGGTGGGCTGTGCCTTATCCCTCATCATAAAGTCAAAAGATTTTGAAGAGGATCATACCTATCAGGATATAACCGGTAATTATACATTTGATACACATAACACGGAAGGTGACGTGTTGTATGGGATTGATGTTTTTATAAGCTCCGAATACAGGGGCTTGCGTCTTGGTCGCCGGTTGTACGACACCAGGAAAGAGTTGTGCGAAAAATTAAATTTAAAATCCATCGTATTTGGTGGACGCATACCTAACTATAAAGAGTATGCAGATAAACTTTCTCCAAAAGAGTACATACAAAAAGTAAAACAGAAAGAGATTTATGACCCTGTTCTTACTTTTCAGCTCAGCAATGATTTTCACGTGTTGAAAGTTATTAAGGGGTATTTGCCAGATGACAAAAGTTCTCAGGAATATGCTACGTTATTGGAGTGGAACAATATTTATTATGCACAAACACAAAAGGTAATCAACAACCAAAAATCAGTTGTGCGTCTCGGTCTTGTACAATGGCAAATGCGCCCTTTGAAAAATATTCAAATGCTATACGAACAGATAGAATATTTTGTGGATGCTGTATCCGATTACAGCTGCAACTTTGCTTTATTCCCTGAATTTTTTAATGCCCCATTAATGGCTGAGTACAATCATTTACCAGCTGCAGATGCTATTCGAAAATTGGCGCATTATACAGATGAGATCAAAGCAAAATTTCAGGAGTTCGCCATTTCTTATAACATTAACATCATCACGGGTAGTATGCCATATATGGAAAACAACAAACTTTTTAATGTTGGTTTTTTGTGTAGAAGAGATGGTACCAATGAAATGTTTCAAAAACTACACATCACGCCAGCTGAATCGAATTCATGGGGAATGGTAGGTGGTGATATGTTGAAAGTATACAATACAGATAGTGGAAGAATTGGAATTCTTGTTTGCTATGATTCTGAATTTCCGGAGTTAAGCCGCTTATTGGCGGAGGAAGAAATGCAAATTTTATTTGTTCCTTTTCTTACCGATACACAAAATGGATTTAACCGGGTAAAGCGATGTGCCCAAGCCCGTGCTATTGAAAATGAATGTTATGTAGCCATTGCGGGCAGCGTCGGCAATTTACCTAAAGTAAGTAATATGGATATACAGTTTGCACAATCGGCTGTATTTACACCTTGTGATTTTGCATTTCCTACCAATGGTATCAAAGCGGAAGCAACACCGAATACAGAAATGATTTTGATTTGTGATGTAGATCTGGATCTTTTACACGAGTTGCATGTTCACGGAAGTGTGCGAACATTAACAGATCGCCGGCCTGATTTATATCAACTGAAAAAAACAGTCAAACCAAAACCTTATCGGAAAAATGGCCGGTAAGATTTTATTACTAAATTTAGTATGAATAGAATTGACCGTTTGTTTGGAATTCTTACCTTATTGCAAACAAAAAAATACATAAGTGGTGAAAAAATTTCTGAAAAATTCAATATTAGTGTTCGTACGGTATACCGTGATATAAAAGCCTTATGTGAGCAAGGCATTCCCGTAAGTTTTGAACCCAACAGGGGTTATTTTATTACACAAGGTTTTTTCTTACCTCCTGTTTCTTTTACAGCGGATGAAGCCAATGCATTGTTGTTAATCGAAGGGATTGTGAATGGATTTACAGACCGCTCTATTCAAAAGCATTATGGAACTGCTTTAAACAAAGTGAAAGCTGTATTACCAAGTGCACATAAAGAGCGATTGGAATTATTAAACAATACCATCAAATCACAGTTACCGGATTGTTTTAAAAATGATTTTGATTATTTATCCACACTACAGGAAGTTCTTTCCATCAAAAAAATAATTGTCATTGAGTATACCAATAACAAAGCTGAAATAAGCAAACGTGAAGTGGAACCTATTGGACTGGTGTTTTATGCGATGGCTTGGCACCTCATCGCCTGGTGTCATAAACGAAATGATTATCGAGATTTTAAAGTAGCAAGGATTATAAAAATTATGACTACTGAAATCCCATTTACAAAAACAGATCACATGCAAATGAGTGATTATATGAAATTAGTTCCGGTAAGTTATTGAGGTTCGCACACATGCCATGCTTACCGGAGCTGGTGCATTTACATTACTGAAACACCTTCGTACCTTCGGTACAATTTTTACAGATATCAATCTCATTACGAGAACGAAGCAGAGCAGCTCTGAAATTAGTATAGCTTGCACCTTGCCATAATTTCCGGAAGGAAGTATTTTTCAAATCACCTAATTGATGTTGTGCATCTTTATCAAAACAACAGGGCACTACCAATCCATCCCAGGTCACAACGGTTGAGTGCCAAAGGCGCCAGCAGTGGTTCAACATTTTATTTTTGATGGCGTAGGTTCCATCACTTTTTTGTTTGTAACGTGCATACTTTGAAATAGTGGGTATCAAGGGATTTCCTTTTTCATAGTCATATACCTGTGCAGTTTTAAAACGCAGCTCTTGTACTCCCATTTTTTTAGAAAGTGTTTCCATTTCCTGCAATTGATGTTCATTGGGCTTCACCACTAAAAATTGAAAAATCACATGTGGTGTTGCTGACTTCAATTCCTTTTTCCATTTCAGGATATTTTCTGCTCCTTCAATTACCTTGCTTAAGCTCCCCCCTACTCTATACTGTTCATAGGTTTCTTGTGTAGTGCCGTCAATTGAAATAATGAGGCGATCCAAACCACTCTCCACTGTCTTGCGTGCGTTTACATCCGTTAAATAATGGGCATTGGTAGAAGTTGCTGTATAGATTTTTTTTTCAGAGGCGTACTTTACCATTTCCAGAAATTGAGTGTTGAGATAAGGTTCACCTTGAAAATAAAAGATCAAATAAGAAATTTCCCGATGAAGATCATCCAATGTTGATTTAAAAAAATCGGTTTGAAGCATGCCGGTGGGTCTGGTAAATTCTCTTTTTCCACTTGGGCACTCCGGGCAACGCAAATTGCAGGAAGTAGTTGGTTCAAAGGTAAGACTAATAGGTACACCCCACTGCACAGGTTTTTTTAGCGCTTTGGATGCATAGAAGCTACTCATTACTTTCATAGCATTCCAACCTCTCCTCCAGGTAAATTTGGAAATAAAATTCAGACCATCCTTTATTTTTGCAGCTTGCATCATTCACAGTAAAAATACCAATCATTTTTGAATTGAGCTAAAAATGAATGCCCGTATTGTTTGTTACAATACGGGCATTTCATGTGTTTATAATAAATAAAGTGCAGGGCTATTTTATAACTTCAAACCGGCCTCTGCCTACAACTTCTTGTTGAGCATTCAGCACGTTGTAGATATACATACCGCTTTCGTATTTTGAAGTTTCTACGGTAACTTTGTTATTAGACATTTGGAAAGTACCAACATTTCTACCAGTAATATCTATGATTTCCACTACTGTTGCACTTAACGAGCTGGTAAAGCTTACAGATGTTTTTGCAGGAACTGGAAATACAGTTACATTGTTTTTAATACCAGGTAATTCATTTGTACTTACCCAACCTGAGGCAGTAATATCATCAATATAAAGTGTAGAACCAACTTTTGGTTTGTATAAGCTACTTGATGAAATGATTATTCTAATACTATCAGGAGATATATTATTAAAAGCAGCATCATACGTTAATGTAATCATACCTGCTGTCCATGCAGTCGTTGCAACATTACTTGTCCATTTTCCTTTTGCAACCACTTCTGTTATGTTGGTAGTGGTGTTTCGTTTTGTCAATTGAACCTCTACCCATGCGCTATCCAATCCAACCGGTTGATACTTTGTAACGAAGTGATATATAGCAGGGCGATCCGTACCTGGTGTACCCAATTGTATTGTTCTTGATAAAAGATCTACTTTTCCAATGGCCAATACACCTACAGTATCATATCCGGGAACAGTTATCGTTGATGGAATAGCTTGCGTTACAATTTTTGCTGCTGCTGAACCTGCTGAAGGAGCTGCAGTTTCTTTAAAAACGCTTTGTTGCATGCCGATAAATGTATTTGTTAACACATTAAAGCTTGCCCATCCTTTTGGATCTTGTACTCCAGTAGCAGCGTTTGGTACATCTGCCCAAGTTTCAAAACCATAATCCACTTGTGCATTTACTGATAGTGCAGTAAGAACGGTGGCTGTAAGTGAAAGTAAAATTTTTTTCATTGTAATGTATGTTTAATTATTAATAGTGTTAGATTTTCAAATATAAGAAGTACTTTCCGGATAAAAAACCATTTTAACGTTAGATTTCCACTACTGGCAACTCTTTAATCGTTTAAGTGCAAATAAAACGCCCAAACAAATAGTATGACAAACATCTGCCCTTTAACCCCTATTCTATTCTTTAAAAATCTTTTAAAGTAAATGCCATTCAGCCTTAAGGATAAAAAAAATAATTTAAACCAAACAAACCGGGTTAGACAAAAGACTGTAAATCGTGTAATTTTTTATACGTTCCGCCCCGAACCAACAATTCCGAGTGGGTGCCACGTTCAATAAGTTGTCCTTTTTGCATGACTATTATTTCATCAGCATGTTGTATCGTTGATAAGCGGTGAGCAATCACGACAGATGTACGATTCTTCATCAGCTTATTCAACGCATCTTGTACAAGGCGTTCACTTTCTGTATCCAAAGCGGAAGTTGCTTCATCTAAAATAAGAATGGGAGGGTTTTTCAATACAGCTCTGGCAATACTAATGCGTTGACGTTGTCCACCGGATAATTTACTACCTCTGTCACCAATATTTGTTTGATAACCTTCAGGCATTTGCACAATAAACTCATGTGCATTCGCAATCTTTGCAGCTTCTATTACTTGTTGTTCAGTTACATGCTCCATTCCGAAAGCGATATTCCCGTAAACAGTATCATTAAACAAAATGGATTCTTGTGTTACAATACCCATTAGTTCACGTAAATCCGTTAGTTTTAATTTTTTAATATCCACACCATCAATAAAAATACTTCCCTGAGAGGGATCATAAAACCGAGGTAACATATCAGCCAAGGTTGTTTTACCTGAACCAGACTGCCCTACCAATGCAATGGTTTTTCCTTTTTCTATTTTTAAGTTAATGTCATTCAGCACCCATCCAACTTGTGCTTCGCGATAAGCAAAAGATACATTTTTATATTCAATTTCTTTTTCAAATTTTTTGATGGCAATTGCATCAGCAGCACTGCGAATGGTAACTTCCGCATCCAAAATTTTATCAATACGTTCTGCAGATGCCAAACCTTTTTGAACATTGTAATACGCTGTTGTAAATGATTTAGCAGGCACCAGTAATTGTGAAAATATAGCGATGTAAAAAATAAGAAGTGAACCATTTAAGGAAGGATCATTGCTCAATACCAATTTACCTCCAAAATACAACACAACTACCATCACAATTACACCAAGCGTTTCACTTAAGGGTGAAGACAAATCATTTTTTCGTAATACTTTTACCTGGATAGCAGTGTATTTTTGGTTTTCATCCTGAAAATGTTTGTTCATTTTTTTCTCCGCATTAAACCCTTTGATAATGCGCAATCCACCCAATGCTTCTTCCATCATGGAAAGCAATACACCCATTTTTTCTTTCCCTTTTGAGGAGGATCTTCGTAAGCTCTTCCCGATTCTTGCAATCAATAATCCGCTTAAAGGAAGCAATACCAGGGAGAAAATAGAAAGTTCCGGACTGATGATAACCATTGTCGCCAAAAAGATCAGCATCGTAATGGGCTCACGAAAAATCATTTCAAGCGATTGCATGATGCTCCATTCAATTTCCTGAACATCAATAGTCATGCGACTCATGATGTCACCTTTTCTTTCTTCGGAATAATAGGATAATGGCAAATTCAATACTTTATCATACATTTTATTTCTCATATCCCGAACAACACCATTTCGAATGGGGTTGATAAAGAACATTCCTAAATAACGAAACAGGTTTTTTAAAGAAATTGTGATGACAATAAAGATGCAAATCGTAATCAATGCATCCATTTTTCCATGTGAGGCTATTCTTTCGGAGAGGTGATAATTTACAACATCTGTTATTGCATTTGCATTCAACTTGAATGCAGGAGGTCCCTTTGCTACCGTTTCTTTAATTAATTCATCCTTACCCAACAACAGTACCTGCAAAAAAGGAAATAGCATGGCCAATGAGAACAAAGAAAATATTACCGAAAGAATATTAAACGTGATATTCAGAATTCCATAATTCCAGTATCCTTTTACATATTTAAGTACTCCAAAAAATTTTCTCATCTAATTTTAACTAATCCGGTGCAAATATACGGTTTGTAGTGGTTAATTTGTTAATTTTGATCGTTCATCAGAACCTACTGCTTACAAAATAATGTTAAATGGATTCTACAAGACAGTTAAAAGTATCGCGATTAATACAAAAAGAGCTGGGAGAGATTTTTCAGAAAGAAACACGAATCCTATTTGGTAATGCTTTAATAACTGTAACTCAAGTACGCGTCAGTCCGGATTTAGGTGTAGCCAGGGTATATGTCAGCTTATTTAATATACCGGATAAAAAGGTATTATTAAAATCCATTCAGGAGAATACAAAAGACATCCGTATGAAATTATCGACACGCATAAAAAAGCAAGTCAGGATTATACCTAATCTAGTATTTTTTCTGGATGATTCCGTTGATTATGCTATGCGCATTGAAGAGCTTTTAAAAAAATAATTTGGATTAAGTGGTACGATCGTCATGAATGTTCCCTTTTTTATAGCTAAACGTTATCTCATTTCTAAAAAATCGCACAATGCGATCAATATCATTTCGAGTATCTCTGTAGGTGGTATTTGTATTGGAACCATGGCACTTGTTATTGTGCTTTCGGGTTTTAATGGGTTATCCAAACTAGTAGAATCTTTATACAACTCCTTTGATCCAGATATTGAAATCACGGTAAAAAAAGGAAAAACCTTTGAAGTCGGTCGTCCGGAGTTACAAGCATTAAAGGAGTTTCCAGGTGTTGTTCATTTTACGGAAGTAATGGAAGGAAATGCGTTATTAAAATATAACGACAAGCAATCCATTGCGATCATAAAAGGTGTTAGCCTTGAATTCCAAACGATGAACAGTTTTGATTCCCTGGTGAAGGATGGTCGTTTCAATATTTCCAAAAACAATGTCGTAGTTGGAAAAGGCCTGGCTTATACACTGGAAATAAGTCCCAACAATGTATTCACCCCCATCTCTATTTATGCACCTAAAAGAGGAACAACAAACGCATTGAATCCGGATGATGGTTTAAATGAGTTAAAATGTTACCCTGCAGGATTATTTTCCATCAGCGATGAATTCGACAATCAATATGTAATTATGGACATTGCCAAAGCCAGGCAGTTACTTGATTATAAAGATGAAGTTACTTCTATTGAATTGGGTTTAAAAAAAGGAAGCGATCTGGAGCAGGTTCAAACTGAAATTATAAAGCTGTTGGGTGATGGTTATATTGTAAAAAACAGGCAGCAACAAAACGAACTGTTGTATAAAACATTGAAATCAGAAAAGTTATGGGTATTCATCATCCTTGTTTTTATATTGGTTGTAGCTACATTTAATGTTATTGGTTCATTAACGATGCTCATCATTGAAAAGAAAAAAGACATTTCCATTTTAAGCAGTATGGGTGCTGATATGATTTTAATTCGACGCATCTTTTTATTTGAAGGCTTGCTGATCACTATTATTGGTGCAGCATCAGGTTTGTTTTTGGGCTTATTAATTTGTTGGCTTCAAATTACATTTTCCATTGTAAAGTTTAGTGAAGGTTATGTGGTGGACGCTTATCCGATGGATATACAATCTTCAGATGTATTTATTATCAGCGGTATTGTGTTGTTAATTGGCTTATTTGCGGCCTGGTATCCGGTGAGGGTGTTTACAAAGAAACAGTTGGCGGTTTGAGTGTCAATTTCCTTGTACTATGAAAAATATCGCTTACCCTACTTTTATTCCCAATATTTTTGCTAAATCGCTATTAGATAGACCTTGTTGTTCCATTCGATATTTGATAGCTTCTATTGGTTCGGCACTTCAATAACAAAATGTTTATTTTCATAATCTTGAAGAAGGATCTCTAATTCAGGAAATATCTCATCTATTAAACAATTTTCTCAAAAACTTCTGCTTTGGTCTTTTATACGGATAATATCTGTTCTTAGGAATATTATTAAAGATCAAGGCAACGATCAGCAAGATCATAACTCCTGTAAATACTGGTGATAGTACATAAATAAACCCCAATGCTTTAATTTTTTCGGAACCGATATTAGCAATAAGAGCTGTTGCACCTCCCGGAGGATGAATTGTTTTAGTGATTTGCATGGCTACAATAGCCGTTGATACAGCCAATGCTGAAGACAGCCACACTTCACCCGGAATTAGTTTATGAAAGATAACACCCACCAAAGCGCTGATCACATGTCCACCAACCAAGTTACGTGGTTGTGCTAAAGGACTGTTGGTAGCCCCATATACCAATACGGCAGAAGCACCAAAGGAACCAATTAAAAAGAGATTGTCATTTAATGTGAAGTAACGGGAACTAATAAAACCGATGATTCCTATTCCGAAAAACCCTCCAAGAAACGTCCATAAAATATCCGATTTATCAATGATTGTTTCCCGGTAGATAACATATCGTGCGATGCGTATGTTGCGTTTGATTTTATTTTTCATAAACTTAGGAGCGCAAATTTTCAGAATAAAATCGACGGACGCAAATAATGACAGGTATTAAACCAGTTCCGTATTCGAGTATTTGTTTTCAACTTCATCCAGAATATGAATAATTTCCTTATAGTCATAAGTCGTTACCAATGTTAAACGGTAATCTTTAAAATGAGGAAGTCCTCTGAAATAATTGGTATAATGCCTACGCATTTCAATAATTCCCAGGCGATCATTTTTCCAGCGTATGGAGAAATCCAAATGCTCCTTACAAACTTTCACCCGATCATGAATGGTGGGTTGAGCTAAATGTTCGCCGGTTTTAAAATAATGTTTGATCTCGTTAAATATCCAAGGATACCCAATACTGGCTCTGCCAATCATAATTCCATCCACACCATATCGCTCTTTCATTATTTTTGCTTTTTCAGGAGAGTCAATATCACCATTTCCAAAAATAGGAATATGAATACGGGGATTTTTTTTAATTTCTCCAATCAATGTCCAATCAGCATCACCCTTGTACATTTGGGAACGTGTTCGTCCATGAATGGTTAATGCTTGTATACCTATATCTTGTAGACGTTCTGCCACTTCTCCCACATTCTTGGTTTTATCATCCCAACCCAATCGTGTTTTTACAGTAACTGGTCGATCGGCAATTTTTACAATTTCGCTGGTCATTTGAACCATTTTGGGAATATCCTGTAACAGTGCCGCACCGGCACCTTTACAAGCCACCTGCTTTACAGGACAACCATAATTAATGTCGATTAAATCAGGGCCGGCAGCATTGGCAATAACACCGGCTTCTCGCATGGAGTCGATATCGGAACCAAACAATTGTATTCCAATAGGACGTTCATATTCAAAAATATCGAGCTTTTGAACGCTTTTAACAGCGTCACGGATAAGACCTTCAGAGGAAATAAATTCGGTATACATTAAATCTGCCCCGTTTTTTTTACATACTGCCCTAAATGGAGGATCACTTACATCTTCCATTGGAGCCAGTAATAAAGGAAAATCTCCCAACACTATATTACCAATCTTGACCATTATTCGAATATATTCAGGTATTAAAAATAAATGCAGAAATAAAAAATGCTGATTCCTGCCTTATTTGTAATTTTACGCAAAATTACCAAAAAAACAAGGGCAGACAATGGAAAACATTGAAAAAGAAAGATATTCGTGGTTAAAGTTAGGTGGAATTCTGTGTTTAATGGTGTCATTGGCATTACCTGGTATTCTAGTGGGAGATGACATTGCCATAAATATGGATGATACTGCCCTTTTAAAATTTTCTCAAACCCTTGGTGTACTTCTATTTTTTATCCTTCCTGCGCTTTTATTTGCCAGATATGCGACCAAATCCGGAGTTCATTATTTAGGAATTACCACCGCACCAGCCTTCAACACATCACTTATTGCGGGCTTAGGGATGCTCTTGGCGCTTCCGCTTATCAATGGATTAGCGCAGTTGAATCAACAAATTCATTTACCGGAGGCTCTTCATGGAATGGAACAGTGGATGAAAGCCAGTGAAGCAAAGAACAAGCTGCTTACCGATGCGTTTATGCAGGGCACCGATGTTAATTCACTTCTTGTTAATTTATTTGTTGTTGCATTTATGGCTGCATTGAGCGAGGAGCTTTTTTTTAGAGGTGTTCTTCAAAATGTATTGATTGAATGCTTTAAAAATAAACATGTGGGTATTTGGATAGGTGCCATTTTATTTAGTTCTTTTCACTTGCAATTTTTTGGTTTTATACCACGTGTATTAATGGGAGCGTATCTGGGTTATTTATTCCTTTGGTCAGGGTCCATCTGGCCTGGAATTATTGCCCATTTTATGAATAACGGATTGGCTGTTTACACAGCCTGGCTAATCAACAAAGGAAGCATTAGCGATGAAGTGGAAACGGTGGGTATGAATACACAAGACTGGTTGTATGTTTTCATAAGTGCTGCAATGGTTATGTTTAGTTTAATTTTAATTTACCGTATTGAAAAAAGAAAACAGATAGCACCACCTTCTTATTAGTGTCATTTCGAGTAATTGCTAATTATGAAAATAACATCCCCCTATAAATACATAGCACTATTTTGTTTGCTGACCTTCTCTCAACTGAACGCACAAAAATTAAATTTTGTAAAAGTTCATGAATCAAATGATATTTTCTCCTCTGATAATAATGATCGTTATTTTACACAAGGATTAAAGGTAGAGGTCATGTCAAATGCATTGAGCAGGGTTTACAAAAAAACATTTCTTGATCGTGTTTTAATAAAACCCAAAACGGATACCTCCTTATTCAACCATGCTTCTATTTCATTTATTCAAGAATTTTATACCCCATCTGATAAAACAGCAGATACAATACTACCAAATGACCGCCCTTTTGCCGGTGTGATGTACCTTAGTTTTAAAAATATTTCTGTGAATTCCATCGAAAATTACAGAATTACTTCTGACCTGGATATAGGTGTTTTAGGCCCGGCGGCTTTGGGTAGAGAAATGCAAAATGGAGTGCATCTACTTTTTGCAAAACATAATAAGGATACCAATATTTTGGGATGGAATTATCAATTACAAAATGATATCTATTTAAATTATTTATTGAAGTATGAAAAATTAATGATCAATACAAAAATACTTCAAACAAGTTATATCTATCAATTTGATTTGGGAACCATACACGATGATTTTGGTTTTGGTGCAAGGGCTCAGTTTGGTATATTCAGCTCTTATTTTGATAAAAATTTAGGGTATGTTACTCGTGAAGACAAAGGATCCTTCAAATTTTTTAAGCATGCCCAATGCTATTTATTTTTTAATCCAATAGTTAAACTCGTGTTATGGAACTCGTTATTGCAAGGCGGGCTTATTCAAAACTTTAAAGGTGACCAACCCTATACCATGTCAGAAAATGACATCTCGAGATTGGTCGTTGATGGAAGTTATGGGATCACGCTTGTTATTCATCGTTTCACACTCCAGTTTATACAATATTTTAAAAGTAAAGAATTCGATAAAGGCTACAATCACCGTTATGGTAACATAACATTAGCTTATAGCTGGTAAAAATCAAAGCGAACGTGGAGAAAAGAGAGTGGTCCTATTATTCCTATGTGCCTATGTGGTTAATAAAATCAAACCACATAGTTACATAGAACAAATTGGTTTGTTTAAAAGCCAAAGCTTATTCCGAGATCTAAACGAATATTGCCATTTAACTCGCTTGCTGAACTTGCATCATATATATCTAGTAAACCTTGATTATAATTCACGTCTCCCGTAAACCAAATAGCTCTTACAATGCGATAATGAAAACCAACAGATGCATTTAATCCAAAATCTACTGTATTCGCACCTACACTATTTATCTCTTCATTTAAAAAGCCAATTTGCGGTCCTAAAGATATTTTTGGTCTGAAATCATTTTCATAGGTTCTAAAAAAGTAAGTTGCTTTTAAAGGTATGCGGATGTATCTAAGAAAGATTGTATTTTCACGATTTCTGGTGACATCCTCAAATTTCACTCCTTCAGCCGAATAACGAACGTCCAATTCTATTCCCCAGTGAACACCTGGCGAATAAATAGCAACAATACCAGCATCCCAAGAAGGTTGAAATTTTTTATTCGGAAAATTGCTGATATACGAATGACCAAAACCTCCTTGTGCTCCTAATGAAAACACAGATTGTTTAGCAGGAACCGGAGGATCCAGGTTATTATTATTTTGTGCAAAGGAAATGGACGTAATGAATAAACTCATTGAGAGAACTATTTTTTTCATATGTTTTAATTTATAGGTTAGACAATTACTATTTTCCTTTATAATAATTGTACCTTCTTAAGACCTATTGTTTTTAGGGGCATTAAAGCTTTTAAAAAAGCTATAAATTAAAATGAAATGTAGATGGCATTCCTCAACAGCAGAAAAAAATATTCAGTTTTTCAAAATTGAATCTATAAAAAGAGGGAGAGAGGCAAAAAAAATGACTGATTGCAGATGAGCAATCAGTCATTTAGAGGTAAAACAACTACTATTTCAGTTGATAAGCAGTAATTTTATTTGCAAAGAAACGCGGTACATACAAAATATTCTTGTCTGCATCAAAATCAATATCTGCTGTATTTATTTTTTCTGCTCTGCTATCTAATAATTGATATTTTGTTCCATCTGCTTTTACATAATAAATAATACCAGGCCACGAGGAGACAATAAAGTCCTTATTTTTTGTTTGCTCTAATCCATCTGTGCTGGCATCCATTCCATCAGCAATTTTCGTAAGTGATTTATTTTTACCTGCTGCTTTCCATAATGTTCCTTTTGCAAGGAAATACAAATCTTCACCAACAGCTAATACACCATTTGCATTGGGTTGTCCGGATACAAAATCTGTTACCACATCGCCTTCGATGCGATGAATTTTTTCCGTTTTACTATCAGAGACATAAACAATACCTTTTGAATTGATGGTTACATCATTTAAAAATATAGCGCCTGTAATCGGAATTCGTTTTTTAATTTCCGCTTTTGCTATATCGATCACCACCACTTCATCAATATTAGATACGTACATGAGGCCACTGAAAATTGCCATTCCTTTTGGCGCACTAATTCCTTTAACCCAATTATTATTTATATTTTTTCCTTCCAGATCACATGTACCAATTGATCCTTTTGAATCTTTGTCAAGAGGTTGTCCATCGATATTTGAAAAATAAATGATTTTTTTCTCTTTGTCCAAAAGAACACTTTCAGGAACTTTCAGAATAGTATCTGTTTCCCATAATTTAACAAGTTCTTTATTTTGGGCGATAAGTGAGGAAGAGATCAATGCAAATCCCAACACACCTGTTTTAATAATTGACTGGTTCATAGTAAATTTAATTTTTAGATTATTTTTTTTCTGTATTAATTTGCCAGATCGTATTGCTTGCATCATCCGAAACAAGCATGGAACCATTTGGTAAGATAGCTATACAAACTGGGCGACCATAAACTTTAGATGCTTTTTCATCTGCAATAAATCCGGTTAAAAAATCTTCCGGTTGTCCATTTTGTTTCCCGTTTTTGAATGGGACAAACAAAACTTTATAGCCTGCTAACTGCGATTTGTTCCAGGATCCGTGCTGTGCTACAAATACTCCATTTCTATATTTTTCCGGAAATGCTTTTGCTTTATAAAATGCCAATCCTAAGGATGCCGTATGTGATCCGACTGCAATGTCCGGAGCAATCGCTTGTTTTACCAAATCGGGGCGTTGTCCTTTTAAACGAGGATCTTCATGCTGACCAAAATAAGAATAGGGCCATCCATAAAATCCGCCTTCTTTTACACTGGTAATATAATCGGGAACCAACTCATCACCCAACTCATCACGTTCATTTACGGCAGTCCATAATGCATTGGAACCTGGAGCAAAGTCCATCCCCACCGGATTTCTCAAACCCGTAGCTATTACTTTTTCTCCTTTTCCATCTGGATCTATTTGAAGAATAGTTGCTCTGCGTGCTTCTTTATCCATTCCATTTTCACCAACATTACTTCCTGAACCGACAGAAACGAGAATTTTCTTTCCATCTGCACTGGTTATGATGTTACGCGTCCAATGGTTATTGTAACCACCGGCGGGTAAGTCCAGAATTTTTTCTCCTTTAGCTGTTATATTTTTTTGCCCGGTAGTATAAGGAAACCGAAGTATACCATCGGTATTGGCTACATAAAAATAATTTCCCAGAATGAGCATACCGAAGGGTCTGTTGAGCTCACTTAAAAATGTTTCTCTTGTTTCATACGTTCCATCTTTGTTTTCATCTCTTAATAAAGTGATTCGATTCGCACTATTAGGCCGTGTTGCAGCTTCTGAAACAAAGATATCACCATTGGGTGCTACATAAATCCAACGTGGATTATTAAAACCATCTGCAAATTTTTTAACTGTAAAATCTCCGGGAGCTATTGGCTTTTTTCCATTTTGCCAACCAATTACCTGACTTCTGTTTTCAACAGATTTCGTTGCGTAGGGAGGTGGAAGTTGTAATTTGGGATCAGATACGGTGTCAATCAAACCTATTCGAGATGACATGTGTTTCGGAATGCTGTCATGCGTTTGCGCAGAAACCATTACTGATAATAATAGCATTGCAGCTATAAGCAATAAAGGAGCAATTCGAAAAATTTTCGTTGACATGGGAATGTTAAATAAGTTTGAGGGTACCAAATTAGTATTTTATTTTAACATGTGGCACGAGCTAAGCTGAAGGGTTGTTTTTTGTGGTTAAGGGCTTAGGTTGCATAATTCACACGAAGCGCAGACACACAATTTCTTTGCTTCAGCTTCGCGCGTACTATAAAATAAAAAGGGGTGATGTGATCACCCCTTTTTGAATTTTTTCTAATCTTACCAATAAATTAATAAGAAACAAACAGGTCACTAACAAACAAATTAACCTTGAAAAAATTCACCTAACAGTAGATTACAAAAGTAGGCATTTTTTCCAATTTTTCTCTTTTGATAATCTTTTTAACATTATTTTTTAAAAACCTTGATTAAAAAAAGAAACACCCGCAAAATTTTCATTCGCAGGTGCTCCCCCTCAACTAAACAGGGCCTAATTACTCCCTTATCAGCTTCATCACTTTTTGTGTACCTTCTCCGGTAACAGTCAAAAAGTATATTCCTGCGGGTTCTTGCCCTAAATCTATTATTGAATTATCGGTATCGTTTACAGCAATTGCATTGCTGTAAACAATTTTTCCCAGTACATCCGAAACAGTAAGCGTATAATTACTTTGTTTTTCATTTCCGATATATAAGTTAAATGCTCCTTGAGAAGAGGGGTTAGGATATACAGCCATGCTCGTTTTAGCTGTTTCCGTTACTTTAATTCCGGTAGGCGTTAAAAGTCCTGTATGAATCAGGTTAGTGGTTTGCCAAAGTGTAACACGTGAAGGCATATCCAGTGCGGCTTTCATTCTTGTCACTTGTCCTTGCGTAAACATTTTATAGCATCCAAAGGCTCCACTGTAATCCATGTAATTTTCTGCATTTACAAGTGCATTATTACAATTTAAAGGGCTATTGGCAGTACTGGAGTTATGACAACCTTGTTGCTGATCACAGGTAGGTGTATCTGTTACATAATCATTGCTATTAGCAGCTCCACAGCCATTTTCGAATGTATGGATCAGATTAAGGAAATGTCCAAACTCATGTGTTAAAGCAGAGGCAAATTCCTGTGTGGTATTGGTCGCCATTAATGCGCCGTTGTATACACAACGGGCAAGATTCTTATTCGACATATCAGTGTCCGGATACCAGCATACACCAGATCTGCTTGTAACGCCATCTCCAATCAAATCATTCATGACGTAAATATTGAAATAGGAATAATTATCCCAGGCATCTGCTTGAATCTGGGTATCATAACCTGTATCATTTCCAAAACCTGATTTCGTTGCAAAAAACTCCACACCAGTTGTTGGTTTTCCATCTGGATCTAGTTTTGCCAGTGCAAATTCAATACTTAGGGTGTCCCGAATTGCTAGAAATTTTGAGTGTACGGTTGCATAATCAGAATTTAATCCTTTGAAATCTTTATTTACCCAATTATTCAATGCGTTTTGGATTAGGGCCAGATTCACCGTTTTTCCACCTTGTGTTGTTCCGTACACATGAAATATACAAGGGATAACATATTTTGTTCCTCCAGCAACCGTTTTCTGCTTAAATTTATCAGCGTGTGCAATAAATTCCTGCGTAAATTTTTCGTTTGTTACCCGTTCCTTTTCTGCTTTGGGATTGCTTTGATAATAATGATTCATCACTACAGATGTTCCGCATAGGTCCCAAGATGGGGATAACTCTTGCGCAATTGCGATTTCATTTACTCCTTCAAAAAGGCCCAGGACTAAAATTAATTTTACAAATTGTGCCTTCATATTTTGTTTTAAATAAAATAATTTTAGAGAGCTATTCTATTTAGAGAACTATTATATTTTTCCGTATGAGCTCATTATTTAAATTGCTTAAACAAATGTAGTTTCAGATCAGTCGAATATGATTTAGAATTTTATCGAATACTGGTATTATTTTATCTTATTTACATTAATTTGACTATATTTGCGATAATATAGTATACATCTTATAGAATACCATGAAACCAGTTTTATTTCGATTCGCGTTTACAGATAAGGAATTGATGCGCTTTGAAGCAGATCATCTGCCTCACTTCTATGACAAACTGCATTTACACCCTGAATTGCAAATCACATTAATATTAAAAAGCGAAGGGACATTTATTGCCGGAGATTATATCGGCAGTTTTAAAGCAGGCGATATTTTCATTATTGGCTCCAATTTGCCGCATGTATTAAGGAATACAGACGCTTATTTTGAAGGCAAAAAAAATATGCGGGCAGAGAGTTTATCACTCTTCACAAATGAACAATTATTTCAGGATCAGTTTTTAAATTACAAAGAAACACAGGTTTTAAAGAAATTTTTGGACCGGGCGAAGTTCGGATTAAAAGTAGAAGGTGACACAAAAACGATGCTTACCAGCTTGATGTGGAAATTAAAGACCGCAAGTGGCTTTGATAAATTCATGCAACTGTTTGAAATTTTAAAATTGCTTTCGGAAAGTAAAACAACCCGTGTATTGAACAAGCATTTAAATTCGGAAGCATATAGTGAGAAGGAAGGAAAACGAATGATGGATGTTTTTCAATTTACATTCAATGAAAGTCATCGTATCATTACTATTGATGAAGTGGCTTCCATTGCACACATGAGTACCACTGCTTTTTGCAGGTATTTTAAAACACATACACGTAAAACATACATTGAATTTTTAAATGAGATCCGCATCAACAATGCCTGCATGATGCTGCAAAAAGAAGATGCAGCAGTAACAGAAGTTTGTTATCAGGTCGGATTTAACAACCTTTCAAATTTTAATCGCGCGTTTAAAAAAATCATGAAGCAAACGCCAATGGAATATAGAGAGAATGGGGAGTGAGATACCAGAAATTAATGAGAAAGGCAAAGGTCTTTCAGACCTTTACCGTTTTATTAAGTTATCTAATTTTTTAGCTGCGTGAGTTCATCTCCATCTAATTCTTTTTAACAAAAACAAACCCAACAGGTTTGAAAAACCTGTCGGGTTGCGTAAATAATAAAACGGCTACTTGCCTTCTAAGTAATTTTTTAAGCGCTCGCCAATAAAACTTCCCCAACCTTTCGCAAAACTTTCTGTTTTGAAATCCGGGTTGTTTACAGTGAATGTTTCTAATCCAGCATGTGTCAATTTTAATCTTGTTTTCGCTCCTTCAGGGAATAGCTCAAATGTTACCAATGAATTTCCTTCAAATTCATTGTACTTCCAGGTGTAGGAAATTTTTTTATTCTCAACTACCTCCGTTACTTTACATTGATGCAAATATTTTTTACTATCACTTCCCCCGTAAAATTGGAACTCGTTTCCAATAACAGGATTAAATTGATCTAAATCTTTAAAATACCATTGTTTCATTTCTTCCTTATTTGAAATGGCCTTCCAAACCAGGGCAACGGGCGCATCGTAGGTTCTTTCAATCGTAAATGGTCGTTGTCCGTTTACTACATATGCCTCCAGTTTATCTACATTTTGTTTTAATCCTTGATCGGCTTTAAATACTTCCACTACTTTTTTCAGTTGTTCCGCTGATTCAAATTTCATGGTCCAGTTTAATAATGTTTTAATGCCTTGTGCTTCAAATGTAACGGTGGCAATAAACTTAGGACTTGACTCATGCACGTACACAATTTTTTCTGGTTTTACCACTTCCATAAAAATGCTTTTGTTTTTATAGTCGGTTCCATCCGGACCATGCATAACCAATTCCCACTCGCCCTTAGGTTTTATTTCCATCTTATGAATGGTATTGGTAAACCCATTCGGTCCCCACCAGTTTTTAATATGATCCGGATCTGTCCATACTTCAAAAACCAATTCTCTTGGTGCATTGAGTAGTCGTGAGATAGAAATCTCCGTAGCTGCATCTACATCTTTTTTTACTGTTTCCATGTTTTCCTTTTTTTAGTTTTTTAGATTTTGTTTTTTGTTCGCCATGTTTCCGTTTTTCCTTTTTGCACTTTTTCCTTTTTTAGGTTTCGCTCCTTTTTTTGATTGCAGCTGATGAAGATAATTTTCCAAAGCATCCAGTTTTGTTTCCCAGAATTTTTTGTACTCATCTACCCAATTTGCTACTTCACTAAGCTTTTCCAGTTTAGCCTCACAATAGCGTTCACGTCCTTGCTGATTGATGGTGATCAATCCACATTCAGTAAGAATTTTGATGTGCTTGGAAATAGCGGGGCGACTGATATTAAAATGGTCAGCTACACCATTTAATGTCAGCTGTTGATTCGCAATTAAATTAATAATTGCTCTGCGATTAGGATCTGCAATTGCTTGAAATACGTCTCTTCTGGTTTCCATTTATTTAATATATGTAACTATATGGTTACAAATATATGGGAAACCATTTGGTTACGCAAATTTTCGGAAGATTAATTTATAACTGGAAATAACCCAACAGGTTTTAAAAACAGGTTGGGTTACTGATAAACAAAACGCCAAAGGTTTTAAAACCCTTGGCGTTTCCACTTTAATATCTCATGCCTCACATCTATTATCTCACCTCTATATCGTTGCCTTATTCACCAATCCAGAAATATCCACCATTTCATTCACCTCTTCCGTATA
>C688J18823_10000279_pt1 | contig 29281 bp, 29 predicted proteins | sample HopSoiMetagenom1_FD_18823 | JGI IMG/M metagenome (IMG submission 18823) | reverse complement strand
TCGCGGTCGCGGTCGCGGTCGCGGCCGTGGCTGCGCGGCAGCGAAAGCGAGGAGGGGTCTGCGATGGGACGGTGGGTCCGTGCGGGTGCGGCTGCGATCGCGATCGCCCTCGTCGGTGTCGCTTGCGGCGGCGGTTCCTCGTCGCCGCCGAGCGTGGCGGCCGGCGCGTCCGCCGACCCGGCCTCGATCACCGGCACGATCCGTCTCCTGAGCTATTCGGACGGGTTCGACCCCGGATACCTCGAGGCGTTCCAGCAGCAGTACCCCAACATCAAGCTTGAGACGTCGTCGATGGGTTCCAACGAAGAGGCGATCGCGAAGATCCAAGCCGGCTTCGATGCCGACGTCGTGAACAGCTGTGTGGACGAGGCGACCCTGGAGATGGACGAGAAGGGGATCTACGCGCCGCTCGACCAGAGCCGCCTCACGAACTGGGACGATCTGTTCCCGTCGATGCAGCAGCTGCCGGGCGTGCAGTACAACGGCGGCATCTACATGCTGCCGGTCGACGCCGGCACGTCGGGCATCGTCTACAACGCCGATGTCGTCACGACCCCGCCCGACTCGTGGACCGACCTGTTCGACCCGCAGTGGCAGGGCCGCGCTGGGATGGAGGACATCGCCGTCACCGCGTTCATGATCGGCGCGCTCGCCAACGGCATCCCCGACCCGATCAACATGGACCAGACGCAGATCGATCAGGTGAAGCAGTACCTGATCGACCACAAGTCGCAGTTCCGCACGTTCTGGAAGGGCGACGCCGAGGTCAAGTCGCTGTTCAAGTCGGGTGAGATCGTGATCAGCTCGGGCTACCCGGATACGGCAAAGGCTCTGCAGGAAGAGGGTGTGAACGCGAAGTTCGCGGTCGCGAAGGAGGGGCAGTTCCTGTGGGCGTGTGGGTACGGGATCACCCCCGACGTCGCGCCCGAGAACCTCGACGCCGCGTACGCGCTGCTGAACTACTACTCGAGCCCCGAGGCCGAGCTGTACGAAGCGCAGCACTGGAACTACCAGATCGCGAACGAGAAGGTGCTGAAGATGGCGACGCCGGAGCTGATCCAGCAGGCGTCGCTCGACGCGCCGTTCCACCTGGAGAACGCGATCCCCGCGAGCCCGCCGGCGAACCGCGATGCGTGGGTCGCCGCCTGGACCGAAGTGAAGGCAAGCTAGGTCCGGGAGGCGTCGATGGCGACGAACGTCGCGGAGCGCACGACCGTCCCGGCGGTGACCGCCCTCCCGCCGACCGCGGGGGTCCGGTTCCGGTCCTCCGCCGTCACGTGGTCGTGGCGGGCGTTCCTCACCGTCGTCTATCTGGTGCTGTTCGGGCCGCTCGTCATCTTGATGCTGTTCAGCATCAACGACTCCAACGTGCTGGCGTTCCCGCTCGAAGGCGTGACGTTCCACTGGTACACCGACGCGTTCCACGACCAGCTGCTTCATTCGGCGCTCGTCAACTCGATCGTCGTTGCGTGCATCGTGGCGCCGATCTGTCTGGTGCTCGGCACGCTGACGGCGTTCGGCCTCACCCGGTTCCGGTTCCGCGGCCGCCCGGCGGTGAGCGGGCTCGTCGGCGCGCCGTTGATCCTGCCGTGGCTGATCATCGGCATCGCCGCGCTGATGTTCTACGTGCGGTTCAATGTCGACCTGTCGCTAAACACCGTGATCGCGACGCAGATCGTCTGCACGTTCCCACTGGTCACGGCCATCGTTGGGGCGCAGCTGTTCCGGTTCCAGCGCGTGCAGGAGGAGGCCGCGATCGACCTCGGCTGTTCGCGGATGCAGGTGCTCCGTTACATCATCCTGCCCCACATCGCGCCCGCGCTGGCAGCGAGCGCGATCTTCGCGTTCACCTGGTCGTTCAACAACTACGAGATCAGCGCGTTCACGATCGGGTTCCAGCAGACGTTCCCCGTTTGGGTCTATTCGAGCGTGCGCAACCCCGACCACACCGCGATCGTCAACGCGATCTCGACGGTGATCTCGATCATCCAGGTGGTGCTGCTCACGGTCGCCCTGTTGTTCCTGCGGTCGCGCAGCGGCGACGACGCCGCACGCGGCATCATCGTGGGGGGTGAGGCCGTGGCCGCGTCGGCCGAGACCTAGATGGCAGCGGCCGACGTCGCGATCGCACCCGTCAAGCACGGGCGGCAGAAGGGTCAGGGGCGCGGCGCGTTCGGCATCTTGTTCGCGCCCGTCACCTTGCTGATCGTCCTGTTCCTCGGGCCGATGGTGATCATGGCGTTCATGAGCATCTTGAAGTTCCCGCCGAACACGGCGGGCGGCCGGACGCTCTCGCACTACACCGACGTCCTGACCGACCCACTCAACTGGAAGATCGCGTGGACGACGCTGTGGATCAGCACGACCGCCATGATCATCATGCTCGCGATCGCGATCCCGCTCGCGTACTACATGGTGTTCCGCGCCGGTCGTTGGGAGCTGTTCCTTCTGCTGTCGCTCGTGTTGGCCGACGAGCTCGCGCCGGTCGTCAAGATCTACGCCTGGCAGGTGATCCTCGGCCGCAACGGCATCGCCAACTGGCTCATCCCCGGACCGCCGAAGACGTGGCTGCTGTTCAGCCCCTTCGCGGTGATCGTGACCCTCGCAGCGAGCTACATCACGTACACCACGATCCCGATCTACGCCGCGATGAAGGCGATCGACGCGTCGATGTTCGAGTCGGCCGTCGACCTCGGCGCCGGCTGGTGGGTGCAGTCCAAGCGCCTGCTGATCCCGCTCGCCGCGCCTGGCATCTTCATCGCGATGATCCTCGTCTACATCCCGATGCTCACCGACTTCGTCACCGCCGACATCGTCGGCGGCACGGGCAGCTACATGATGGGTCAGCGCGTCCGCGACCTGATCCTCGGCGCGAGCGACTGGGGCGCCGGCTCGGCGCTCAACCTCGTGATGCTGTTCCTCTCGATCGTCTTCTCTCTGCTGGCCTACCGCCTCGCCCGACTGAACAGGATCCAGACATGAGCGCGACACCCGATACCGACACCCAGCCTGCCGAGACGAGCCACGAGGGCGAGATCTTCGTGGACGCCGTCACGAAACGGTTCGACGACGTCACGGCGGTCGACGCCGTGTCGATCCGCATCCCGGGCGGCGAGTTTTTCTCGATGCTCGGCCCGAGCGGGTGCGGCAAGACGACGACACTGCGGATGATCGCCGGCTTCGAGACGCCCGACGACGGCCGCATCCTGCTGCAGGGCCGCGACGTCACGTCGGTGCCGCCGGCCAAGCGCAACGTGAACATGGTGTTCCAGGCTTACGGGCTCTTCCCGCACATGACCGTTGCGGAGAACATCGCGTTCGGCCCGAAGATCAAGAAGATGTCGCGCGCCGACATCGCCGAGCGCATGAGCGACGTGATCCACACCGTGCGCCTGGACGGTCTCGAGGACCGGCGGCCGACGCAGCTATCCGGCGGGCAGCAGCAGCGGGTCGCCCTCGCCCGCGCGCTGATCAACCGCCCGGCGGCCCTGTTGCTCGACGAGCCGCTCGGCGCGCTCGACCTCAAACTCCGCAAGGAGATGCAGCTCGAGCTGAAAGAGCTCCAGCAGCGCACGGAGACGACGTTCGTCTACGTCACGCACGACCAAGAGGAAGCAATGACGATGAGCGATCGCATCGCGGTGATGAACCTCGGTGTCGTCGAGCAGCTCGCAACGCCGCGCGAGCTCTACCAGCGCCCGGCGAGCGCGTTCGTGGCCGGATTCATCGGCACATCGAACCTGATCGATCTCCGCGTCGACTCGAACGACGCCGGCTTGCTTGCGATGGACCTCGGTGAAGGTCAGCGCATCCTCGCGGTGGATACGGGGTCCGGTCACGCCGCCGGCCGTGCACAGATCACGGTCCGCCCGGAGTGGATCAAGCTCGCGAACGGCGCCGCCGACGACCGGGCCTCCTACGTCGGCGGCACCGTCGTCGACGTCGTCTACCTCGGCTCGATCACCCAGCTGATCGTCTTGTTGCGGACGGGCGAACGCCTGACCGTCCACCGGCTGAACGACGAGGTCGGCGCCGTCGACCCGCGGCCCGGCGAGACCGTGATGCTTCGCTGGGCGGCAGAACACAGCTACATCGTCGGGTCCATCTCCGCGGCGGCGGCGGACCCGCACGACGATGNGAGAGAGGGGCACGCATGAGCACCGAGACCAGCGCTATGACGGCCGAGCAGATCATCGCCGACGCGACGCGGTACACGCTGTATGACTGGAGCATCCAGTCGAAGGCGTCGCCGCTCGCGATCGAACGAGCCGAAGGCGTCTACATGTACGGCGTCGACGGTCGCCGGTGGCTCGACTTCAGCTCGCAGCTGATGGGCGTGAACATCGGCCACGGCGACAAGCGCGTCACCGAGGCGATCGCGCGCCAAGCCGAGAAGCTCCCGTACATCTCCCCGTTCCATGCGTTCGAGGGCCGCGCCGTCCTCGGCAAGCGCCTCGCCGGTCTGTGGCCCGGCGACCTCGAGAAGACCTTCTTCACCCTGGCCGGCGCCGAGGCGAACGAGAACGCGGTGAAGATGGCGAAGGCCTTCACCGGGCGGCAAAAGGTCCTCGCGCGGTACCGCAGCTATCACGGCTCGACGTACGCGACGATGGCGATGACCGGCGACCCGCGCCGCTGGCCCAACGAGGCGCCGCCGATGCCGGGCGTCGTGCACGTCCTGGACCCGTACCACGGCACCAAGCGCGGCTTCGAGGAAGCCGACACCGCGCTCGAGCTCCTCGAGGAGACCATCGAGCTCGAGGGCCCCGAGACCATCGCCGCGTTCATCCTTGAGCCCGTCACCGGCACCAATGGGATCTTGATCCCGCCCGACGGGTACCTGCAGGGCGTCCGCGAGCTCTGCACCCGGTATGGCATCCAGATGATCGCCGACGAGGTGATGTGTGGCTGGGGGCGGACCGGCGCCTGGTTCGCCATCGACAACTGGGGCGTCGTCCCGGACCTCCTCACGACGGCGAAGGGCTTGACGTCGTCGTACGCGCCCCTCGGCGCGGTCGCGCTCGCGCCGCGCATCGCCGAGTACTTCGACGACCACATGTTCTGGGGCGGCCTGACGTACAACACGCACCCGCTCGGGGTGGCCGCGGCGATCGCCGCGATCGACGTGCTCGAAGAGGACGACCTGATCGGCAACGCCAAGCGGCTCGATGCGGTGATGCGCCGCCATCATGAGGAGCTCGCAGCGAAGCATCCGAGCGTGGGCCGCGTCCGCAATATCGGGCTGTTCGGGGTCATCGAGCTGGTCAAGAACCGCGAGACGATGGAGCCGCTGTCGCCGTTCAACTCGATGAACGAGACGATGCAGGCGCTCAACCGGTCGCTGCTCGACAACGGGCTGGCCACGTTCGTCCGGTGGTGGAACGTGATGACGAACCCGCCGCTGTGCATCACGGACGAGCAGCTCGCCGAGGGCTTCGAGATCATCGACCGCTCGCTCGCGATCGCCGACGCCGCGATGGAGGACTGAAACCGTGGCCGACCGGATCGGGTTCGTCGGCCTCGGCATCATGGGCAAGCCGATGGCGATGAACCTGCTCGGCGCCGGCTACCCCCTGACCGTCCATTCGCGCAGCCCCGCGCCGGTTGACGACGTGGTGGAAGCCGGGGCGACGCGGGCGTCCGGACCCGCCGAGGTCGCCGCTGCGAGCGACGTGACCATCACGATGCTTCCCGACACTCGCGACGTCGAACAGGTTCTCACCGGGGAGAGCGGCGTCGTCGAGGGTGCCGCCGCCGGATCGCTCGTGATCGACATGAGCTCGATCGACCCGGCGCCGACGCGCGAGATCGCCGCGGCCCTTGCCGCACGCGACGTCGCGATGGTCGATGCTCCGGTAAGCGGCGGCGAGCGCGGTGCGATCGACGGAACGCTCTCGATCATGGTCGGCGGCGATCCGGACGCGATCGTGCGCGCGATGCCGATCTTCGAGGTCCTCGGCAAGACGATCGTGCACGTCGGCCCGTCCGGCGCCGGCCAGGTGGCGAAGGCCTGCAACCAGCTGGTCGTCGCAGCGACGATCGAGGCGGTCGCCGAGGCGCTCCTGCTCGCCGAGCGCTCGGGTGTGGATCCCGCGAAGGTGCGGGAAGCGCTCCTCGGCGGCTTCGCCGGATCGAAGATCCTCGAGGTGCACGGCCAACGGATGCTCGACCGGACGTTCGACCCCGGCTTCCGCATGCGTCTGCATCGGAAAGATGCGCGGATCGTCGAGGCGGCCGCGGCGGCGACGGGCACGCCGATCCCGTCGTTCGCGGTCGTCGCCGCGCAGCTGCAGCGCGCGATGGATGATGGCGACGGCGAGCTCGATCACAGCGGGCTCTACGTCGAGCTCGAGCGCATGATGTCGGGATGACCGACACGCTCCACGCGACCGGCGCGTCCCTCGAGATGCTCGACTAACTGATCAGCACGCCGAGCCCGAGGAACAACAGGTACACGACGACCCCGCCGGCGGTCAGCACAAGGCGCAGTTGCCGCGGTATCGGCGACCGGCCGAACGCGAAGTACAACAGCGGTCCGAGGAACGGCACGGCGAGGACCACGAGCATCCACCGAGTCCGGTGCGGGATCGGCGCCGACTCCTGGCGGATGAGATCCCACATCGCGACCGCGACCCACGTCGCGTACAGCACGAACGGCAAGACGTAGCCGTACAGCCCGACGAGCAGCCCTCCCCACGACGTTGCGAGCGGCATCCCCATGATCGCGATCTCCTTGGACACGGCCGGGCCTCGCGCAGGCGTGATCTCGCTCGCGGGGCGGATGGTGTACGGCGGGGGCACGTTCTGGCCACCGACCGCGATGATCGGCGGCGCGTTCACCGGGTCGCCGTCCATCTGCGATTGTGGCGGCGGCGCCGGCTGCGAGCGCCAATCGCCGCCCGGTGCCGTTCCACCGGTCACCGCCAAGTACCGCGTGAGCGTCGAGATGGTGAGCGCCATCGAGCCGCCGCCGGCGGGGAACGGGCGAAGGCCCTCACACGGATACAGGCGTTCGATCGCGGGCGGCTGGCTCGTCGACGCGTCGTTCCCGGCGAAGCAGTCGCCGCTCGCCGCCGGAGCGCCGAGCGCGAGGTCGGCCTGACCGCTGTGTCCCACGACGTTGTCTCGCACCACGTTGTCAGACGTCACCCAGAGGTTCCGGTCGACGATCGGCATCACGGCGATCCCGTAGGTCTCAGAGTCGTCGACGACATTCCCGGCGATCAGGTTGCCGCGGCCGCCCGTCACTGCGATCCCCATCCCGAACGCGGGATACGTGCGCGCGCTGGTCGGGGCATCCGGGTTCCCGTTGTCGTGGACGTCGTTGCCGGCGATCACCGCGTCGCGCTGCGGCGCGCCGAGCTCGCTATCGAGCGTGTTCGGCACGATCCCGGCGAGGTTGTCGTGCCATTCGCTGTTCACGATCGCGAGATCGCCGCCGGCGTTCGTTCCCGAGAAGCCGGCCGCGTTGTCGACCGCCTCGACGTCGGTGATCACCGCGTGGCATGGAGAGCACTGCCCGATGGAGAAGCCCGAGTCGGGATGGCCGCTCGCATAGGAGTGGTCGATCTCCCCGTACTCCGAGCCGTCTGCCGAGATGCCGGATCCACCGTCGTCGTACGCGGTCAGGTGAGACGCCTGATACCCGTGTACGTCGTTCCACTCGAACCCGTTCAGGACGGCGTACCGCGCGGTCAGGTTCTGGATCACCACGCCGTCCGCCTCCAAGACCTGGATCGCGTAGGCCCGTTCGAACCCGCCGTCGATGATCGTGCGGTTGCGGTCCTCGCCGCGGATCGTGATGAACGGCGTGGTGACGGTGACCTGCTCGCGGTACACGCCCGCCGCGATCAGGACCATGCCGCCGGGCCGAACGTGGTCGACGGCCTGCTGGATCGTGAGGAAGTCCGCGGGCACGTGCACCGTCGGCGCGAACGTCTGGGGCGGTTGCTCGGTGCCGGGTCCGACGTCGGCGTGCGCCCCAGGAAGCGGGACGTCTCCGACGACCACCGTCCCCGTCATCCCGCGCCCGGACGCGCCGTGATATCGGCAGTGGTACGGGTAGACGCCCGGCGCGTCGAACGTGCGCGTGAACGACGCGTCCGGATCGAGGTTGCCGGAGTCCCACGAGCCATCGTCCGCCGTCACCGTGTGGGCCGTGGCACCCTCGTTCGTCCACTCGACCGCCTCGCCGGGTTGGATCCGCACGATGTCGGGTGCGAACACGTCGTCCAGCGCGGAGACGTCGGCGGTGACCGGCGCGTCCGCACGTGCGGTGCCTGGAACGAAGAGTGTGAGGGCCGCCGCGAGCACCGGCACCGCCGCCCATCGACCCATCCGGGCGGACGCTAGCACGCGGTCAACGCAGGACCGCGCCGTACCAGTCGGCCACCTCGGCGAGCCATCGCGACGTGGCCTCCATCTGCGGCACGTGCCCAACGCGAGCGAACACCCGGCCGCGCCAGGACGGATACGCGGCGAGCACGGCCTCGGCGTAGCCCACCGGGACGAACCGGTCGTTGCGGCCGTGGATCACCAGCACCGGCGCCCGGACGTTGCTCATCGCGCGGCGGCCGGCGTCCTTGCTCTTCACGTAGGAGGTGATCGATCGCGCTGCCTCGAGGAACGACACCTCGGCCTCGGGATCGGCGCGAAGCTCCGCGATCATCTCGGCATGCAGCGCGACGACCTCATCGGGGATCGTCGACGGATCGCTCGTCAAGATCCGCAGCCCGACGCGGACGAAGCTCTCCGGGTCGAGGGCGGCGCTGCGGCTCTTCACCACGAGCTCGCCCAAGCGGGGGACGTCGTAGGCCGCGAAGGCCCCGAGGACGAGCGGGTTCGGAAGCGGCCCACGGAGCATCGGATAGACCGAGGACGTCAGGATGAGCCCGGCGACCCGGTCGGGCTCCATCACCGCCTCCAGGAGGCCGACCACACCTCCCATCGAGTTGCCCGCCAAGACGACTCGCCCGATCCCGCGCGCATCCAAGAATCGCCCGAGCATCCGCTGCTGATCCATGAGCCGCGACGGTCTGCCGGCCCGCGGGGACCGGCCGAACCCCGGCATGTCGACTGCGAGGACGGGTCCGAGACCGGCCAGGCCGGGGGCCGCTTGGATCCAGCTCAAGTGGGAACCCCCAAGCCCATGGAGCAGCACGAAGCTGACGTCGCCGGGACCGTCCCACGCTCGATACGTCATCGGTCCGTCGACGTCTTCGGCGCCGATGGACGGAAGGTCGAGGACCATCGCAGGTCAGCCTATCCGCCGGCCGGGGGAGGGCTGTTTGGCAGAGTTCGTGAACCGCTTCACAAGACCTCCATACCCTCTGAGCTTTACTTCTTCGACCTCTCCCCCTACCATGGCTTCAGAACCGCGGGGCTGTTTGCGCACGGAGACCCGCGAACCTCCGCCCGGTTCGTGACGAATCAAGGGACCACCCCGAGTTCCCGAAGACCGGCGACGCTGCACGCTGCGGCGGAGCGCCTTCGAGGAGGAGGCTGATACGAAGTGCCGGATCCGGCTCGTCCCCTAGGGACCGACGACGCAGATGACCTTCGCCTCTACCTGGAGGCAGCGGCTCGTGAGCCGCTGCTCACCAAGGAAGAAGAGGTCGAGCTTGCCATGACCATCGAGGGCGGCAAGGAGGGCGAAGAGCGCCTCCGTGCCGGCCGCCTACGCTCCGAGAAGTCCATCGCCAAGGCCCGCGCCGAGGTGCGCAAGGCCGAGGCCGCCCGCCAGCGGTTCATCATGGCCAACCTTCGGTTGGTCGTGTCGGTCGCCCGTAAGTACCAGGGTCAGGGCCTCCCGCTGTTGGACCTGATCCAGGAGGGCAACATCGGCCTGATGCGCGCCGTCGAGCTGTTCGACTGGCGCCGCGGGTTCAAGTTCTCGACCTACGCCACGTGGTGGATCCGTCAGGGGATCACGCGCGCGATCGCCGATCGTTCGCGCTCGATCCGTCTGCCGGTCCACATCCACGACCGCCTGCGCAAGCTGAACCGCACGCGGTTCCAGTTCGCTCAGTCGGTCGGCCGTGAGCCCACCCGCGAGGAGCTCGCCAAGGCCCTCGACACCACGGTGGACGAGATCGACGACCTCACCGAGATGGGTCGCCGCGAGCCGCTGTCCCTGCAATCCCCTGTGGGCGAGGACACCGAACTCGGCGACCTGATCGAGGAGATCGACTCCGACGCCGGGTTCAACGAGGTCGAGGACCAGCTGCTCCGCGAGGAGATCGGCGGTGCCGTCGACCAGGTGCTCGACGATCGCGAGCGCCACGTCGTGGCCTTGCGATACGGGCTCGAGAACGGACAGCCGCTGAGCCTGCGTGAAACGGGCAAGGTGCTCGGCCTCTCCGGCGAGCGCGTACGCCTGATCGAGCGCGAGGCGCTGCGGAAGCTGCGCGACTCGAATCTCATCAACGCGGTGGCGCTGGGCAACTAGCCCGGCGGCACCCGAAGCATCGGAAAGGCGGCCCCTGCGGCCGCCTTTCTGCTTTCCAGGCCTCCTATCGAGCTCGGTCGTCCAGCGGGGCGGCCGGTCCACGCTCGGGAGAACGGTCTTCCTCGAGGGCGACCTCTGTGTCGTGCCGGTCGTCGGGGACAGAACCGAGCGGCGATCGCATCGGCGCGATCATGCGCTCCGTTTGCTCGGCGAGCTGATGGACGAGGCCTGCGACGGACCGAAGGTGATCCGCTTCCTCGGGGTAGTCGCCGTTCGCCATGCGTTCGGCCGTTTCCTTCACCTTTCGGACCTCGAGCAACACCGCGTCGAGGTTTCCGCTCTCGGTCCGTGGCATCGTGCTCATGCGCTCTCCCTCCTCATCATCGGGCGTGCGGCGTCCGCACGTCGGACGGCCCGCTGAAAGGGACATGCCCGCGCTGCGAGCGAGGGAAACACCGGGCGTGTGCGTCTCGCCGTCGCCGGGTATCGCTCGATCGACGAAGGAGGCGGCGTGCCCGATCCCTACGACCCGCTCGATCCAGAAGAAGCCGATTACGCCGAGGACGACCTCGAGCGGCAAATCTCGGACATGACGGCTCCCGCCGTGCCGACCGACCGCCTCACCGCAGGAGAGCTGCGAGAGCTCCGATCGCTCGATCAAGAGCTCTGGCGCGACCGCGGAGAGGAACGGCGGCCCGACGCGCATCCCGTCCTGGTCGATCACGACGTCCCCGACGAGGAGGACGAGCTCGTCGCGGAGTCCGCCGAGGACGACGCCGACGACCTGGCGCCGGAGGAGCGAGCGATGAGGACGACCGCTGAGGCGCCGGGTGCCACCGACGATGCGAGCGACGGCTACGGCGACGACGCGGAGCCCGCGCCGGAGTAGGCTCCGTTCATGCGTGTGATCCGCGGCAACCAGCTCGTCGACATCGGCTTCACCTAGCTCTGATCGGACCTCACGCCGGCGGGTGTGAGCGTCGACGTTGGGACCGGTGACGGCAAAGCGGTGCTCGCCTGGGCTCGCGACGACCCCCGTCGGCTCGCCATCGGCATCGACGCGAACGCGGCAGGTATGGGTCCGGCCGCGCGCCGTGCGACCCGGCCGAAGACCTACCTTCCGAACGCCGTGTTCGCCGTCGCCTCCGCGGGATTCCTTCCGGAGGACCTCACGGGCGCCGCCGACCGAGTCACCATCCAGTTCCCGTGGGGCTCGTTGCTGCGCGCGGTGCTCTGTGCCGACGAACGGGTGCTGTGCGACCTGGGACGGATCTCCGGGCCCGGCGCCACGCTCACGATCATGTGGTCCGTCGTGGATCGGGACCGCGCCGCGATCGGCGCGGTGCCGCCGTACCCTGCCGAGGAGCGCTTCGCCGCAGCGGGGTTCGACGTCTCCGATGTGCGCCCGGCGACGGCCGACGAGGTCGCGGTGACGGGGTCGACCTGGGCAAAGCGGCTGCGCGCGGGCGTCGAACGACCCGTGACGCTCCTGCGGGCCGTTCGCCGGTAGCCACAGCTTCTTTCAGAAGGACACCGCGTCCTGCCGATGACCTACGCGGGATGGAGGTTTTCGCGTTCCAGCCATCTGCCGCGAACATCTCGGCGGTCTCATCCGATGGGAACAGGGAGGAGCCCGACGGGCGCGAGCACGAACGTGCCTTGGTCGCTCGGGCCAAGGACGGTGATCGAGATGCGTTCGGAACGCTCTATCGGGAGCATGCCGCAGCGGTGTCCCGGGTCGTCCGGTTCCGGCTGGGACGCGAGGACGAGGACGCCGTTTCCGAAGTCTTCCTGCGCGCATGGCGCGGCCTCGGGAGCTACCGCGACACCGGTGTTCCGTTCGCGGCATGGCTCTACGGCATCGCGCGGCACGTCGCCGTCGACATCCTGCGGGCGTCGACCCGCACGGAGCCGCACGCCGAGGTTCCGGACATCGAGGTCGATCCGATGACCGTGGAGCTCCTGACGCTGCACGACGCGATCGAGCAGCTGCCGACCGAGCAGCGCCAGGTGATCGAGCTCAAGTACCTCGTGGGCATGTCGAACGCGGAGGTCGCGGCCGCTATGGACACCTCGACCGGCGCCATCAACGCGAAACAGTGGCGGGCACTGCGTGCGCTCGCCGAGGTCCTGGAGGAGCGGGCGTGACGCGTGACGCTGCGGCGCAAGCCGCCCACGAGCGCATGGAGCAGATGGTGGCGACCATGTCCGAGCCCGATGTCGAGGCGGGATGGACAGCGCTGCTGGCACAGCTCGAGCCGCCGGCGGCGCCCGTGGTCCCGATCCGCCGCCACCGGCCACGGCGGGTGATCGCGCTCGGCGTCGCGGCCGCGATGCTGGTCGCGGGCGGCGCGCTCGCGATGGTTCGCCACGGCGGCAACGGGGACCAGGGGACGCCTCCGCACGCCGCCCTCACCGATCCGGGACGAGCCGGTATGGGTCCCCACGGGCATCCACCGTTGTCCGGACCGCCTGCGGTGCATCATCGGGCCACGTCCAGGTCCGGCGGTACGCACCATGCGAGCGGCGGATCGAGCGGGGGCGCCACACCGCCGAGCGACCGTTCGGGCGGGCAGCCGGACGCATCGCCGTCGCCGCCGCATCACCACGGCGACTCACACTCGTTCCATCAAGACTCGCCCGACGACACCGATCACGGAACGGGCAACGACGGCACCCACGACGACAACGGCCAGGGGAACGACGCACAGGGCCCGGGCTCGCAGGGTCAGGACACGCAGGGCAACGGGAACGGTTCGAGCGGTGGCGCCGGCGGTCAGGGATCTGGCGCTCAAGGATCCGGCGACCGTGAGGCCCACGCGTCGGGCGGTGCGGAGAACCCCGAAAGCGGCTCGGACTCGAACGGCAGCCACGGCCAGGGCCAGGATCACGGCGGCCGCGGCTCGCACGGCTGACCGCCGAACTTTCTCGGGATCCCGCGTACATCTCGGCCGCTTGGCGCGATGGGACGGGTACAACGCCAGGACATACCCCATCCCCCTCGGCGACGGGAGCTGGTCTCCAACCCCTCGCGCCCGCGCCACGGACCTGGCTTCATAGGAAGGGCCGGCCTGCGAGCCGGCCCTTCCTCGTTGCGCACGCTCGTCGGGTGGGCGTTCAGGAGGAGCTGCGAGCCGCTCGCGCCCGTGCGATCGTGACCTGATCCTCCAGCCGGTCGCGGATACGGTCGCGGAGCGTGTCGATGTCTGCCTCGGACGCGACGTCGCCGTCCGGCAGGATCGGCGGTCCGAACGCGATCACGAGGGTCGGCCGCCAGGGGCGCGACCAACGCATCCCACCGCGGGGCCAGCGCGTCTGCGTCCCCCATACTCCGACGGGCACGATCGGCACGCCCGTCGGCAGCGCAAGCCGCGCGATGCCGCTGCGGATCCGCTGCAGCTGCTCCGGGTCGGGATTGACGGCTCCTTCCGGCGCGATGGCGATCACCGATCCGGCTCGCAACGCGTCGAGGGCAGCATCGAGGGCCGCGCCGTCACCCGTGCCGCGATGGATCGGGATCTGGTTGAACGTGCGAAGCACCCATCCGTGGAACCGCCGGCGGAAGAACTCGGCCGCGACGAGGAACCGGGGCGGCCGTGCGGTCCGCGCGGCGAACGCGATGGCGAGGACCGGCCCGTCGAGGGCGCTTACATGGTTGAAGGCGAGCAGCGTCGCGCCCCGCGCGGGAACATGCTCGATCCCGGTCATCCGCACGCGGAAGAGCAGACGCAGCAGCGGCGATACCACCGGGATCCCGTACCGCCACCACGGGTTCAGCTCGCCGGACGCCACGGACGCGATGCTACGCTCCGCCGCCCGCGCCCGCGGTGCCCTCGCCGATGGCGACGACCGTTCTGATCACCTCACCCGCGAGCATCGCGCGGAACGCGTCCGCGAGCGCCTCGTCGGTGAACGGCGCCACCACGCTGACGAGCGGCCGCAGATCGAGGCGGCGGTCAGCGAGGGCGTCGAGCCACGAGACGAAGTCCTCCGGAAGTGGGTCGCCGCCGTCGGTGATCTTCAGCGTTGCCTTGTTGGGATAGGCCGCGCCTTCGGATGCCTCGCCCCACGGGATGGACACCGTGCTGTCGGGCGCGGGCACGCCGATCGCGACCGCCGTGCCGCCACGGCCGAGCATCGCGACCGCCTGCGCCACGACCGCCGCATTGCCGGTCGCCTCGAACGCCACGTCGACGCCGGTGTCGGTGAGCGAGCGAACCGCCGTGACCGCGTCGTCGACACCGGCGTCGATCACGTCGGTGGCGCCGAGGGCGAGCGCGGTGTCGAGCTTGGACGCAACGCGATCGACTGCGATGATCCGCGTCGCTCCCGCGATCTTCGCGCCGAGTAACGCGGACAGGCCGATCCCGCCGAGCCCGATCACCGCGACGGTGTCACCCGCGGTGACGCCTGCGGTGTTCACGGCGGCCCCGATGCCGGTCGAGGCGCCACAGCCGAGCAGGCACGCTTCGATCAGGTCGACGCCGTCGGGGACGCGAACGGTCTGCGCCCCGTGCACGACCGTCCGCGTCGCGAGCGACCCGATCGACAGCGTTCCGGTCAGCCGACTCCCGTCGCCGGCGTGGATACGTGGCGGCTGGTCCCAGACATGGGCGCAGCGCCGCGGTCTGCCGCGAACGCACGCCGGGCAGGTGCCGCACGGCATCGCCCACGCCAGCAGCACGCGATCGCCCGGTTGGACGTGCACGACGTCGTCGCCGACCGCCTCGACGACGCCGGCGCCCTCATGGCCGAGGAGCATCGGGAACGGTGACCCCCAGTTCCCGTTCTGGATCGCCCATAGGTCGGAGTGGCACACACCGTTCGCGACGAGGCGCACGAGCACCTCGCCGTGCTGCGGTTCGTCGACGGCGATCGGCTCGATCTGGGCGGGGGCGCCTCGGCCGCGCACCACCACGCCGTGCGTGTCTCGCATCGTCGTCCTCGTTCCCGTCGGGTTCGGCCGTGCGGCCGTGGTTCGTGGCCGACGCGCATGCTAGCGTCCGGCCGATGGACGTCGTGGGTCTCCGCGACCTGGTCGCACCGCGCAAAGATGCGTTCCTGGCCGAACTCGAAGCCATGGTCAACGTGGACTCGGGCTCGTACACCCCCGATGGCGTGAACGCGGTCGTCGACCGGTGCGAGCGGCTGTTCCGCGGCGCCGGGTGGTCCGTCGACCGGCGCGTCCACGACGGCAGCCCGCGGCTCGGCGATCTGTTGATCGCGCGCCTGGAGGGTTCGGGTCGGCGACGGATCTTGCTGGTCGGCCATACCGACACCGTCTTCGACGGCGGCACCGCGCAGGAGCGCCCGTTCGCGCTGGAAGGGTCCACCGCACGAGGCCCGGGTGTTTCCGACATGAAGAGCGGCCTGCTGACCGGCATGTTCGCGGTGCAGGCCCTCCGGGATGCCGGGATCGACGGCTTCGGTCACATCACGTACGTCTGCAACCCGGACGAAGAGATCGGCTCGCCGTTCTCGGGGCCCGTGATCCGCGAGCTGGCGACGGCGCACGACGTCGCGTTCGTGCTCGAGGGTGGCAGGGAGAACGGCGACATCGTGTCGGCGCGCAAGGGCATCACGGACTACACGCTTACGGTGCACGGCCGCGCGGCCCATGCGGGTGTCGAACCGGAGAAGGGGCGAAGCGCGATCGCGGCCGCGGCGGATCTCACCACGCGACTCCAGGCGCTCAACGGACGATGGCCCGGCGTGACGCTGAACGTCGGCACGATCCGCGGCGGCACCCGCACCAACGTCGTGCCGGAGCGGTGCGTCCTGGAGGTGGATCTCCGCTCCCCGATCACGGCGACGCTGGAGGAAGCGGAGGCCGAGATCGAGCGGCTCTGCGCCGAGCCGTCGGTCCCCGACGTCACCGTCGACGTCGACCGCGCCGGTTGGCACCGGCCGATGGAGCGCACGGAAGCGGTCGGGGCGCTCGCCACGCGCGCGGCCGAGCTCGCCGCGGAGCTGGGCGTCGAGCTGCACGACGCCGCCACGGGCGGGGCATCGGACGCCAACACGATCGCGTCCGCCGGCACGCCCGTGCTGGACGGCCTCGGACCGGTCGGCGGGGCCGACCACGCGCCCGGCGAGTGGATCCACGTCGAGAGCATCGTCCCGCGGATCGCGCTCCTCGCCGGCCTGATCGGGCTGCCGTGAGTCGGCGATGACGGCGCGCGACCACTGGCTCGACGACCTCCACCCCGAGGCGTACCGGACGTTGGTCGAGGGCGTGCCGGCCGTGCTGTACATCGACCGGCCCGACGAGCCATCGACGAACCTCTACACGAGCCCGCAGATCGAGCCGATCCTCGGGTTCACCGTCGAGGAGTGGCGCGCAGACCCGGAGCTTTGGGCCAAGCAGCTGCATCCCGACGACGTCGACCGTGCGCTCGAGACGCACCGCCTGTCGAACTCGACCGCGAGCCAGTACCTCGATGAGTACCGGATCAGGACGAAGGACGGGCGCACGCTCTGGATCCACGATGAGGCGTGGCCGGTCCTCGCCGAGGACGGCTCGATCTTGTTCTGGCGGGGCGTCATGCTTGACATCACCGACCGCCGCGAGGCGGAGGACAAGCTCCGGTGGAGCCTCGAGGTGCTCCGGCGCACGCTGCAGCAGCGCCGGGAGCTCGCGCAGCGCTTGCAGCATGCGACAGAGGCGGAGCGCCGGCGGATCGCCGCCGACATCCACGACGACCCGATCCAGGTGATGAGCGCGGTCGACATGCGGCTGCAGATGCTCGCCGGCTTCCCCGATTCGATCACGGTGGAGGCGATCAGCGAGGTGGAGCAGGAGGTCGCCGAGGCGATCGAGCGGCTCCGATCGCTGCTGTTCGAGTTGCGCCCGACGGCGCTGGACCGCGACGGCCTCGTCTCGGCGCTGCGGCTCTACGTCGATCACACCGCGAAGGTCACCGGCTGGAAGGTCGAGGTGCTCGACGAGTTGCGCGACGAGCCGGACGCCGACATGGCCGCCTTGCTCTACCGGATCGCGCAGGAAGCGATCGTGAACATCCGCAAGCACGCCGACGCGACCACCGTGCGGATCGAGGCGGCCAGTGCGGCCGACGGCGCCGTCGTGCGTGTGATCGATGACGGCACCGGCTTCACGCCCGACCTGACCTCGGCGCCCGCGCCGGGACATCTCGGCTTGACGACGATGGTCGAGCGCGCCGAGCTCGCCGGCGGATGGGTCCGGGTGCTCAGCACGCCGGGGCAGGGCACGACGGTTGAGTGCTGGCTGCCCGCCGACATCGCAGCGGGTGATCCGCAACTCGCCGAGCCGCCCCCCGCGACAGACGCGCCCGCCGTCTAGATCGAGACGGTCGCGGCCTCGACGGCGAGCCCCGTCGCCGGATCGAAGTAGTGGAACCGCGTCGGGTCCAGCGTGAGCCGCACGTCGCCGCCCGGCTCCACCTTGGTCCGCGCGTCGACGCGCGCGCAGAACATCACGCCGGGCGTGTCGTCGGCCAACAGGAGCAGCTCCTCGCCCTCCTCGTCGGTGGCCGCCATGATGACGTCGGCCGCGACCGGTGGCGCGTCGACCCGGAACAAGATGTTGACCTCCGATCCGAGCTCTTCAGTCACGTCGGCACGCACGGATATCGTCGGCCCGTCGTCGGGGCGCACGTCTGCATCCTCCATGTCGGCCGGCCGGATACCGACGATCACGGTGTCCTGCGTGTAGCCGGCCAGCGCGCCGTTCGCCGCCGGGATGTCGAAGCCGCCGAACCGCAGCGTGCTCCCGTCGATCGTCGCCTCGACCAGGTTCATCGGTGGGGCGCCCATGAACGCTGCCACGAACAGGTTCGCAGGGTGTGTGTAGAGGTTCTGCGGGGTGTCGACCTGCTGCAAGATGCCGTCGCGCAGGACCGCGACGCGGTCGCCGAGGGTCATCGCCTCGACCTGATCGTGCGTGACGTAGACGGTGGTCGTCGTCAAGCGGTCGTGCAGGCGCTGCAGCTCGGCGCGCATGTGGATCCGCAACTTGGCGTCCAGGTTCGACAGGGGCTCGTCCATCAGGAACGCCTTGGGCTCGCGCACCATCGCTCGGCCGATCGCGACGCGCTGCCGCTGGCCGCCCGACAGCTCAGACGGCTTTCGCGTCATCAGGTCCTGCAGACCGAGGATCGCGGCCGCCTCTTGGACGCGATCTTGGCGCTCCGTCTTCGAGAAGTGTTGGAGCTTCAGGCCGAACCCGAGGTTCTGCTCGACGGTCATGTGCGGATACAGGGCGTAGTTCTGGAAGACCATCGCGATGTCGCGGGACTTCGGCTCGAGGTCCGTGACCTGTTCGTCGCCGATCTCGATCTCGCCCGCCGTGACTTCCTCCAGACCGGCGATCATGCGCAAGATCGTGGACTTGCCGCAGCCGGACGGGCCGACGAGCACCATGAACTCGCCGTCCTCGACGCGCAACGACACATCGTCCACGGCGAGCACGTCGCCGAACACCTTGCTGATGTGGTCGAGAACGATCGCTGCCATCAGGCCTCCTTCCGGGCGCGAGTGTGCCCGGTCAATCGATCATGGGTCAAGCTCGTGCGAGCCGTGGCGCGCGCTGCCTTGGTCGCGTGCAGGGCGTCGAGCCCGATCAACGCCGCGCCGACGATCGGCGGGTCGGTCAGGCGATGGATGGTCGCGCTGGGGGCGAACGAGACCAGGCCGTCGCGGATCCGTCCGAAGAACCGCGCGTCGTGGCTGCGGAAGATGCCGCCGCCGAGCACGACCTCCACGTCGAGATCGCGCATCCGCAGTCGTTTGATGGCGGTCGTGGCCATCAGCACGATCTCGTCGGCCTGCCGGTCCAGGAGGTGGCGCGCGACGGCGTCGCCATGCCGCGCTTCGTCGAACACGACCGGAGCGAGCTCCGCAAGCCGGACCTCGGCGATCCGGTCAAAGTAGATCGCCTCCATCAGCTGCCGAGGCGTGCGCAGGCCGAAGTACGCGGGAACCGAGCGTTGGAACGCCGTCTTCGGCCCGCGACCGTCCTGGGACCGGAACGCGTGCCACGCGGCCATCCCTCCGAGCTCGTTCGCGCCGCCCCAGTCGCCCGAGATCGGACCGATCGCGGGGAAGCGCGCGATCCGGCCGTCGGGCGCGACCGCGGCGCAGTTCGTGCCGAAGCCGCAGACGACGGCGACGCCCCATGATCGCTCTGTCCCGGCGCGCAGCACAGCGAACGTGTCGTTGCGCAGGATCGGCTCGGTCGCCCAGCCGTTCGAGCGCATCCACCGCAACAGGCGGCGGTCGTCAGCGGGAAGGTCGGCGCCTGCCAGGCAGAAGCTTCCGACGTCGGCGAGCGGGCGCCGCTCGGGGTCGAAACCGGCGCGTTCGGCCGCCTGGTCGATCGCGGCGTGCACGCGCAGGAGCTCGGAGTGTTCGAGATGACCCCACGTCGCCCACGTCCGGCCGTCGACCTCGCCCGCGACCCGGGCCGCGCCCAGGACCGTGCCGTCGCGGCGCAGCAGCGCGACGTCGGTCTTCGAGCCACCCCCGTCGACGGCCAGAAGCGCAGGCCGTCTCACGGCAGTTCCTCGAGCGTCGCGACGGTGACGAACGTCGCGCCGAGCTCGCGCAGACCGTCGATCATCCGCGGGAGCGCCTCGGCGGTGCCGCCGGGCCACGTGTGCAACAGCACCACGGTGCCGTCGCCGTGTTCGCGGACACCAGCGATCGCGTCGTTCGCGATCGCATCGCCCGTCCGCCACGGTTCCCAATCGTCGAGGACGACGTCCCAGCGGACGTCGCGGTACCCGAGCCGCTCGAGCTCGGCGATGACGCGCGGGTCCTCCGCGCCGGCCCCGAACGGGCACCGGAACCACGGACGCGGGTCGACGCCCGTTGCCGCCTCGATCGCCGCCGCGCCGTCGCGGAGATCGTCGTCGAACCCGCCGCCGAGCAGCAGCGGCATCCGCGCGTGGTAGTGCGAGTGGTGCCCGACCTGGTGGCCCTTGGCCGGGATCCGCGCGGCCGTCGCCGGGTACGCCTCGGCCCACCGCCCTTGGACGAAGAACGTCGCCGTGGCCTCGCGTTCGGCCAGTGTGTCCAAGATCGCGTCGGCGTTGCCGGGCGGGCACCACGGGCGGTCGGGGTGCTCGGCGTCGAGCGTCAGCGCGACCCGAAGTTCACTCACGCGTCGTCACCTTCGCGGCGTGGACATACGTGCCGGGCTCGCGCCCGGCAAGGACCGCCAGTCGCCACGCGAGCAGCTGCGCGGGCACGATCGCGACGGCCGGCGTGAGCAGCCGGTCGATCGGTCCGATGTCGGTCGCACCGGCAGCCTCGATGCCGGCTGTCACGGTCCACACCGCCGTCCCGAGCGAGCGGAGCTCGTCGGCCATCCCGAGGTCGAGCTCGCGGGTCTCCGGCTCGGTCGCGACCACCATCGCGGCCAGGTGCGGGCCGGCGAGCTCCAGCGGACCGTGCCGGAACTGGGCAGCTTGGAGCGATTCAACAGGCAGACCGACGGCTTCCTTGAGCGTGAGCGCGCCCATCTCGGCGGCCGCGCGCGCACCACCTCGTGCGAGGATCACGGTCGTCGCGCGGCCGCCGTGCCACGTCACGAGATCCTCGGCAAGCGTTTCCCGCGCCAACAGGTCCTCGATCGCGACCGCCGCAACCTCTGCCTCGAGCGTCAGGGCGGCGAGTACCTCGGTGGGGCGGTGCCCTTCGATCATGTGCGCCAGCGCGCCGAGCACCACGAGCGCGGCGGCGAAGGTCATCGTGCTCGGCCCCGTCTCCTCGCCGGCGCTCGTGCCCAGCGTGTGGTCGGCGAGCGTCGCGAGCGAGCTCGCGGGCTCGTTCGTCACCGCGATGACCCTCGGCGCGTCGCCCCGGTCGCGCAGGGCCTGCGCCACGCCGACGGTCTCGGCGCTCTCGCCGGACTGACTGATGAGGATCAGGTCGTCGTCCCGGCCGAGCGTCGGCAGCCGGAAGTGCAGCAGCTCGGCGGTGTCGACCATGGCAGCGGCGATCCCGGCCCGCGCGAGGGCGGTGACGGCCGGGTAGCAGGCGTCGTAGGAGCTCCCCATCCCCGCGAAGACGAGTCCGCGGCCGGGCCGCCCACGAAGCGTCTCGAGCGCGTCGACGTGCCTCGCGAGTCCCGCTGCCGCCCGCCGCATCGCGTCCGGCTGGCCGGCGATCTCGGCGATGAATGGGTCAGGAAACTTTCCTAACGATTTCACGGCCGGAGTGTACGATGCGCGGGTCATGGGTGTGAAGGTGGCGGTGGTCGGTGCGGGGAGTACCTACACGCCCGAGCTCGTGGAGGGTTTCGTCACCCGTACCGACCGGCTCCCCGTGGACGAGCTCGTCCTGCTGGACATCGACGAGGAGCGGCTCGGCATCGTCGGCGCGCTCGCCGAACGGATGATGCGGCGTGCCGGCTGGGGCGGCGCGCTCCGCCTGACCGGCGACGCCCGTGAAGCGCTCGAGGGCGCCGACTTCGTCGTCGTGCAGCTGCGCGTCGGCGGCAACAAGGCGCGGTACACCGACGAGACGATCCCGCTCGAGTTCGACGTCATCGGACAGGAGACGACCGGCCCGGGCGGGTTCGCGAAGGCGCTGCGCACCGTTCCGGTGGTGCTGGAGCTCGCCGAGATCACTGCCGAGATCGGCGCGCCCGGCGCTTGGTTCGTCGACTTCACGAACCCGACCGGTCTCGTGACCCAGGCGCTGCTGGACGCCGGGCACCACGCGCTCGGCCTGTGCAACGTGGCGATCGGGTTCCAGCGGAGCTTCGCGCGCTACTTCGACGTCACGCCGGAGCGTGTGCAGCTCGAACACGTGGGGTTGAACCACCTCAGTTGGGAGCGCAAGGTGCTGGTCGACGGCGTCGATCGGCTGCCCGAGCTGCTCGCGCTTCCCGCCGATACGCCGAACCATCCCTTCGACGAAGACTGGGTGCCGATCGACTTCGTGCGCGACCTCGGGGCGATCCCGAGCTACTACCTGCACTACTACTACCGGACCTCCGCCGTGCTCGCGGACCAGCGCGACGGGAAGACGCGCGCCGAAGCGGTGATGGAGATCGAGGCCGGGCTGCTCGAGATGTACAAGGACCCGTCGCTCGACACCAAGCCGGCGCTGCTCGAGCAGCGGGGCGGCGCGTACTACTCCGACGCGGCGGCGGCCCTGATCGCGTCGCTTGAAGCGGGCACTGGCGACGTGCAGGTGGTCAACGTGCGCAACGACGGTGCGATCGCGAACCTCGCGGACGACGACGTGGTCGAGGTCGCGTGCACCGTCGACCGCGACGGCGCACACCCGCTGCGCGTAGATGCGCTGCCGCCCGAGATGCATGCGCTCGTCGCGCACGTCAAGGACTACGAACGCCTGACGATCGCGGCGGCGCTGTCGGGGTCGCGGAGCGACGCCCTTCAGGCGCTGCTCGCGAACCCGCTGGTGCCGGACCTCGACACGGCTCGGCCGCTGCTGGACGCGCTGCTGGAGGTCAACCGCCGCTACCTGCCACGATTCTGGCCCGAGGGCTGAACCGGCTCAGCCCTCCGGAAGCTCCTCGGCGTTCGCCTGGATCTTCGCGAGCGCATCGGCCGCGTTCTGCACGCCGCGCTCGCCGTCGCGGAACGTCGTCTCCATGAAGTAGATCGACTCGCGCAGTCCCGCCGCCTCCGCGACCGGGAAGGACATCCGACTCGGGTCCAAGCGGTCGGCGTACTCGACGGCGACGGGCAGTCGCGACAGCGACGGTTGGAAGAGCTCGTAGTGGTTCATCGGCGGGTATTGCACCTCGGCCTGGATGCCCTCGGCCTCCATGGCGGCGCACACGACCTCGTTCGTGCGGCCGGCGAACGCCGTGGGGTCCATCTTCAGCACGTAGTTGTAGAAGCTCCACCGTGTGATGCGGTCGTCGGCGGGCATCACCGTGATGCCGGGGATCGCGGCGACCAGCTGCTCGAAGCGCTTGCCCGCGACGGCGCGCGCCTCCTGCTGCGCGGGGAACCGGTCCATCGCGACCTCGAGGAGCGCCGCGTTGAGCTCGGACAGGCGGTAGTTCGCCCCGAACGTGTAGTCCTTCTCGTCGGGATCCTTCGCGCGACCGCAATCGACGATCGAGTGCGCGCGCTGCGCGAGCAGCTCGTCGTTCGTGAGCAACGAGCCGCCCTCGCCGGAGGTGAGGATCTTCGACGACTGATGGCTGAACGAGCCGAAGTCGCCGATGCAGCCGGCGCCTTGGTCGCGCCAGCGCTGCCCGTGCGCGTGGGCGCAGTCCTCGATCACCGACAGGCCGTGGCGCCGCGCGATGTCCATGATCCGGTCCATGTCGGCCATGTGGTGGCCGAGGTGCACGGGCAGGATCGCGCGGGTGCGCTCGGTGATCGCGGCCTCGACGAGCTCCGGATCGATCGTCCACGTGTCGGGCGTGATGTCGACGAAGACGGGAAGCGCCCCGGCGGCCATCGGCGCATAGGCGGTCGCGGCGAACGTCAGGGCCGGCACGATCACTTCGTCGCCCCAGCCGATCCCGAGCGCCTTGCAGGCCACCTCCATCGTGATCGTGCCGTTCATCATCAGCACGCCGTGCGCCGCCCCCTGGTACGCCGCGAAGGCGGTCTCGAAGGCCGCGGCGTGGACACCGGGTTCGGGGAACCCGCCCCATTCGCCGCTTCGGACGACCACCTCGACGGCGGCGGCGTACGCGTCGTCGCCGGTTTCGGGCCACGACGGGTAGGGCGCGGACCGGACGGGGGTGCCGCCGTTGATCGCAAGGGTCGCCATCGGTGCTCCTTCCGTTGGTAGCGTGCGGCCGTGCCGCTGCAGCTCGACCGTATCCTCGCAACTCCCGTCGCGGGCGACACGGTCGGCGCGCCGCCCGGCGCCGAGACCACCGTGGCCGGCGTCGGCCGCCAGGGCTGGACGCTTCGAGACCTCTCGACACCCGTCGTCACGTTGCGGGCATCGGCCGTCGCGCACAACCTCGCGGTGATGGGGTCGTGGCTCGCGGACCACCGCGTCGAGCTATTTCCGCACGGCAAGACGACGATGGCGCCGCAACTCTGGGAGCGGCAGCTGGCTGCGGGCGCGACTGGGATCACCGGCGCCACGCCGGCGCAGATCCGCGCCATGCGTTCGGTCGGCGTTGCGCGGCTGCTTCTCGCCAACGAGCTCGTCGACGTCGACGCGATCGGGTGGCTCGCGCCGACGCTCGACACCACTGACGTCGCCTGCTGGGTCGATTCGGTCGATGGCGTCACGCTGCTCGCCGACGCCCTCTCATCGGCTGCGGCGCCGGCGCCGCTTCGCGTTCTGGTCGAGGTGGGTCACGCTCGGGGCCGCACCGGCGCCCGTTCGTTCGAGACGTCGATCGGCGTCGCCGAGGCGGTCGCGCGCCGGCCGGAGCTGTCGCTCGTCGGTGTCGCCGGATACGAAGGCACGATCGGGCACGAGCGCACGCCGCCGGTTCTCAGTGAGGTCGACGCGTTCGTCGGGCTCCTCGGCGACGTCGCCGAGCGGCTCGTGTCGTCGGGGCTGCTCCGGTCGGAGCCGATGATCAGCGCCGGCGGCAGCCTGTTCTTCGATCGCGTCGCGGCGCTCACCGATCGAGGTCGCGTGGTGCTTCGCGCCGGCTGCACCGTCACGCATGATCACGGCCTGTACGAACGAGGCTCACCCTTTGCGGACGGCGCCGGGCCGCGGTTCCTACCGGCGATCGAGGCGTGGGGGAGCGTGCTGTCCCGGCCCGAGCCCGAGGTCGTCGTGGTCGGGATCGGCAAGCGCGACGTCGCGTCCGACATCGAGCCGCCGATGCCGTTGCGGATGCGCGACGACGACCGTTCGCTCGACGGGATGACGGTGGTGCGGCTGATGGATCAGCACGCGATCTGCTCCGTGCCCGCGTCGGTGCGGTTGGCGCCCGGAGAGGTCGTCTCCTTCGGGATCTCGCACCCATGCGCCGCGTTCGACCGGCGACGGGTGCTGTTCGAGCTCGACGACGACGACCACGTCGTGGGCGCGATCGCGACGCTGTTCTGATCGATCACGCCGGTCGTCGAGCGACGGCCTCGATCTCCACGAGCAATCCCGTCGCGAGCCCGGCTTGCACCGTCGTGCGCGCTGGATACGGCTGCTCGAAATGGCGGGCATAGACGTCGTTGAAGGCGGCGAAGTCCGCCAGGTCCGCGAGGAACGCCGTCGTCTTGACGACGTCGTCCATGCCGCAGCCGGCCGCTCGCAGGCACGCCGCGACGTTGCGCAGCACCTGCTCGGTCTGCTCGACGATGCCGCCTGCCACCACGACCCCCGAGCGGTCCATCGCGACCTGCCCGGCGGTGAACACGATGTCGCCCGCGACCACCACGGGGCTGTAGGGCGGCGCCGGCGTGGGCACGTCCGGAGGTTGGATCGCCTCTCGGGTCACGGCGCGGTTCCGGTGTCGCCCAGCACGCCGGCCGCGGCGGCGCCTGCGACGGCACCGGCCTTGAGCGCGTCGTCGATGTCGGCCCCGTCGAGCCGGGCGGCGAGGTAGGCGGCGTTGCACGCGTCGCCGGCCCCGACGGAATCGTGCTCGACGACGGGAACCGGCGGATGCTCCCGCCAAACGCCGTCGGGGCCGAGCGCAGCGAGACCGGCCGAACCTCGCTTGACCACGACCTCTGCGGGACCGAGCGCGGCGCACGCGCGCGCGGTCTCTTCGACGCTCGCACCCGGTGCGAGCACGCCCAGCTCGTGCTCGCCGCCGATCAAGACGGTGCATCGTCGGACGAGCGGCCGGATCAGATCGACGGCGCGATCGGATCCCCACAGTCCGGGTCGAAGGTTCGGGTCGACGACGCGGATCCCCGAGGCGCGGTCGAGCAGGGCGATCGCGGCTCGCTGCGGTCCCGGCCCGAGCATCGCCGTGATGCCCGTGACGAGCACCGCGCGCGCGTCCTCGACGGGAACGTCGTTCACGTCCGCCTCGTCCAACGCGCTCGCCGCCGAGCCGGCGCGGAGGTACGAGAGCCCGCCGACGCGGTCGCGGAACATCGCCCCGGTCGGTCGCGCCGGATCCGTCACGACCCAGCGAAGATCCACGCGCTCGCGCTCGAGCGCGTTGCGGATCCGCCGCCCGGCATCGTCGGCGCCGAGCCGGCTGATCCACGCGACGCGGAGCCCGGCGCGTGCCAGCGCCACGCAGGCGTTGGACTCTGCGCCGCCGTGGGTCGCGCGGAACGACGTCGCGTTCGCGAGTGGGCCGTCCTCGGCGACGAGCGACAGCATCGTCTCTCCGAGGGCGAGCACATCGAAGCCGTCGCTCACGCGCGGACCGCGCCCATCACGGCCGCCGCGCGGGAGGCGATCCCCTCGATGTCGGCCGCCGACGCCGGCGGATCCGCCCCGACCAGGATCGAGCCGAGGCCGACACACGTCGCACCGGCATCCAGATACGCGGGCACGTCCTGCGGCTCGATACCGCCCGTCGGCAGCATCGGCACGTCGGGGAACGGGCCGCGGAGGGCGCGGATGTAGCTCGGCCCACCGGCCGGCGCCGCCGGGAAGACCTTCACCGCGGTGGCACCGGCGCGGAGCGCCGTTACGAGTTCGGTCGGGCTCAGCGTGCCAGGGATCGGCTCGACGCCGACGTCCAGAGCGGTCTCGATCACGTCGGGAAGGCACGCAGGCGACACGATGAACGAGGCGCCCGCATCGCGGCTGGCGCGCACCTGATCGCGCGTGGTCACCGTCCCGACGCCGATCGTCCGGCCGGCGTCGGCAGCCGTGCGGACCGCGTCGAAGGCACCCGGTGTGTCGACGGTCACCTCGAGCAGGTCGATGCCGGCGTCGGCGAGGACCTCCAGCGCGGCCCAAACGTTGCCGCCGCTCCGGTATCGCACGATCGCGAGCACCGGTCCTTGCTCGAGGATCGTCATGGGCACCTTCCCCGGCCGTCGGACCGGGCGACCCGGCGTCGCCGCAGGCTGTCTTGACTGNCGTCGCTGCCGCAGCGTAGCATCCGCCAGAATAGTTAGGAAACTTTCCTTTGAGCTATCGCGGGGGCTCCACGTCGATCGANACGACGACCGTCACGGGCACGCCGAGCCTGNTNCGCGCGATCAACGAACGCACGGTGCTCGANTGCGTGCGACGGATCGGCCCGATCTCCCGCGCGCAGCTCGCNCGCGAGACCGCATTGTCCAAGCCGACCGTCTCGCAAGCCTTGGCCGGCCTCCNGGNGGCGGGCCTCGTGCGTGAGGCGGGTCGGTCCAAGGGCGGGAAGGGCCCGACCGCGATCTTGTACCAGCTGAACCCGCGCGCCGGATGGGTCGTGGGGATCGACGTCGGCCGCAACTGGGTCCGCGCCGCCATCGCGGACGTGACGGGCGCCTTCGTCGCTCGGCGGGACGAGCGGGCCAAGGTCCGCAGCGCCGAGACGCTCATCTCGCAGATCGGTGAGATCGCGCACGGCCTCGCCTCGGACGCCGGCATCCGGTGGCGGCAGGTCACCGTGGCCGCGGTCGGGAGCCCCGGCGTCGTTCACCCGGGCCGCGAAGAGGTCGAGCTGGCGCACAGCCTGCCCGGGTGGGGCCGCCAAGGGCTCGTCGAGCTCGTGCACCGCGAGCTCGGCACGAACACGATCTTCGAGAACGACGTGAACCTCGCCGCGCTCGGCGAGCGCTGGCACGGCCTGGGCCGAGACGTCGACGAGTTCGTGTACCTGCACATCGGGACCGGCGTCGGTCTCGGCATCGTGGTGCACGGGGAACTGTATCGCGGGGCGGGCGGCGCCGCCGGCGAGGTCGGCTACCTCCCGCTGTGGGGCACCGATGTCCGTGCGCCCGCGAGCCGAAAGCGCGGAGCGCTCGACCGAGCGGCGAGCGCGGGGGGCGTGGTCGAGGCGGCCAAACGTGCCGGTATGGCCTCGCCGCTCACGAGCGAGCGGATCTTCGCATCCGCCGCCAAGGGTGACCGGGTCGCGAAGAAGGTGGTCGCGCAGGAGGCCGACCGGATCGCGATGACGATCGCGGCCGTCGCGGCTGTCCTCGACCCCGCGCTCGTGATCCTCGGCGGTGGCATCGGCGCGAACGGCGATCTACTGCTCGACCCCGTCCGCGAGCGCGTCCGCGAGCTGTCGCCGTTCCGCCCGGCGATCGAGGCCTCCGAGCTGCGCGAGGAGGCCACCCTGTACGGCTCGGTCTCGATGGCGCTGCAGGCGGCACATGCTCGGCTGTTCGACCGATCGGCCACGGCATGAACCCTTCCGCACCGTCCGTCACGTACGTCTCGAAGAGGGAGACACCGGGCCGAGCCCGGAGGAGGAGGCAACGATGAAACGGTGGGCACCGGTCCTTGTGGCGGTCGCGCTGGTCGCGATCGCATGCAACTCGGGGAGCGATAGCTCTTCGCCGCAGACGATCAACCCGAGCGAGTCGCATGCGCCCGTGACGCTGTCGATGTGGAGCGAGTGGACATCGGCCGCCGAGACGAAGGTCTTCAACAAGATCTTCGAAGGGTTCCACGAGCAGTACCCGTGGATCACGGTCGACAGCCGCACCGGGCTCACCGACAACAAGATCACCGCGGCGATCAACTCCGGTGAGCCGCCGGACTCGGTGCTGTCGTTCGGCGTCGACAACGTCGGTCTGTGGTGCAGCACCGGCGCGTGGATCGACATGACGCCGTACATCAACGGACCCGACGGGATCGACATGACGAAGACCTTCCCGCCCTCCGCGCTGACGTACACGAGCTACAACGGCAACCAGTGCTCGCTGCCGTTCCTGACTGATGTGATCGACATGTACTACAACCTCGACATGTTCGATGCGGCCGGGATCTCCGGTCCGCCGAAGACGACCGACGAACTGATGACCGACGCGAAGAAGCTCA
>C688J18823_10000277_pt1 | contig 29406 bp, 18 predicted proteins | sample HopSoiMetagenom1_FD_18823 | JGI IMG/M metagenome (IMG submission 18823) | reverse complement strand
AGGTAGGTGGTCATGAATCAGGAGATGAAGATGATGATATCATCACAATTCCTGCCAATGAGCATCAGTTGGATTTAAGACAATATTTTTATGAATACATCACATTATTTTTACCAATAAGACGGGTTCATCCGGATGATGAAAATGGAAATCCAACTTGCAATACGCAGGTTTTAACCAAACTAAAAAAATATTTAACAGAGCGTGAAGCACAGGATCCGGCGGATCCAAGATGGGACGACTTAAAGAACATAAAATTAAATTAAAACGAATTATTTCAGTCAATAATTAATCAATAAAAATTAAGAAACAATGCCACATCCAAAGCGAAAATTATCGAGATCAAGAAGAGATAGCAGAAGAGGTCATGACAAAGCAGTAGCTTCAACATTGGCTACCTGTCCAACCACAGGACAACCTCATCTATATCATAGAGCTCATTGGTTTGAAGGAAAGCTTTACTACAAAGGAAAAGTAGTAATGGAAAAAGCATCTGCATAAGCAGAGCACATACATCTTGTTCATTCAATAATAATTTAAACCTCTTTTATGAAGATAGGTATAGATATTATGGGCGGTGATTTTGCACCTGATGCAACAATTTCGGGTGCCGTACTAGCTTATAGTGAATTACCCAAAGACGTTAAATTAGTACTGATAGGTGATGAGGGTCAAATTCGTTCCGGCCTTTCAGCCCAAGGTGCTGAAGCGTCTGCGTTTGAAATTGTTCACACAGCAGAGGTGATTGGTATGGGCGAACATCCAACAAAGGCGTTCTCTCAAAAACCAAACTCCAGTATTGCAGTTGGGTTTCATCTTTTAAAGGAAAAGAAAATAGATGGATTTGCAAGCAATGGAAATACAGGTGCAATGCTTGTAGGGTCCATGTTTAGCGTAAAAACCATTCCAGGAGTTATTCGTCCCTGTATTACATCCATCCTTCCAAAAGAAAATGGTGGCAAAGGTCTGATATTAGATGTTGGTACCAATGCGGATTGTAAGCCAGATGTGCTGTATCAATTTGCAGTTCTGGGTTCTCTTTTCGCAGAACATGTTTACGGAATTCCTAGCCCCAAAATAGCCTTATTAAATATAGGCGAAGAACCAGAAAAAGGAAACCTGGTATCACAGGCGGCTCACGTCTTGATGAAAGATAGCAAAGATTTTAATTTTATTGGAAATGTAGAAGGGCGCGATCTTTTTAATGATGCGGCAGATGTGATTGTTTGCGATGGATTCACAGGAAACATTGTATTAAAATCTGCAGAAGCATTTTACACCCTACTAAGAAAAAAAGGTATTAAAGATCCTTATTTTGATCGTTTTAATTATGAGAATTACGGTGGAACTCCTGTTTTAGGAATTAACTCTACAGTAATGATCGGACACGGCATATCCAACAGCAAGGCAGTAAAAAACATGCTGCTGCTTACCAAAGATATTATAGAAGCAAATTTATCGGATAAAATTAAATTAGCATTTCAATGAGAGAAATCAATGCTGCTATTACCGCTATTGGAGGACATGTTCCGGATTATGTTCTGACAAATCAGGAACTGGAAAAGATGGTGGATACCACAAGCGATTGGATAGAAACACGTACCGGAATAAAAGAACGGAGAATACTAAAAGGAGAAGGCCTAGGCACAAGTGATATGTGCGTAAAAGCAATAGAAGAATTACTTAAAAAGCGTGGAATAAGTGCCTTAGAAATTGATTTGATTATTGTTGCAACAGTTACCCCGGATTATGTGTTCCCTTCTACTGCAAACGTCGTTTGTGATAAAGTAGGGGCAAAAAATGCTTGGGGATTTGATTTGGCAGGAGCTTGTTCAGGATTTATTTATGCACTTACAACCGGGGCTCAATTTATTGAAACCGGAAAACATAAGAAAGTAATCATTGTTGGTGGCGATAAAATGTCAGCTATTCTGGATTATTCGGATCGTAGTACTTGTATTATTTTTGGAGATGGTGCCGGAGCGGTACTATTGGAAGCTGATACAGAAGGTTTAGGTATTATTGATTCGGTTTTAAAAACAGATGGTTCTGGGCGTGTACATTTGCATCAAAAAGCAGGCGGATCGGTAAAACCACCAACCCATGCAACCATCGATGCACGTGAGCATTATGTATACCAGGAAGGACAAGCTGTTTTTAAACGTGCAGTAGAAGGTATGGCTGATGTTAGTGTTGAAATCATGGAGCGTAATAAATTAACAGCAAAAGATATTGCCTGGTTAGTTCCGCATCAGGCAAATAAACGAATCATTGAAGCTACACGTGAGCGTATGGATCTTCCGGCGGAACAAGTAATGATCAATATACACCGATATGGGAATACAACAGCTGGTACTATTCCTTTGTGTCTATGGGATTATGAAAAACAATTGAAAAAAGGAGATTCAATTATAATCTCTACATTCGGCGCTGGTTTTACATGGGGCTCCATGTATCTGAAATGGGCATATAATAGTTAATAAATTTTTTGAAAAAAACAGCGTTTCTGTTTTACTTTTACAAAACATCCCCACGTTTAAAAAGAAAAATCTGAATTATTTTATTGCTCTGAGGAGACGTAATTTATCAACGTATTAATATTACTAATTGAACACTAAATGAAACTGAACGAAATTCAAGATCTTATAAAATTTGTAGCAAAATCTGGCGTAAGCGAGGTAGAGCTAGAAACAAAGGATGTAAAAATTGTTATTAAAACACCAGCTGGTAAAAAAGACCAGGTGCCTGGTCAAGGAACACCGTCACCAGCAATTTATCAGGGGGGCGCTCCGGCGCTTCAGCCACAAGCTGTAGTTCAGGAAGCGAAATCAACAGATGCAAAACAGGCAAAAGCAGCTGATGACGAATTAAAATACACTACTGTAAAATCTCCAATGATTGGAACATTTTATCGTTCATCCTCACCGGATAAACCAGCATTTGTTGGTGTAGGTGATGAGATCGAACCAGGAAAAACAGTTTGTATTATTGAAGCAATGAAATTATTCAATGAGATTGAATCGGATATAAAAGGAAAGATTGTAAAAATATTGGTAAATGATGCAACTCCTGTGGAGTATGATCAACCTTTATTTTTGGTAGATCCATCATAGTCCTACGCTCTTCGTCAACCAAAGCTTTAGCGTAGGTTGAAAATTTCGAAACTGTCGTTCGCAATAAGGCTATAAAGTATAAATGTATTCACATAATTTCCAGGGTAAAACAACGATTGGTTGTATAAGCTCGGGTTGAAATAACAACATGTTCAAAAAAGTACTAATAGCTAACAGGGGTGAAATTGCATTACGTATTATACGCACCTGTAAAGAAATGGGAATAAAAACGGTAGCTGTGTATTCCACTGCCGATAAAGATTCACTACATGTTAAATTCGCTGATGAAGCGGTATGTATTGGACCTCCACCAAGTAAAGATTCCTATCTAAATATTCCAAGTATTATTTCTGCAGCAGAAATTACCAATGCTGATGCAATACATCCGGGTTATGGATTTTTGTCAGAGAATGCAAAATTTTCCAAAATCTGCCAGGAGCATGACATTAAATTTATTGGCGCAACACCAGAAATGATCAACTCCATGGGAGATAAATCATCTGCGAAAGCAACAATGATTGCAGCGGGTGTACCTTGTGTTCCAGGATCTGATGGATTGTTGGAAAGCGCGCAACAAGCGGTGGAACTTGCTCCAAAAGTTGGATACCCTGTTATAATCAAAGCTACTGCCGGTGGTGGTGGAAGAGGTATGCGCATCATCTGGAAAGAAGAAGAAATGGTTTCCAATTATGAATCAGCAAGCAAAGAAGCAGAAGCTGCATTTGGTAATGGAGCCATGTATATGGAAAAATATATTGAAGAACCGAGACATATTGAAATTCAAGTGGTAGGAGATCAATACGGAAAAGCTTGCCATTTGTCGGAAAGAGATTGTTCCATTCAACGTCGTCATCAAAAATTAATGGAAGAAACCCCTTCTCCTTTTATGACGGATGAATTACGTGATCGAATGGGAGAAGCTGCAATAAAAGCAGCAATGGCTGTTAGCTATGAAGGTGTTGGTACGGTGGAATTCTTAGTAGACAAACACCGCAATTTCTATTTTATGGAAATGAATACACGTATTCAGGTGGAGCATCCAATTACAGAAGAAGTAATTGATTACGATTTGATACGTGAACAAATATTGGTAGCTGCAGGTGTTCCGATTTCCGGAAAAAATTATTATCCGCAATTGCATGCGATTGAATGCCGTATCAATGCAGAGGATCCATTTAACAATTTTCGCCCATCACCAGGAAAAATTACCGTATTGCATACTCCCGGTGGACATGGAGTACGCGTAGATTCCCATATTTATGCAGGTTACACGATACCTCCTAATTATGACAGTATGGTTGCTAAATTAATTACCGTTGCACAAACACGTGAGGAAGCGATTGCAAAAATGCATCGTGCCTTAAGTGAATATGTAATTGAAGGTGTGAAAACAACGATCCCTTTTCATTTAAAATTAATGAAAGATGAAAATTTCATCAAAGGAAATTATACCACTAAATTTTTAGAGGATTTTGATTTGACGGATAATTAAGTCAAACTCAACTAATGACTACACAAAAAGGAGATAATGGAAAATTATCTCCTTTTTGTATGTTTCCAATACCGTTATCACGTTAATACCTGCCGTTAAATAAATTCCTTTAGGAATTACCGAGCTCAGAAACAAAAAGATCGACCTTTGCGCAGTTAATTTTGGGTTATTGAATCGATAACCAAACACTTTAATTTTTACATATTCCAATTTAATTTAAAATTTATGGAACTAAAAAAATACTTTATCCTTGGATTGTTTATTTGTATAAATATCCAGTTAATAAATGCACAATGCGGTGTAAAAGCAAGTGATGATGCTGCGATTGTATGTGGCGGCTCAATTAACCTGGATGCTTATTCTGCCTGGAGCAAGGCAATTGATAGCTCTTTTATTGCGATAGGTTTTCGTTCTGTTTTTTTTACAAATACGGAAGTTGGCTATACAGTTGGAGAGCAAGGGGTCATTCATAAAACAATAGATGGTGGGCAAGTTTGGACGGATCAGGTAAGCGGAACAGGCTATCAATTAATATCTGTTTTTTTTACAGACAACAATACAGGGTATATCGTAGGAAATCAATATAGTAATACACCTTCACCGATTTTATTAAAAACGGTAAATGCAGGGGCCAATTGGGATCCGTTACCTTTGTCTACCGGTGGTAATAAATCACAGATTTTATTTACAAATGCGAATACAGGATTTATTGTAGGTGAATACGGTTCGATACTTAAAACCACGGATGCCGGAAATAACTGGGTAACAAAAACAACCAATACAACAGCAACGATAAAATCCATATTTTTTCTTGATGCGAATAACGGTTACGCTGGAGCAGATGGTTTACTGCTAAAAACAATTGATGCCGGAGAAACCTGGACAATCCTACCGGCGGTCACTTCTGTAAGGTTTAATTCCATTCATTTTGTAGATATCAATACTGGTTTTGCAGCAGGCAGTAATGGTGCGATTTATAAAACAATTAACGGCGGAAGCTCCTGGACGAGTTATTCCACTACTGTTTCTTTGGAATTATCTGCGATTCATTTTACAGATGCAACTACAGGCTATGTTGGTGGAGCCCATCAAATATGGAAGACCATTGATGCCGGAAAAAATTGGTTTTCTTTCGACAAAGGCGGTTACGTATTTGGCCTTGCTTTTCCAAGTCCTAAAATTGGATACGCAACCGGACAACGAACATTTAAATATATCAATGCAGACACATTTGAATGGTCTCCTGCAACAGGTTTAAGTGCAACCAATATAGAAAGTCCAATCGCTAATCCGAAAGTTACGACAACCTATAAAGTAGTAGCAAAAACGGGTCTTTGCACAGTTACAGACAGCGTTAAAATAACGGTGAATCCATTAACAGCAGATGCGGGAAATGATAAAACATTAATTTGTGGTGGAAGCGCCCAATTGGATGCTGTAAGTTCTAATTATACAGGAACCGGAACACTTACGTATTCCTGGTCTCCTGCAACGGGTTTAAACTCAAGCACGATTAAAAATCCCGTTGCTTCCCCTACACATACTACAACTTATTATGTAACTGTAAAAGAGGTAGGTTCAATTTGTGAATCACTTGATAGTGTCAAAGTATTCGTTGATCCGTTTATGGTATATGCAGTAGGAACAACAGATCCTCTTTCTCTCGTATGTGGTGGCAGTGCCCAATTTAAAGGCCTCTTTACAAATTATACCGGATCAGGAACACTTACATATGCATGGTCACCTTCCACAGGTTTGGATAATGCGGCACTGGAAATACCAACTACATCAGCGACGATAAATACAACGTATCATGTGTTGGTTACTACTCCAAATGGCTGCGAAGCAAGAGATAGTAGTGTTAAGCTGGTTGTTAAACCGTTCCAGGTAAATTCATTGGGTGATGTTTCAATAGTATGTGATGGCAATACTCAGTTTCAAGGCTTCAATACAAATTATACCGGAACAACAGCACTTGCATATTCCTGGTTGCCTTCAACAGGTCTGGATAACGCAGCAATTGAAAAGCCGACGGCAACAGCTACTAAAAATACAACCTATTACGTTGTTGTTAAAACTGCCAACGGTTGCGAAGCAAAGGATAGTGTAAAAGTAACAGTGAATGCATTGACAGTGAATGCCGGAACAAATAAAGTACACGTTTGTGGCGACACTTCTCAATTTGATAATGCAATTTCAAATTACACAGGTACAGGTATATTAACATACGCTTGGTTGCCAATTACGGGCTTAAATAATACGACAATATTCAACCCGGGAACAACAGCTTCAGGAGTTACTTATACGCTTACAGTGACAACACCTAATGGTTGTAAAGCAACTGACGAGGTGAAGGTTGACCTTGTAAATATGAATGCCCCACAAATCTGTATGGTAGGCGTTGATAGCAGCAATAAAAATGTGATACGCTGGAATAACTTATCATCAGATGCAATCGATTCTGTTTTCATTTACAGAGAAACAACTGTTTCCGGAAATTATATAAAAATAGGAAGTAGTGCTGCTTCTAAAAATGGCTATAGAGATGTTACAGCTCAACCGGAAATAAAATCCAACCAGTATAAAATTTCTATACTGGATTCATGCGGATCAGAATCGCCAAAAAGTTTGCATCATAAAACCATGCACCTGTCCATTAACAAAGGTGTGGGTACTTCATGGAATTTAATCTGGGAAAGTTATGAGGGGTTTACTGTACCAACATATAACATCTACAGAGGAACAGATCCATCCAATTTACAATTTATAGATGCAACTTCAGGTACGAGCACGCAGTTTACAAATTATAATCCTCCTCCAGGTGATTTGTATTATCAAGTGGAAGTGGTTAATCCGGCTCCATGTGATCCTTCAACTATTGCAAAAGCGTTACGCTCAAATGTTGCAGCTAGTAAATATGTCGGTATATTTGAACAGGAAAAAAATGCATTTTTATTTTCTGTGTATCCAAATCCTGCAAACAATTTACTGACTGTGAACTTAGAAGATGCGATCAATAAAAATTTGAACTTAACTATTTACAATGCAATCGGAGCAGTGATGAAAATAATTTCTATTCAACAAAATCAGCAACAGATTGACGTGAGTGATTTAAGTAATGGATTTTATCTAATGGAATTAAAATCGCCTAATGGGCATTCCATGCAAAAATTAACGATAGAAAAATAATTTGTAAAAATGTGAGATTAAAATGACCGTCCATATTAGGCGGTCATTTTTTTTGAATAAGTAATAGTTTAATGGCCAGTCTGTATTTTTTTGTATTTTTAAAATCTAGGACGAATTTTACGTTTCTAAAATATAACTAAGAATACATGAAAGTAAAAAATTACGCACTCATTGGATTGTTTTTATTAACTGGTGTTTTTTCCACATACGCACAATGCAGTGCTGTTGACGCAGGGGATGATAGAACAATTGTATGCGGTGATTCAATTTACTTACTTGGTCAACCCAAATGGAGCGATGGGTTAGACAGTACAACAAGTAATTTTCGGGGCGTGTTTTTTACCGATAGTATTACCGGATATACAGTAGGTGACAATGGAATTATTCACAAAACGATAAACGGTGGCATGAGTTGGATTTCTCAAACAAGTGGTGTCACCAATCATTTACAGGCTGTTGTTTTTACAGATGCAAATACGGGTTATGTAGTGGGGGAAAATGGAATGATACTAAAAACAATAAATGGAGGTTCGAACTGGGTGACGCAAACAAGCGGAACAGTCAATACATTATATTCCGTTTATTTTACAGATGCAAATACAGGTATTGCTGTGGGAACAAATGGGGCGATACTCAAAACAATAAACGCGGGAATTTCCTGGTCACTTAAATCGAGCAATACAACATCAAATTTAATTTCCGTTCATTTTGCAAATGCAAATATGGGCTACATTTCAAGTGACGGAAAAATACTGAAGACAAATAACGGAGGCGAAAATTGGAAGACCATTCTAGATGTTCCGGGGAATATTTATATTAAAATTTATTTTACAGATGTGAATATTGGCTACGTTTCTTGCAGAGATATGAATGGGGTAAACTCTATTTTAAAAACAAAAAATGGGGGAACAAGCTGGAGTGCACTGAATTTAAGCTCGGCATATGGAATTTCGAGCATGTTTTTCACAGATGCGAATACAGGCTATGCAGGCAGTGTGGGAAGAATTTTTAAAACGAATGATGCAGGTATTACCTGGGAATCGCAACCGGTAAGTTTAATGAATGTGGAAGATATTTATTTTCCAACGCCAAGAACAGGCTATGCAGTTGGATATGGAACTACTGCCAAAAAAACATTAAAATATACAGTACCGGATTTGATTGCATGGACACCTGCTATTGGTTTGAGTTCAACAACAGTTATCAACCCGATTGCTAGTCCGACGTCCAGCACCACTTATACACTAACAACAAAATCAGGTACGTGTATTCAAAAGGATACAATCAGAATAACAGTAGCTTCTTTAACACTGGATGCGGGGAAAGATAAAAAAATAGTGTGTGGAGGAAGCGAGCAATTGAATGATATAACATTTAACTATAAAGGAAAATTAAAATATTCCTGGTTGCCAATAAAGGGTTTAAATTCTTCTACACTCAAGAATCCCCTAGTGACAATAACACAAACGACAACCTACACTCTTACCATTAAAACTCCCAATGGCTGTACAGCGACAGATAGCATCACAGTAACAGTTGATTCATTGATAGCGAATGCAGGAAGTGATAGAACACTAATTTGTGGAGGAAGTATTCGATTACCACATGTTGGTTCTAATTACACCGGGACTGGAGCACTTATGTATTCCTGGTTACCAACTACCGGATTAGATTCTTCCATGATTCCTGATCCTGTATCAGATGTGAATAAAGAAACAACTTATCATGTTACTATTACAACACCAAATGGTTGTAGCGCAAGAGATAGCGTCAGGGTTGTTGTTTTGCCTTTAAAAGCATTTGCCGGAACTGATAAAACATTAATTTGCGGAGGAAGTGCGCAATTGGATACTGTTGCATCTAATTATACAGGAACGGGCATACTAACTTATTACTGGACGCCCAAAGACGGAATAAATAATCCAACTGGAATTCATCCGCTTGTAACGATAACACAACCGGAAACATTTCATGTTATGGTCACAACTCCAAATGGTTGTATAGCAACCGATAGTGTAAGCGTAAGCATAAAACCGCTAGCAGTAGAGGCAGGTATTGATAAGTTACACAGTTGTGGTGATAGTGTAAAATTTGATGACGTTCAATCTAATTATCCGGGAACAGGAGCACTTACTTATTCCTGGTTACCTGCAACAGGTTTAAGCGATGCAACAATTGTAAACCCAATTTCAACAGCAGCAGAAATGAGCTATACATTGACCATAATAACAGACAATGGTTGTAAGGCTTCCGATGAGGTGAGTGTTACTTTGAAAAAAATGAATGCAATAGAAATATGCATGGTGGGTATGGATAGCACTGAAAAAAATAAAATAAGTTGGAATCAACCAAAATCAAAGGTTATTGACTCCGTGTTTATTTACAAAGAAACAAATGTGCTCAATAATTTTATAAAAATTGCAGGAGTGGCTTATGCGAAAGGCAGATTTATTGATAGCACATCACAACCGAATGTGAAATCAGAGAAATATAAAATTAGTACGCTGGATAGTTGTGGCTCAGAATCATTTCAAAGCACGAGTCATAAAACTATGCATCTTTCCATAAATAAAGGGCTTGGTACTTCCTGGAATTTAATATGGGAAGGCTATGAAGGTTTTGTAGTACCAACGTATTCTATTTACAGAGGAATAGATAAATCGAATTTACAGTTTCGAGATGCTGTTTCTGGAACAAGTACACAATACACTGATTTTAATCCACCACCAGGTCTCTTATACTATCAGGTAGAAGTAATCAACCCGCATCCATGCAGCTCAGCAAATGAAGCGAGTATACGATCAAATGTGATTACAGGAAATGCGGTTGGAATAAACGAGCTTTCAAATGAATTAAATTTTACGGTGTATCCAAACCCCGCGAATAACGAGTTAACGTTGAAGTTTGGAAATGAAATCAATAAAATTTTGACATTCACTATTTATGATGCGATTGGCGCAGCAGTAAAAACAATTTCTATCCAGCAAAATCAACAACAGGTTGATGTAAGTGCGTTGAGCAGCGGGTTTTATATAGTGGAACTAAAATCAACACATGGAAGTTCCGTACAGAAACTGATGATAGAAAAATAAGCGATTAAAAAAATTTATAACCATAATAATTCCAATCGACAGTTATTTTTTGAATATGGTCATCATCAAAGCAATACAGCTGTGAAGCAATAATGACCGCAGGTTGTGGGAAATTTTGTACGAATAACCTTTTGGTAACATAAACAGTAAAAGTGGATAAGCTATTAACCTAACCTTATAACTGAAGAAGTATGAAAGCAAAAAATTACTTATTCCTGAGTGTATTTTTAATGTATGCAGTTTTTACCGGTCGTGCCCAATGTGAGGTAGAAGCAGGTAAGGATTCAACTATCGTATGTGGAAGTTCGGTTAAATTGAATGCGGTGCCAACCACTACAGTTGATTCAGTTTTATGGTCACCTTCAACGGGTTTAAGTGCAACAAAAATTACAAGTCCCATCGCAGCACCGATTTTAACCACGAAATATTTTGTAACTACTTATACGGGGCTGTGTATAGCGATAGATAGTGTAACCATAACTGTAAACCCTTTACAAATTGAAGCAGGAGCGAATAAAAGTTTGGTTTGCGGTGGTTCCGCTAAATTGGATAGTGTCACTGCTAATTATGCCGGAAGCGGAATACTTACCTATTCCTGGAGTCCAGCAACAGGCTTAAGTAATGCTACAATTGCAAATCCAACTGTTACCATTACTCAATCAACAACATATTATGTTACAGTTACAACTCCAAATAGTTGTTCGGCAATAGATAGTGTAACTGTAACCGTAAATCCATTTTCAATTGAAGCGGGTATTAATAAAATTATCACTTGTGGTGGCTCCGTGAAATTAGATAGTGTTACGTCAACTTATACTGGAAACGGTAAACTCAGTTATTCCTGGAGCCCTAAAACAATGTTAAGCAATGATACTATTGCCAACCCAACAGCGGCGCCTACGCAAACAACAACCTATTATGTTACTGCAACATCTTTGACGGGTTGTAAAGCAATGGATAGTGTTCTAGTACTTGTAAATCCATTATTGATAGAAGCAGGTGCAGATAAAAACATTGTATGCGGTAGCTCTGTTAAATTAGATAGTGTAATTTCAACTTACGCGGGTAATGGCAAACTTAGTTATTCCTGGAGTCCATCCACAGGTTTAAGCAATGATACGATTGCTAATCCAACAGCAACAATAAAAACAACAACAAAATATTATGTCACGGTAACAAGTCCGACAGGTTGTAAAGCAACGGATAGTATTACAGTAATGGTAAATCCATTAGAGGCTGAAGCTGGAAATGACAAGACAATTGTTTGCGGGGCAAGCACACAATTGGATAATGTTGGTAGCAATTATACAGGGCCAGGTGTGCTTACGTACTCTTGGTCACCAGTGATTGGTTTAAGTGCCACAACTATTTCGAATCCTATTGCGACAGTAAAGCAAACAACAACGTATTATGTAAGCATAACCTCTCCGAGTGGCTGCACAGCAATGGATAGTGTAGTTGTAACAGTTGATCCATTTAAAGCAAATGCAGGAGGTGACAAAATTCTTTCCTGTGGAAATTCGGTTCAATTGGATTATGTTAATTCAAATTATACCGGAACGGGAAATCTAACATACTCCTGGAGTCCTGCAACAGGTTTAAATAATACAACAATTCCCAATCCAACAGTTACTGTAAAAGTACAGACTAGCTATACAGTGACTGTGAGTACTCCAAATGGTTGTGTTTCTTCAGATACCGTAACCGTATTTGTCGGACCGCTAACAGTAGATGCAGGAAACAATAGAAATATTGTTTGTGGCGAAGGGATTCAATTGGCTGCAACAACAAATTATAATGGAACCGGAACTACGTATGCATGGACTCCTTCTACAGCTTTAAACTTATCCAATATTGCAAACCCAATTGCGAATCCGGTTCAAACAACAACCTATTATGTAAACATTACAACACCAAGTGGTTGTACCGCTATGGATAGTGTAAAGATTACAGCGCACGTATTTGAGGCGGACGCTGGTCCTGATAGAACACTTGTTTGTGGAGGTGAAGCGCAATTGGAAGTGCTGACGAATTATTCGGGTATTGGAGCACTTAATTATGCATGGACACCGACTTCAGGTTTGAACTTGTCAAATATTGCAAATCCAAAAGCAAGTGTTTCTCAGAAAACAACATTTTATGTAGCAGTCACCACACCAAATGGTTGTAAAGCGTATGATACAGTTGATGTACTTGTAGGCACATTGAAAGCAGATGCAGGTCCGGATAAAACAATAACATGCGGAGGTACCGGACAGTTAGCTGTTACCACAAATTATACAGGAACAGATCCACTTAGTTATGCATGGACGCCATCATCCGGATTAAATTTATCCAATGTGTTCAATCCGATTGTAAGTGTTTCGCAAAACACACGATTTATTGTGAAGGCGCAATCGCTTAATGGATGTATTGCATTCGATACCATAAATGTAATTGTAGCTCCATTAACGGTGAATGTCGGTTTGGATAAAGCAATCACTTGTGGAAAAAGTGTGCAATTGGATAGTGCGTTGACAAACTATAATGGAACTGGAGCATTAACATATTCCTGGTCGCCAAAAACAGGATTGAACGATGGAAATAGTGCAAACCCGATAACCACAGAAGGAGGAATAACTTATACGCTTACCGTCTTTTCACCGTTTGGTGCATGTACAGCCACAGATCAAGTGAAAGTAGATTATATACCATTGGCAGGTACAAACATTTGTATTGTTGGATTGGACAGCACGAATAAAAATGTAGTCGTATGGCCCAAACCAATAGAAGGAGCAATTGATTCATTCCTGGTATATAAGGAAACTGCTATTGTTGGTACGTATTCAAAAATAGGAAGTGTGTCTACAAAAGCGGCAACGATGTATAGAGATGCAAGTTCTCTTCCGGATGTAAAATCAACTAAATATAAAATTTCCATGAAGGATAGTTGCGGGGTGGAAACGGTGCTAAGCAGCGCTCATAAAACAATGTATTTAACAGTATCCAAAGGAACAGGCAGTGATTTGGAGTTGATATGGGAAAAATATGAAGGTGTTACGGTTTCATCGTATATCATTTATAGAGGAACATCAAAAACGAATTTACAATTTATTGGTGCTACGGCCGGTGCAAACAATCAGTATACGGATAGTGGTGCGCCGGTTGGAACAGTTTACTATCAACTTGAAATTTCAAGTGTGGCAGGATGTAATTCAACAAAGCCTATGACAACTTCCCGTTCAAATATTGCCAGCAGTGACCCTATTGGAATACATGAGTACTCAACTGGTTTTACATTCTCTATTTATCCAAACCCGGCAAGTGAAGTGTTGACAATAAATGTTGACCTTCTGAAAAATAAGAGCATGACATTGAATGTGTACAATTCACTCGGAGCCTTAGTAAAAACCAAGGTAATTGAACAGAGTTCACAACAATTGAATGTGAGTGATTTGAATAACGGATTTTATATCATTGAATTAAAAACTGCAACTGGTACTTCGAAACAGAAATTAACCATTCAGAAATGATAAATAGAAAAGTTCAAACGCAAAAAGGAGTAGCCCAAAGCTGCTCCTTTTTTTATGGTATGAAATAAGATAGGTATAGAAATAGAATAAAATTAATTACTTTTAGATGTCGAAAAATAAATCCCAAAAACATATGAAAACAAGTTTAATAGTAGTAAGCCTTTTAATTATATTTTCTTTTTCTTCCTGTGCACCTCATGTTGATTGTGGATTGAGTGGAAAACCTCCAAAAGTAATGTCGAAAAGATATAGAGCAGCACTTATAGAAAGAGATACTTTATGTAATCAGTTGAGTCATAAAAAATCAGAGCTGGAAGCACAGAAGAAAAAATATGAAGAGTTAAAATCCGCTTCCGGAAACACTGTTGCTATGTTGAGTAGTGATTTGGATAAAAAACAAAGAGAATTACAAAACAAAGAAAATGAATTAAAAGAGCGGGAGAAAAATGTACAAAACCTGAGCACCCGTTTAAAGGACCTGGAAAGTGTTATTAAAAAGCAAGACTCTATTATGTCAAGCTTAACAGGCACTGTAAAAGATGCATTGTTAGGGTTTAATCCGGATGAATTAACAGTAACCATGCGTGATGGTAAAGTATATGTATCCATGTCAGATAAATTACTTTTCAAATCCGGAAGTGCGGATGTAGAAAGTAAAGGGAAAACAGCATTAGAAAAATTAGCGAATGTGTTGAATAAGAATCCGGATGTATCCATTGCAATTGAAGGGCATACGGATAATGTACCTATCAAGACAAAAGAATATGCCGACAATTGGGATTTAAGCACGGCACGTGCAACAAATGTTGTTCGTTTGTTGACAACTTCCTATAAAATGGATCCTCGTCGTTTAACGGCTGCCGGAAGAGGAGAGTTTTTCCCAATTGGAGATAATACGACGACAGAAGGAAAAGCAAAAAACAGGAGAACAGAAATTGTATTATCACCTAAGTTGGATGAGTTGATGAAGGTGATTGCGAAGTAACGTAATAAAAAAAGACGAAACGTTTTAAGTTTCGTCTTTTTTTTAATTTTTCTGAATCAACGCTAAGCGTATTTTTCTTAACCGATAAACCGCAGCAATTTTATGATAGGGTTCTTTCCTTCAGAAACCCATATCATCGGCACTTGGCCCGTAACTACCCGGAATGGGTATATTTAACAAACGCAAGAAAACACCCAGTTGTGCACGGTGATGTACAACCTGACAATAGGTAATGCGTATCATTTCTGCTTTTGAAGAGGAGCTTAAAATTTGATCTCCGTTTCTTAAGGTCCAATTGGGTAATAAGTCTGTATCATTCGCTTTTTCCAAACGAGCTTTCCCTTCTGCCAGTGTTTTTTCGAAATAAGCAAGTAAATCAGGTGTGTTTTTAATATCTAATGGATTATAAGGATTACTTGCAAAATCCAATTCCGTTGTATTTAATACCATATTAACCCATCCTGGCAATTCTGCAATATGAGTAGCCAAATGCTGAATACTCATGCTTTTTGGGTGCGGCTTCCAATCAAACTTATCAGTGGGAACAACAGATAGCATTTTTCTGGTTGTTTTTGCTTCTTGTTCCATTTCTTTTACAAGCTGCTGAATCGCGTTGTTAGTGGTTTTTTGTTTTTCGGGACGTTGAATGGTTTCCATATTTTTTCTGTTTTTATTGATTTATAAAACAAAATTAATAGGGGGCACTGACAACCCTATGGCAGGGTGAATTGCAATTTTAAATGTAGAGGCTTATTCGCTTTTTTCAGTCTCTTTATCTTTCGTTTCTTCTTCCGATTTTTTTGTTTCCTCTACTGTTTCAACTTTTTTGCCTTTCTTTTTAGCTTTTATTTTTTGTTCTGCTTTTTCTGATTTCCCTATGGTCTTTACCTCTTTTACATTGTCTGTCTCTTGGGGTTTTTCTTCCGTTTTTTCTGAGCTTTCTTTATTTTCAGGCTCTTTATCTTCCTCTTTTGCTTTATCTTTTGTTTCCTCTATCTTTTCAATTTTTTTGTCTTTCTTTTTAGCTTTTATTTTCTGTTCTGCTTTTTCTGATTTCCCTATGGTCTGCACCTCTTTTACATTTTCTGTCTCCTGGGATTTCTCTTCCGCTTTTTCTGAGCTTTCTAGCTTTTCAGTCTCTTTACCCTCTTCTTTATCTTTTGCTTTATCTTCTGTATTTTCAGTTTTTTCTGCGTTTTCAGTTTCCTTAGCTTCTTCTTTTTTACCTTTCGTTTTTTCTGCTTTTTCCTCTTTATTCTGTTCTTTAGCTTTTGTTTTAGGTTTTATTAATTTTATTTTTTCTCGCTTTTCGGTTTCTTTCTTCTTTGTTATTTTTTCTTCTGCGATTTTTTCTTCTTGAGATTTTATTTCGCTTTTTAAAAATGAAAGCAGAGGAGCAATAAATTTAGGGTAGGCTTCTATATGTGGTAAATGACCAACATTATTGATTTCCACCAGTTGTGAATTAGGGATTTTTTTTGCTGTCAATTTCCCAAGCTCGGTGTAATTACCCAATAAACTTTTTGCTTCCGGGGGCGTTTTTAAATTGACAAGCGCTGTGCGATCCCTTTGCCCGATAATAAGTAATGTAGGTACAGCAATTTTTTCAAATTCATAGCAAACAGGTTGCATGTAAATCATTTCAGAAGTAAGGGCAGCATTCCAGGCTATTCTAGGGTAATCGGCATTCAAGGTCATACCGGCTAGGATGTTGAGCCATTCATCGTATTCTGGTTTCCAGTGATCGCCATAATAATTAGTCTGTTCGTAATCCTTAAGTCGTTCATAGGTTTGTTTCAATTCTTTCTTATAATTCTCATCAATAGTCTGAAAAGGAACAGTCAGTTTATAATCTTCAAGACCAATAGGATTCTCAAGAATTAATTTTTTTACAAGATCAGGGTACATGAGTGTGAATCGGGTAGCGAGCATGCCACCCATAGAATGGCCCAATACAATCACACTTTTTACTTCAAGAGAATCTAATAATTCTCTTGTGTTTTGAGCAAGCAACTGAAAGGAATAATACAATTGTTGAGGTTTGGAAGATTTTCCAAATCCAATTTGATCAGCCATAATAACACGGTATCCGGCTTTTGAAAGATCAGTTGCTGTTTTTTTCCAATAAGCCGAACAGAAATTTTTGCCATGCATCAAGAGTACAATATCCCCATTTGGCTTTTTTGCAGGTACATCCATATAGGCCATTTTCAAATCCTGGTTTTGTAAATTTAAATCCAGATAATGAACAGGAAATGGATATTCAACATTTTCCAGATTGGCAGAAACAGGTTTTAAAGGTGTTTTTTGTTTTTGAGTAAGGCTCGTTATTTTTTTTACAATATCAAGCTTTTGTGCAGAAGCAGTAGAGACAAATATGGACAGTAGAATAAGCAGGCGAATAAATTTCATTGTTATTTATTAATTAAAAATAATCTGCAATTAAGCAATTTCTACTCAGCATATCAGCTAGCAAAATTACAAAAAACAATCAACAGATAGGGTTATAGTTTACTATCGTGCGCATTCAATAAATTTAGGATAGTGCGATATCCGTTCGATCGCCTTTATCTAATTTTCTGTCAGCTGTAAAATTGCTGATTTTTTTACCAAACTTCTTAATGCTTAAAATTAATCTGATAGATTTCCGGCCATAATTTTCCGGTAACATACACTTTGTCTGTGCTGGCATCATAAGCAATGCCATTCACAACATCGGAATGTTCATATTTGCTTTTTGCTCTATCTTTCAACATCGACAAATCCAGTATTCCAACAACATCTCCGCTTGCGGGATCAATTTTAACAATGTAATTTTTTGTCCAGATATTGGCATAAATATAACCATTGATGTATTCCAATTCATTTAAGTAATCTTCTGCATAACCTGCATTTCTTACATTGAGGGTTTTGATAGGTTTTAATGTGGAAGGGTCGAGGTAGGTGAGGGTATTGGTGCCATCACTCATAATAATAAATTTGCCATCGGTGGTCAAACCCCAGCCTTCTGTATTTGAAAAACTAAAACGTCCTAGTTGTTTAAATGATTTAGCGTCGTAAATAAATCCGATTTGTGTGGTATAGGTTAACTGATACAGTTTATCATTGAAAAATACAATGCCTTCACCAAAGTATTGTTTATCAAGCTCCGCTTTTATATTTATTTTTCCTGTCTTCGCATCAACAGGCCCTACTACCGATTTTGTATCCGGCAGGTTTTGAGGAGAACCGGTGCTTTCAAATAATTGTTGATCATGGAAAAGAAGACCTTCTGTATAGGAATTCGTATCGTGAGGTATGCTTTCAACTAAGGTATATTCAATCGTTGGAACAAATTTTTCGGGTGGTGTTGTAGTAGCTGTTGTATCGGTTTTTTTTTCTTCTTTACAACCCATGATGCAGGACAATGCAAGCAACACAATGGATAATCTTTTCATCAATTTTCGTGTATATTTTAAAGCAATTTAATCGATTGCAAAGATAATTATTTTTTATACTTTGCCATAATCCGGTCAAATGCGGGCTGGTCAATAGCTAATAAAATCTTTTTAAAGTGACTAGTTGCGCCTTTTTCCAGTGTAATGAAGGATTTTGGAATGTTAAATTCCCGGGAAAGGAATTTTATAAGGTACGTATTAGCTGCGCCATCCACAGGAGCCTCCTTTATCCTTATTATTATATTTCCTGATTCATCCAAATGAATTACATCTTTGAAAGCATTTGGTTTTACACTTACAACAATTCGAATCATGCACTCAATTGAAATTTAATGACAACGAAAGTTATCATTCATGCGAAGTCATCACAATTAATTTTTGTTTGTAGGATTGATCCCCTGAACTACACATAATAAAATAAGCACCGGCCGGCAGATGATCAGCAAGTTGAATTTTTTGTTCCTGCTCATTTAGTTCCGCAATTTTTGAATAAATCAATTTACCTGAAACTTCATAAACGGATACCATAACCGTTTGATTGGCTTCCCTATTAGGAAAAAAGAGTTGTGCTGAATTTTCAGTAGGGTTTGGATATACTACAAATACAGCATTATTGACAGGTAAATTAGTTTTGAAATAGTTGACACTTCTGATAGCGGAGACAGACGACTGACCATCAAAATCAACTTGTTTAATTCGGTAATAGGAAACTCCTTCAATAGGAAAGGGATCAGTAATCGTATACACCAATTTTTGAATACTATTGCCCGCACCTTTTAATTGACTGATTGTATTAAACGAGTTTCCATCAACGGAACGTTCAATCAGAAAATAATCATTGTTTGTTTCTGATGCGGTTGTCCAATCAAGAACAACAGTGTTTTCAACCGGTGTTGCATCAAAGTTTAGCAATTCAATAGGAAGCTGAGAATTAGGTGATCCGGCACCATACGCAGTAAAATTGCCGGTTAAATTTGTAACTGTCCTGGTGTATGGGTCAGATCCGCTGGCATTTCCGGCAGTTTGTTGTTGCGTCCACACCCCGCTTGTATTTTGACTGATAAAACTGGCTGAGCGATCAAACCCGCTTAACTGATGAGAACCATTCCATTGCAAGGTAAGGTCTACGCTCGATCCGCCTGCAACGCTTTCATTTACAGTCCATGTTTTATTAACGGTGTTGGAAGTAATAATTGTTCCACCAGAACAATTACCATCCAGATAAATATTGTTGCAAACACTTACATCATAACGGTCGGAGATGCCGCCGGTATTATCAAGCGTAACGGGGGTATAATCAAATACAGAAGCAGAAGAACCAACAGGGAAAGTTCTGCTTCCTGTTATTGCTTCCATTCGGAGTTTTCCGGCGCCATTGGTAACAACAAAACTTGCAGATGATGCGTTTGCCGGGTTTACGTTGGTGTCGAGTAAGGTGATATTTTGATTGCCTAAAAATAAATAACCATCTGCAAGGGTCAACTTTCCTCCATTATCAATTTGCATATCATCTTGTAAAACAATTCCGGTGGAAGAAGAATTGTTGATGATTAAATTTCCAAACGTATTTCCTCCTGATTTAACATGTTGTTCCGATGTGCCGCTCAAAGTAACTTCACATGTTGAAGTGGTGCTTGGAAGAAAGGTAGCGCCGTTATTGATCCAATCGCCTTTAACTGTGATGTCATTGTCATTTGTAGTTTGGTCCAATGTCATCCCTGCGTTTAATGTAAGATTTCCATTTACTATCCAGGGTGCTGATGGGCGTTTTGAGGTTGCGCCACTAAGCGTTAAATTATAATAGTTGGTGGCTTTGGCAGTAAAATCAAAATCGGGTAATGTATTATTAAACTCCATTGTATTTGGAGTTATCGATGTATTGTCAATTATATTAGCAGTAATTGTTGCGCCAGAACCGTTTAAAACAAGAGAACCCGCATTAATTAGATGTGCCGTCCCTGCGAATGAAAGTTTAACGGTTGCGTATCCGGTTAATGTAGTAGTAGCATTATTTGCAAAATTCGTAATGATTCCGGAGCCACTCCAAAGTTTGGAATCGTTTATTTCGCGCATGACAATGAAATTCGAAGCTGTTATACTATCGGAGCTTTCTACGGAAATATCTGCATTTATAGCCAGATTGCCTGAAGTTCTTAAAATAGCATTCGTATTTGTTCCTTCTACATCACTCCCGAAATTAATTATAATTCCTTCTGAACCAACTTTCAAATCATTTGCAGTAGCATTAAAATCAAGTATTCCAGAGCCATTGCTTCCTAATGTTAATTTTAAGGCATCTGCATCTATATCCACATCCACACGTTTATCATCTTCAATGATTACTCGTTTAATAGTTGTAGGTACGGATGCACCTGCAGGGCCGCCACTTCGTATAGCCCAGGTTGATGTATTGCTCCAGTCACCGCTTGCAACAGAATATCTGCTGTTCCCTAATTCATTATTAACTGCATCTGGTGAAGCCAAGCTAAATGGATAGGCACTACCAAACAAACTAACTGCACTGGTGGTTTCAATAGTACCATTAGAGGTAGTTCCGGAAGTTGTGCATGTACAGCGGTTAACCCATCGTGGACCTGCTGTTCCATCATCCTGAACAACTAACAAATCAGTAATGTTATTATCTACAACACTATTCGCATTCCAGGAGAGTTCAATTTTTGCATCTTCTGTGCCCACAGTTCTATCTACGGTCCAACTTTCCAGTTCGCTTACATGGTCTACTCCCGCCTCAACGTCTGTATTGTTAGTGGGTTGACCATAAAAATATTCCACAACATATGTTGTTGCTGAAGAACCTGCAGGAGTTATTTTTAAAGGTCTGTATTCATTATTCGGGCTGATTTTTCCTACAGGTAAAATAGATGAAGCTGTTGAATTTGTGTTTTTAGTGACGGCACCATCTACAAAACTATCGTCGCTTGCACCTGATACAGCAAGTGCAGTAGTATCCAATATTAAATTACCAAAAGAAGTAAGAATATGTCCTGATGTAAGTGTAAGTTGATTTGTAACCGTTATATCATTGTTTAAAACCAGGTTATCCGTATTGGCTATTTTATTCAGTGTTAGGTTATAGAATGTTTCTCCCGTTGGAATTGATGTCGAAGTTAAAGAGAATGTTGCGTTACCATCAAATAGGACAGTTCCATTTCGTTCATTAAATGCGTCAGGGCTGTTAGCTGCACTGGTATTGACCCAATTACCGGTTAGTGTAATTGTTCTGTTAGATGTGGTTACATCCAGTTCAGCATTTTCAGAAATGTAAATGGATTGATTTACATCTAAATTCCCTTCCAGCGATTTCTGGCCAGAACCTTTTAATACCAGTGTTTGATATTCCGGAACAACAGGACTGCTAATGGTTTCGCTTCGTATGGTTTGCGGACCGGCTCCTTTAAATGTTACTGTTCCTCCGGAGATAGTATAGATTCCGGTTAAGGAAGGAAGTGTACAACCGCAGACAGATGACAATTGCCCGATTTGTAAATCTCCGTTCAACATCATTAAACCACCAGGACCACTGAGCGTATTCGTTCCTAAGTCAACAACCCCACCGCTACTGATGGTCATTAATGAGGTAATGGAGAGTGCTCCGGTAGTTAAGTAAAAAGTTCCAGCAGGTTTATTGATTGTTAAATTATAAAATGTTTCCGTTGATGTATGATTTACATATTGATTCCCTGATCCATCAAATGTTACCGTTTGTGTTCCTTCTGTAAAAGAGCCCGAACCGGATTGCGTCCAATTTCCGCCTATGGCAAGGCTTTGACCTGAACCATCCAATGTGCCCGTTCCGCTCATTGTTAAATTATTAACGATGGTTGTTGCTCTGCTGAGTATGGTAGTGCCTGAAAGAATTTCTAAATTATAAAATGTTTCAAAAGCGGCACTGTTGGGAAGAGTAAATGAATTTGTAAATTTAACTGTTCCGATACCATATGTAAAACTGGCACTTGTAACTACCCAGAAAGATGAAATGATGGTACCGCCGCTGCTCATATCGAGTGTACAGGTTGAAAGCGAAGATCCGAATTGAATTGAATCTGTCACAGTTAATTGCGCACTTGAAGAAGTAAAAGTAAGTGTACATGCTGAAGTGAGGAACCCACCGGTACCTAAATTTATGGAATGACAGGCAGCGTTGGAGATATTTACAGAAATTGTTTTTCCATCTTCAATCACTACATCATCACTTGCTCCGGGAATTCCGCTACCGCTCCAGGTAGCATCTGCATTCCAATTTCCGCTGGTAATGGCTGTATACGTTACAGCATTACATGTAAATACGAGCAGTATAAAAAAAAAAGAAAAGATTTTTTTAGGGGATGATTTTTTTTTTGAATGAGAGCAGATGGTTTTCATTTAACCTGATCAATAGATTAGAGCGTTTATTAATCCAACAGGAAAATCTTCTTGCAACATGTGTCTTTGTTACACACCCGAAATGTATAAAATGCGTTTCAATTAAATCAATTTGTGGGCAGTTATTTTTTTTATAAGAGACGACGAATAGTGAAGAAAAGCTTGTCTGGGGAATTTATTTCCCAGATTTTTATTTTTGAGAGAAATAAAAAAATCCTACCAGATTTTTTTAGCTGATAGGGTTTTTTACGGAGGTTAATTTTATTTTTTTGATTTCAATAATTCTTTTGCCGCAGCATTCGCATTAACAAAACCACCAGATACGCTTAACGAGTTAAATCTTTTACGTACAGGCTTTTTTCCTGTTTTTTTGAATAATCGTTTCTTGTATAAACCCGGAACATTTACTTTTCCGGAATACGGAACCGCTGTTTTTATTAATATATCTTTTAACTCTTGCGGTTTTAATTCAGGAAAATATTGAAGCAGGAGTGCTGCAACACCTGTCGTACTTGGCGCAGCCATTGATGTCCCGGATTCATTCGTGTATTTGTTATCAGGAATGGTTGAGTAGATGTCAACACCCGGAGCAAAAACATCCACATTGATTTTTCCATAATTCGAAAAAGAGGCCACTACTTTCTTTCCTTTTTTTGAGGAGTTGGCACCGATCTCCATCCAGTTGGTTAAAATTTCACCGGACAGTAATTTCCGGCTTGGAAAATTTTCTTCCGTATCTTTATTTTTTGATTCATTACCGGCAGCATGAATAAGCAATACATTTTTTGATTGTGCATATTTAGCAGCTTCATCAACAACACTTTTTTCAGGAGAATAATATTTTCCAAAGCTCATGTTAATTACCGTAGCACCATTATCAACAGCATAACGAATGGCATTGGCAATGTCTTTATCACGTTCATCGCCATTCGGAACAGCACGCACAATCATAATTTTTACATTGTTCGCGATTCCATTCATACCTTTACCGTTATTACGAATTGCTGCAATGATTCCGGATACGTGTGTTCCGTGAAGTGCATCAGGCCCCTGAACATGGTTGTTCCCATAATAGCGTTCATTTAAATTAGTCAAATCATCACCAACAATGGACTGGCGAATGGAGTCGGCATTCATGGTATTTAATTTTATTTCCTGGCTAACGCTTTTGTATCCCTCTGCTATTTCACGTTCCAACTCACTTGGTTTCATTCCCAATGTAAAAGCCATTTTGAATCCTTTTTTTAATTGGCTCTCCATTGGTGTTTCCGGATTAAACGTATTAAGAGATTCTTTATTAAGTGTACCGTTTTGTTTTTTTACTTTTTCAATAAAAGAACTGATCACTTGCATGTAAATAAAATCCTGTTGTTTTTCTGTTTGCTCAGCAACAAATGTTGCACGAATTTTTTTGAACTCTGCATACTCTTTTTGTAGTTCAGCTGGAACGTGATTGGTATCGATGGTTTTAAATTTTTTACTGAGCCGTTGGTAAATGCGCGCCAATTCTGTTGCTTCATCGGCAATATCGCCATTGGCACCACCTAAGAAGTTCCAGCCATGCACATCATCTATGTAACCATTGTGATCATCATCAATATTGTTATCGGGAATTTCTCCCGGATTGGTCCAGATAATATCTTTCAGGTCTTCATGATTGGGATCAACACCACTGTCGATTACCGCAACAATCACCGTTTTAGACGTTTTGCCGGCTAACGTTTTGTAGGCTTCTTCAGCACCCGTGCCCATGATATGGTCTGTAGCGGGATTTAACGTTTGCCAGTTTTCCGTTTTTTTGTTTTGAGCAATTGCAATGGAAGCAAAAGTTAGGCTTAAAAAAATCAAATAATTCTTCATCACTAATATTAATTATGTTACAAAAATATACATAAAACTGTCCTGATTACGCTATTTCAAACAAGAATAATGGATAAATGTATATGAGAGGTTGCACTGAGGGATAGGTGGAAACAAAAAGCTCCAAATCATAAGGAATCGGAGCTTTTTGCTTGATTAAAAAAGGATTAACAAAACTCAGCAAAAGTTGTCTGCAAGTGATCTGCAATCATTTGAGCACTGCGGCCCTCAATGTGGTGACGCTCTACAAAATGAACCAATTTACCATCTTTAAACAGGGCAATTGCCGGTGAGGATGGAGGGTATGGTGCAAAATGCTTACGTGCTTCTGCTACAGCTTCGGTATCAAAACCTGCAAAAACTGTCGTTACTTTATCAGGTCGTTTAGCACCTTGAATCGCTAATTTCACACCTGGTCTTGCTGCTCCTGCAGCACAGCCACATACGGAGTTTACCATTACCAAGGTGGTACCTTTACTATTGATAGCTGCATTTACAGCGTCTGGGGTTGTTAAATCTTCAAAGCCTGCGGTGGTTAATTCCGCTTTCATTGGCAATACGATGCTTTCTGGATACATGTTCTTATAATTTAAAATTTTAAAATGAGCTTTAAAATCATATGCAAAGTTAAGGAATTTTATCAGGAATTAAAATGGTTTTTTTGACTTGTTCATTCGACCTTATCATGGCCTAAATCCTTGATAAACGGCTAATAAACGTGATAAAAAAGAAGAATTAAAAAAATTGCCGGAAAGCCTTAAAATATTGTTGTTTGCGTTTGTAAAATAATATATTTGTTTGATCTAAAATTGATATATATGGGATTCAAAAAACTACAAATAACCGTACTGGCTTTATTTTTCACAGGCTATGGGATAGCTCAAACAAAACTGATTGAAAAGGTAGAAAAAAAGGGCGATGAAGTAGTGATCCCCTATGAAAAATATCAGCTATCAAATGGATTAACCATTATTGTACACGAGGATCATTCGGATCCTATGGTGTTTGTACAAGTCACATATCATGTGGGCTCGGCAAGAGAGCAGGAAGGGCGTTCAGGCTTTGCGCATTTTTTTGAACATATGATGTTTCAGGGGTCGGATCATGTGGGAGATGATGAGCATTTTAAGTTGTTGACAGGTTTAGGAGCTAGTTGGATTGATGGGCAAACAAGCAGGGATCAGACACGGTATTTTGAATTAATACCTGCGAATCAACTTGAAACAGCATTTTGGTTGGAGTCTGACCGTATGGGATATTTTCTAGATGCCGTGACTCAAGAGAAGTTTGAAATACAGCGTGCAACGGTTAAAAATGAGAGGATGCAAGAACACGAAAATCGTCCATATGGTTTAGTTTATGAAACCGTAGGAAAAAATTTATACCCGGAAGGCCATCCCTACAGCTGGCCATATATTGGATATATTGAGGATTTAAACCGTGTAGATGTTTCGGATTTAAAAAAGTTTTTCTTGCGTTGGTATAGCCCAAACAATGCAACACTTACCATTGCAGGAGATGTAAAAACGGCTGATGTTATAAAGTTAGCTGAAAAATATTTTGCACCTCTTTCAAGTGGACCCGAGGTGAAACCTCAAGTAATAGCACCAGTCGTACTTACAAAAGATCGTTATGTTTCTTATGAAGATAATGGAATTAAAGCTTCGGAGTTGGTTATACAATTTCCTACCATCCCCAGAGCGCATCCTGATGAGGCTGCTTTAGATGCACTTGCGTTTGCATTGGGTGGAAGTAAATCTTCTTTGTTTCAAAAAAATATTGTAAACAAAGGTTTTGCTTCAAATGTAAATATGTCACATCCAACAATGGAACTTGCGGGAGAAATGTCAATAACGGTAGATGGTTTTCAGGATACAAAACTTTCCGTATTGGATTCTCTTTGCCGTAAGTATATTGAGTCATTTGAAAAGACTGGTATCTCCGACGAGGAATTAAAAATTTTTAAGGCTAATAATGAAGCTTTTCTTTTTTCATCATTAGAAGGGGTTAAAGGAAAAGGAGAAAAATTAGCTGAAGGTCAGGTATTCGAAGGAAGCCCTAATAGCATCGAACGAGATTTAAAGCGTTATGCAAATGTTACAAAGGAAGATGTGATGCGTGTATACAAAAAGTATATAAAAGATAAGCCTGCTGTTTATCTTAGTGTTTACCCTAAAGGGAAATCAGATTTAGTGGCAAAGCAGAATGATTTCCCACCAGTACAATACACCGTTTCTCCTGAGAGGGATGAGTATAAAAATTTAGTATATAAAAAAGTACCCTCAGCGTTTGACCGCGCTAAGCAACCCATAGCACCACCTATACCTCCTGTAAAGGTGCCGGATTATTGGACAGCTACTTTGGAAAATGGTGTAAGAATTATTGGTTCGGTAAGTACTGAAATTCCAACTTTCACTTTACAATTAAGCGTGCAGGCTGGACATCGTTATGAACCCATAGCAAAATCTGGTATCTCAGAATTGCTAGTTGCTATGTTAAATCAGTCTACTCAAAAATACTCTGTGGAACAATTATCTGATAAGCTCAACTTGTTGGGCAGCTCTATAACAATTAAAGGGAGTATAAGTGTTTCTAGTGCAGATATCAGTCATGGTATGGATAGAAGTAATTCCCAGGAAATTGTTGCCACCATTTCGACACTTACTAAAAATTTGGATGCCACATTAGCAATTGCAACGGAGATGTTATTTCACCCGAAATTTGATGAACAGGAATTTGAACGTGCAAAAAAACAGCAATTGGATAAAATAGAGAATTTATCCAATCAACCAAAACCAATTGTAAATGGTGTTTTTTTAAAGCTTCTGTATGGTAAGGAGCACATTATGAGTATACCAATTATCGGAACAAAAGAAAGTGTCGAGAAATTAACACTGGATGATATCAAAGAGTATTATAAAAAACGATTCTCGCAGAACTATGCTTCTTTGGTTATTGTGGGCGATATAAATAAAGAAGCGATTTTACCCAAGCTAACAGCCTTTAAAGAGTGGAATTATTCAACTTTAATGCATTCAGGAGAACCTGCACTACCTGTGATAGACAAAACCAAAATTTATTTTGTAAACAAGCCAAATGCTCCACAATCTGAAATAAGAGTTGGGTATATTGCAATGCCTTATGATGCAACAGGAAGATTTTTTAAATCAGGAATTATGAACGAGCCTTTAGGAGCAGGCTTGACTTCCCGTATTAATATGAATTTAAGAGAACAGCATGGTTACACATATTTTTCACGCAGTTATTTTTATGGTAATAAGTTCCCTGGCCCATACCTCGCTTTTGCGGGTGTTCGGGCGGATGTAACAGATTCTTCAATAATTCAACTAATGAAGGAAATAAAGAATTATGCAGACAATGGTGTAACTGAAAAAGAATTGCAAGAAACAAAATCTGCTATTGCGCAAAAGGAAACACAATTATATGAAACACCATTTCAGAAAGTTGGCGTTCTCAAACGTATTCTTGATTACGGCCTGGAAAAAGATTTTACAACAAAGCAAAGTGAAATTTTAAAATCACTTAAAGTTGAACAAATACACGAACTCGCAAAAAAATACCTGCCTTATGATAAAATGTACATTGTGGTGGTAGGAGATAAAACGAAAGTATTTGATAAACTAAAAAATATCGGATATGAAGTGGTGGAGTTGGATGTCAATGGAGATCCATTAAAATAACTCACTCATTTTATTTCTTAGTCACTCCTCTCCTTCTTCGTCCGCCGAAGCTGTAGCAAAGGAGGATAAGGAGAGGGCCCGTCTACGCTAAAGCTTCGTCGGGTGAAAGCTAGCTCTAATTCCTCTTCTTCATAAAAAACACCTTTACCATTTCAGCACATTCTTCTGCCAAAACTCCACTTACCACTTCCGTTTTCGGGTGCAGGATATTGTTCTCCTTTAAAAGTCGAAACCCTCGTTTCGTATCACTCGCACCAAATACCAGTTTTTTGAATTGTGCCCAGGCAATGGCACCGGCACACATGGTACAAGGTTCCAGGGTGACATACAAGGTGCATTCATTCAAATATTTTCCATTCAGGAAATTGGCAGCGGAGGTGATCCCCTGCATTTCCGCATGAGCGGTCACATCCTTGAGTCGCTCCGTTAAATTATGGGTGCGGGCAATGATGCGGTTATCGCATACAATCACAGCACCTACGGGTACTTCATCCGCATCAAAGGCCTTTTGAGCCTCTTTCAGGGCCTCTTTCATAAAGGATTCATCCGAAAAAACAGTCAGTTCCATATCGCAAATATACTTCGTCAATAGCTAAAAATGGCTTGTTTAGCAACCTTTATTTTTAGTAATTTCGCAGCTGT
>C688J18823_10000276_pt1 | contig 29408 bp, 29 predicted proteins | sample HopSoiMetagenom1_FD_18823 | JGI IMG/M metagenome (IMG submission 18823) | reverse complement strand
ACGGTGTTCGGCTTGCGGACGGAGGTGAGGGTCACCCAAGGAAAGAACGGGAACAGCCATGAAACGAAATATTACCGCGCGGACGCGAGCGAACAGCCCGGCGTGAACACCACCCTGATCATCTGTTACCCGGCGTCCGACGTGACGCCGATAGCGTCATGCCAGCATCGTTTCCTAAGCGGCGAGCGGCATTTCAATTTTCGCCATCGCCCCGAAGACCTGCCGCGATGGCAGGCGATGCAGAAGCGGCTGGCCGAGTTGATGGACTCGTTTGTGGTGCAGTAAAACGGCGCCTGGCGTTTCACCATCAAGCGCGCTCGCCGTTCTGGACCGTTTCGGTGATGCCGCCGGCGAGGATGAGATCGATTTCGCCGTGGGGCAGCCAAAGCAGTTTCGCCAACGGCCGATATGCCAATTTTTCTCGCCACCCGCCGAGCAGATGAAAGATGAAGAACAACGCGTCCGGAGCGACCAGTGTGCCGTCCGGCGACGAGAACTCTTAGATACTCCGAAGCTTACGGTGATATTGACGGGTGCCCGCCTGCCGTAGTTCGATCGGCGCATAGCCCGAACCGATCAACCGGCTGCATTGAATCGATGACCCCTGCTCCTTTGCTTGCCGCGCACGGCGCGCAAATCCCGGCCCTCGGCTTCGGCACGTCGCCGATGACCGGCGGCCTCGCGCCCAACACCGTGGTGGCGGCGCTGCATGCCGGCTACCGCCACATCGACACCGCCCGGAAATACGGCACCGAGCGGGCGGTCGGCGAAGCCATGCGCGCCTCCGGCGTGCCGCGCGGCGACATCTTCCTCACCACTAAGGTGTCACACGAATATCTGCGCGCCGACGCCTTCGCCCGATCTGTCGACGAGAGTCTCGCCGCGCTGAAGGTCGACTATGTCGATCTCTTGCTGGTGCATTGGCCGAACCCGGAGATCCCGCTGGCCGAGACCATGCCGGCGCTGGCGAAGGCCAAACAGCGCGGGCAAGCGCGGCACATCGGGGTTGCGAATTTCAACATCGCGCTGCTCGATCAGGCGATCAAGCTCTGCCCGGAGCCGCTGGTGGCGCTGCAGGCGGAGTACCATCCGTATCTCGATCAGTCGAAGCTGCTCGCCGCGGTGCGCCAGCGCGGCATGGCGTTCGTCGCCTACTGCCCGCTCGGCCGCGGGCGGCTGTTCAACGATCCGGTCCTCGCCGAGATCGCCAGGGCGCGCGGCAAGAGCATCGCGCAGATCGCGTTGCGCTGGCTGATGCAGCAGAACGTCGCCGCCATTCCGCGCTCGTCGGAGCCGGGCCGCATCGCCGGCAATTTCAAGGTGTTCGATTTCACGTTGACCGAGGACGAGATGCAGCGCATTTCGGCGCTGAAGCGGTCCGACGGCCGCATCGCCAATCCGGTCGAGCGGGTGGCCGGCGGCTGGGATTAGCAGGCTGCGGGAAGACTTCAGGGCGTCATTCCGGGGCGCCGCAACGGATTGGCAACCTTGGCCAAGCACACTAGCCTCACGCTGTTGCGTGAGGGCGTGCATGAGTATCCAGGAAAGCGTTCCGGCTCAGCCGGACCGGGCGGTCGCCCAGGCTTCGCCCCATGACGTGATCGGCGTCGGCATCGCGTTCTCGGCGGCTGGTTTTTATTTCATGCTGGCCGCCGCCGGCTATCTGCCCCTGCCCGAGAGCAACAGCCCCGCGTTCATTGCGTTCTGCGCCGGAGCCGCATTTCTGTTCGCGGGGCTGACCTGCATCGTCCGCGCCCGCGCCGGCATGCTGAACATCGAGAGCGACGTTCCCGACGGCGCGCCGCGCTGGCCGGAAGCGTCATATCGCATGCTGGCGATCGGCGTCGCCGGCGCGGTCGCCATCGTCGGCACCTATGCCGCGATCGGGTCGGGCCCGCGCGCCTTCAGCCTGTCGGGGCCGTTGGTCGGGATGCAGGCCGCCGGTGAACTTCTCGGCCGTACCGTCTTCGCGCTCGGCGCAGTGATCGTGTTGATCACGGTGACCGCGCTCACGGTCGGCACCGTGCGCAAGCTGTTCGACCGCCGCGGCTGACAACCCGGTCAGCTTGGCGAAACCGCGAGAGGCTGATGAAGGCCTTGCCGCGGCCGAGAAATGCCGCGACATGATCCGGCTTCTGCGCAATCGCCTCGTTGAAACTTTCGATCGCCGGCTCGTGCTGCCCGAGACCGGAAAGCACATTGCCCAGATCGGAGTGCGCCGCGCCATGGCCGCGCCGGCGTCCGCCATCTTGCCGTCGCTCATCGCGCTCCGCCAAGCGGATCACGATCTTGCCGAAGTGCGCGCCCGACGCCATGTGCTGGTAGGCGGCCTTCACGTCGTCGAAGCCGAACACCTTGTCGATCACCGGCTTGATCCCGTTCGCCGCGATCACGCGGTTCAGCGCCTCGAACATCTGCGTCGAGCCGACCGAGATGCCCTGGATGTTGGCGCGCTTGCCCATGATCAGACCGGGGTTGAGCTCGCTCGCCGGGCCGCTGAGATTGCCGATCATGCTGATCTTGCCGCCGATGCGGATGGCGCCGAACGACTTCGCCAGGGTGCCGGCGCCGCCGACTTCGACCACGTGATCGACGCCGCGCCCGCCGGTGAATTCGACCGCCGCCTTGTCCCAGTCCGGCGTGGTCTTGTAGTTGATGGTGTGGTTGGCGCCGAGCTTCTTGGCCTTGGCGAGCTTGTCGTCGCTCGATGAGGTGATGACGGTCTGCATGCCCATCGCGTGGGCAAGCTGCAGGCCGAAGATCGAGACGCCACCGGTGCCTTGCAGCAGCACGGTCTGCCCGGCGATCATCCTGCCGTGCTCCATCATGGCGTGCCACACTGTCACGGCCGCGCAGGGCAGGGTCGCACCCTCTTCGAGCGAAAGATGCGACGGAATCTTCACCGTGGCCTCTTCTTCCAGCACGGCATATTCCGCCAGCATGCCGTCGGTGGCGCCGCCGAGCGCGGTCGACTGCACGTCGAGCGGCGGCTCGCCGCCCGGCCAGCGCGCGAAGAAATTGCCGGCAACCTTGTCGCCGACCTTGACGCGGGTCACGCCGGCGCCGACCTCAACCACTTCGCCGGCGCCATCGGACAGCGGAATGACGTTTTCCTTCGATGGCATCCGGTAGGTACCGCGCACGATGCCGAGATCGCGGAAGTTGAGCGAGCAGGCCGCCACCTTGACCAGCACCTGGCGATGGCTGGGCTTNGGATTGGGCCGCTCCACCTTGGTCAGCGCATCGACGCCGGCGCCGCCCTTCGGCAATTGATAGGCACGCATATTCGACTCCCCTACTTCGTATTCACGAAATCCTTGGACCATTGTCCGTAATCCGCCTGCCGCAGCAGCTTCTTTTGCAGATCGGCCGAAGCGACGTTCTTCAACTGCGACGGTTTGGCGCCCTCGCGCAAAGCCTTCAGCGTGTCGTGCACGCCCTGCACGCCGGCCCAGAACTGATGATGGCCTTGCAAGCAGACGCGCACGTTTCGCGCCGACAGATAATCCAGATCCATCATGTCCTCCGGCACGCTGCCGAGGAACAACGGCTTCTTCACCGCGGCCGAGACCGCATCGAGTTGCGCGCGATTCTTCAAGCCCGCCAGGAACAGCATATCGACGCCGACCGCCTCGTAGGCCTTCAGCCGGGCGATGGTGTCGTCGACGCCGGTGATGCCGATGGCGCTGGTGCGTCCCACGATCACGAGGCGCGGGTCCTGCCGGCCCGCCAAAGCGGCGCGCATCTTGCCGACGCCCTCCTCGACCGAGATGAGCTGTGCATCGTCGCCGCCGAAGGCAATGGGCAGCAGCGTGTCCTCGATGGTCAGCGCCGAGACGCCCGCGGTCTCCAACTCCTCGACGGTGCGTTTGACCGACAGCGCGTTGCCGTAGCCGTGATCGGCGTCGACGCACAGCGGCAGCGAGCCGGCGCGGTTGATGCGATAGGCCTGTTGGGCGAATTCGGTGAGCGTCAGCACGCAGAGATCGGGCGCCGCCAGCACGCTGAACGAACCGACCGAGCCCGCGAACATCATCGCCTCGAAGCCCAAATCGCCGGCGATCCGCGCTGAAATCCCGTCGTACACCGATGCCGGGAAAACGCAGCGGTTGCCTTCGACGATCGCGCGCAGCCGCTCGCGGCGTGCAGTCCAGTTCATTCCCCGACCCCTTTTGGTAAACAACTTCGATATGTGCCGTTTTAGCACGTCCGCTCTGCGTTCCAACGCCCGGCCGGCGACTAAACTGCCGGCGCACCTCACACAGCCGGCTGCGAGAATTTGCGCGAACCCGGACAAGACTTCGCTAACCGTGCAATCGCAATAACGCCGGTCGGCGGCCTACCTTCATTCTTGTTTCGCCGGCGGTTGCTACCTTGCCGCCATGCCGGACAACGCCGCCAGCGCGCTCTCGTTGATCGCCATGGATCTGGACGTCAACACGCTTTTCATGGTCACGATGTACATCGAGATCATGCTGGGCCTGCTGCTGTTTTTCGCGTGGGCGCAGAACTTCAGCAAGCGCGCGCTGGCGTGGTGGGGCAGCGCTCATCTGTTGCGGGCGACCTCGATCATGCTGCTCGGCCTCTACGGCATGGCGCCGGATTCGCTGTCGATCGACCTCGCCAACGCCGTGCTGTTCGGCTCCTTCGCGCTCACCTGGTGCGGCGCGCGCGTGTTCGACCGGCGCAACCCGGAGCCGGTCGTGGCGCTGGTCGGCGTCGCGATCTGGCTGCTGGCTTGCCGTCTGCAGGCGTTCACCACCACTGTCGAGCTCCGCGTGCTGGTCGGCTCCGGCATCGTGACGGCCTACACCTGGGCGGCGGCCTACGAATTCTGGCGCGGCCGGGACGAAGCACTGGTGTCGCGCTGGCCGGCGATCTTCATGCTGTTCGCCCACGGCGCGCTGTTCCTGCTGCGGACCCCGATCGGCTCCGCGGCGCACGTCGCGCCGGGCAACAATCTGGCGATGAGCGGCTGGCTCGAACTGCTCAGCCTCGAGGGGCTGCTGTTCACCATCTCGATCGCCTTCATCCTGCTCGCCATGGCGAAGGAGCGCACCGAATACCGGCACCGCGCCGCCGCAAGCACCGATCCGCTCACTGGCATCGCCAACCGGCGCGGCTTTCTGGAGCAGACCGCAGTCGTGCAGCGCTCGGCCGCCGGTGCTCAGGCGACCGCGGTGCTGCTGTTCGATCTCGACAACTTCAAGACGATCAACGATCGCTACGGCCATGCGGTCGGCGACCGCACGTTGAAAATTTTCGCCGACCTTGCCAAAGCGCATATCGGCGAGGCCGGCACAGTCGGACGCTGGGGCGGCGATGAGTTCGTCGCGGTGCTGCCCAACACCAACCGCGAGATCGCGGCGACCGTGGCCGAGCGCATCCGGATCGCACTCGAGCACGAGGCCGCCGACATCGACGGCCGCGTGGTCGGCGCCACCGTCAGCACCGGCATCGCGTTCAGCAATCACGGGGCGTTCGAATTGCCGCTGATGCTGCTGAAGGCCGATCAGGCGCTCTATCGAGCCAAGGCGGACGGCCGCAACCGGCTCGCCATCTCGGTGCCCGAAGCCGTCATGGCCGCCGACGAAAAACAACCGCCGTCCGCGACCAACTCCGTGCGGATCGGCCGGCGCAACGCCGCGGCCTGAGCGGCGATCCTGCACCGCGATTCCGGGGCGCCGCGAAGCGGCGAGCCCGGAATTCAGCAAAGCAGGGACCAGATGTTTCTGGGATTCCGGGCCCCGGAATGACGCCTTGGAGTTTTCAGCAGCCTGCCAAGTCAATCACTTCTGATCGCCGTATCTCTCGAACACAGCCTCAGCGACGAATTTTTTGCGGCCTTCGCTGCCCAGGTTCACACCATGGGCCGCACACCAATCGGGAAATGTGTTCGGGTCGATGCGGACCCGCATGACGACATGTCCATACGCCTTGAGACCGCGCTCCATTTCCTCCGCGATCTTCAACCATTCCTTCCAGGTGCGCGGCATCCGGTTGCCGTCGGGGAAGATTCGAAGCAGCGCCGGGTAATCCTCCTCGTTGATCCAATAGGCTCCGACGGCGGGAGGCGGCCTGTCTTCCGGATTGGTCATGCCGATCACCTTATCAGGTCGTGACTCCCAACAAACAGACCTTCCCCCGGTCCGTTTCCGTTCAGGCTTTCATCGGCCGCGGTGGCTTCCCGACAGGCCGGGCCGAGGCTATGATTTTCTCACCACGCCGGCCGTCGCCAAGGCGAGCCCGGCAACCAAGAACAAATGCTGAGGAGGATCGCCGTGAAAAAAGTCGACGCCCGCTTTGCGTGCCTCGCGTCCGCGCTTGTCATCCCGCTTGCCATCGCGCTGGCGGCACCGGCGGCGGCGCAATCGCCCAAGGTCGGCGATCCGCCCGAAGCGCAGAATATGCGCCTGGTCGGGATGAACGACCTGCAGGCGCGCAGCGCCTACCAGCCGACCATCCACAGGCAGGGCGACCGCTTCATCGCCTACGTCGGCCATCACGGCGGCACGCCGGAGGTGCCGAAGCCGCTCAACCCGCTGACCGGCCAGGCCGAGTTCAACGGCACCTCGATCGTTGACGTCACCGACCCCTCGAAGCCGAAATACCTGTTCCACATCCCGGGCCAGGAGGGGAATTTCGAAGCCGGCGGCGCGCAGATGACGCGCGTCTGCGACGGCAGCGCCTTGCCGAAGGGCGACCGCAACGCGGTCTATCTGCTGCGCTCGTTCGGCGGCGCCGGCCACGAGATCTGGAATGTCGCCGATCCGTCCAAGCCCGTGCTGGTCTCCAAGCCGAGCTGGAACCTGAAGGACACCCATAAGAGCTGGTGGGAGTGCGACACCGGCATCGCGTATCTGGTCTCCGGGGTCGAGGGCTGGCGCTCGCGGCGCATGACCGAGGTGTTCGATCTGAGCGATCCGGCAAAGCCCGTGAAGATCCGCGACTTCGGCCTGGTCGGTCAGCAGCCCGGCACCAGCGGCACGGTGCCGACCGATCTGCACGGCATGATCTCGACCGGGCCGCAGGGCAACCGCATCTATTTCGGTTACGGCACCAACAAGGGCGGCGTGCTGCAGATCGTCGACCGCGAAAAGCTGATCAAGGGCCCGAAGGAGCCGACGCCGGAGAACCTGCGCGCGCCGGTCGTGGGTGAGCTCAACATGATGCCGACCAACGGCGCGCACACCACCGTGCCGCTGCTGCAAATGCCGATCGGCGAATTCGCCAAGGACAAGGACGGCCAGAAGCGCGACATCGTCATGATCGTCGACGAGCAGATCCGCAACGAATGCCAGGAGGAGCGGCAGCTGGTGTGGTTCGCCGACGTCACCATCGAGTCGCGGCCGATGGTGGTGTCGAACTTCCAGGTGCCGGAGGCGAGCGGCCACTTCTGCGACCGCGGCGGCCGCTTCGGCGCGCATTCCTCGAACGAGAGCACCGCGCCGGTGTTCCACAAGAAGGTGGCGTTCATCACCTACTTCAACGCCGGCGTCCGCGCCGTCGACATCCGCAATCCCTACCAGCCGAAGGAGATCGGCTATTTCATTCCGTCGATCACGGAAGCCACCGACAAACGGTGCATCAAGGTCGACGGCCAGGATCGCTGCAAGACCGCGATCCAGAGCAACAACCTGGAGACCGACGAGCGCGGCTACGTCTATGTGGTCGATCGCGCCAACACCGGCATGCACGTTCTCGAGCTGACCGGAGACGCGCGAAAGGTCGCGGGGCAGCCTTAGAGCCCTGGACAAGTCAGCCGCGCGTCAGGCCGCGTGGATGAATTCGTTCAGATCGATCCGGCGGCGCGGCATCGGAATGTAGAATTGGCCGGCACGCACCATCGGGCGCGGATTGAGCATGATGCCGAGCAGACGCTGCTGCAGCGTCTTTGGCGAGATCGGCTTGACCAGGAATTCATGAACGCCGAGCCGGATCGCGGCGTCGACGCGCGATTGCAGGCCGAGATCGGTCAGCATGATAATCGGCAGGTTCGCCTTGGGAAACACGCCGGGCGACCGCACGATACGCATGACCTCGCGGCCATCCAGCACCGGCATGTCCCAGTCCAGGATCATGATGTCCGGGTTGACGTTGCGGATCGCATCGAGCGCGGCAACCCCGTCAGTCGACTCATAGGTCGCCTTGACGCCGAGGTTGGTGAGCATCATTCGCGTCAGCCGACGCGTGTAGGGATTGCTGTCCGCGATCAGGACAACAAGCCCTTCCATGGCTTTTTCGAGTTGCTGTGTAACCATCGATAAAGTGACACCTCGGCCTGACCAGGACCGCAGACTACCCGCCGGGGACGTTGTTTCTGCTAAGCCGAAATGTCGCATTTTAACGACCGGCGAGGTCAGACCGGAACCATGCGGCGGCCGGGCCGGAACAACAGCCAGGTCACGATCGAAACGTTGACTAGATTCCAGCCCAGTCCATTGAGGAAGGCGGCCTGATAGGAGCCGGTCAGGTCGAAAATCAGACCGGACATCCAGCCGCCAAGCGCCATGCCGCCGAGCGTGGCCAGCAGCACCACGCCAAGCCGCGTGCCGGCCTCCTGCGGCGCGAAATACTCGCGCACGATGATGGCGTACATCGGCACGATGCTGCCCTGGAACAGCCCGAACAGCGCCGAGATCACGTAGAGGGAAAATAAACCATCAAAGAACACGTAAAGCAGGAGAGCGACGCCCTGCAGCACCGAACTCGCCAACAGCGTCGCCACGCCGCCGATGCGGTCGGCAATGAAGCCGCCGGCGACGCGGCTGATCAGTCCGAAGCCCAGCATCATCGACAGCATCTCGGCGCCCCGGGCCGGGCCGTAACCGAGATCGCCGCAGTAGGCGACGATGTGGACCTGCGGCATCGACATGGCGACGCAGCAGGCGATGCCGGCGATGAACAACAGCACCATCAGCGTATTCGCCGAGATGCCGAGCGTCCCAAGCTTGCCCGCCGCGTTGGCATGGGACGCGGCCGAATGCTGCGATGGCGCGCGGCGACGCAGCAGGAGCGAGAGCGGTATCAGCGTCACCACGCAGAGCACGCCGATCCAGATCTGGGTGGAGCGCCAGCCGTCGGACGAAATGAAGTGCTGGATGATCGGGGGCCAGATGGTGCCCGAAAGATAATTGCCGCAGGAGGCAATCGCCACCGCGATGCCGCGGCGGCGCAGAAACCAGTGTGACGCATCGGTCATCAGCGGGCCGAAGGTCGCGGCGCTGCCAAAACCCAGAAGGCCCTGTGCCAGCGCAAAGGTGCCGATGCCGCCGGCGACGCCCGATAGGCCGTAGCCGGCGCCCAGCGCGACCGCGCCCGCCATCACCGGCATGACGATGCCGAAACGATCGGCGAACCGGCCCATCACGATGCCGCCAAAGCCGAATCCCGCCATGGTCAGCGTGAACGGCAGCGAGGCTTCGCCGCGCGCGATGCCGAAATCCGCCTGCACGGCCGGCAGAGCAACCACGAACGACCACATGCCCACGCTGCCGATGGTGCCGAGCACGAGCACGACGGCAAGCCGCATCCAGGCGTAGTTGGAATCGATCTCGCTCGCCGGGTGCCCGGCTTCGATGTTCGTGGTCACGTCAGAGGTCCCAGCGGTTGGCCAGCCGTCGTAGCACCTGTGGCCGCGGCCGTCTTGGCCACAGGGCGCATTTCAGCGATGCAATAGGATGAAATTATTGCGAGCGGAGCATTATTAAAATCGAAGGGTGAGGCAGAGGTCCGCGATCCGCCAGTTATGTCTTGCCCGGGCCCCGCTTCTGCATCGCCCGGTCGACCAGCAGCCGCAATATTCGGTTCGAGCGGAGCGTTGCCACGTCCAGCATGCGCGGCGGCTGGTCATCCCCTTTTGGCGGCGAGTATTTGACGGGACCCGAAAGACTTGCGGGATGCGGCGGATCGGGGAATTTTCGCCTGGCATGTTTGCTCATCAAGGCCAACGCTTCGAGCTCCGCATGGTTGCCTCCGGAACCTTGTCCAGAAGGTCTAGCGTGGCTTCTTGGTGACCGTCTTCGGTTTCCGCATCGAGGCGACTTCGAGCATACTCGGCTCGGAATCTCCCATCGGCTTTTTGAATCTGATCGGACCGGGCATCTTGTCCGGCCGCGGCGGACGCGACTTCCGCCTGGTGTTCTTTTTGGTTTTCTTTTTTGCTTTCTTCTTGGCCATGAAGCTCCTTTGGGGCGCCGGTCTGACTGACCGAACAAATCAATGCAGCTTGGGCGCCTTGAGGAAGCGGGCGCGGTCGGCGGATTTAATTCGCGTCTCCATGGTCTTGCCATCGCGGTAAATCGACATCGGGATCTCGAGACCGGCCGGACCGAGCGACCATACCTTGCGATAGAGGCCGGCGAGATCGCTGACTTCGGAGCCCGCGATCGACAGCAGCACGTCCCCGGTGCGCAGATCGGCCTTCTGCGCCGGACCATCCTTGGCAAGCCCTACCACCACGACGCGATTCTCGACCGCGGTTGCGTAGAGCCCGAGCCAGGGTCGTGGCGGCGCCTTCGGCCGGCCGAGCGTCAGCAAGTCGTCCAAGATCGGGTTCAACAGGTCGATCGGCACCATCATGTTGATGTCGCCGGGCGGACCCTGCTCACGTCCCTCCTGCAATTGCAGCGAGCCGATGCCGATCAACTCGCCGCGCGGTCCGATCAGCGCAGTGCCGCCCCAGTTCGGATGCGATGGCGCGGTGAAGATCGCCTCGTCGACCACATACTCCCAGTAGCCGGCGAACTCCTGCTTGGCGACGATGCGCGCCGCCACCGACTTCTGCCGCCCGCCCGCCCCGCCGACCACCACGCGTTCGCCGACCGACACGGCGCTCGATTGCCCGATCGGCAGCGCCGGGAGGTCAAGCCGCGCCAGCGCCTGGATCAAGCCGAAGCCCGTGGCCTGGTCGTAAGCCAGCACGGTGCCCGGAACCGCGCGGCCGTCGACCAGCGTGAGCCAGATGGTCTCGGCCTCGGTGACCAGATAGCCGATGGTCAATACCAGGCCGTCGGCGCGGATCAGCACGCCATTGCCGGCGCGCTCGGTGCCGAGCGTCTCTGCGGTGAACGCATCCCCCGGGATGAGGGCGCGAATGCCAACCACGGCGCTGAGCGCGGCATCAAGGTCGTAGCCATAATCCTCAGGCTTCGGCTGCACGGAGGCTGGCACCTTCCATTCGCTCACCGACGGCATTGCACAACTCCCTGTTCGATCGCCCCAGTATCGGCGATCGGATGGCGGCCTCAAGGCCCCTCGCCCGAAAGAATATCGGAAACACCTGCGGTCTCGTCCAGATGGGAGAGTGCGGCAAACGACCAAATTCCAGCGCGTCGGCCGACAATTTCATGTTTGCGCCTCGCCGACTCAGATATGGAGATTCTTCCGGGCTTGCCGTGGGAATCGAGGTCAGCTTCATGCTTCCGAGTTTCCGCCTGATCGCGGCGACGTTCTTGTGCGGTTTCGTGGTGGTCTTTGCCGGCCTCCGCATGGCGGTATCGCTCCACGATATTCACGAGGGGCTGCCGGTGATGGCGGCGCACGCCGCGCCGGTGCCGATCACGCCGGTCGCCGATAGCGAGGCACGCCGCGGCGTTGCCGCTGTGCCGGTGATGTACGATCTGCGATTCGCCGTCAGCACGATCGCGCCGACGATGGTGCGGATTTCGCCCACGGCATACGACCAGCCGGTGCTGCCGCTTTCAATCTGGCCGCCTCAGGCACCTGAACAGGACTCCGAACAAAACTTGGCCGAGCCCGCCAAGCAAACACCAGAGTCAGAAAGCACGGTCGCGGCGATCCAGCCCAATACGGCGGCCACTCCCGCGCCCGATGCCCCGGCGAGCCTCGATGCGCCGGCCGAAACGTCCAACCCCAACACCCCGGCCGTTGCAGCCATCGAGCGGCAAGCGATACCGGATCTGGAAGCGAGCGCCGCCGAGCCGCTGATCCCCGAACCCGACAGCAGGGTCTCCGTCGCCGCACTGGAACCAGCTGCCGAACCTGATCCGGGCGTCGATCCCGCTGCGGCTGCCGTCCCGGGGCCGATCGCCAAGCCGAAGGCTGCAAAGCCAAAGGCCGCAAGAGCCAAGCCCACGAAGCCCGCGCCAAAGGCGGTTGTCAAAGTCGCGCGGAAAAAGGGCGTCCGCACCGCCCAGCACGCCGCAGCGGCGACCAACCCATTCGGCACGGCGGCGAACAATCCGTTCGGCAGCAAACCAGCGTCTCATCCGTTCGACTTCCCGCGGCAGTAAGCAGCCCACCGTCGCGCTGCCTGCAAATGATGGCAACGGTGGACGCCGCTTGATGGCAAAAGCGGCAACGGCACGCTAACTGTTTGCCATGACTCCGCTCTCCGTCCTCGACTTGTCGCCCGTCACCACCGGCAACTCCGGCCCGCAGGCGCTGCGCAACAGCATCGATCTCGGTCGCCTTGCCGATCGGCTCGGCTTCACCCGCTATTGGGTGGCCGAGCACCACAACATGCCGAACATCGCCAGTTCAGCGCCCGACATCATGATCGGGCAGATCGCGGCTGCGACCGAGCGTCTGCGCGTCGGTTCCGGCGGCGTGATGCTGCCGAACCACGCGCCGCTCCAGGTCGCTGAACGTTTCAAGGTGCTGGAGGGGCTGTTTCCCAATCGCATCGATCTCGGCCTCGGCCGCGCGCCGGGCACCGACCCGGCGACATCCTATGCGCTGCGCCGCCGCCAGGACGATCCGGCCGGCGACGATTTTCTCGACCGCTTCCAGGAGTTGCTGGCGTTCGAAGGGCGGCTGTTTCCTGACAGCCATCCGTTTCGCAAGGTCCAGGCCATGCCGGCGGACGTGCCGCTGCCGCCGCTTTATCTGCTCGGTTCGTCGGGTTATAGCGCGCAACTGGCGGCGCATGTCGGCGCCGGCTTCTCGTTCGCCCATCATTTTTCCGACTTCGATCCGGTCGGGCCGATGATGACCTATCGCGAGCAGTTCAAGCCGTCGGCGACGCGCGACAGGCCGCTGGCGATCCTCGCGCTGCACGTGGTCTGCGCCGACACCGACGCTGCCGCCGAGCGGCTCGCCACTTCGGTCGATCTGAACTTCGCGCTCCGGCGGCAGGGCCGTTACCAGCCGATCCCCAGTCCCGAGGAGGCCGCGGCGCACAGCTATTCGCCGACCGACCGCGCGTTGATCGGACAGAACAGGGCCAGGCTCGTGGTCGGCAGCAAGGCCAAGGTGATGGCGCATCTCGAGCCGCTGATCAAAGCGACGCAAGCCGACGAGGTGATGGTCACGACCATGATCTACGACCACGAGGCGCGCAAACACTCCTACACTCTACTGGCCGAGGCGTTCGGATTGACGCCCGCATAACAGGGGCTCGTCATGATCGAGAGCGGCAATCTGTTCGCCGGTGTTCCGGACGCGCCCGCGGCGGAACAGATTACGGCGGTGCTGACCGCGCCAAACCTCCGCATCGAGCGGATCGTCTCCCACGGCCACGCCAGCCCGCCGGACTTCTGGTACGATCAGCCGCAATCGGAGTGGGTGATCGTGCTGTCAGGATCGGCCGCCATTGCGTTCGAGGGCGAGGCTTCGTCGCGCCCACTGACACGCGGCGACCACCTGCACATTCCCGCGCGCACGCGGCATCGGGTGGTATGGACCGACGCCGGCGAGCCGACGGTCTGGCTCGCCGTGCATTATCAGTGACGGAGGCGAACGTGATGAGGGCGAACCTGCGCCGTTCAATCACCATCGCCCTCGTGATGGCGGCGATCTCGACCCTCTTCGCGCCCATGCCGAGCCAGGCGCAAAGCGACTATCCCACTCGCACGGTCAAGATCGTCAACCCGTTCGGCGCCGGCAGCGCGCCGGACATTCTGGTGCGCGCGCTATCGAGCGGGCTGGCGAGCGGGCTTGGCCAGCAATTCATCGTCGAGAACCGGGTCGGCGGCAGCGGCGCGGTCGGCACCGCTTCGGTGGCGCGCGCGGAGCCGGATGGCTACACGCTGTTGTTTGCGCCGGCGCTGGTGCTCTCGGTGCTGCCGCAGGCGCGCAACGCCGACGCCAGCTATAAGCCCGATTCGCTCGTTCCGGTCTGCCAGACCTTCGTCAACACTATGGGACTTGTGGTGCGGCCGGATTCACCGATCAAGACCATCGCAGACCTGACGACCGCCGCCAAGCAAAGACCCGGTCAGTTGAACTACGGCCATCCCGGCGTTCTCACCATCCCGCAGCTCGCCATGGAGGAATTTCAGCAGACCGCCGGTATCGAGATCAAGGACATCCCGTTTCGCAGCGGCCCGCAGTCGATCACCGAGTTGCTCGGCGGACGGCTCGACGTGGTGTCCATCGTGATGGGGACCGAGGTTGGCCAAAACATCCGCGTCATCGGCGTGTTCTCGGAGAAGCGGATCGCCACCTTTCCGGACGTGCCGACCATCAAGGAGCAAGGCTACGACGTGAGCCCGGCGAGTTTCGGCGGATTGCTGGCGCCGCTCGGGACGCCGCCGGCCGTCGTGTCGAAACTTTCCCAAGCCTGCGCCAGCGCTGCAAAGGACGACGTCTACGTGACCATCGCGAAGCGTGCGGGTCAGCCCGACGATTATTACGCCGGCGCCGCGGCATTCCGCTTGCGCCTGGCGCGGGACATCGAAAGCAAGGCACGGGTTCTCGCGCGCATCAAGAAGCAATGAGAGAGCCCGGCGCGAGGCCGGGCTCTCAACAAGCACTTACGTAACTTCGCGAAGCTTACTTCGGCTGCCCGGTGAGTGGGTCGACCTGCGGCATCGCGTAGGCCGGCGCCGTCTGGTACTGCCCGCTGGGCTGCAGGTTGGCCGCCTGCTGCACCGGCGCCTCGATCGCGCTGCTCTGCTGCGGCGCGACAACCGGCGGGTTGATCGCCGCTTCGTTGGTGCAGAGATCCTTGAACAGCACGCGGCCGTCCGGTGTGTATTCCTTGCTCAGGCAGGTGCAGGGACCGGCGACCGGTCGGGCAACGGCATAACTGGTGTAGCCGACCGTGCGAACGCCGTACCAGATCGGGCGATGATAGCGAACGTGCCAATGCGGGTGATGACGATGTCCGATGTGGCCGATGCGCCCGCCGCCGTGGTGGCCGCCGTGCATTCCGCCGCCATGCATCCCGCCGCCACCGTGCATCCCGCCACCACCGTGCATCCCGCCACCGCCGCCGTGCATTCCGCCGCCGCCACCACCGCGCATCGCGCTGGCCGAGGTCGGAGCAAGCATCGCAAGGCCGAGTGCAGCGCTCGCGGCAACGGCCAGAAGGGTAGATTTACGAATCATGACACTCTCCTTTTGATCCCTTGGGGATCGGTGAATTGCCTATCCGGAGATTGGTCGGTCGGCTCTCGCAAAAGGTTCAGGGCCTGCCCGAGAGGCGCAGGCCACCCCCGCGCAGACGCGGTTCAAATCCAGCAAAGCCGTGATAAACAGAGGTCCAGACCGGCCGCCGAAACCCGGCCCGGCCTGTGCGAAATGTCACTTTATGGAGGTTCACTTGGGTAAGCAGTTCACGCTCTCCGCGTCCGACTCGTTCAAGCTCGGCGCCTATCGGACCGATCCGGCCGGCACACCGAAGGGCGGCATTGTCGTCATTCAGGAGATTTTCGGCGTCAATCAGCACATCCGCAAAGTGTGCGACGACTTCGCCAAGGAAGGTTACGCCGCGGTGGCGCCGGCCCTGTTCGATCGCACGCAGAAGGATTTCCAGTCCGGCTACACACCGCCGGAAATCGAGAAGGCCCGCACCTTCGTCGCCAAGCCTGACTGGGACGCGATGATGCGCGACACTGAAGCCGCGGTGAAGGAGCTGTCGCCGGTCGGGCCGGTCGGCATCGTCGGCTTCTGCATGGGCGGCACCATCGCATTCCTCGCCGCGACCCGTTTGTCGGGACTGAGCGCCGCGGTCGGCTATTACGGCGGCCGCATCGTCGCGTTCGCCGACGAGAAGCCGAAGTGCCCGACCCAGCTTCACTTCGGCGAGAAGGATGCCAGCATCCCGATGACCGACGTCGAGATCATCAAGCAGAAGCGGCCCGATGTCGAAATCTTCGTCTACAAGGACGCCGGCCACGGTTTCCATTGCGACGAGCGCGGCAGCTTCCACAAGGACAGCCACGACGTCGCGTGGAAGCGGACCACGGATTTCTTCGCCAAGCACATGAAGAAATAAACAGCTTCGCTCAGGACTGAAATGCTTCGGCCGCGCGGCATCAACCGCGCGGCCGATTGTTTTGACGATGCGGTTATTCAATCGAGAGATTGGCGGCCTTGACGACCTTGGCCCACTTGTCGGTCTCGTCGGACGTCAGCTTGCCGAACTGCTCCGGCGTCATCGGCATCGGCTCGCCGCCGAGATCGGCAAGACGCTTCTGCATCTTGGGATCGGCCAGGGCTTCGTTGAAGGCCTTGTTTAAGATCGCCACGACCGCGGGCGGGATGCCCTTCGGGCCGGCGACGCCGTAGAACACGCTGGCCTCATAACCCTTCACCGTCTCGCCGACCGTCGGCACATCGGGGAGCGCGGCGTTGCGCTTCGCCGTCGTCACGCCGAGCGCACGCAGCTTACCGGTCTTCACGAATTCCACCGAGCCCGGCAGATTGTCGAACAGCGAATCGACCTTGCCGGTCAGCAGGTCCGGATAAATGCCGGCCGAGCCGCGATACGGCACGTGAACGATGTCGAGCCCGGTCATGAACTTGAACAGCTCGCCCGACATGTGCACGGAGGTGCCGTTGCCGGACGATGCGAAGGTCAGCTTGCCCGGATTGGCTTTGCCGTAGGCGATGAACTCGGCGACGGTCTTCACCGGGAGCGACGGCGGCACCACCATGATGTTGGCAAGCTGCATGATGCCGGCGATCGGCGTGGTGTCGCGGACGTGATTGAACGGCAGGTTCTTGTAGAGGCTCTGGCCGATGGCGTTGTTCGGCGCGACGAACATGAAGGTGTAGCCGTCGGGCGGCGAATCGATCACCGCCTTGGCCGCGAGCATGCCGCCCTGCCCTACCTTGTTCTCGACCACGCAAGGCGCGCCGAGATGCGGTTGCAGCCAGTCGCAGAAGATGCGCGCGATGGAATCATTTGGCCCGCCGGCCAGGAAGCCGACGACGAATTTCATCGGACGGTTTGGAAAGTTATCCGCAGCGATCACCGGCGGTGAACCGCAGACGACACCGAGCAGCAGAACGGCCAAACGGACAGCGCGCATCAATCCCTCCCCCTGGATTGTGCATGGGTTTGCACAAGCCATCTTAGGATAACCGGAGGGAAATCAGAACCAGCGTTCGGAGACTTCGATGGTGTCGCCGGGGCGCATGGGATAGCGGAGCGGCAGCACGTAGCGGGCCGGCGCGCCCTGGACTTTGCGGGTGATGGTGACCTTGTCCTTTGAGGCGCGCGGTGTGAAGCCGCCGGCGATGGCGATGGCGTTCTCCACCGTCATATTCGGCACGTAAGGATACTGGCCGGGAAACGTGACCTCGCCGAGCACGAAGAACGGCCGGTAGGTTTCGATCTCGACCGCCACGCTCGGGTCGCGGACGTAACCGGACCGCAGCCGCGACGCGATGGCGCCGCCCAGTTGCGAGGCGGTGAGGCCGCGCGCCTCGACCGCGCCGACGAGCGGCAGGCTCACGGCGCCTTGGGCATCGACGGTGTAGTTGTTGGACAAGGTGTCCTGGCCGAACACCACGATCCTCAGCTTGTCGCCGCTGTCGAGCGTGTAGGGACCGTCGGCGAATGTCACGGCGACCGGCACGACCTGCGCGACCCGGCGCTGCACATACGACGCCGGCTGCGGCGCGCCATACATCCGCATGTCGAGCTCGGAGACCGGCGCTGCGGCATAGCGCGGCGCCTGCCGCGCGCACGCGGCGAGCGTCAGCGCCGACACCATGACGATAGAGAGGCCGCGCAGCCGCATGCGAATCCGGACCCCGGAAAAGTTAAGCGGGATTAACATTCTTATGGTTAATGAAGGCTTAGCCCTGCCGCTCGGCCGCGGGTGTCGGGGGTATTGTGGGGCACGCCCGCAGCACCGCCCAACCGGCGACGGCGGAGATCAGGGAGCCGAGCAGCACGCCGATCTTGGTCTGGTCCTGCAGCGCGTTGCCGTCACCGAACGCCAACAATCCGATGAACAAGCTCATGGTAAAGCCGATGCCGCACAGGAGCGCCGTGCCGTAAAGCTGCATCCATGTCGTACCGGCCGGCCGCTTCGCCAGGCCGAGTCTCACCGCAAGCCAAACCGAGCCGAATACACCGATCTGCTTGCCGACGAATAGCCCAAGCACGCAACCGAGCGTAACGGGTTTCATCAGCTCAGTGATCCCGATACCGGTCAGCTCCACTCCGGCGTTGGCGAAGCCAAAGACCGGAAGGACAATGAATGAAACATACGGATGCAGCGCATGTTCGAGCCGGTGCAACGGCGAAGCTATTGAATCGGGACGCCCCGCTGAGCCCTGCAACGGAATCGTGATGGCAAACAGCACGCCGGCAATAGTCCCGTGAATGCCCGATTGAAGCACAAAGAGCCAAAGCAGCAAGCCGAGCGGAAGATAAGCCGCCAGCCGCGTCACACCGAGGCAATTGAGCGCGATCAGCATGGCCAGCACGGCACCCGCCGCGCCGAGCATGAGCGGCGACAGGTCATGGCCGTAGAACAGCGCGATGATGATAACGGCGCCGAGATCATCGATGATCGCGAGCGCCGTCAGGAACACCTTGATCGCTACCGGCACGCGCGAACCGAGGATCGCCAGCACGCCGAGCGAGAACGCAATGTCGGTCGCCGCCGGAATCGCCCAGCCGCGCAGGGCTTCGGGTGACGAGGTGTTGAGCGCGAGATAAACCAGCGCGGGCGCGATCATGCCGCCGGTTGCTGCGATGCCCGGGAGCAGCCGGCGATGCCAGGTTGCGAGATGGCCATCGAGCAGCTCGCGTTTGATTTCAAGGCCAACCAGCACGAAGAACAGGGCCATCACCGCGTTGATCCAATGCAACACGCTAGTGCCTAAGACATCATGCGCCAATGTCGTCGAATAGAATTCCGTCGCCGGCGAATTGGCCACGATCAGGGCGGCGGCGGCGCTCGCAATCAGAATGAGGCCGCCGCTCGCCTCGTGCGTGAGCAGATTACGGAGCGCGGATAACGGACGCTGGGCCAGACGTTGCGCCATAGGTTCTAGATTCTGGGTCTGACTGACAGATATCGCGCGTGAAAACAAACGAGAGCCGTTGCACGACCCTCGTTTGCGCGACTTGTCGTAAGCTCAGTGCGCGGCGGCCGCGACGCCCGTTCCGATCGGGCAGGACACGCCGGTGCCGCCGAGCCCACAATAGCCCATCGGATTCTTGGCGAGATACTGCTGGTGATAGTCCTCGGCGAAATAGAACGGCGGCGCGTCGAGGATCTCGGTCGTGATCGCGCCGAAGCGCTTGGCGGCCAGCGCCTTGCCGAACAACGCCTTGGATTCTTCGGCGGCCTTCTTCTGCGCCGGCGTCGTCGCGTAGATGCCGGAGCGATACTGGGTGCCGACGTCGTTGCCCTGGCGCATGCCCTGGGTCGGGTCATGGTTCTCCCAGAACGTCTTCAAGAGCTTCTCGTAGGAAATCTTCTTCGGATCATAGACCACCAGCACAACCTCGTTGTGGCCGGTGCGTCCGGAGCAGACCTCCTCGTAGGTCGGATTCGGCGTCGGCCCGCCGGCATAGCCGACCGCGGTGGCGTAGATGCCGTCGCCAAGCTCCCAGAATTTGCGCTCGGCGCCCCAGAAGCAGCCGAGCCCGAAGATTGCGGTTTCGAACCCTGCCGGATAGGGACCCTTCAGCGGGTTGCCGTTGACGAAATGCGTCGCCGCGGTGCGGATCGGATTGGGCCGGCCGGGCAATGCATCGGCCGCGGACGGGATATCGAGCGACTTCTTGAACATGAACATCGTTCGTTCTCCTGAATGGGATGCCGCATATATAGGCCGAATTGGCGCGTTCGGCACGCCTGTCCGGGATCACAATCCGGCTATTCCACCCCACCGCGCGCTCACCGGCGCGCGAGCGTCGTCCGCCCTGTTTCCCTTCCGCTCCCAACGACTTATGCTGCGGCTGATCGGACGTTCGTGGGGAGGCCCTATGATCACGCTGAAGACCCTTGCCGGCGCCTGTGCGCTCGCGCTGCTGGCGGCTATGCCGGCCCGGGCGCAGACTCCGCCGCCGCCTTACGGCCCGCCGATCGGCATCGAGAACGCGCGCAAGGTCATGACCGCGGCCGAAGCCGAGGCCGTCAAGAACAACTGGGCGGTGGTGATCAGCATTATCGACAGCGGCGGCAATATCGTCATGCTGCACCGGCGTGATGACGTGCAGCTCTCCTCGATCGAGATTGCCCAGGGCAAGGCGAAAACCGCGTTGATGTTCAAGCGGCCGTCCAAAGTGCTGGACGATGCCATCGCCGGCGGCGGCGCCGGGCTTCGTTTTCTCGCTTTGAAGGATATCGTGCCGCTCGAAGGTGGCGTGCCGATCGTGCTGGACGGCAAGATCATCGGCGCCATCGGGGTTTCCGGCGTGCTGTCGTCCCAGGATGCTCAGATCGCCCGCGCTGGCATCGATGGATTGAAGTAGCAAGCAGGCGTTTGGAGCAGCGGCAACATCGAGCCGATCCGGCGCATCCTGGCGCGATCCCGGAGTGAGCAGCGTCGGCATGTCTTCGTGCCGCCAAAAGATTGACCCGGCAGGGATTCCCGATAGGAATTGAACCTCAAGCGCATCCAAACTCACCAATGCAGGCAAGTTCGTTCAGTAGGGGGCTTAAGGCCATGAAATTGAAACTGTTGTGCGGCGCTGCGGCGCTGGTGCTCGCATCGGCCTTGGCGCCCGCCTCAGCCCAAATGCAATTCGAACGGATCCCGGAAGGACACGTCCAGTCGCCGGAAGCTGATGAGGTCCCGCCCGCAGCACCGGCCAAGACGCATCCGTTCGCCATGATGGCCGGCACCTGGTCGGGCGGCGGCATGATCGAGCTGACCAACGATATCAAGGAGAAGCTGCGCTGCCGCGCCACCTACACCTACACCCAAGCCAGCAGCGGTCTCGCGCTGGCCATCCGCTGCGCCAGCGACAACTATAAGTTTGAGCTGACCAGCAACGTGGTCGAGCGCAACGGCCAGATTTCCGGCCAATGGAGCGAGACCGCCTATGGCGTCTCCGGCTCGATCAGCGGCCGCGTCAACGGCGGCCGCATCCAGGCGGTTGCGCAAGGCGACAGCTTCACCGCGGCTCTATCGGTGAACACCAACGGCAACCGGCAATCGGTCACCATCACGCCGCGGGCCACTTACATCGTCAACGTGCAGATCGGCATGGGCAAAGCCGCGGCGACCGCCGCTCGGTAATTCCAGCCGGGCTCCGACGCGCGACTTACAAACGGGGCGAACGTGCAGCCCGGGTTCAATCCCGGGCGTAGCCGATCAGCGGCTTCTTCTTGCGCCCGACCACGATCAGGATGACCCCGAGAACACAGCTTACCGCCGAGGCCGGCTGTTCAAGAATCGGCGAGATCACCGCCTTCCAGATGTCGGGTCCGGCGCGGCTTTCGACCAGCGTCTGGACCGAAATCAGACTGCGGTCATGGACCATGTTCCAGACTTCGCTCGTTCGGGTGAGCAGAATGTTGCCGTCCGAAATGGAGCGGATGCCGTCATAGACCAGGAAGATAAACCCGAGGGCGAGCAGCAGCAGCCCGAAAAAACGCAACACAAACCGGATCATGACTGAACGCCCAAAGTCCGTTGGCGCGTGAAGTCCGCCTTCGGACGAAGGCGGTGGCGCACCGCTTACCCTGCCCGGCCGCTTGGTTCAATGCTTGCCGTCACAGCCGCGGCACCTAATCGACCGATGATACCTTGAGCTTGGCCGGGCGGTTCCGCTAACGTCGCCGAGCGGCCCGGTGGCCGGGGGTATGGCGTTGAAATGGCAAAGAAATCCAACAGCAACCGGCCGACCTTCACCGATCAGGAAGCGCTCGACTTCCACAGCAGAGGACGTCCGGGCAAGCTCGAGGTGATCGCCACCAAGCCGATGGCGACGCAGCGCGATCTGTCGCTCGCCTATTCGCCGGGTGTCGCCATCCCGGTGCTCGCCATCGCCGACGATCCCGCCAAAGCTTACGACTATACGGTCAAGGGCAACTTCGTCGCCGTCATCACCAACGGCACCGCGATCCTCGGCCTCGGCAATCGCGGTGCGCTCGCCGCGAAGCCCGTGATGGAAGGCAAGGCCGTGCTGTTCAAGCGCTTCGCCGACATCGATTCGATCGATCTCTGCGTGTCGTCCGAGGACCCCGACGAGATCATCAATTGCGTGAAGCTGCTCGGCGCCGGCTGGGGCGGCATCAACCTCGAGGACATCAAGGCGCCGGAGTGCTTCATCATCGAGCAGCGGCTGCGCGAGCTCATGGACATCCCGGTGTTCCATGACGATCAACACGGCACGGCGATCATCGCGACCGCGGGCCTGCTCAATTCGCTCGATCTGACCGGACGCAAAATCGAGAACACCAAGATCGTCTGCAACGGCGCCGGCGCCGCCGGGATCGCCTGCCTGGAGTTGCTCGAAGCGATCGGCTTCAAGCACGAGAATCTGATCCTCTGCGACACCAAAGGCGTGATCTATCAGGGCCGCACCGAAGGCATGAACCAGTGGAAGTCGGCGCACGCGGTCAACACGCCGGCGCGGACCTTGGCCGACGCTATCAAGGGGGCCGACGTGTTCTACGGCCTCTCCGCCAAGGGCGCGGTGACCAAGGACATGGTCGCCTCGATGGCGGCAAAGCCGATCATCTTCGCCATGGCCAATCCCGATCCCGAGATCACCGCCGAGGAGGTCGCCGAGGTGCGCGACGACGCCATCATGGCGACCGGCCGCTCGGACTATCCGAACCAGGTCAACAACGTGTTGGGTTTTCCCTACATTTTCCGCGGCGCGCTCGACGTGCGCGCCACCACCATCAACATGGAGATGAAGATCGCCGCCGCGCGCGCGCTCGCTGAGCTCGCCCGCGAGGATGTGCCCGACGAGGTCGCCGCGGCCTACGGCGCGCGGCCGAAGTTCGGGCCGGACTACATCATCCCGGTGCCGTTCGATCCGCGGCTCATTTCGCATGTGCCGCCGGCCGTGGCGAAAGCCGCGATGGACACCGGCGTGGCGCGCAAACCCATAGAAGACATGGACGCCTACCGCCAGTCGCTTCGCACACGCCGCGATCCGGTCGCCGGCGTACTGCAGCAGGTGTTCCAGCGGCTGAAGCGGTCGCCGCGGCGNGTGGTGTTCGCGGAGGGCGAGGAAGAACAGGTCATTCGTGCCGCCGCGACCTTCGTAAACGAGGGGCTCGGCACCGCGCTTCTGGTCGGCCGCGAAGAGCCGATCCGCCAGAGCGCCACAAATCTCGGCATCGAGCTCGGCAAGGGCATCCAGATCATCAACGCCGCATTGTCCAAGCGGAACACCAATTACGTGGCTTACCTCTACGAGCGGCTGCAGCGCCAAGGCTATCTGGTCCGTGACGTCCAGCGGTTGATCAATCAAGATCGCAATCACTTCGCCGCCTGCATGGTGGCGCTCGACGATGCCGACGCCATGGTCACCGGCGTCACCCGGAACTTCTCGGTCGCGCTCGAGGACGTGCGCCGCGTCATCGACTGCAAGCCGGGCCACCGCGTCATCGGCCTGTCTTTGGTGCTGTCGCGCGGCCGGACCGTGCTGGTGGCCGACACCGCCATCACCGAAATGCCGAGCGCCGAAGAACTGGCGGAGATCGCGATCGAAGCCGCCGGCGTCGCGCGCCGGATGGGCTACGAGCCGCGCGTCGCCATGCTGGCGTTCTCGACCTTCGGCCATCCGCAGGGCGAGCGTTCGGCGCGCGTCATCGAGGCGGTGAAAATCCTCGACCAGCGCCGCGTCGACTTCGAATACGAAGGCGATATGGCCGCCGATGTGGCGCTCAATCCCGAAGCCGCCGCCGCTTACCCGTTCAACCGGCTCACCGGCCCTGCCAATGTGCTGATCATGCCGGCGTTCCACTCGGCGTCGATCTCCACCAAGATGCTGCAGGAACTGGGCGGCGCGACCGTGATCGGGCCGCTGCTGGTCGGGCTCGACCGGCCGGTGCAGATCGTGCCGCTCGGCGCCAAGGACTCGCAGCTCGTCAACATGGCGGCGCTGGCGGCCTTCAATGTGAGCGGATGATCCAAGCCAACGAACTCTGAGGAAGTGCCATGCCTGATTCAAAACTGCGCGGTGTGATCGCCGCCGTCGCCACGCCCGTCAATGAGGACGGCTCGCCCGACGTCGCCCGCGCCGTCAAGCTCGCGCGCTATCTGGTCGACAACGGCTGCGACGGGCTCAACGTGCTCGGCACCACCGGCGAGGCGACGTCGTTCTCCCTCGACGAGCGCAAGCGCGTGATGAGCGCGTATCGCGACGCCAAGCTGCCGCTCGACCGCATGATGGTCGGCACCGGCGCCGCGGCCACCGCCGACGCCGTGGCGCTCACCCGTTACGCCTCGGAGCTCGGCTTTGCCGGCGCGCTGGTGCTGCCGCCGTTCTATTACAAGGGCGTGCCCGACGATGGGCTGGTCGCCTATATCGAGACCATCGTGAAGGCGACCGCGCAGCAGCCGATCCCGATCTATCTCTACCACTACCCGCAGCAGTCCGGCCTGCACTGGCACGTCGCGCTGGTGAAGCGCCTGCTCGACACGTTCGGCGGCCGCATCGTGGGCTTGAAGGATTCCTCCGGCGACATGAACTACGCTCGCGACGCCGCCGCGATCTCGAAGAGTTTCGACGTGTTTCCGTCCACCGAGGCGGTGCTGCTCGATGCCCGCGACGGCGCCTTCGCGGGATGCATCTCGGCGACCGCCAACCTCAACGCCGACCTCTGCCAACTGGCCTGGGCCAAGGGCGACAAGGCCGCCCTCGACGCTGCCGTCGCCATCCGCAAGCTGTTCGATGGCAAGCCGCTGGTGTCCGGCGTCAAGGCGCTCCTGGCACATATCCATGGCGATCCGGCGTTGGCGCGGATGAAGCCACCGCTTGCGCCGTTCTCGGCCGGCGACCGGGCGGCGGCGGTTTCGGGCTACGACCAAGTGCGCGGCAAGCGCGTCGCCTAAATGGCAAAGCAGAACGTCCGGATCGCGATCGTCGGCGGCGGTATCGGCGGGCTGACCGCTGCGATCTGCCTGCTGAAAAAAGGCTTTGACGTCCAGGTCTACGAGCAATCGCGGCTGCTCAGCGAGGTGGGCGCCGGCATCAACATCAGCCCGAATGCCTCGCGCATCCTGATCCGGCTCGGCTTCGGGGAGGAATGCGCCCGACTGGCCTACCGATCGCCCTTCTTCCATCAGCGCCGCTGGGATGACGGCCGCACACTGACCAAGACGCGCCTCGCCGGCGACATCGAGCGTGAGTTCGGTGCCCCGCATTACATCTTTCATCGCGGCGAGTTGCACTCGATGCTGGCGCGGCCGGTACCGCCAGAGCGGGTGCATCTGGCACACCGCTGCACCGTCATCGAGCAGGACGGCGACATCGTGCGGGCGAAGTTCGAGAACGGCGCCGAGACCGAGGCGGACGTGCTGATCGGCGCTGACGGCATCTTCTCGGCCGTGCGCCGGGCGCTACGCGGACCGGAGCGGCCGCGGTTCGCCTGCCGCGCGTACCGTGGGCTTATCCCGCTCGAGCGAGTGCGCGACATTCCTCCGGAATCGACCGCCTTCCTCGGTCCCAACCGGCACTTCATCCACTACTTCGTCTCGGCGGGGCGGATGCTAAACTTCGTTGGCCATGTCGAGCAGGACGAGTGGATCAGCGAAAATTGGAGCCACCCGGGCAAGGTCGAAGATCTGCGGGCCGCTTACGCCGGTTGGCATCCGCAGGTGCAGCAGGTGATCGACGCTGTAGACGAGACCTTCATCTGGGCCGTCCTCGATCGCCCGCCGATCGACCGGTGGAGCCACGGCCGGATCACCATGCTGGGCGACGCCTGCCATCCGATGATCCCGTTCATGGGTCAGGGCGGCGCGCAGGCGATCGAAGATGCCGCATCGCTCACCGCCTGCTTGGTCAAGTGCGGCGACGACATCGAGAGCGCGCTGAAGCTCTATGAAACCGTGCGGCTGCCGCGCGCCACCCAAATCCAGAACGGCTCGTGGGCCAACAAGACCCGGTTCCACATGCCCGACGGTCCGAACCAGGCGGAGCGGGACGCTTTGATGGCCCAGAGCAAAACCGACTGGGCCTACAAGGCCATCGCCTGGGTGTATGCCCATGACGCGTCGATGCTGGACCCCAGCCCCGAAGCGGCCCAAATCTCCGGTCATTGACGGCAAAACACCTGCTGACTATAAGCAACCCGCTAGCGGCGGGGGTTCCTGCCGCTATTGGATTTTGATATCCAGCCCACTTCATAGACAGGTTTGATTAGCGTTCATGGCCAACACCTCTTCTGCCCGCAAAGCCGCCCGCAAGATTGCCCGCCGCACCGAAGTCAATAAGGCGCGCCGGTCGCGCATGCGCACGGAACTCCGCAAGATCGAGGAAGCGATCGCCTCCGGCGACCGCAACAAGGCGTTGGAAGCCATGAAGAGCGCCGAGCCGGCGCTGATGCGCGCGGCGCGCCAGGGTCAGGTGCATCGGAACACGGCGAGCCGCAAGGTCTCGCGGCTCACCCGTCAGATCGCCAAGCTCGGTAAGTAGCGTCAACTAAGCTCGAGCGCACGCCTCAGGCGCGCAGCTTTCAGTTCCAACAAAACGCAATCTGGAAATCGGCGTGACGCTTGTGCGCGCACGATCGAGCGCGCCTCGTAATCGCGGCGCGCGTTGTATTATTGTCACGAGTCGTGGCGAAGCGCGTCCATACGTGTTTTTACCTATTCCCAGTTTTTACGCACCGCGTCGTTTCAGCGCTTTGTCGGGCTGAGGGTTACCCTGAGTTTTCGGTCACGAAAATGTCATGTGGACAAAGGGCTTATCAGCCATGCACAGGCAAGGAGTTTGAGTCTCTAAATTTTTGACCGACCATCATCGGCGTCGAAATCAATTTCTTCCGCCGCCATCGCTACAAATCGACGACGGATAATCTCCACGTTGATTCAAGACGTTGTATGTCAATTTACCCACAGATCACAACGCAACTGACCCTGCTAGAAGCCACGCCGCATCTGGGTTTTCGTGACACGTGCATTGCGGCCCATCGGGAGCGTGCTATTTTTTATTTGCTTCCGGGTTGCTCACGAATTCAGCGAAGGAGGACGTGTTCAAGCTCATCGAGGATGAGAACGGGAGATTGTCACCTGACAACCTTGGCTCGTTCAAAGACCGCCGAAGAGTTTGAAAGCGACTTGGGCTTTGTCTGAACTTCGTAACGGTGCGGTGGTGACGGGCGCCCCGAAGTAGAGGTCTTTGTACTCAACAACACTGAACCGTTGCAGCCGTTGCGAGCCTCGCGACGGGTGAGGGGGGCATTATGGTCGATCGGTGGACATTTTCTCCGAATGCGAGCGCCGAATTAAGAACGCGGGCAACAGGCGTAGCAGGAGACCCCACCCGGGCCGACACATTGATCTTGTCTAGCGGTTAGACCAAGCCGCTACGCCTGCCTCGCCGCTGCGTGAGGCACCATCCTCCGTAATCCTTCGGTATTCACCGTCAAAGCGTAGCAACCGCGGCCACGGCTCCGGCGCAGTCATTGCCGTCCGTTTCACCGAGTTCCGCCAACACCCCTTGCACCAGAGAATAGAATGACAAGCCCGGATCAGGAGCGCTGGTTGAGAGTGAAGGAAAAGCTCCGCGCCGAAGTCGGCGAGGATATCTTCCAAAGCTGGTTTGCCCGCATGGATCTCGAGCGGATCGAGGTCAACACCGCGCACCTCTCGGTGCCGACGCGCTTCCTCAAGAGCTGGATCCAGTCGCATTACACCGATCGCGTGCTGGCCTGCTGGCAGGGCGAGAACGCGGATATCCAGAAGATCGATGTCACCGTGCGCAGTGCCATGATCCGGAGCGCGCCGCCCAAGATCAAGCCAGCCGAGATGATCGAGCCCCATCGCGATTTGCGGGTCGGGCGGCTCGACATCGGCGAGCTTCGCGCCGTCTATGCTCCGGTCTCCACCGGACACGATGCGCTCGGCGGTTCGCCGCTCGATCTGCGGCTGACCTTCGAGAGTTTTGTGATCGGGCGTTCGAACACGCTGGCCCATGCCGCGGCAAAACAAGTGGCGCTGGCGCGCCGCGGCGAACCCGTGATGTTCAATCCGCTCTACATTCACGCCGGCGTCGGCCTCGGCAAGACGCATCTGCTGCAGGCCACCACCTGGGCCGGCAACAACGGCGCGGAACGCAAGGTGCTCTACCTCACCGCCGAAAAGTTCATGTACGGCTTCGTCTCGGCGTTGCGCACCCAGACGGCGCTCGCCTTCAAGGAGGCGCTGCGCGGCATCGACGTGCTGGTGATCGACGACCTGCAGTTCCTGCAGGGCAAATCGACCCAGGCCGAGTTCTGCCACACGCTGAACGCCCTGATCGACGCCGGCCGCCAGGTGGTGATCGCCGCCGACCGTCCGCCGACCGATCTGGAAAGCCTCGATGACCGCGTGCGCTCACGGCTCGCCGGCGGGCTCGTGGTGGAGATGGGTGCGCTCGGCGAAGATTTGCGGCTTGAAATCCTCAAGACCCGGGTCTCCGCGGCGCGCCAGTATCATCCGGCCTTCGATGTTCCGGCGCCGGTGCTGGCTTACATTGCGAAATCCGTCACTCACAATGGCCGCGATCTCGAAGGCGCCATCAATCGCCTGCTCGCGCACAACAAACTGACCGGTCAGCCGGTCACGATGGAAATGGCCGAGCGCGAGGTGCGCGACCTGATCCGTCCGCAAGAGCCCAAGCGCGTCAAGATCGAGGACATCCAGCGCATCGTGGCGCGCCAGTACAACGTCAGCCGCGCCGACCTGTTGTCGTCGCGCCGCACCGCCAACGTGGTGCGGCCGCGGCAGGTGGCGATGTATCTGGCCAAGACACTGACCTTGCGCTCGCTGCCCGAAATCGGCCGTCGGTTCGGCGGACGCGATCACACGACCGTGCTGCATGCGGTCCGCAAGATCGAAGGACTGGTCGGCAACGACGCCATGCTGGCCGATGAGATCGAGGTCCTAAAGCGGCAGCTGCAAGAGTGACCGTACGCTTGCGGGAGAGCCCGTGAATCGCAGGGAAAACCTGCGGTTCACATGGGCTCCACCCTTGCGAAAACCGCGCTGCCACGCCACTTTGGTGACCCCCTGGGGGTTGTTGTCGCCATGAAGGTCACCATCGAGCGCGCCGAGCTGCTGAAGTCGCTGGGTCACGT
>C688J18823_10000275_pt1 | contig 29421 bp, 24 predicted proteins | sample HopSoiMetagenom1_FD_18823 | JGI IMG/M metagenome (IMG submission 18823) | reverse complement strand
TACCGGCTCGACAAGGAGTACATGATCAAAGACGGTGAAGTGATCATCGTCGATGAATTCACCGGCCGGCAGATGCCGGGCCGCCGCTGGAGCGACGGTCTGCACCAGGCGGTCGAAGCGAAGGAAGGCGTGAAGATCGAGGCGGAGAATCAGACGCTCGCCACGATCACATTCCAGAACCTCTTCCGCATGTACGAGAAGCTGGCCGGCATGACCGGTACGGCCGACACGGAAGCGGCCGAGTTCGAGAAGATCTACAAGCTCGAGGTCGTGGTCATCCCGCCGAACCGTCCGATGCGCCGCAAGGACCAGGCGGACCTCGTCTATCGCACGGAGCGCGAGAAGTTCGACGCGATCGTGAACGAGGTGAAGGAGAAGCACGCGGCCGGTCAGCCGACGCTGGTCGGCACGATCTCGATCGAAAAGTCGGAAGCGCTGTCGCACGCGTTGAAGCGCCGCGGCGTGCCGCACGTCGTGCTCAACGCGAAGTACCACGAGCGCGAAGCGGAGATCGTCGCGCAGGCAGGACGCAAAGGCGCGGTCACCATCGCCACGAACATGGCCGGCCGCGGTACCGACATCCTCCTCGGCGGCAATCCGGAGTTCGCGGCGCTGCAGAAGACGAAGGACATCACCGATCCCGCCGAGCGCCACGCGATCGAGAACGAGATCAAGGAGCAGTGGGACGAAGACCACGAGGAGGTCGTGAGCCTCGGCGGCCTGCACATCCTCGGCACGGAGCGCCACGAATCACGCCGTATCGACAACCAGCTGCGCGGCCGCTCCGGACGCCAGGGCGATCCCGGCTCGTCGCGTTTCTACCTTTCGCTCGAAGACGATCTGATGCGCATCTTCGGCTCCGATCGCATCTCCGGTCTGATGCAGCGCCTGGGCATGGAAGAAGGCGTGCCGATCGAGCACGGCATGGTCACCCGTGCGATTCAGCGCGCACAGACGCAGGTGGAAGGCCGCAACTTCGACGCGCGCAAACACCTGCTCGAGTACGACGACGTGATGAACAAGCAGCGTGAGTCGATCTACACGCTGAGACGTTCGATTCTCGAGGGGCGCGAAGGGAAGGAGTACATCCTCAACGCGGCGGACGACATCGTCGAGCTCCTCGTCGACACGCATGTGCCCGAGGACATGCGCGAGCATCCGAACGAGAACGAGCTCAATGCGGAGCTGTTCGATTTCTTCGGCGTCGACCTGAAGAGCGCGAACGTCGATCTTGACGCGATGCGCCGCGACGAAGTGCGCGAGCGGATCACCAACGCCGTGAATCGCCGTTACGAGGAGAAGGAATCGGCGGTCGGCCCCGATGTGATGCGGCTGCACGAGAAGTATCTGCTGCTGCAGGTCATCGATCAGCAGTGGAAGGATCACCTGCTGGCGATCGACCACCTCAAGGAAGGCATCGGCCTTCGCGGCTACGGTCAGCGCGATCCGCTGATCGAGTACAAGAAGGAATCGTTCGAGATGTTCCAGGAAATGATGGAGCGGATTCAGGACCGCGTCGTCAAGTTCCTCTGGAAGATCGATGTGGTCGTGGAGCGCGAAGGCGAGCAGCGCCAGGAAGCGCCGCGCCGCGCGCCGCTCCCCGCGCCGCCGCGCCAGCAGCCGATGTTCTTCTCCGGATCGGGTCCGGCGCAGACGCAGACGGTCAAGCATCGCGAGGCGAAGGTCGGGCGGAATGATCCGTGTCCGTGCGGCTCGGGCAAGAAGTACAAAAAGTGCCACGGGACGGCGGCGTGAGATAAACACCCGTCATCCCGAGCGTAGTCGAGGGACCTGGGTGGGCGGAGGCGGGCGTATCGCGCCACCACACGCCCGGGTCTCTCGACTATGCTCGGGAGACGAAAGGACCTAATGAAATCGATCTCCTTCATCGGCGCCGGCAACATGGCGGAGGCGTTGATCCGCGGCTTGCTCCGCGGCAACGTCTTCGCGCCGGACGAGATCACGGCCTCCGGTCCGCGCGAGGAGCGGATGCGCGAGCTCGCAGAGCGCTTTCGCATCCGCACCACCACCAACAATCGCGAAGCGACGAAGGCGGAGATCATCGTGCTCTCCGTCAAGCCGCAGATCATGATCCGCGTCCTGGAGGAGGTGGGGAGAGACATCAGTCCCGACGCGCTGGTGATCTCGATCGCCGCGGGCGTTCCGGTCTCCGCAATTCAGGGCCGGCTTGCCGAAGGGGCGCGCGTCGTGCGGGCGATGCCGAACACGCCGGCGCTCGTCGACGCGGCTGCGACCGCCATCGCGGGAGGCGAGCACGCGCTTGCTTCGGACCTCGAAGCAGCGAAGCGTATCTTCGACGCGGTCGGACTGACGGTGATCCTCGAAGAATCAGCACTCGATGCAGTCACCGGTTTGTCGGGATCGGGTCCGGCGTACGTCTTCCTGATCCTCGAAGCACTCAGCGACGCAGGCGTGAAAGTCGGACTCTCGCGCCGCAACGCGCAGCTTCTCGCCGCGCAAACACTCCTCGGCTCGGCGAAGCTGCTGCTGGAGACGAACGAGCATCCGGGCCGCTTGAAGGACATGGTCACGTCGCCCGGCGGCACGGCGATCACCGGCCTGCACACGCTCGAAAACGGCGGCGTGCGGACGACGTTGATGAACGCGGTCGAGGCCGCCACGCGCCGCTCGCGCGAGCTCGGTGAGGCCCTGAAAACCGGGAAGTAATATGCCGCTCCTTCCAACATCGGGAAATGTTGAAAGGAGAAAGTCATGCGGTTTGTCCGATTGGTGCTTCTGTCCACAGTCGTTCTCGCTCTTGCTCAGCCGGTCTTCGCCTGTAAAGTCTGCGATTACACGTATGTCCCCGAAGGAGACTGCGTTTTCCATCCCGGCGTTGCGGGATACATCTGTACGAATGGTCCGGACGGCTGCGACGAGGGCATCGTCTTTTGTAATGGATTCAGCCCCGCATCGGTGGCCTCCACCTACACCGTCGCCTCGGTCGAAGTGACGCATTCGTCACCCGCGCCCGACACGCGGCAGACCGAAAAGCCGGTCGTCGCCTCGAACGACGTCGAGCCGGCCGCTGAATCGGTCCGCTGATCCCACAGATCGCGCGGGCCGGCTCCGGCTCCGGCCCGCGCGGTGAGGAGGACTCCGATGCTCTCTTTCTTTCTCGCCGCCGCACTGACGGCGACACTCGATGTGCAAATCGAACGCGGCCACGAACGAGCGCCACTCGACATCTCGGTCGGACTGCGGACCGAGCACGACCCGAAGTGGGTCGACGCGCGCCATCTCGGCGCAGACGAATCGACCACCACCTTCTCGCGGCTGGATCGCGGCACGTACGTGGTGCTGGTCCGCGGCGCAGAACCGATGCAGCGCGCGACCGCGAACGTCAACCTCGGAAGCGGCGACACGCGCCGCGTTTCGATCGCGCTGCGTCCGGGACGCATCCGCGCGCGCGTGTTCGCAGGCGGCAAGCCGCTGCGCAATGCGAAGCTCGAATTCGATTCCGACGACGCGCCGTGGGATGCGACCGTGACCACGGACGAAAACGGCCGCATCGTGACGCCGGTGTGGGATGCCGGAACGTTCGTGGTGAGACTTCGGCGGCTGCCGGGCGCGGGCTCCGTCCTGCACCGTGTGACGCTGCAGCCGGATGGCACCGAGGTGCGCATCGAGCTCCCGGATCACGTGCTGTACGGGATCGTCGCCGATCGCGACGGAACACCGGTAGCAAACGCGGCGGTCGTCCTCGCGACGAAGAGCGAAGGCCGTGGCGTCGTGGTGCGCACCAAATCGAACGCGAGAGGTGCCTTCGCATTCGATGGCGTGGAGAGCGGCGTCAGCGAGCTGCGCGCGGTCGCACGCGACAGGCTGATCGACGATCCGGTGCCGGTCACGATCGCGCCCGATGAGCTGATGCATCTCGCGGATGTCGTCGTCGACGAAGGTTTCGCGCGCGATGTGGTGGTGAAGTGGAACGACGGATCGCCGGCGAAAGAGGCGGAGATCGTTTGCCTTTCGGGCGAGCGGTTGCGCGCGAAGTCGTACACCGATGATGAGGGCCGCGCCTCGATCGCCACGCCGCGCGATCAGGGCGCGATCATCTACGTCCTGCCGCGCGAAGGCTCGTTCGCCGTGCAGCGGCTGCGTGCGCCGATCGACGAAACGTCCACGGGCGCACTGAACGTGACCATTCCCCGTGCCACGGCATCGCTCGAGCTGAGTGCGTTGACCACGGGCGGTGCTCCGATTGATGACGTCGCGTTTCTGATGCGAGTGAACGGAGAGCTGGTTCCTCCGCCGATCGTGCGCGAGCTCGAGCGGAGCAGCGGACTGGCACTGCACACCGGCAAGGACGGGCGGACCAACCTCGACCACCTCTCGCCGGGCGTCTACGAATTCTGGCCGTATCGCACCGACGATGAGCTGGCCGGCCTGATCGAAACCGCCGGTGTGATCGCCGCCCCGATCAACATCAATGTGACGACGGGAGAGAATCGCGCCGCCATTCGATTCCGGTCACGTTAGGTGGTGGTGTACGACAGGCTCTCAGCCTGTCGAGGGGCAAGCTGAGAGCTTGCCCTACACCAAACAACATCCGGATGACCATTCCCGATCTCGATCGATCAACATCAATGTGACGACGGGAGAAAATCGCGCGGCCATTCGATTCCGGTCACGTTAGGTGGTGGTACGACAGGCTCTCAGCCTGTCGAGGGGCAAGCTGAGAGCTTGCCCTACACCAAACAACATCCGGAGGAAGTCATGATTACTGCCTTGCTCGCAGCAACGTCACACGCGGCGGCGATCCGGTTTCAGCAGCGATAAGAGATAACAGACAGCAGATAGCAGATAGCAGATAGCAGAAACGCCGATTTGACCTGCTATCTGCAATCTGCTGTCTGTTATCAGACCGTGACGCTGCAATATCGTGATAGCGGGAAGTAAGTCGATCCTTAAACTGCAAGGCGATCGTTCCGGGGAGCCGTACAAGGAGATACAGATGCGCATTGCACGTTTTGCTTTCGTCCTGCTGGCTGTCGTCGTCATGGCGCAGCCGGTTTTCGCCTGTCGGGAATGTCTCGATGACTGTGTTCTGATCCCCGGCCCCACCGGCGGCTGCCATTTCACACGCGATGGCTGCGTGTCCGGAACGCCCTGTGCTCCGGCCGTAATCGACACCGAGGCGGCGGCCCAGTGGTCGATCGTCTCGGTGGAAGTGACTCATTCGACGCCGTCGGCCGCGCCTGCGCGCAAGGACTCCCGAGTCGTAGTCGCCAGCGCCGCCCCGCGTCCCGCCAACATTCGCTGATCAATCGCGGCTCCTCCGGAACGATCGCGCTCGGAGGAAACGATGCTCACCATTCTGCTTGCCGCGATTCTGATTCGCGGCGAAGTGCACGACGCGGCCGGCGCGCCGATCGGCGGCGCCCGCATCACCTGGAACGACACGCATTCGCTGACGACGCCGGCGAACGGCGCATTCGCAATCGATCCCGGCGACGCATGGCCGCGCGATCTCGTCGTCTCTGCGAAAGGATTCGGTACGCGTGTCATCGCGCTCTCGCCGTTGCACACGGCGACCTCCCTCGGCGACATCACGCTCACTCGCGGTGCGACGCTTCGAGTGCATGTCGTGCGCGGCGCGGAGAAACGTCCGCTCGACATCGCCGTCGGCTTCGCCGGCAATGATGATGACGACGAACCGCGCTGGGTCGTGCGCCGCCATCTCGACGCCGGTGTTTCCGACACGGCCATTCCCGACCTCGGCCGTGGCGCATGGATCGTCCTGTTCCGCGGACCGGAGCCGTTGCAGCGCGCGACGATGAAAGCGGTGGTCGCGGAAGGCGACACGCGCGTCGTCGAATTCACTCCGAAGCGGCGGCTGCTGCACGCGCGGATCCTCGCCGGCGCAGCAGCAGTGAAAGACACCGAGGTGCGCTTCGGCAATCTCGACGAACACTGGGACGGTGTGGCGAAGACGGATGCAAACGGCGCGATCGACACGCCGCTCTGGGACGGCGGCACGTTCGAAGTTTCCGTGCGGCGCATCGCGAGTGCGACGCCCGTGCTCCGCATCGCCGATCTGCACGGTGGCGATGTGACGATCGCGATTCCCGACCGCACGCTGCGCGGCACCGTCGTCGATCTGCACGGACAGCCGGTCGCCGGTGCGACCGTGCACCTCGGCACGACGAGCGGAGGCCGCCGCACGAATCTCCGCGCACTCACCGGCGCGCACGGTACCTTCGCATTCGACGGGATGGAAGATGTCGAGCAGGAGATCCGCGTCTTCTCGCCGTCATTTCTCACCGGCGAGACGTTCCACACGCGCGAGACGAACGTGCGCGTGACGTTGGATGAAGGCTACCCGCGCGAGCTCGTGGTGAAGTCGCGCGACGGCGAGCCGGTCGCCGGCGCGGAGGTCCTTTGCATGAGCGGAAACGTCATGCGGGCGCGCACGATCACCGGCGACGACGGCCGCGCAACCGTTCCGACTCCATCGAACGAAGCGAGCGTGCTGTTCATCGTTCCGCGCGAAGGATCGTTCGTCGTTCATCGCCTGCGTGCGCCTGTCGACGAAACCTCGACTGCACCGATCGCGATCGCCGTTCCCCCGGCGTCCGCATCGCTGCGCGTCGACGCGCTGACGACGAAAGGCTCTCCGATCGACGGACTCTCGTTCCTCATGCGCGTGAACGGCGAGACGATTCCGCCGCTGGTCGCGGAGACGATGGGGAAGCTTCAGGGCGTCACGTTCTCGACCGCGCGTGACGGCTCTGCGCGCTTCGACGCAGTCGCGCCGGGCATTTACGAGTTGTGGCCGTACAACAATGAAGGCGAGGTCGAGGCGCTGCTCGAAACGATCGGCATCGCAGCCGCGCCGATCAACATCAATGTGACGACGGGAGAGAATCGCGCGGCCATTCGATTCCGCTCACGCTAGGTGGTGTACGACAGGCTCTCAGCCTGTCGAGGGGCAAGCTGAGAGCTTGCCCTACACGCGGCGGCGCCGATCAATATCAATGTCACGACGGGAGAGAATCGCGCGGCGATTCGATTCCGATCACGCTAGGTGGTGTACGACAGGCTCTCAGCCTGTCGAGGGGCAAGCTGAGAGCTTGCCCTACACGCGGCGGCGCCGATCAATATCGATGTGACGACGGGAGAGAATCGCGCGGCGATCCGTTTTCAGTCGCGCTGATCTTTGATCGACGCGCGGCGCTGCATCCACGTCATGACCCAGTACAGCGCGCCGATGACGATCGCGAATCCGATCAGCCAGTGCACCTTCGACGACAGCGCGTTACGCAGCGCAGTCGGATCGTTCATCAGCTGCGGCTGATCGCCGAGCACTTTCTGTCCGAACCACGCGAGGGCCGAGCAGAAGACGCCGGCGCCGAGGATCGTCATCGCGGAGAACTTCTTGAAATTCATGTGGAACAGGCCGGCGGGGATCGAGATGAGGTGGCGGATCGCGGGCAGCAGTCGCGCGACGAAGATGCCGCCGGCGCCGTACGTCTCGAACCATTGATCCGCCCGCACGAGCTTCTCGTGCGACATGAATACGTAGCGGCCGTAGCGCTCGAATAACGGCCGTCCGAGCTTCCACGCCACCCAGTAACTGATCGCCGATCCGAACCATGAGCCCGCGGTCGCGGCGAGGATCACACCCCAGATCGACAGCTTCCCCTGCGACGCCCAGTACGCCGCCGGCGGAATGACGACCTCGGCCGGAATCGGCAGCGCGGTGCTCTCGCACGCCATCATGATGAAGATGCCGATGTAGCCCCAGTCGAGGATGAATTTCATCCAGACCGTGAGCAGATGGTGGATGGTCTGTTCCATGAGGGCGCGCATGCTAGCATGCCGCCCCGCCATGTCCCGCGTTGCCCTGGTCCTCGTCCCCGACTTCAGCGCATCCCTGAAAAAACTCGCGTTCCGGATGCCCGTGTGGATCGTCGAAACACCGGCGAACCGCATCGCCGCGCAGGACGCGTGGCACATGGCCGAAGAGTGGCCGCAGATCGACGTCACGGTCTTCAACGGCACGCCGAGCAAGCGCGAGGAGTGGATCGATCAGATCGAGATGCTCGACCTGCACAAGCGCATCACGACGCTCGAAGTGATCGGCAGCGAGATGACGCTGCCCGCGCGCGCTGCACTGGCGGAGCTCGGGTTCGATCGGTTCGAAACGACGAACGACGGATTCCGCGCGAAGCGGCCGCGCGATTAGGGCAGCTCGAGCGCGGCGCGCTTGACCTTGCCCCGCTCATCGACCGGCAATTGTTCGATCAGCTTCACGATGCGCGGCACTTTGTGCGCGGACAATCTCGCCGCGCAATGCAGGCGGACCTGTTCGCGTGTGACATCGGGATCCGCCACGACCGCGGCGGCGACGACATCGCCGCGCGCGCCGGCCGGTGCGCCGTACACCTTCACCTGGCGCACGCCATCCAGCTGCAGAATGATCTGCTCGACCTCGCGCGGGTTCACTTTCTTGCCCGCGGTGTTGATCAGATCGCTCGTGCGTCCGGCGAGCACCACTTCGTGATCGATGATCTCGACGAGGTCGTCGGTCACGAACGTGCGCGGCTCGAATGGATGGAATGTCGAGACGTCGTGGAGATAGCCGAGGGCGACGGAATCGCTGCGAACGGTGAGGCGGGCGGCGTCGGTCGAGAGCTCGACGTGCTCCATCGCCGTGCCGACCGATCCGCGCTCCACTGCCCCGCCGCGACGGTCATACGTGATGCCGCCGCATTCGCTGCAACCATAGAACGAGTGAATTGGTTCATTGAATCGTTCGCGGAAGCGGCGTGAGGTCGCGGCGGGAAGCGGCGCGCCGGCGGAGAGGAACGTGCGCGCCGTGCCGAACGTGCCGTCTTCCTGCGGCAGGTTCGAGAGATGCTCGAACACCATCGGGATCAGCGGCACGACCGTGCACGCGTAGCGATTGCAGAGATCGATCACCGACTGCGGCAGGTATTGATTGGAGATCACGACCGGCGTCCCCTGCACGACGAGCGGCATCACCAGATTCGAGAAGCCGTACGAATGCGACATCGGAATCGCGCCGAAGTTGATGTCGCCGGGACGGATGTCCATCGACGCGCAGATGCTCGTGCAATCGGCGACGAGATTCGCGTCCGAGGTGACGATCCCTTTCGGAAGACCGGTGGAGCCGGAGGTGAGCTTGATCAGGCGTGCGTCGCGTGGCAGCTCGGCGCGTGCGTGCACGGCGCGTGTGGAGACGGAGGTCTTGCCGTTGCGGTAAATTAGCGAGCGGACGGAGAAATGGCTGAGGATCGCCGCCACTTCAGTCGGTGGCGCATCGCGATCGATCGGAATGATCATCAGATCGAGCTTCGACGCTGCGAGAATCGCCGCGACGAAATCAGCGGAGTTCGGCAGCTGCACCGCGATCAGATCGCGCGCCTTCACGCCGCACGCGACGAGCTCGCGGGCGAGCTCTTCGGCCCGCGCCAGCAATGCTTCGCGCGTCACGACGCGATGGGAATCTGTTTCGATGACCGCCGTTACGCCGGGTGCGCAATCGACGAGTCGCAGAAAGCGATTGAACATCGTCAAATATCATACGGGGAGAGAGCAGACCGCAGATAACAGATAGCAGGGGAGACAGCAGACCGCAGATAACAGATAGCAGGAGAACGCCTGCCGGCTGCTATCTGCTATCTGTTATCTGCTATCTGCGGTCTGCTATCTGTTGTCTGCTATCTAAAACCATGCACGACGTGATCGTTATTGGCGGCGGGCCCGCGGGCTCGACCGCAGCCACACTGCTCGCCCGCCGCGGCCTCAATGTCGCTCTCTTCGAGCGCGAGAAGTTTCCGCGCTTTCAGATCGGCGAATCACTCCTCCCGTACAACAACGACGTCTTTCGCCGCCTCGGGATTTTCGACACGCTGTGCGACAAGTTCTTTCCGAAGTACGGCGGCACGTTCGTCACGGCAGACGGCCAGGCGAAGACGGTCTTTCGCTTCGATCGCAATCTCGAGCCGCCGTATCAGCGCGCATTCCAGGTCAAGCGCGCCGAATTCGATCTGCTGCTGCTCGATCACGCGCGCGCCTGCGGCGTCGATGTGCGCGAGCAGTCGCAGGTGACGGGCGTCGATGTCAGCGACAAGTCGCGCGTAGTCGTGGAGACCGCGGGCGGAGAAACGCACGAAGCGCGTTTCATCGTCGATGCCGCCGGTCACGGCACATTTCTCGGACAGAAGGTCAGCGAGAAAACGGACGTAAAGGAACTGAAGCGCGTCGCGGTGTTCTCGCACTATCGCAACGTGCTGCGCGATGAAGGGCGCGACGGCCACAGCACCGTCGTCGTCGTGCTGCGCGACGCGTGGTTCTGGCTGATTCCATTGAGTGAAGAGGTGATGAGCGTCGGCCTGGTGCTCGATCGCGATCATTTCGTCCGCTGCGGACTGGAGCCGCTCGAGCTGCTCGAACAGACGATCGCCATCACGCCGTATGCCGCGGATCGGATGAAGAACAGCGAGCGCGTCATGGAAGTGAAGGTCCGCCGCGATTTCTCGTATCGCATCAAGAGCATCGCGGGCGAGAACTACGTGATGGCGGGCGATGCCGCCGGATTTCTCGATCCGATCTTCTCGACCGGCGTGATGCTGGCGATGGATTCGGGCGCGCGCGCGGCCGATGCTGTGGGCGAGAAACTGGAGCGTGGGTCATCGAAACTGCTGAAGCGTTACGCGCGCGAAAGCCAGGTTTCGATCGATCGCTACCTGCGCTTCATCGCGAATTTCTACAAGCGCGAGTTCCTCGAAGTGTTCCTCAGCCCCGATCCGCCGCGCGCATTTTTCTTTCCCATCATCCGGGTGCTCGGCGGCAACGTATTGTCGTCGCGCTTCGATCGTCTGCGGCTCGCGCTGTTTTTCGGAATCGTTTCGATTCAGAAGCGCTGGCCCATCGCGCAGCGCATCGACTGGGACGCGCTGCCGCCGCCCGCATCTGTGTGAAAATGAACCCCGGCCCATGAACGACCTCAGAAGAAAACTCAAGGAGCTGCTGATCGAGCGGCTCAAGTTCGAAGACATGACTCCGGACGACATTCAAGACGACGAGCCGCTCTTCGCCGGCGGCCTCGGACTCGATTCCATCGACGCGCTCGAAATCGTGGTGATGCTGGAGAGCGAATTCGGCATCAAGGTGAAGAACGAGAGCGCAGCGCGCGAGCACTTCCGCTCCATCGCATCGCTGGCTGATTATGTCGGCGAGAAGCTCGCGGTGTGAGCGCGTTTTTAGCGGCGCTCCCGCACCAGATTCCATTCCGCGCCGCCTCGGCGGTCTTGCGCCGCGACGAGAAATCGATCGAAGGCACGTATCTCGTTTCAGTGGATGAACCGCTGCCGCTCGATGTGATGCTCGTCGAAGCGATGGCGCAGTTTGCGGGAGCGCTTGCGCTTTCGCCTGGCCAACCGGGAATGCTCACGGGCATCGATCGATGCGAAGTGATCCGATTGCCGGTTGCCGGCGATCTCGTGCGCATCACCGTGACGCTCGACGCGTCGTTCGGCGGCGTCCATCGGTTCAGCGGGACGGGGTCGGTCGACGGAGTAGAAGTGATTCGCGGAAGGTTTTATCTGGCCGATGCGCAAGGCTGATCCGAACGTCCGCATCGCCGTCACCGGCGTCGGCATCATCTGCTCGATCGGGCGGAACAAGGACGAAGTGTGGCGCTCGATCCGCGAGTCGCGTGCAGGCATCACGAAGCTCACGCGTTTTCCGGGCGAGACGTTTCCGACCGACATGGCGGCAGAAGTCGCGAGCGAGTTGCAGTTGCCGATCTCGCGTCGGGAAGCGAAGCGGATGTCGCGCACCGATCTGCTGGCGGTGATCGCGGCGAAGGAAGCAATCGATCAGGCGAACGAACATGCGCCGCTGCGACTGGAGCGCGCCGTCGTTTCGACCGGCACCTCGACAGGCGGTTTGCTGGAAGGCGAGGACTACTACTTCCGCCGCCTCGTGCGCGGACGCGATCGCGCGCCTGCCTCGCGCGTGCTGCAGCAGCCGACCTCGGGACCGAGCGATGCGGTGGCGAAAGCCTTTCGCACCGGCGGCGGTGTGATTTCGAACGCGACTGCGTGCGCGTCCGCCGGCGCGGCGATCGGCATCGCGGTCGATTACCTCCGCTCGCGTCACGCGGATGCCGCGATCGCGGGCGGCAGCGACGCGCTCTGCCGCCTCACGTACAGCGGCTTCAACGTGCTGCAGGCGGTCGATCCAGCGCCGTGCGCGCCGTTCTCGGCGGATCGCAAAGGCATCACGCTCGGCGAAGGCGCCGCGTATCTCGCGCTCGAGCGCTGGGACGACGCGATCGCCCGCGGTGCGACGATCCTCGCGGAGATCGCAGGCTACGGCGCGTCGTGCGATGCGCATCATCCGACTGCGCCGCACGAGGAAGGCCGCGGTGCCGAGGCGGCGATGCGCGAGGCGATGGGTGGTCAAGAAGTTGACTACGTGAACGCGCACGGCACCGGGACGCTGCTGAACGACTCGGCGGAAACGAAGGCGATCGTCGCGGCGGTCGGAACGGATGTGCCGGTGTCGTCGAGCAAGTCGTACTTCGGACACACGCTCGGCGCGTCGGGCGCAGTCGAAGCGGCGATCACCGTGCTCGCGCTGATCCATCAGCTCGCGCCGCCGACGCTGCGGCTCGACACCGCGGCCGCCGATTGCGCGCTCGATTACATCCCGCACACGCCGCGTCCGATGGCACTGCGCAACGCGCTTTCGAACACGTTCGGCTTCGGCGGCTCGAATGTCTCCCTGCTGCTGAAGCGCGTAGTCGGGCTGGTGTAGGACAAGCTCTCAGCTTGTCCCGAAAAAGTTGAGAGCTTGTCCCGACAAGCTGAGAGCTTGTCCTACACTCCGCCCGGGATGACGGGCGCGCGTCGCGTGGTATAAACCGCGATCTTCATGACCCGCATCGCTATCTCCGGCATCGGGATCATTGCGCCCGACGCAATCGGTCTCGATGCGTTCCGCGCGCTCCTCGCCTCGGGGCGCACCGCCACGCGCGTCGTCGATTTCAAGCCGCGCGACTTCATCCATCCGATGAAGATGCGCCGCATGAACGCGCTCTCGCGCTTCGGCGTCGCTGCCGCGAAGCTCGCGCTCGCCGACGCCGGCCTCGATCCGGGGCGCAACACCGGCGTGGCTCTCGGCACGGCATTCGGTCCGGTGCAGACCTCCGTTGATTACATGCAGGAGTACGTCGAGAAAGGCGCGGCACTCGCGCCGCCGCAGCTCTTCGCGGAGTCGGTCGCGAACGCGCCCGGCAGTCACATCGCGATCGAATCCGATTTTCGCGGCTTCAATGTGACGATCACACAACGCGAATCATCCGCCCTCGCCGCTGCGATGTACGCGTGCTCGCAACTGGTGAAGGGAAGCGTCGATGCGGCGTTGACGGGCGGCGTCGAGGAAGCGAGCGAGATGACGGTGAGCGTGCTCGAAAGGGTCGGCGCGTTGTCGCGTTTGCCCGCGCGGCCGTTTGATCGCGCGCGCGACGGAATGTCGATCGGCGAAGGGGGCGCGGTCCTGCTGCTTCAGCCTCGGGCCGCGAAGTCGTACGCTTTCTTCTCCGGGTTCGGCATCGCGCGCGACACGACGGCTTCGATCTCCGACTGGGGCGACGATCACGGCGCCGTCGTCACCGCGATGCGTGCGGCGATCGACGACGCGGAGATCGCGATCGGCGATGTCGATGCGATCTATGCGAGTGCGAATGGCAGCGTGCGCGGCGATGCAGTCGAAGGCCGCGCCATCGAAACGTTGTTCGGCGAGCGCATGCCGCCTGTCGTCGCGACGAAAGGCATCTTCGGCGAATACGCGGCGGGCGGCGCACTGCATCTCGTCTCCGCAATCGTGGCCATCGATGAGCAGACGTTGCATGCGTCGACCGGTTTCGAGAGCGGCGATTTCCGCTTCACGCCGAATCGCGAACGCCGCGACTGCGTGCTGCGGCACGTGCTCGTGAATTCCGTTTCGGCCGGCGGCGGAATCGTCTGCGGCGTGTTGTCGCGGGAGGCCGCGTGAACGTGGCGGTCCTCATTCCAGCGCTGAACGCCGCGAAGACGCTCGCGCCGATCGTGACCGAAGCGAAGCAGTATATCGATCGCGTGGTGGTGATCGATGACGGATCGAGCGACGGCACTGGCGATGTCGCGCGCGCCGCGGGCGCGATCGTCATTCGTCACGACGTCAATCGCGGCAAAGGCGGCGCGCTGAAGAGCGGCTTCATGTGGGCGCTCGAGCAGGGACTGGACGGCGTGATCACGCTCGACGCCGACGGCCAGCATCTCCCGCGACAGATTCCGATGTTCCTCGAGCATCGCCGCGCCACCGGCGCAGACCTGATCATCGGCGGCCGCGCGCATCTGTTCGACGGCATGCTCCCGCGCCGCCGCATGGCGAATCGCTTCTCCGCGTGGGCCGTGGCGAAAGCGTCGCGCACGAACATCAGGGATTCGCAGAGCGGCTTTCGCTTCTACTCCGCGCGCGTCCTGCGCGAGATCCCGCTGCGCGCCGAAGGCTTCGACATGGAGACCGAGGTGATCATCCGCGCCGGTGTGCGCGGCCTGCGCGTCGAACAGATCCCGATCGACCTCGGATTCGTCGACGGCCTCTCGACCAGCCACTTCAAGCCGCTGCTCGACACGCTGCGCATCGCGTGGACGGGCTTCCGCGCGCGCTTCATCTGGCGCTAGGGAGTGCGGCAGCGAGCTGCCGCACTCCTTCTTCTATGCCTTGAACACCGCCGGCAACTCCTCGGTGCTCACGCTCGACATCGCAAAGATCTGAGGTTCAGGCCACGGATCGGTCGCTTTCTGGCGCGAGCGGATCGTCGCCACCATCCGCGCGGTCTTGAACACGTCCGGATCGAGGCGGAACAGACGGCCGACGACGAACCAGAAGTTGAACATCGGCGGCGTCGCGCTCGTTTGTCCCGTGCGGAACAGATCGGATGAGGTGCGCGAGCAGTGCAGCAGGACGTCCGGCTGTTTGCTCGATGCTTCGTTCGGATCAAAGGCTACGAAGTGCTTGAATGAGCCGCCGCGGCTCTCCATCAGATTGCCGAGGCCGCGGAACTCCACCTTGAAGAGCCTGTTCGGTCCCAGCAGCCGGGGACCAAACTTCTGAGCGGCATCCGCAGCGAAGAAATCGTTGTCCGGAACCGGCTGCTTGAACCAGCGCGACTTGAACTCCGGATTCAGCACGACGTTCGCCATCACGCTCGCTTCCGGCGAATCGGTGCCGACATCGGAGAACCACCGGTTCGCGGCCTTCAGCACATCGGTGTTCCACTCCGTCTCCGTGTCGTTCGCCTTCAGCGCCTTCACCGCTTCGGGTCCGAACTCGATCTGCAGCGAGAAACGGGTCTGCGGATCATTCGGCACTGCGGCGATCGCGGAGCCGAATGACAGCTCGCCGAGGAGACGGCGGATCGAGTTGCGCGTGTTGTTGTTCGCGTCGTCGTCTTCGCGCGAGTACGTCAGGCGCAGGCTCGGCGTGCTGGAGTCGTACGGTGCGGAGACATCGGTGCCGGACCCTGTCGCCGGCATGCGCACCCACGCGGACGATTCGGCGATGGAGTCGTTCAGTGAGCGCTGCACGGTCACGCCGCCGTAGTACATGGCGTCGCGGAAGATGTTGCCGCTGTCGTCGACGCGAACGGAGATCGTCTTTTCATCGACCGCGATCTCGTTGTCCTTCAGCGCGAATCCGAGGAACGAGGCGATCGTGGTCGAGGCGCTGGTGCGCGTCCGGCGCGAAGTCAGCAGGATCTCGTGAATCACGAACTGCTTTGTATCGACGCTGTTCAGTTCTTTCAGGAAATCGCCGAATTTTCCGTGCTGCAGCCTCGTCGCGGCGGAGACGGCATCGCCGCTCTTCGGATTGATCTCCACGTCGACGATCGCGCTCCACTCCGAGACGCGGCTGATCTCCGCGGCCACGCTGAAGCCGATCGTGCCCTTGAGTTTCTGGGTTGCCGCGACCAGTTTGTTCTTCAGCGTTTCGGGCGCGCTGAGCAGCTTGTCGAGACGCGTGGCGAAATCCTGAATCTTCTGCACGTCGTCTGCGCTGAGCTGATTGAGCTCCTTGCCGACGATGCGCTTGACCCAATCGGAGACCGCCGTGTCGACCGCCGACTGCAGCGACGCGAGCGAAGTCGCGTTCGCGCGCAGCCATTTGACCAGTCCTGTGGCGCCGGTCTGATCGAGGATGTCGTGCAGTTTCTTCAATGCATCGTTCTTCAAGCCGCCGTCGAGGAACGCCAGGATCTGTTTCGCGCCGCTCACCGCACGGGCGAGCTCTTTCTCGATGTTGCCGCTGACGATCAGCTCTTCGATGTCCTGGCCGGTCAGCACTTCGATCCAGTGCACGACCTCTTTCGCCTGTGCCGGAAGCTTGTCCGTGATGTCGCTCGTGTTCAGCGCAGCGACCTTCGCCAGCACCTCCTTCACTTTCAAGAGGCCAAGGTCGTTGAGCCGCCCGATCACTTCTTCGATGATGCTTTTCACCTTCGCGTCGACTTTGTCGTACGCGGCGACGATCGCCGTCGCGGCGTCGATCAGCTTCTGCACGGCGTCGGATTTCGCCACGGCGTCTTTCCAATGCGTGTCGTTGAGCAGGCGGCCGACGATGGTCGCGGCTTCATCGGTGATCGCCGCTTTGAATCCCTCAAAGTTCGTCGATGCGAGGTTGGCGGCCTTCTGCACCTGCTGAAGTGCGCCGATCGCTTTCGTTTTCGGGATGAGCGCGAATGCCTTGTCGATCAGCGCCTGCGCGCCGGCCTGCGCGTCGTACGAGATCGTTGTATCGACCGCGACGCCGAATGCGATACGCGTGCGATGCTCGCGCTCGAGCCGCATGCGCACGAAATCGGGTTTGGTCGTCGCTGCGGCTGCGACGGTGAGCTTCATCGATTCGTAGAGGCTGAAGCCGAGGGATGCGCTCGCGGTGAAGCCGACGTGCAGCTTGAACGGGACGGAGATGCCGCTGCCGCCGACGCTGGAGAGGATCGTGACGACGTTCCTCAGATCGTCCTGCACATCGGCCTGCGAGCCGACCTTCGCCTGCAGTCCGAGGTCGACGTTCAGCAGGCCGCTGAAGTCGAGCACTTCGCCGGCGCGGAGTTTCGTCACGTCCGCGAGCTGTGGCAGCGTCGACGATGCGCCGAGTGCGAGGAGCGCGTCGAGGCGTTTCGTCGTGGCAGGCAGCGCGAGATAGTGCGCGTAGCTGAACGACGTCTTGGTCGATGCCGTTGCGGAGACGGTCAGCACTCCCGGTGTCGCGCTGAGGTTCGCGGACGCGGTGAGTGTGCCGCCGGCGTTGAACGCGACGTAACGTTGATCGTCCGCGATCTTGAGCGGCATCGCGCCGAACGGCGAATCCGGCACCTTGCCTTTCGCGAAGATCTGCGCGCTTGCTTTCGCAGACGCTTCGACGGCAACGGGCGTGTCGAACAACACGGGGATCTTGTGTGACCCGGTGTCCACCGAAACACTTTTCTCGAGTCCGTCGTCACCCAGCGGTTGCTCGAGCGCCGTCACATCGGGGAGAACTGCCTGAATTTGTCCGAAGAGATTTCCGATCGAAGTGGCCATGCACTCCCTCCTTTTGGGCGCTGCAGACATGAAGCGGTTGAACTAGGAGAGTGTGCGGGGAGGAGTTTCCCTACCTCCAAATCGAATCTGTCGACGGCCGGGACGGCCGGCGACTGCGGGCGAGACGCCCGCGCTCCTACCCTTACTCGAGCTCGCTCCAGTCGATGGTCGTCGGCAGGTTCGATTTCGCGAACAGCGTCGACAGCATCTCCTGCGGCGAATAGACGCGGATGTCGCCGAATTCGCTCGGGCGGCGGTTCTTCATCGTGAAGAGCGCGCGTTGCGAGGTGTAGTCGAAATTGGCGAAGTAATCGTCGTCCTTCTTCTGATCGAACATCGTTTTGAGGACGCTCAGCTGCGACGCGAGGTGGTCGGTCGGATCGGAGGACGCTGCCGATTTCGACTTCGTTGCGCGGCGCGTCGGCTCGAGTCCGATGGCGATGCGCAGCTCGTCGAGCTCTTTCGCCGCTTTGTCCACCTTCGTCTTTTTCGCCGGCGTCTGATGCGGGAGGAGCAGCGCGGGGATCTTGTTGCAGTTCGCGCGATGGATCGCGTCGCTGCGCGTGATCCAGCCGAGGTTCGTCACGCCGCACCGGGAGGAGACGTTCTGCGTCAGGTTCTCGATGAACGGACGCACCGCCGTGTTGAACGAATCGTCGACGCCGTTGAAGAGATTCAGCACGTAATGGACGCGGAACTCGTCGAGCGTCTGCTGCACCGTGCGCGTGATCGGATGATCGCCGAGGTTCTGGGCGAGATCGTCGGCGAAGGCGTCGAGATTCGTGATCGACGAGTCGTAGACGTCCTCCACCCGATCGATCAGATCGTTGATCAGCTTCCAGTAGTCGATGTGGCTGCCGATCATGTCGTAGAACGGCGATTGCCGGCTGAAGATCAGGCGGAGCTTGCGGAAGAGAATCGCTTTGACGATGTCCGACGCGGCGAGCGTCGCGCTCGGCAGATGCGGCGTGAAGATCAGGATGCCGGAGTTCGAAAACGGCAGGAAATCGATGACGTTCGCATCGAGTCCGGCTCGCATGTCGAGGATCACGTAATCGGCATCGAGGCTGTTGATCGCTTCGATCAGCCGCGCCTTGTGCGCCGCGCCGAAGTTCGTGATCTCGTCGATGAGATGCATCGGTCCGGCGACGAATCCGAACTTGCGGTAGCGCCCTTCCGGATCGAGCTTCGGATCGAGCGGCGTGACGCAATCGTTGAGTGACGCGCCCTTGCGGAAGAAGTGGTAGAGGTCCTTTCCGATCGGCACGTCGATCGCGTTGCGGATCGCCGAGGTGCCGGTGTCGAGGTCGACGAGGACCGTTCTTCCGTGGCGCGACAGCGCGAGCGAGAAGTTGATCGCAAACGTCGTCTTGCCGACGCCGCCTTTACCGGACGAAATAGGAATGATTCGTTTGATGGCCACGGATTCTCGGGGTGCTGAGTGCTGGGTATTCTACGTCGCGTTCTCTACTCGGCACTTCGTTCTGTTCTACAATCGGCGCGCGTGCAAACGTCCCTATTCCGAAAATTCGTATTGTTCGCGGAGCTCGACGAGCGGGAGCTGCAATCGATCGCTACGGTGGCCAAGACGCGCCGCTATGCGAAGGACGACGTCATCTTCCACGCGGACGAGAGCGGCGATGTCTTTTGTCTCATCCGTGAAGGCCAGGTGAAAGTCACGATGATCTCGCCGGAAGGGAAAGAGATCATCCTGTCGATGCTCGGGCCGGGCGATTTCTTCGGCGAGATGGCGCTGCTGGACAACGAGCCCCGCTCGGCGACGGTCATCGCCACCGAGGCGCTCGATGTCGTCACGATCTGGCGCAGCGACTTTCTGCAGATCCTGCAGGAGAACTTCTCGATCACGAAGAAGGTCTTCGCCGAGCTGTCGCGCCGTCTGCGCAATGCCTCGAACCGGATCGAGTCGCTCGCCACGATGGATGTGTACGGCCGTCTCGCGCGCTTCTTCCTCGATCTCGCGGCGCAACAGGGGAAGGTACTCGACAACGGCTACGTCGCGGTCATCCGGCCGACGCATCAATCGATCGCCAACATGATCGGCACGTCGCGCGAGACGGTGTCGCGTCTGATTCACGATCTGATGAAGCAGAACCTGCTGCTGTCGGAAGGAAAGACGATCTACCTGCGGAAGACCGCGCTCGATCAATTCAGGGCAGAAGTATGAACGCAGAAAGCAGACCTCTTTCCGCCCCACTCTGCCTTCTGCCTTCTGCCTTCTGACTTCCGCCCTCCATGCTCACGGTTCCCAACCTCCTCACTCTTCTTCGTCTCTTCCTCGTCCCCTGTTTCCTGGTGGCCTCGTTCAACGACCGTTTCACACTGGCGTTCGTGCTGTTCGTGACCGCCGCGGTGACCGACATCTTCGACGGCATGATCGCGCGCCGCTTCAATCAGCGCTCGCGGCTCGGCGCGCTGCTCGATCCCGCCGCCGACAAAACGATGATGGTCTGCGGCTACCTCTTCTACACGGTCCATTCGAGCGTGAAAGTGCAGATTCCGAACTGGCTCACATTCACCGTCTTGATCCGCGACGTCCTGATCGTCGTGTTCGTGTATCTGCTCTACACGCGCGTGCAGGTGAAGCGCTTTCCGCCGTCGTGGGTGGGGAAGGCGTCGACCGTGACGCAGGCGGTGACGCTCGCCGGGACGATCGCGCTGAACGGCTTTCTGCCGCAGATCGGCCCCTTCTGCGTGATCCTGTTTCGCATCGCGCTCGGCATCACGTTGTACTCGGCGTTCGACTACCTTCGGCGCGGCAGAGGGTTGCTGGAAGGCGGCCTGAACGTCGCCTTGACCAAGGCGGCTGCGGGCCACTAGAATCCGCGTCCCTGCACCGAAATACCGAGTAGGGTCAAGCGGTTGGACAGTTGCCCGAAGCGCCTCCATAGCTCAATTGGTAGAGCAGCGGACTCTTAATCCGTTGGTTCCAGGTTCAAGTCCTGGTGGGGGCACCAAACGAGACTTCATTGAGGATCGAGGTCACCTGCCTCGGTCCTTTTTTATATGCTCTCCCTCGTGCGAAAGTGGCGGAATTGGCAGACGCGCTGGTCTTAGGAGCCAGTGGCCCAAAGCCATGTGGGTTCGAGTCCCACCTTTCGCACCAAGTCTGAAATGCAGAATGCAGAACGCAGAATGAAGAATTGAGAAGAAGCTGTGCGCGAAGCGCCACCGCAATTCTGAATTCTTCATTCTGAATTCTGCATTCGTCCAGCGAGGTACCTGAAACCGATGCTCCTCACCTACACCGACATCTCTCCCATCAAAAAAACCGTCGAAATCGAGATCCCCGCGGATCTGATCGCGAACGAAGCGAAACGCGTCACCAGCGAATTCGCCCGCCAGGCCAAGATCCCCGGCTTTCGTCCGGGCAAAGTGCCGGCCGCGGTCGTGCGCAATCGATTCGCGAAAGAGATTCAGGAAGAAGTGATGAGCCGCTTGCTGCCCGTCACCTTCCGCGATGCGGTTGCAGACAAAGGCGTCGAGCCGGTCGGCGAGCCGCAGCTCGAGCATCTCGATCCGTTCATCGAAGGCGCGGCGGTCAAGTACAAAGCGGCGTTCGAAGTGAAGCCGTCGATCGAGCTCGCGGAGTATCGCGGCCTCGAGATCGCCGAGCCGAAAGTCGAAGTCGGCGACGCCGACGTCGACGCGATGATCGACCGCATGCGGGAGCAGGCGAGCGCGTACCGTCCGGAGACCGAGCGCGGTCTGCAGGACGGCGACTACGCGATCATCGAGATCACCACCAGCGGCGAAGGCGTCGAGTCCGACACGCGCGGCGGACATTTCCGGATGGGCGAAGAGTCGCCGCTGCCGGAGATGCACGACTCGCTCTTCGGCAAGAAGCCGGGCGACACTGCGTCGTTCGATCACACGTACGGCGAAGACGCGAACAACGAAGCGTTCCGCGGCAAGACCATTCATCACGAGATCACGCTGAAGGAGATCCGGGTTCAGGAGAAGCCGGAGGTCACCGACGAATTCGCGAAGAGCGTCGGCGACTGGGACTCGGTCGAGAAAATGCGCGAGCAGATCACGGCCGACATCCGCCGTCATCGCGAAGCCGAAGCGCTGCGCGAAAAGCGCAATCAGGTCAGCGAGCACCTGCTGAAGAGCCACGATTTCGAAGTGCCCGAGGTCCTCGTCGAAGAGGAGCTCGGGAAGTCGCTCAACAACTACGCGCGGTACCTCGCGTCGCAGGGGATCGATCTCGAAAAAGCGCAGATCGACTGGGCGAAGATGCGTGACGACTTCCAGCCGGAGGCGGTCAAGCGCGTGAAACGCTCGCTGGTCCTCGAGGCGATCGCGCGCAAGGAAGGGATCAGCGCCGCCGATGTCGAAGTCGACGCCGAGATCCGCCGCGCGGCCAACGAGCAGCAGCGCGATTTCGCCGAAGTGCGTCATCGCCTGAAGCACGACGGCGGCTACGAAGCGTTGCGCGCATCGCTGACGCAGGAGAAGGCGCTCGACTGGTTGCTGAAAGAGGCGAAAAGCTAGCCGATCGGGTGGGGTTTGAGCCGCGACGGGCGGCGTAGAGTTCGTGACAAGGAGAACTTCATGGTGCTGATTCCGATGGTGGTCGAGCAGACGTCGCGTGGCGAACGCGCCTACGACATCTACTCCCGCCTGCTCAAAGACAACGTAATCTTCCTCGGTCAGCCGATCGACGACACGGTCTCCAATCTGATCATTGCGCAGCTCCTCTTCCTCGAAGCGGAGAATCCCGAAAAAGACATCTCGATCTACATCAATTCGCCGGGCGGCTCGATCACCGCAGGGCTCGCCATCTACGACACGATGCAGTACGTGAAACCCGACATCGCGACGATCTGCCTCGGACAGGCTGCATCGATGGCCGCAGTTCTGCTGGCGGCCGGCCAGAAAGGCAAACGCTACGCACTGCCGAACTCGCGCGTGCTGATCCATCAGCCGCTGATGCACGGCCTCGGCGGACAGGCGACCGAGATCGACATCCACGCCCGCGACATCATGCGCATGAAGGCGCGCATGAATCAGATCCTCTCGAATCACACCGGCCAGCCGGTCGACAAGATCGACCGCGACACCGACCGCGACTACATTTTGCAGGCGCCGGATGCCGTCGAATACGGCCTCGTCGACCAGGTCATCGCCAAGCGCGAATAAACCCAGGGAACCCCGAGTTGACTTGAAGACGGCTCAGGGCAACAATCTCAGAGCGACTCCAGAAAAAGGGACCAATCGGAAATGTCAAAGAAGGGCAACAGCGGCGACGTTCTGCGTTGTAGCTTCTGTAATAAGTCACAACGCGATGTCAAAAAGCTGATCGCTGGTCCCACCGTTTACATCTGCGACGAGTGCGTCGACATCTGTCTCGACATCATCGCTGAAGACCGCAAGGACGAGCCGGGCACACTCGAAGGTTCGGGTCAGCTTCCGAAGCCGAAAGAGATCAAGGAGTTTCTCGACCTCTACGTCATCGGCCAGGAGCGGGCGAAAAAGAAGCTCGCGGTCGCTGTCTACAATCACTACAAGCGGATCGACTACCACCAGCGCAACGCGCGCCAGGACGTCGAGCTGCAGAAGTCGAACATCCTCCTGATCGGCCCCACCGGCACCGGCAAAACGCTCCTCGCGCAGACGCTCGCGCGCATGCTGAGCGTGCCGTTCACGATCGTCGACGCGACCACGCTCACCGAAGCGGGCTATGTCGGTGAGGATGTCGAGAACATCATCCTCAAGCTCTACCAGTCCGCGGGCAACGACAAAGAGAAGACGCAGCGCGGCATCGTCTACATCGACGAAGTCGACAAGATCTGCCGCAAGGGCGACAACCCGTCGATCACGCGCGATGTCTCCGGCGAAGGCGTGCAGCAGGCGCTGCTGAAAATCCTCGAAGGCACCGTGGCCAACGTTCCGCCCCAGGGCGGGCGCAAGCATCCGCATCAGGAATTCATCCAGATCGACACGACGAACATCCTCTTCATCTGCGGCGGCGCGTTCGTCGGGCTGGAGAATGTGATCGAGCGTCGTCTGTCGCAGACCTCGATGGGCTTCGGCGCGAAGATCGCGTCGAAGAAGGACAAGCGCACGGGCGAGCTGCTGTCGCAGGTGCACCCCGAGGATCTGATCAAGTTCGGATTGATCCCGGAGTTCGTCGGGCGTCTACCGGTCGTAGCGACGCTGGGCGAGCTCGACAAAGGTGCGCTCATCGAGATCCTTCGCGAGCCGAAGAACTCGCTGGTGCGTCAGTACCAGACCATCATGGGCTTCGAGAACGTCGAGCTCCGCTTCACCGACGAAGCGCTCGAAGCGATCGCCGAAGAAGCACTCAAGCGCAACGTCGGCGCGCGCGGACTGAAGATCATCATCGAAGAGCTGATGCTCGAGATCATGTACACCATCCCGTCGCAGCACGAGATCAGCGAGTGCGTGATCACGCGCGAGGTGGTCGACAATCGGAGTCAGCCGATCACGCTTTACAAGAAAGCCGGGTAAGCAAATCCCTCACAAGAACACGCAGCGGCCGCGATGGAACACCTCGCGGCCGTTTTTGTTTAATGCCCTACACTAATGGGCGAAGCGCACTCGCCACTCGGTTAGGTAAAAACGCACACATGTCAGAACGCATCCTTCAACTACCACTCGTTCCTCTCCGCGACATGGTCGTCTTCCCCTCGATGATGGCGCCGTTCGTGGTCGGCCGTAAGGCCTCGATCACCGCGCTCGAAGCGACGCTCGCCACGTCCGAGAAGAAGATCTTCCTCGCCACGCAGAAGGACCCGAAGATCGACGATCCGTCGATGACCGAGATCCATCACATCGGTGTCATCGCCTCGGTCGTCCAGAACCTGAAACTCCCGAATCAGAACGTCAAAGTAATGGTCGAAGGCCTCACCCGGGCCGAGATCGTCGGCTGGGCGGAGAGCGACGGTTACGTCACCGTCGGCGTGCGCGAGATCGACACGAAATATCCGCTCACGCCGGAAGTCTCGCAGTACATGCAGAAGCTCGTGGAGATCTTCGAGCAGTACGCGAAGATGTCGCATCACCTCGCCTTCGAAGGGGTGATGTCGACACTGAAGCTCGACGATCCCGATCGCTTCGCCGACACGCTCGCCTCGCACCTCCTCATCACCACGATCGAAAAGCAGCAGCTGCTCGAGACGCCGTCGCCGTACGAGCGCCTGCAGAAGCTGCAGGACTTCCTCGAGATCGAGATCGAAAAGATCAACATCGACAAGCGCATCAACTCCAAAGTCAAAAAGCAGATGGAGCGCGCGCAGAAGGAGTACTACCTCAACGAGAAGATCAAGGCGATCCACAACGAGCTGGGTCGCAAGGACGATCGCTCGGATGAGATCGAGGAGCTCCGCCAGAAGATCGAAGAAGCGGGCATGCCGAAGGAGACGAAGGAAAAAGCTCTGCAGGAGCTGAAGCGTCTCGAAGCGATGCCGGGCGTCAGCGCGGAAGCGACCGTCTCGCGCAACTACATCGAATGGCTGGTCGCCGTTCCCTGGAAGAAGCAGTCGAAAGAGATCAAGGACATCGAAGCCGCGGAGCAGATCCTCAACGAAGATCACTACGGCCTCGAAAAGATCAAGGAGCGCATCCTCGAATTTCTCGCGGTGCGCCAGCTGGTGAAGCAGCCGAAGGGCACCATCCTCTGCTTCGTCGGACCTCCGGGCGTCGGCAAGACTTCGCTGGCGAAGTCGATCGCCCGCGCGACCGGACGCAAGTTCGTCCGCCTCTCCCTCGGCGGCGTGCGCGATGAAGCGGAGATCCGCGGACATCGCCGCACCTACATCGGCGCCTTCCCCGGCCAGATCATCCAGCGCATGAAAAAGGCCGGCACGACGAACCCGGTCTTCCTCCTCGACGAAGTGGACAAGATGTCGATGGACTTCCGCGGCGATCCGAGCGCAGCGCTCCTCGAAGTGCTCGATCCGGAGCAGAACAACGCATTCACCGATCACTACCTCGACGTCGAGTACGACCTCTCGAAGGTCATGTTCATCGCCACGGCGAACGTCGTGCACACGATCCCGGCGCCGCTGAAGGACCGCATGGAGATCATCTCGCTCTCCGGCTACACGCATCTGGAGAAGCTGGCGATCGGCAAGCAGTTCCTGATTCCGAAGCAGAAGGAAGAGCAGGGACTGGAAGAGGCGAAGATCGACTTCCAGGACTCGTCGCTCGAAGAGCTGATCGACTCCTACACGCGCGAAGCGGGCGTGCGCAGTCTCGAGCGCGAAGTCGGCTCGGTGCTGCGCAAGGTCGCCCGGCAGGTGCTGATCGCCGGTCCGGAGTTCTCCATCACCATCGATCGTCCCAAGACGCGCGAGCTCCTCGGCAAGCCGAAGTTCCGCTCGCAGCAGATCAACGATCACGCGGAGATCGGTCTCGCCACCGGACTGGCGTGGACGGAAGTCGGCGGCGAGATTCTGTCGACCGAAGTCGCGCTCTCGCGCGGCAAGGGCACGCTCACGCTGACCGGCAAGCTCGGTGACGTGATGCAGGAGTCGGCGCGCGCGGCGCTGTCGTACGTCCGCTCACGCGCGGAGCTGTTCGGACTCGATCCCGACTTCCACGCGTCGCTCGACATCCACATTCACGTGCCGGAAGGCGCGATCCCGAAAGACGGTCCCTCCGCCGGCATCACGATGGCGACGGCGCTGCTTTCCGCGGTGACGAAGATCCCGGTGCATCGCGACATCGCCATGACGGGCGAGATCACGCTGCGCGGCAAAGTGCTTCCGGTCGGCGGCGTGAAGGACAAGATCCTCGCCGCTGCACGCGCCGGCATCTCGCGCGTGATTCTTCCCGCCGACAACGAGCGCGATCTGGACGAGATCCCGTCCGACGTTCGCGAGAAGATGGAGTTCCACCTCGTCGAATCGATGGACGAGGTGACGACCATCGCGCTCGATGGCACGATTGTTCCATTGACTGCGAAGGAAAAACTCCCGGAGCAGGACAAAGCGATTGAACCGCCGATGACTCACTGACGAGTTGCGAAGTTGCCGGTTACCGAGTTGCCACAAGTGGTAACCGGCAACCGGTAACCGGGTTGACTTCCATCAGAATATCGGCACAATCACCCTCGTTAACTCACACGACAAGCAAGCCTTTCACGATCTCTTCGAAGTAAACACACCGCCTTCTGCACCTCCCCGACTAACAATGACTCTTTGACGTCAGCCGTGGCGTTGCACGAAGAGCAAGAACAATCAGTTGGACATTCGGACAGTACGGTTTGATCGGGCGGTCTACCAGCCCGGCGACGTTCCGCGCGACCGGCGGCCGCAATTCGCCATGATCGGGCGCTCGAACGTCGGGAAGTCGAGCCTGATCAACACCGTCCTGAATCGAAAGGGAATTGCCCGGGTCAGTCAAACTCCGGGAAAGACTCAGGCGATCCACTTCTACCTCATCAACGAGCAGTTTCACATCGTCGACCTCCCCGGTTACGGATACGCAAAAGTTCCGAAGTCGATGATGCAGTCGTGGGGTGAGTTGGTTCGTGGATATCTGGATGGAGCCGACGCGCTCCGGCTGATCTTTCTGCTGCTGGATGCCCGGCGCACGCCGGGCGAGCACGATCTGCGGATGCACGAATGGGCGCAGTCCGCGGGCATCGATTTCAAAGTCGTGCTGACCAAGAGTGACAAGTTGTCGAACAACGAGCTTGCGAAGCAACGCTCGCTGATCGCACACGAACTGCAGGTCGACCCTTCCTATCTGATCCCGTTTTCCGCGGTGACCAAACAGGGAGTCGACCAGGTGAGACGCGAGATCATCTCGCGCCTCTGAGCGAGGAACGAATGGAACAACAGGAAATCGATAACGAAACGACGACGGCGGTCGCGCCTCCGAAACCGAAACGCGCGCCGCGGAAGAAAGCGGCTGCGGCGGTCGAAGAGACCGCGGAGCCGGTGGTAGAGAGTGCGGCCACTGAGAGTGTGGCCCATGAGAGTGTGGCCCATGAAAGTGTGGCCCATGAAAGTGTGGCACCGGCGACCTCGCCGGTGGTAAGGGAGCAAGTCGCCGCCGAGTCGGCGGCGCCACACATCCAAGAGGAGGAAGAGCCGGAGCCGCTGGAAGCAAAGCCCACGAACGGCAACGGTGCAGCGCCGGCAAAACAGCAGGCCGCGGCCGAGACGCTCGACATTCGCATCCTCAAAGAGATGAAGCTTCCCGATCTGTCGAAGGTCGCGAAAGACCTCGGCGTCGAGAACGCGACCGGCATGCGCAAGCAGGATCTGATCTTCGGAATCCTGCAGGCGCAGACCGAGAAATCGGGCCTGATCTTTTCGGAAGGCGTTCTGGAATGCCTCCCGGATGGATTCGGCTTCCTCCGCGCGCCGGAGTACAACTACCTCCCCGGTCCGGACGACATCTACGTTTCGCCCTCGCAGATCCGCCGCTTCGATCTCCGCACCGGCGACACCGTCTCCGGCCAGGTCCGTCCGCCGAAAGAAGGCGAGCGTTACTTCGCGCTGATCAAGGTCGAAGCGGTCAACTTCGAGCATCCCGATACCGCGCGCGAGAAGAACCTCTTCGACAACCTCACGCCGCTCTATCCGCAGCACCGCATCAAGCTCGAAGTGCCGTCGAACATGTCGTCGCGCGTGCTCGATCTCATCGCGCCGGTCGGCAAGGGCCAGCGCGGTCTGATCGTCGCGCCGCCGCGCACCGGCAAGACGATGCTCCTGCAGGCGATGGCCAACGCCGTCACCACGAACCATCCCGAGGTCACGCTCATCGTGCTGCTCATCGACGAGCGTCCGGAAGAAGTCACCGACATGCAGCGCAGCGTGAAGGGCGAAGTCATCTCGTCGACGTTCGACGAGCCGGCATCGCGTCACGTGCAGGTCGCGGAGATGGTCATCGAGAAAGCGAAGCGGCTCGTCGAGCACAAGCGCGACGTCGTCATCCTGCTCGACTCCATCACCCGGCTGGCGCGTGCCTACAACACCGTCGTGCCGCCGTCGGGCAAGGTGCTGTCGGGCGGCGTCGACTCCAACGCGCTGCAGCGTCCGAAGCGCTTCTTCGGCTCCGCGCGTAACGTCGAGGAAGGGGGCTCGCTGACCATCATCGCCACCGCGCTCATCGACACCGGCTCGCGCATGGACGACGTCATCTTCGAAGAGTTCAAGGGCACCGGCAACATGGAAGTGCACCTCGACCGCAAGCTCTCCGACAAGCGCGTCTTCCCGGCCATCGACATCAACAAGTCCGGCACCCGCAAGGAAGAGCTCCTGCTCGAGAAGCCCGAGCTCAACCGCGTCTGGGTCCTGCGCAAGGTCTTCTCGCCCCTCTCGACCGTCGAGTCGATGGAGCTGTTGATCGATAAGCTGGATAAGACCAGGACGAACGCGGAATTCCTGAACGCGATGTCATCGATGTAATGGGTACGCGGGTGCGTGGGTTCGGGGGTACGTGGTGACATAACCCTCGCGCCCACGTACCCTCGTATCCACGCACCCATGGCAAAAGCCAAGCGCTCCCGCATCAAAGACTTCCTCTGGCGCCACTCCGCCGGAATCGCGACGACGATCATGGTTCTCTTCGTCGCCTTCCTCGGCTTCGTCGGCTACACCTACGTCACGGTCACGAAGAAGTTCGATTCCAGCCGGCGCTGGGATCTGCCGAGCCGCGTCTACTCCGACGCTACACAGCTCGTACCCGGCATGACGTACCCGCGCGCACTGCTCGAGCCGAAGCTCAATCATGTCGGCTATCACGAGGTGAAAGAGCGCGTCGCCAATCCGGGCGAGTACCGCTACGTCAACGA
>C688J18823_10000274_pt1 | contig 29435 bp, 31 predicted proteins | sample HopSoiMetagenom1_FD_18823 | JGI IMG/M metagenome (IMG submission 18823) | reverse complement strand
CCGACCCGTCATATACCACTCCTATCCTGATCGACCGATCAACAACACTCCCATCAAAACTTGTGTGATGTCAATTTGAGAGCGATGCGAGGAACTCCTGCGTGCGTCGCCGAGATTCGGTGCGGGTCTTCGCGTCGTCTCCGAGTGGAACAACGCGCGCGGCGAGATCAGTGACGCCTGCGTCGCGGTAGCGGTTCAGCCGGGCGAGGATCATTGATTCGTCGCCCGCCGCCATCGTGTCGCCGACGTCCTGGGCGTCGCCGTGTTCAAGCAGCCGAACGTAGTTGGGGGAGAAGTCGGCATGGCCGAGAACCTCGCTGGCATGCATGCGGGCGTCGTCGACCTCGTTGTGCGAGCACAAGGCGACGGGAACGCCTGCGACGACGCGAATTCCCGACCGACCCGCCGCCCGTGCCACTTCCGTGATACTGGGGACCACGTAGTCGCCGATCGCTCGCTCGTCCGCCATCCACAAGATGGTCCCGTCGGTGTGCTCGCCCGCGATCCGAAGCATTGTCGGGCCGAGCGCCGCGAGAAGCACTGGCATCTCGAATGAATCGGCGACGTCGATCGGGCTGTGCACGCGAAAGTTGTCGTTGTCTACAGCGACCGCACCAGGGCCCGCGAACGCCGCGTTCAATACGTCGAGATAGTCGCGTACCAGTCGCGCCGGACGGTCATAGGCCAGCCCGAGCTGGTCAGCGATGATCCAGTGATGCGACGGCCCCATGCCGAGGGTGAACCGGCCCGAGCACGCAACCTGGGTGGTCAGCGCCTGCTGCGCCATGATCAGGGGATGGCGGGTCTGGATCGGTACGACCGCCGTTCCGATTTCGACGCGCTCGGTGACCTGCCCGAGAAGCGCGACGGCCGTCATCGCGTCGAGGTAGCCGGGAACCTGGGGAACCCAGAACGACGCGAAACCATCACTCTCGGCGGCCTTTCCATCGTCGAGCAGCCCGGTCAGCCGATCTGCACGAGAGCGCTCCTTATCGGAGCCGACCATCAAGCCGATTCTCATGCGGTACACCTCTCACGGCACATAGCGGTCCCACTCATGCGGCACCACGGTATAAAACGGCGCGGCGAAGAGCGGTTCGACGTCGCCTTCGCTCCAACGCTTCTGGAGCACCGGCAGCAGCCGTCTTGCGGTCACAACTGGGTCGTCGTCAAGGAAGCAGTATGAGATCGTCTGGCCTGCACCGGCACTCACCAGTTTCGGGTCGACGGATTGCGACGTGGCCGACCAGACTCCGGCCACGCCTTCGGCGTCAACGAGGTGCGTCGGCGTCGTCGAGCCCGTCTCCACCAATATGTACACGCCGCGGACGGGCCACCAAGGCAGCACGTCGGCTCCGATCTTCACCCGAGGCGCCGCCGCCTTCTCGTGCACCGTGTACACGCCACGCTGTACCGGCGGAAGCAGTGGGACTTTGCGGTCCGCGGCGCCCAGCGCCTCGGAGAGTTCGTAGAATCCCTTGAGCCCGTGTCGATCGGTGAAGAAATAGGTCATCACGTGGTCGATCGCGTCGAAGCGTCTGTCGTTCGGTGGACGCGCGGCCCGGCAGGCCGGCGTCGAAACCAACCGCAGGGATGCCCGTACGGCGGACAGCCGATGCTGTTCGGGCCGGTGGTCGAGGGTGTGCCACCGCAGGTATTCGGCGTCCGTTCCTTCGGGGTGGCGGGTGGCCATGGAGACGAAAAGCGTGGTGATGTCCCCGCGTCCGGTGGCGAGGATCTCGTCGATCTCGTCGGAGGGTCTTCCTGGCAGCGTCATCGATGTCCTTCAGGCAGAGCGATTTCCGGATGCCGCGCCTCGATCATCCGCCGAAAGCCCTCGCGCCAGGGCACTTTCGTGCTTCCGAGAATTTCGTGCATGCGGGTCACATCGGGCCACAACGGCGTATGTGCGTCGGGCGTGTAGCTGAAGACGGGCTGGATGCCGACGAGCTCGCCCATATATGCGCAGTAGTCCTCGACGCTGACGGTCTCGCTGCCGGCCCAGTTGACGACGACCGGCGGAGTGTCGGCGACCTCCATAGCCCTGATGCCCAGCTCGACGTAGTCGTCCTCGTAGATCGGGTTGTAGTTGTTCGGCTTGTCGGGATGCAGGCGAATCGGCTTGTGCGTCAGGATCATTTCGAGGCGATCGGCAGGCGCACCGCCTTCGGGTCCGTAGGTGGAACAGATCCTGATGATCGTCAGCGGAATCCCGTACCGCTTGGCGACCCAGGTGCACACGGCTTCGGCGGCGACCTTCGAGAAGCTGTAATTCGACCGCAGGGGCACTCCTGGCGGGTCCGATTCGGTCAGGGGCCGTCGGCCCTGATAGCCGTAGATCGACCCGGTCGAGCAGAACACGAAACCCTTCGCGGCACGGCAATGATGCAGCAGCTCGCCCGAGTTGTGTGCGTTCGTCTCCAGACACCGTGCCCAGTCGCCGGTGCCGGTGTCGACCGCCGCGTGGAACACGTAGGTGAAATCGTCGGGCAGCGCTGAGAAGTCGCCCGTGCCCATGTCGAGCGCGATCGGTGTGACGCCGGCGGCCGCCAGTCGCTCCCGGTCCGCCGGATCCCTCAGGCGGGCGGCGCCCCAGACCTCGTTGTCGTCCGCCAGCGCTCTCGCGATAGGAAAGGCGATCTTGCCCGTCGCGCCGGTGATCAGGATCTTCTCTGACTCGAGCATTCCGTTAGTCATAGCGCACGCGGGCGCAAATGTTAAGTACTTGATATGTTGGCGATGTGCAACTCACCTTCGACGCCGAGGTGGAGGCGTTCCGTGCGGAGTTCATCGAATTCCTCGACGACCACTTGCCGAGCGAAGCAGAGGCAGCTGCAGAGCCGTCCCGGTCGACAGCCCACGTTCCGGACTGGGCGCGCCGGTGGCAGCAACTGCAGTTCGACCACGGCTGGTTGTTGCCGGGTAACCCGCCTCAGTTCGGTGGCCGAAACGCCGGCATCCTCGAGCAGTTCGTCCATCGCGACGAACTCGCACGGCGCCGGATCTATCACGCGTTCAACCCGCAGGGCGTCGGCATCATCGCCGCTTCGCTGCTGACCTTCGGCACCGAAGAACAGAAGCAGCGGTGGGCGGTGCCCATCCTGCGCGCCGAGATGACCGCGTCACTGGGCATGAGCGAACCGGGCGCGGGCTCCGACCTTGCCGGCTTGACCACCCGCGCCGTTCTGCAGGGCGACCACTTCGTGGTCAACGGACAGAAGGTCTGGACATCAGGAGCGCACGACGCCGATGTGATCCTCGCGTTCGTGCGCACGGATCCGGATGCACCCAGGCACAAGGGAATCAGCGCGCTTCTCATTCCAACCGACGCACCGGGCGTGGTGTGCAGGCCGTTCGCGTCGGTCCATGACCGCGACAGCTTGGACTTCAACGAGGTGTTCTTGACCGATGTGCAGGTGCCCGCTGAGAACGTGGTTGGTCCATTGCACGAAGGCTGGCGCGTTGCCAACGGGTCGCTGGGCCACGAGCGCACGATGATGTGGATGGCGTTCGCCAATCGGCTGGAACAACTGCTCGAGGACTACCGGCCCGCCGGCGCGCTGAACCGGGACCGTTACGCGACGATCGCGATGGACTATCAGGCGCTGCGCCTGCTGGGCTCGACGGCGCTCGGGCAGGCGGCGCGCGGCGAGCGGGACATACCGGCTGTCTCGGTACTGAAGGTGCTCGGGTCGGAGGCAGAGCAGAACGCCTTCAGGCACGCTCTGGACGCCGCAGGCGTCGATGGCCTGCGCAGTCCAGCGCTCACAGCGCGCTATAACCCTTACAGCCCAGACGTTTTCACGGGAAGCTGGTTCACGCGCTACATCAGCACTTACGCGGGCACCATCGCGGGCGGTACCTCGGAGATTCAGCGCAACATCATCGCTCAGCGAGTGCTGGGCCTTCCGGCACGCTGACGTCAGCCGTGCCTCAGACTCGCGATGGCTTCGGCGCGGCGAGTTCCTGGAGGGATGACAGGAACAACTCGTCCATCTGCAGGCTCAGGTCCGCCAGCGTCGCGGCGCTGGCATAGCTGGCCGAGCCGAAGACGCGTTCGAGCGCGTTGGTGTCAGCGCTGGCGCCAATCGAAAGACACAGGCAGGCAACGCCGTCCATGCGAAGCTCTTCAAGCGCTTTCGAGGCGTCGGCTTCCGCGTAGCGGCCTTCGTAGCCGTCGTCGTACGGGAAACCATCCGAAAGGACGAGCAGCAGCCGATTCGGTGTGCCCGCCTCGGCTTTGAGGATTTCGCCTGCACCACGGATTCCTGCACCCAGGCGGGTGTAGCTCGATGGTTGGAGCTGATTGAGCCGAGCGCGCCCGACGGCGCCGAAACGTTGTCCGAACGTCTTGATTGCCGGCAGATGGACCGCGTGTCGGCCTTGCGATCGAAACGCGTAGACGGCGACGCGGTCGCCGAGCTCTTCCAGCGTGACGGCCAGTGTCGCCGCCGCCCGTCGCTGGTGGTCGTGTACGGCGAGGCCGTCCTGGTCGGTATCGGTGGCCGATCCGGAGGCATCGAGCAAAATCAGGACGCCGAGATTACGAGCAAGCTTGCGGCGTTCCAAGTAGACGTGTTCCGGAGGCGAGTAGCCGGAGCGCAGATCGACGAACAGATCGATGAGCGCCTCGGTGTCGAGTTCGTCCCCGTCGGCGCGGCCGCGCAGAACCTTCGGCCCGAGCCCAACGCGAGACAGTCGTCGTCGCAACACATCATCGTGCGGGACACCGGCGTCGGAGATGTCAGCGCCGACCGTCAGCGGAAAGTCGAGGACCCGGCACCAGTCGGGCCGATACCGGTCGTTGTGGACGTCCCACTCCGGATAGAGGGCACCACCAACGCCTACGGCAGCATCGGGCTTGCCGTCGTCGGTGAAATGAATACGGGTGGGAAGTGGGCGGGCGTTTGCTCCGGCCTCGTGCAACCGGCGAACAGCGCGAACCTGCATTTCCGCACCCGCGCTACCCTCCCCGGGGGTACGGGAACCGCCGAACAGCTTGCGGAAGTAGTCCGAGAGTGCCTGTGAGTTGAAGAGCGGATTCTCAAACAGCTTGAGGATCTTGCTTTCCCCGGACTGCTCCTGATCACCGTCGTCGTCAGCCTCGGGTATGTCGATGGGATCGAACTCCAGGCGCAGCTCTTTGTTGGTGGCCTTCGCTCCCGGTCCGGCAGCAGGTGCCAGCAACCGGGAGGGTCTGATGACACCAAACCAGTCTGGTGGATCGGCCACTTTCGTTCGGCTCCTGGCCATTTCGAGTGACTCGTCGGCCGTTGCGGTGCTCGGTTCTCCGTCGGGCCGATGGATGGCTGCGAGTTGAAGATGCCCCGCGACTTCGGCAAGCGCTCGGCGACCTTCGAGTGCCAGGTAGCGGCGCGCTACTGACGGACGTGCCCGTAGCGCCTTCACCAATCGCGGATTCCAGACTCCCCGCACCGAGCAGGGCGCTCTGGAGCAGCACCTCGCGACGCTGCTCCGTGTCGGAGCAACCCGCCGAGACGAAGATGACCTGGCCGTTCGTGTGGGCAGCCTGGCCGGCGGGTGCTTCAGTGACGTCGACAGCCCTGCCGGCAACGTGGGTGGCGAGGAGTCGAAACACCTCAGCGCTGTTCGAATCCGAGGCGGTCACGTCCGGGGCAAAACTGCATCGACCAGTTCACCGAGGGCGCGCACGACATCGCGATCGTCGGAGAGGACCTGGACGATGGCCGCGTGGACGGCACTGCGCAGGCTGAGCCCTTCAGCGACGAGGCCGCCGGCGAGGATCAACATGCGGGTGGACGAAACCTCGCGCAGCGGTGAGCCATCCAGGTTTCGGATGGCGTTGGCGAGCGTGACCAGAGCACCCGCAGTCTCGTGATTGATCCCGGCTTCATGGGCGACCACCACCGTCTCGATCTCGACGGGTGGGAAGTCGAGTTCGATGGCGATGAAGCGCTGACGGGTCGACTCCTTGAGGTTCTTCAGCACGCTCTGGTAGCCGGGGTTATAGGAGATCACAAGCTGAAATCCCGGCGCCGCAGGCAAAGTCGTGCCGAGGCGGTCGACCGGAAGTTCGCGGCGGTGATCGGCGAGCGGATGGATGACCACGGTGGTGTCCTGGCGCGTCTCCACCACCTCGTCGAGATAGAAGATGGCGCCCTCGCGCACGGCCCGAGTCAACGGACCGTCCACCCAGACCGTTTCTCCACCCTTGAGGAGGAAGCGGCCCACCAGATCAGCCGACGTCATGTCCTCGTGGCCGGCAACGGTGATCAGATCGCGACCGAGCTCGTGCGTCATCGCCTCCACGAAGCGGGTCTTTCCACATCCCGTCGGGCCCTTCAACAGCACCGGCAGACCGCGGCCTGCCGCCGCGCGAAACACCTCCACCTCGTCGCCAACCGCTGTATAGAACGGCGCCTCGGAAACAGGGAGAACTGCGGCGTGGTTACTGTTCAACATCTAATTCCCTCGTTCGAACGGAACGATCTTCGGAAGCTCAACGCCGTCCGGAAGGACAAGCTTGCCTTCGGGATTGATGTAGCCGGACTTGTCGCCTGACGGGATCGGCAGCGCAGGATCTGGACACAGCCGGTCCGTCCCTTCACCACAGATGCCCATCATGAAGTACGAGCGCTTCTGGAGGTCCTCAGGCCAGGGCTCGGTGTGAATGGCGAAGAACTGCACGGGAAGGTTGTAAAACACGAAGAAGAACATGCTGCAAGCCGCGAAGATCGCCAGGAAGCGCGTGATTTGCTGCTTGACGAACCCGCCTTGGATACTTTCCAGCCCCCGTTCGACGAACGTCCGGCCACGGTCGTCGGTGAAGTAGCGCAGAGCGCAGAGACCTGCCTGGACACCGCCCCACATGAGCCCTTCGTAGACCGGCCATTGGTAGTAGGTGCCGGCGTTGATCGACAGGGCCTTGATGGCACCGGGATACGTGAAGAGGCCCATCGGCATCAGGAACAAGCCCTCGATGATGAAGTCGAAGACGAACGTCCATACGAGCAGAACGCCGATCAAGCCGAGGTTGCTGATGTTCGGCCATCGCGACTTCGCCTTGCGCATGACCCAGCAGCCGAGCATCGTGCACAGCAGAACTCCGAACGAGTAACCCGGCGCATTCATCAGGATCGGTTCCGCCATCATGCGGCCGGGTTCCCCATACGACATCCATCCCGGGATGTCCTGCACCCATGATCCCCGGTTCCACATCCAGGTGTTGTATGTGCTCCACGTGCTGATGTAGTTCAGCAGCGGATCCTGGAAGAACAGCAGGCCGCAGGCGACCAGGAGCATGCCGTCGAGCGTGATTCGCCGCTCCCGCCGCCACGGCCTGACGATGAAATACCAGATGCTGACCGGAAAACCGACGATGATCACCGCCGTCCACGTCACGAGGATCGCCTTCATATACGTCGGCGGATCAGTCGGGCCCGCAGGGACCCGCTCGAAATTGGGTCCCGTGACCCAACGAATCCAGACATACAACTGGAAAGCCAGGATGGCCCCGCCGAGGGAAGCCCAGAGCACGACGGGCCTGAACTTGGGCTGAACCTGTGCGCCTAGCGACGCGGCTCCGCCGAGCGGCTCGGTAACCATCGGCCCCCCATTTTTCCTGCTCAACGGTCCGCCCATGACAATGTCTCCCCTTTGATCGTGGAAGTGCAGCGTTGGCCCTCTGGTAGCCCGGTCGGCGCCAATATACCAATCAGTATCTAAATGACCAAGGGATTTCTCAGATTCTGTGGCACAATCTCCTGCATGGTTGAGCGATGGACGCGCGAGCGACGCCTCGAACACACGCGTTCGCTTCTCCTTGATGCCGCGGAGGAGGTGTTCGCCGAAAAAGGTTTCATGTCAGCATCTCTCGACGACATTGCACATGCGGCGGGGTATACGAAGGGTGCTATTTACAAGCACTTCGCCACGAAGGAAGAGCTCTTCTTAGCCGTGAGCGANCGGTACTGGCGGCGCTACTTCGACAATTTCGCTGAGGTGATGTCGTCNGCGACGCAGATCGGGGCGCGCGAGTTGGAGGAGATCGCCGAGCGTTGGCGCCAACTGAGCCGTGACCGCGGCGCCGAGCACGCCGCATTGGGACACGAGTTCACCTTGTATCTGCTGCGAAACCCCGACGCGCGGGAACGAGTGGCCGCGAAGAGATCAGAGGTCGTCGAGGCGCTGGCGAAGTTCATCGTCGAGGGCATCGACCGGCTCGGCGGAGCCCTGTTGATCCCGCCTTTGACGTTCGCTCACGTACTCGTGGCCACCACTGACTCCGTCGAACTGGTCAGCCAACTCGATGATGTGGACCTCTACAGGCCGATCGTGGAGATGTACGTGTCGGTAATCAAAATGCCGTGACTCATACTCCCTTACCGGCAGCAANNGCAATGGATTTCGAGTCGGTGTAGCCGTCGATGCCNTCGCGGCCGAGCTCGCGCCCGTAGCCGCTGCCCTTCACGCCGCCGAACGGTGCGAACGGNTCCATGGTGTAGCCCTGGTTGACGCCGAACGTGCCGGTGCGGATGCGCGCGGCGACGTCGAGGCCGCGGTCGGTGTCGTCGGTCCACACCGANCCCGCCAGGCCGTAGTCGGAGTCGTTGGCGATCGCCACCGCATCGTTTTCGTCGGTGTANGGAATGACGGTCAGCACCGGACCGAAGATCTCCTCACGGGCGATTCGCATGGAGTTGTCGGCCTGGTCGAAAAGCGTTGGCTTGACGTACCATCCGCGGTCGATGCCGTTCGGCATTGCGGTGCCGCCGACCACAAGGCGGGCACCCTCCTGCTGTCCTGTCTCGATGTAGCCGCGCACCCGCTGCTGCTGGCGTTGTGCGACGAGCGGGCCGACCTGGGTGGCGCTGTCCATCGGGTCCCCGACGACCATGGACGTCATCTCGGCCGCCAACGCGTCGGTGAAGTCTTTGGCCCGGCCGGCCGGAACGAGGATGCGAGTCAAGGCATTACAGATCTGGCCGCTGTTCGACAGGCTGGCCGATCTGACACCGGCGGCGACAATGCCGGGGTCGGCGTCGGAGAGAACGATCGCGGCGGACTTGCCGCCCAGTTCGAGGCTGACTCGCCGCAGATCGCTCGCACACGCTGCGGCGACAGCCTTGCCGGCGGCCGTCGAGCCGGTGAATGACACCTTGTCCACGCCGGGATGTTTCACCAGAAACTCGCCGAGCGACGCGTCGCCGGGCAGCACGCTCACCACACCCTGCGGCAGCTCCGACTCGGCGATCATCTCGGCGAGAAGCAATGCGTCAAGCGGCGACTCCGGCGCGGGTTTGAGGATCACCGTGCAGCCGGCGAGCAGCGCCGGTATCAGCTTGGTGACGGTGAGGAACTGCGGCATGTTCCACGGCACGATCGCGGCGGCGACGCCGACGGGCTCACGGCGGATGTGAATGTCGGTGCCGTACAGACCTGTCCGCGCCTCGCGCCATGGATATGACTTGGCCAGCTCGCAGAACGCGTTCATCATCATTGCCGGCAATCCGACCTGAGCCCGTTGGGCGAAGCTGATCGGCGCGCCGATCTCGGAGGTGATCAGTTCGGCCATCTCGGGACGCCGTTCGCCGTACACCTTGGCGAGCCGGCGCACGGCGTCGATGCGCTCGGCGGGTTCCAGCCGCGGCCACGGCCCCGTGTCGAAAGCGGCGCGTGCGGCCTCGACCGCCTGGTCCACATCGTGGGGTCCAGCGGCCGCGACTCGCGCCACCGGTTCCTCGGTGTGCGGGGAAACGACCTCGATGCGCCGGTCGGTGCTCGCCTTCGTCCAATTGCCACCGATGAACACCTCTTCCTGACGCAAGCGAGTGTCTCCCTCCACGACGACATGACGGCAATATCAACTACTTGTGATTGTTGCGTGAAGCATATACCGTCGGCGCTACCCGAGTGGATAGGAGAGGCCGATGGCTCGTTTCCCCAAGCCGCCGGAGGGCAGCTGGACCCAGCACTACCCTGCGCTCGGAACCGAGCCCGTGTCCTACGAGGATTCGATCAGCCCTGACTTCTACGAGATCGAACGCAAAGCGGTGTTCAAGCGCGCATGGCTCAATGTCGGTCGCGTCGAACAACTTCCGCGCAAAGGAAGCTACTTCACCAAAGAACTGAAGGTCGCTAACACGTCGATCATCGTGGTACGCACCACCGCGGGTGAGGTCAAGGCGTATCACAACATCTGCAGGCACCGCGGCAACAAGCTGGTGTGGAACGACATGCCGCTGGAGGAGACCAGCGGTGTGTGCCGGCAGTTCACCTGCAAATACCACGCCTGGCGCTACGACCTCGACGGCAACCTGACCTTCGTGCAGCAGGAGGGCGAGTTCTTCGATCTCGACAAGAGCCGCTACGGCCTGGTGGGCGTGCACTGCGACGTCTGGGAGGGGTTCATCTTCGTCAACCTTGCTGACGAGCCCGAGCGGACGCTCCGCGACTTCCTTGGCCCGATGGTCACGGGGCTGGAGGGCTATCCCTTCGACCAGATGACCTCGAGGTTCTACTACCGCTCCGAGGTCAAGGCCAACTGGAAGCTCTACATGGACGCGTTTCAGGAGTTCTATCACGCACCGGTTCTGCATGCGAACCAGTCGCCGTCCAAGTACTCAAAGGCCGCAGCGGAGGCAGGTTTTGAGGCGCCGCACTATCGGATCGACGGGCCGCATCGTCTGGTCAGCACCTCGGGTGTGCGGGCGTGGGAGATGGACCCCGACATGCGCAAACCGATCGAGGACATCTGCCAGAGTGGGCTGTTCGGGCCGTGGGACAAGCCCGATCTGGGCGACATGCCGCCGGGACTGAATCCGGCGAAATGCGATCCCTGGGGCCTGGATTCATTCCAGCTGTTCCCGAATTTCGTGATCCTGATCTGGGGCCAGGGCTGGTACCTGACCTACCACTACTGGCCCACGTCGTACAACACACACATCTTCGAGGGCACGCTGTACTTCCCACAGCCACGCACGCCGAGGGAGCGCATCGCCCAGGAGCTGGCGGCCGTGTCGTTCAAGGAGTACGGGCTGCAGGACGCGAATACCCTTGAGGCCACCCAGACGATGGTTGAATCCCAGGTCGTCGACAAGTTCTTGCTGTGCGATCAGGAGGTGCTCATTCGTCACCTACACAAGGAAACCGCCGCTTGGGTGGACGACTATCGGCGCAAGACGGCAGGAGTGTGATCGGAGATGACTGCGATGTTGCCTGCCGAATTCGCTGACTTGGAACGGTTTTCGCAGTGGTGCCTCGCTACCGAGCCAGAGCGCTTCGCGAAGCGGCTGGCCAGTTCGATGGCCGAGATGCAGGCCTTCTACGACGCCATCACACCGCGGGCGGAGGAGGCGATCTCCTATTGCGACAAGTTTCCCCTCGACGACATGCCCGAAGACGTGCTCAATCTGATGCACCTGCTCTACTCGATGATCATGGTGTCGTTCCCCGTCGAGTGCTGGAAACAGCCGCGCGTCCCCGATTCCGGCGCGGCCACACTCGACTGCCTTGCTGAACCGGTCCCGTGACCACCGTCCTGCGCGCCGACCGCTGGGCCGACATCGACGCCGGCGAGGTGCGTTCGCCTGCGGTGGTGGTGGTCGACGGCGACCGCATCCAGGCAGTGAATCCCGTTGAGCTACCGGCTGATTCGACGGAGATTGACCTTGGCGATGTGACGTTGCTGCCGGGCCTGATGGACATGGAGCTCAACCTGCTGATCGGGGGCCCTGGCGGGCCGGAGGGCCTGCCCAATCCCATGCACGGTGTGCAGGACGACCCCGCGTATCGCACGCTGCGCGGCGCGGTGAACGCGCGGACCACGCTCGAGGCCGGCTTCACGACCGTGCGCAACCTCGGGCTCATGGTGAAAACCGGTGGCTATCTGCTCGACGTCGCGCTGCAGCGCGCCATCGAGCAGGGCTGGCACATCGGCCCGCGAATCTTTCCGGCCGGGCACGCCGTCACCCCGTACGGCGGGCACCTCGACCCCACGGTGTTTCAGCGACTCGCGCCGGGCATCATGCCGCTGTCGGTCGCCGAGGGCATCGCCAACGGTGTCGATGATGTCCGGGCGTGCGTGCGTTACCAGATCCGCCACGGCGCCAAGCTGATCAAGGTATCGGCATCCGGTGGCGTGATGTCGCACAGCACCGCCCCGGGTGCTCAGCAGTACTCCGACGAGGAATTCGCCGCGATCGCCGACGAGGCCCATCGGGCAGGCGTGCGGGTCGCGGCACATGCGGTGGGGGACAGTGCCATCCGCGCCTGCATCCGGGCCGGTATCGACTGCATCGAACACGGTTTCCTCGCCACCGACGAGACGATTCAGATGATGGTCGACCACGACACGTTCCTGGTGTCGACCACCTATCTCACCGAAGCGATGGCCGTCGACCGGATTGCCCCGGAGCTGCGTAAGAAGGCCGAAGAGGTTTTTCCGCGGGCCCAGTCGATGTTGCCGAAGGCGATCGCCGCGGGGGTGCGGATCGCGTGCGGCACCGACGCGCCGGCGATTCCGCACGGCCAGAACGCCAAAGAACTGTGCGCCCTTGTCGACAGGGGCATGACGCCGATGGAGGCGATCCGGGCCGCGACGGTGACCAGTGCCGAGCTCATCGAGGCCGACGACGAACTCGGCCGCCTCGCGCCGGGATTCCTTGCCGACATCGTCGCTGTGCCCGGCGATCCATCTCGTGACATCGCCACCACGCTCGATGTGCGGTTCGTGATGAAAAACGGCCAGGTCTACAAGCACTAGCGAGAAGGGAGGCGAGCGTGGAACAAACCGACAACATCCTCTGGCTGCTCAAGCAGGCGTGGTACTTCTCGCTGACGACGGTGAACGATGCGGTCAGTGAGCACGGCGTGAGCACCGCGCAGATCGGCATGCTGCGCCAACTGGCCACCGAGCCCGGCCTGTCCGGGGCCGACTTGGCGCGTCGGCTGCTCATCAGCCCACAGGGCGTGCAACTGGCCCTCAAGGAGCTCGAACGTCGCGGCCTCGTCGAGCGGAAACAGGATCCGCAACACGGCCGGATACTGCAGGCCTTCCTCACCGACCACGGACGCAAAGTCGCCGAAGCCGTTGTCAGCGACGCGATCGCCGCCCATGCCAAGGTCTTCGACGTGCTCAGTAGCTCCGAGCAGGAAACACTTCGCGAACTGCTCGGTCGCATTATCGAAAAGGGCACCGGTCACAAGCTCTACACCGATCACATCGGCCCCGAGTAGTAAGTACTTGATACTAATGACAAGTACTTGATAATGTGGCTCTTGATGAGTGAGGACACCGAAGGGGACGTGGCCGTCGTCGCCACGGAAAAGGTCGTCATCGAACTGGACCGCCGGACCAAGTCAGCGACATACCGGGCGGGCAACACGCTGTTGCAGACCGCGCGCTTGGCTGGCTTGCAGCCGCCGTATTCGTGTGAAACCGGTTCCTGCGCAACGTGTATGGCGCGCGTAGTCGAAGGCAGTGCCCGAATGCTGAACAACGACGCGCTCGAGGACGACGAGGTGGCGGATGGCTGGGTGCTGACCTGCCAGGCGCTGCCGACCAGCAGAACCGTCCGAGTGGTCTACGAGTCGTGAGTGGAGGACGTGCAATGACCCGTGTGGCCGTGGTGACCGGGGGCGCATCCGGCATGGGTGAAGCGACATGCCACGAGCTGGGCAGGCGCGGGCACAAGGTAGCCGTGCTGGACCTCGACAGCCAAGCGGCACAGCGGGTTTCCGAAGAGCTACGTGCCGAAGGCGTGACGGCGCTCGCGGTCGCGGCCGACGTCAGCGATCGCCCGGCGGTCGAGGAGGCCTTCGCCAAGGTGCGGAGCGAGCTGGGGCCGGTGCACATCCTGGTCACCAGCGCCGGGCTGGTCGATTTCGCGCCGTTCACCGAGATCACTCCAGAGGCATGGGAGCGCCTGATCGCAGTCAACCTGACCGGAACATTTCACTGCTGTCAGGTAGCGGTGCCGGACATGGTCGAGGCGGGATGGGGCCGCATTGTGATGATCTCGTCGTCCAGCGCACAACGGGGCTCGCCGGGAATGGCGCACTATGCCGCGTCAAAGGGTGCGCTGCTGTCATTGACCCGATCCCTGGCACGCGAGTACGGGCCGACCGGCATCACGGTGAACAACGTTCCGCCATCGGGTATTGAGACGCCGATGCAGCACCAGTCGCAGGCCGCGGGTCTTCTGCCCTCCAATGAGCAGATGGCCGCGAGCATTCCGGTCGGCCACCTCGGTACCGGCGACGACATCGCCGCCGCGGTCGGATTTCTGTGTTCAGAGCAGGCTGGTTTCATCACCGGTCAAACCTTGGGTGTCAACGGCGGATCGGTGATGTGACAAAGGAGGACAGCATGGGGCGATGGCCTAAACCGGCCGAGGGCAGTTGGACGGAGCATTACCCGGAGCTCGGTACTGCGCCGGTGTCCTTTCGCGACTCGACGTCGCCGGAGTTCTACGAGCTCGAACGCGAAGCCGTCTTCAAAAGGGCCTGGCTCAATGTCGGCCGCGTGGAGGAGGTGCCTCGCGTTGGCAGTTACTTCACCAAGGAGATCGACGCGGCCAAGACCTCGGTGATCGTGGTGAGGGGCAAGGACGAAACGATCCGTGCCTTCTACAACGTCTGCCGTCATCGCGGAAACAAGTTGGTGTGGAACGACTTTCCCAACGAAGAGGTCAACGGCACCTGCCGGCAGTTCACCTGCAAGTACCACGGGTGGCGTTACGATCTCAAAGGCGATCTGACGTTCGTACAGCAGCAGTCGGAGTTCTTCGATCTGGACAGTGCGGACTACGGCCTGAAGCCGGTGCATTGCGACGTGTGGAACGGGTTCATCTTCATCAACTTCGACCCTGAACCTCGGTGGGGTTTGCGAGAGTTCCTCGGTCCCATGATCACCGCGCTCGACGACTATCCGTTCGGGCTGATGACCGAACGGTACGACTTCGCGGCGCAGAACAACAGCAACTGGAAGATCTTCGCCGACGCCTTCCAGGAGTACTACCACGTTCCGTCGCTGCATTCGCAGCAGGTGCCCAGCGCGGTGCGGCAACCCAACCAGACCTTCGAGTGCGGGCATTTCCAGATCGACGGCCCGCACCGACTGGTGTCCACCGCGGGCACTCGGCGGTGGCTGCTCGATCCCGAGTACATGTATCCCGTCGAGCGCATAACGCGCAGCGGACTCGTCGGGCCGTGGCGGACACCTGAGACGCACTTCTCTGCCGGCCTTAATCCGGGCGGCATCGAACCGTGGGGCATCACCAACTTCCAGATCTTCCCGAACCTGGAGATCCTCATTTACCACGGCTGGTACTTGCTGTACCGCTACTGGCCGACATCGCACAACACCCACAAGTTCGAGGCCTACAACGCATTCCATCCTGCGCAGACCGTGCGCGAGCGCATCGAGCACGAGGTCGCGTCGGTGGTGCTCAAGGAGTTCGCACTGCAGGACGCGGGAATGTTGGGCGGTACGCAGGCTGCGCTGGAATACGACGTCGTCGACGACTTCCCGCTCAGCGATCAGGAGATTCTCGTGCGCCACCTGCACAAGGTTGCCGTCGACTGGGTCCAGGAGTACAAGGCCGAGCGAAGCCCGGTGGGGGTGTGACCATGACCGAATCTCGACTGCCCAGCGCGTTCGCCGAATTCGAGCCGCTCGCCGAGAAATGGTGTCTTGCAACGGAAGCCGAACGCTGGCAGGCCAGAATGGCCACGCCCATGCCGGAGATCCGACGGTTTTACGACGCGTTCTCGCCTCGCTTCGAGGAGGCGATCGACTACTGCGACAAGTTCCCGCTCGACGATGTGCCGGACGACGCCTTGCACCTGCTGCACCTCATCTACTCGATGATCATGGTCTCGATGGCCATCGAGGTCTTCGGCCAACAGAAGCCGACCGACTCCGCCGATGCCGTCATCGACCGCGTGGCAGGACCGGTGCCGTGATGAGTCTGTTCACCATCAACAAACTGACCGAGATGGTCGGCGCCGAGGTGGCTGGCATCGACCCCGACCGGCTTGCAACCGACGATCTGCTGGGCGAGGCGGTGCTCGAGGCGCTCGAAGACAATGGCGTGCTGGTCTTTCCAGCGCTCGACCTCGATCCGCAGGCGCAGGTGGCGTTCTGCGGGCGGCTGGGCGAGGTCGACCACTCCTCCGACGGGCATCATCCGGTTGCCGGGATCTACCCCGTCACGCTCGACAAGTCGAAAAACTCCTCAGCGGACTACCTGCGGGCGACGTTCGACTGGCACATCGACGGCTGCACCCCGGTCGAGGAGACGTTTCCTCAGATGGCCACCGTGCTCTCGGCCTTCCAGGTCGCGGACCGCGGCGGGGAGACCGAGTTCGCCAGCTCCTATGCGGCGTATGACGCGTTGAGCGAGCAGGAGAAGCAGCGGTACGGGTCGCTGCGGGTCGTGCACTCGCTGGAAGCCTCCCAGCGCCGGGTCACCCCGAATCCCTCGCCGGAGCTGCTGGCGCGCTGGCGGGCCCGGCGCACCCACGAGCATCCGCTGGTGTGGACGCATCGCTCCGGGCGCAAGTCGCTGGTGCTCGGCGCGTCGGCCGACTACATCGTCGGCATGGACCGCGACGAAGGCAGGGCACTGCTGGAGGAGTTGCTTGACCGAGCGACCCGGCCCGACAAGGTGTACAGCCACACGTGGTCCGTCGGCGACACCGTCATCTGGGACAACCGCGGTGTGCTGCACCGCGCGGCACCCTATGACCCGAATTCGCCGCGGGAGATGCTGCGCACGACGGTCCTCGGTGACGAGCCGATCCAGTAGTTGACCACTTGACGGCCCCCTCGTTGACGCCGACGTGGCACTATGGAAATCTAATACCCAAAGATGAGAATCACGTTCTCGTATAGCGAGATCGTTGGAACGGAGGGCGCATGGCCGAGGACCCCACCGCGGTCGACTTCTTCCGGGATGGTCGTCTGACGGACGATCCGTACCCGTTCTACGAGGCACTCCGCAGCAAGTGCCCGGTGACCCGTGAGGACCACTACGGCGTAACGATGGTGACGGGTTGGCAGGAGGCAGTCGACGTCTACAACAACGCCGAGGCCTTCTCGTCGTGCATCTCGGTGACCGGCCCGTTTCCAGGTTTTCCGGTAGCCGTGGAAGGTCTAGATGGTGAAGCTGTCACCGAGCTGATCGAGAAGCACCGCGACGAGATTCCGTTCAGCGACCAACTACCGACCCTCGACCCGCCGACCCACACCAATCACCGAGCACTGCTGATGCGGCTGATCACGCCCAAGCGCCTCAAGGAGAACGAGGACGCGATGTGGCAGCTCGCCGACGACATCCTGGACAGGTTCCTCGCACCGGGTGAAGGCGAATTCATCAAGGGTTTCGCCGGTCCGTTCACTTTGCAGGTCATCGCCGACCTGCTCGGCGTTCCCGCGGAGGACCGCGACGAGCTCATCGAGCGGCTTGCGCGCGGCACCCACGGGGGCGGTCTGGGCAACGCGGAGAAGACGTTGACCAAGACGCCGCTCGAGTACCTCTACGAGGTGTTCGCGACATACGTCGAGGACCGTCGCCGCGAACCTCGCGACGACGTGCTGACTGGGCTGGCCACCGCCACCTTCCCCGACGGATCCATGCCGGAGGTTGGGGACGTGGTTCGGGTGGCAACGAACGTCTTCTCCGCCGGACAGGAAACGACTGTGCGGCTGCTCGGCACGGCGTTGAAGGTGATCGGCGATCGCCCGGACATTCAGCGGAGGCTGCGTGAGGACCGCAGTCTGCTCCCGAACTTCATCGAGGAATGCCTGCGCATCGAGAGCCCGGTGAAGGGCGACTTCCGGTTGTCGCGGGTGCCGACCACCGTCGGCGAGGAGGCCGTCGCAGCCGGCTGCACGCTGATGGTGATCAACGGGGCGGCCAACCGAGATCCACGCCGCTTCGAGGACCCGGACAGCTTCGACCCCGAACGCAAGAACGCTCGCCAGCACCTCGCCTTCGGGCGCGGTATCCACAGCTGCCCGGGCGCGCCGCTCGCGCGGGCCGAAACCCGGGTCGGGCTCGAGCGTCTGCTCGATCGCACCACCGACATCAGGATCTCGGAGAGCCGGCACGGCCCTGCGAGTAACCGTCGCTACCAATACATTCCGACCTACATCCTGCGCGGGCTCACCGAGCTGCATCTGGAATTCGACCTCGCAGAGGAGCGCTCATGAAGGTCGGCGTCGACGAGGACCGGTGCCGAGGACACGGCATGTGCCTGACGCTGTGCCCCGATGTCTTCAGCATGACCGACGACGGGTATGCCGTCGCCGATCCGTCCGATGTCCCGGCCGGCCTGGAAGGCGCCGCGCAGGAGGCCATCGAGAACTGCCCTGAACAAGCAATCAGCGAAATCAACGAATAGCCAAGGAGATTCAGTGCCCAAGGGTTACATCATCCTCACCGAGAACATCAAGGACCCGGCCGGGATGGCCGAGTACGCCAAGTTGGCTGGCAAGGCGATGGCCGGCTCGACGCTGCTGTCCTTCGACCAGAAGCCCGAGGTGCTGGAGGGGGAGTGGCACGGCAGCCAGACCGTCGTCCTCGAGTTCGAGTCGGTCGAGGCCGCCCGCGAGTGGTACCACTCTGACGCCTATCAGGCAGCCGCCAAGCTGCGGCAGGCGGCAGCCGACTGCAACGGCGTCATCGTCTCCGGCTTGTAAGCGCGAGCAGACGTAAAAGATCCCAAAACCTCGGCGTAGTAAGAGAGCTATGCCGATGCGTGTCGATGACAAAAATAGCGACGTCCTCCTGCTGTCGTTGACGGGCTTGGAGTCCCAAAACAGCGAGGAGGACGTCGTGGTTCAGGGTAGTGGTTTGTCGCGTGGTGACAAGCGGCGCAATGCCAAGTTGGCCCGATTGCGAGAGCTGGTGCCGACGAGTAACGCGATCTTGGCGATTGATTTGGCCGATGAGAAGCAGGCGATGGTGCTCACTGATCATGATTCGCGGGTGCTGGCCCGCCAGACGGTGAAGGCCAAGACGTGGAGGCTGGAGCCGGTGCTGGAATGGGCTCGCCGTGTCGCGCATCGGCATGGTTTCGCCGATGTGACGGTGGGGTGTGAGCCGACCGGGCATCGCTGGCGGGTGTTGGATCAGCTTGCCGTCCAACAGAATATGGCGTTGGTGTGTGTGCAGCCGCTGCTCGTGGGCCGGTCCCGGGAGACCGAGGACTACACCCGCGACAAGACCGATGACAAGGATGCGGTGCTGATCGCGCGGCTGGTGTCCGAGCTGCACTGCTACCCACCCGAGCGCGCCGATGAAACCTGGGCGCAGCTGCGCCAGCAAGGGGCGTATCGGGAGCGGCTGATCGCTGAGGCCACCGCGTGTATACAGCAGCTGCGCGATCTGCTGGAATGCGTCTGGCCGGCGGTGCTGTCCGCGGCGGCCGACCCGTTCGATTCGATCACCTGGTGTGCGGCGCTGGCGGTGGTGCTGGATCGCTGTGATGGTCGCCTCGAGCGGCTGACCCGCCTGGGCCCGGCCTGGTTTGAGACCGCGGTGCGCAGAGAGTTCACGCGCTGNGGTGGTCAGCGAGGTCCCCGGCGGCGCATCCTGGTCGCGGTCTATGCCGCGCTGACCGATCCGGCCGGGGTTATGGCGCAGCGCCCAGNAGCGCTGCAGCGCGCTGCCTGGGTGCTCTCGGATTGGCGTCACACCAAAGCCCGGCTGGTGCAGGTGGAAACCGGCATGCTGGAGATCCTCGATGAGCTGGGACTGACCGAGCTGGTCAGCAGCATCCCCGGCGTCAGCACACTCGGCGCGGCCGCGATCCTGGCCGAGACTGGCGACCCGACCCGCTTCGACAGCCCCCGGGCGCTGGTCAAACACGCCGGGCTCTGTCCACGAGAAAACAGCAGCGGCACCATGACCGGCCAATCGCGGATCTCGGGGCGGGGCCGGCCACGGCTGCGGCTGGCCGCTTGGCGCGCGGTCTGGGGTGCCTTGCGCCACAACCCAGTCATGACCGCCCGCTATCAATATTTGACCACCCGCACCACCAACCCCCTCAAAGACGGCCAAGCCCGCGCCGCGATCGCTGCCGCACTGCTGCGCTGGATCCACGTCATCGTCACCCGCAGGGTGACCTGGGACGCCGCCGTGGCCGGCGCCGACGAGCTGCCGGCAGCGGCCTAACCTCACCACCCCTGAAGCCAACCGAATGAAATAGGTTGGGGCCAAGCTCCATCCGGCGTAGAGGACCACCTCGACCGACACCCTGAGCAGGCCCTACCCGTCCCTCACCAAACTCGATTGCACGCTGTCGGGCATCGCGAACCCGGTTGATCACTACGTAGAGACGAGGAACGGGCAGGCCCCCAACCCCTTGACAAAAACCCCTTACGTTGGTGTCGGGGCCTTTTGCGTCTGCTCGGCGGAGTTAGTGCAGCACCCGGACCGGGACATGCGACCAGCCGGCGACATTCTGCATCGCCACCCGTTTGCAGTCGTCCCAGATGACCTCGTAGCGCGGCATGACGTCGAGCAGCTTCTCCAACGCGATCGCGCTCTCCATCCGGGCCAGCGCCGCGCCGAGGCAGCTGTGCACCCCGTACCCGAAGCCGAGGTTCTGTGCCTCCGTCCGATCGCGGTCGATGTCGAACCTGTCGGCGTCGGTGAACGCCTCGGGGTCGCGGTTCGCCGAACCGCCGAGCAGGAAGACCGGTTTGCCTGCCGGGATCGTGACACCGTGCAAGTGGACTTCTCTCATGGATCGGCGGACGTTGTACTGCGCCGGCGCCTCGTAACGAAGCAGTTCCTCGACCGCTGCGGGAATCTTGCTGCGGTCGTCGAGCAGCTTCTGCCATTGGTCGGGGTTTCGCGCAAAGACTACCGCGGCATTGCCGACCAGTTTGGTCACGGTCTCCGCGCCTGCGCCACCCAAAAGCGTTGCAAACCCGGCGATTTCGAAATCATCCAGACTGGTCTTCGAGCCATCGTCGCGCTCGATCTCAGCGGCGACCAGCTGGCTGAACATGTCGTCGCGAGGTTCGGTCCGGCGCTCCTGAATCAACTGGTAGTAGAGCGCGAAGCTTTCCGCGACGGCTTGCAAGCCCTTCTCGGACATCTCGATTTGACCGGGTTCCCGATGCAGCGAGGTGTCGACCCACTCGCGGACCTTCTGCCGGTATTCCTCTGGGACACCGAGCATCTGGGTGATCACTTCGACTGGAAAGAGAGCGGAGAAGTCTTGGACAACATCGAAGCGGTCGAGGTTGGCTCTCGAGATGTAACGCTCGATCGTCTCGATGACCATGGGCTTCAATGCACCGATGGCCCGGGGGGTGAACACCTTGTTGATGAGGCTACGCATCTGGCGGTGCTCGGGCGGATCCATCAGGATTATCGCCTTCATCATCGGCGGCTCGTCGGACTTGACCATCGCCAGGTCGAGGCCGTACGCCGACGAGTAGGTCTCGAAGTCCTTGAACGCCGCCGCTACGTCCTCATGCCGGGACAGCGCGTAGAAGTCGTGTTCTTCGTTGTAGTAGACCGGCGCCTCCTCTCGCATGCGCCGGTATATCTCCCACGGCCCCTTGAAGAACTCCTCGGAGAACGGGTCGAAGACGAGTTTCGACGTGGTCATTCGTCACGGATGGAAATCGCCTGGCGCGGGCACTGGCGAACGGCTTCCCTGATCTGCTGCTCGTTCTCCGGCGTCACCTCGTCCTGCAGGATGTGCAGGTAGTCCTCGTCGTCGAGATCGAACACCTCCGGGATGATTCCCATGCACACCCCGTTGCTCTCGCACAAACCGAAGTCGACTTCGACCTTGCTCATCGCACTCCTCGGCTCTTCGCGCAAGCGCTCATCGCAGTCCTCGGCTCTTCGCGCAAGCGCTCATCGCAACACCTTCACGGGCACATTCTTGTAGCCGGCAACGTTCTGCATGTTCACGCGCTGCAGGCCGTCGAAGTCGACCTCAAATCGCGGCATGAAGTCGAGCAGGTGCTCCAGGGCGATCGCGCTCTCCATCCGGGCCAGCGCCGCGCCCAGGCAGCTGTGGATTCCGTAGCCGAGTCCGAGGTTCTGCGCTTCGGTGCGATCGCGATCGATGTCGAACGTCTCGGCGTCGGCGAAGGCTCTCGGATCGCGGTTCGCCGCGGCACCCATCAGGAAGACCGGCTTGTTCGCAGGGATAGTGCCGCTTGGCACCTCAACCTCCTTGACGCTGTAGCGGACGTTGTACTGCACCGGACCGACGTAGCGAAGAAGTTCCTCGACCGCTGCGGGAATCTTGCTGCGGTCGTCGAGCAGCTTCTGCCACTGCTCGGGATGCCGGGCGAACTCGACCACCGCACTGCCGACCAGCTTGGTGACGGTCTCTGCGCCCGCCCCGCCGAGCAGCGTGGTGAAACCAGTGATCTCGATGTCGTCGAGCTTGCGCAGATGGCCCTCGTCGTCGGGAATCTCCGCGGCGATCAGCCTGCTGATCATGTCGTCCTGAGGGTTCTGCCGTCGCTCCTGGACCAGGCCGTAGTAGTACACGCCCGAATCTATGTTGGCCTGCACGTTCTCTTCACTCAGGTCGATCTGACCCGGCTTGCGCTCCAGTCCCTTGTCGATCCAGTGGCGGACCTGCTGGCGGAACTCCTCCGGCACGCCGGCCATCCGGGTGATGACCTCCACCGGGAACGGGCCCGAGAAGTCCTGCACCACATCGAAGTTGTCCGGATCGGCCTTGCCGAGATAATGCTCGATCAGCTCGACGACGGTTTCCTTCTGGGACTGGATCGCACGCGGCGTGAACGCCTTGTTGAGCAGGCTGCGCATATGGCGATGGTCCGGCGGGTCCATGAAGATGATCGACTTCTGCGGGACCTCCTTAGCCCGGACCATGGCCAGGTCACATCCGCGCGCCGAAGAGAACGACTCGTGGTCCTTGAACGCCGCCGCCACGTCCGCGTGCCGGGTCAGCGCGTAGAAGTCCTCTTCCTCGTCGTAGTAGATGGGCGCTTCGTCACGCATCCGCTGATAGATCTCATACGGGTTGTCGAAATAATCCTGCGCAACAGGGTTGAACACCAGTTTGGGCTTGGTCACGGACTCCTCCTTCGCGGCGGGCTGGTGGCCGGAAGCGTTACGAGAGACGCTCTAACTGTAACGCTAACAGTTTCGTTGTCCAGATACGCTGAAATCGGCTAGGTATTCGTCGTATTTCATGCGTTTTACCCCTGAAAACCCGCGTTGATCACTTCGTCGAGAAGCCCCAGATGGCTGCCGAGTTCGGCCGCGGTCTTCCGCACCACGGCGACGTCCTTGCCGACGAACTCCCCGACCATCTCGATAAATGCGTCGACGGAACCGCGGGCGCCGACGATGCTCGCCACCCGGCTCGCGGCGCTGCCGTGGCCGATGGCGTCAAGCAGCCCCCGCTCGTCGATCCCGAGCCGATCGCCGAGCCGCACGCCCTCATGCAGCAGGCCGATCTGTGCGGCGAACAATGTGTTGTTGACCAGCTTGACGCCTTGCCCGGCACCGATCGGACCCACGTGAAGGATGGGATCGCCATAGCTGGCCAGCGCAGGTCGGGCCTGCTCGACGGCGTCATCGGAGCCGCCCACAAACAGAGTCACCTGCCCTGCGGCGATGTCGTGCGGGCCGCCGCTGACGGGTGCGTCGACCACTGCGACGCCGTGTGACTCGGCCTCGGCGGCAATCGCTTCCACTGTGCGCGGGCTGCCCGTCGTGTGGATGACGAGCACCGATCCGGCGTGCATCGTGGACATCAGAACGCTCTCCAGGCAGACCTGCTGGACCTGTTCGTCGGTAAACACGCAGACGACGACAACATCGGCCTCCGCGCCAACGTCCGCCAAGTCGGTGACCGGCTGGGCGCCGAGTTCACTTACACCTCGCCGCTTTTCGACCGACCTCCCGAGCGCGCGCACCTCATGGCTGGCCTCGACGAGGCGGCGCACCATGGGTGCGCCCATGCGGCCTGCCCCGACGAAGCCGATCCGGCTCATCGCGGGTATTCCATCGACTTCAAGGCCGCGTCGGCCGCATCGAACACGGCACCCTCGGGCGCCGATGCATTGGCCGCGAGGCTTGCTGCGTGGCGGACGTCCTTCTGCAGCAGTGCACCGGCGATCGGTGCGAGCCCCTCCAAAGTCCCCCCGAACACCGCGATGCTGCCGAGTGCCTTGCTGACGGCGGATCCGCGTGTCAGCACTTCGCACAGCTTGTCGCGAGGGATCCCTAGGGAATCACCCAACTCCAGAGTGCTGATCGCGCTGCCGAGGTTGGCGCTGAACAGCAGGTTATTGAGGATCTTGGTGACCTGGCCGCTGCCCAGCGGGCCGAGGTGCACGATCGGATCGGCGTAGGTGGCGAACACCGGGCGGCAGCGGTCGACGACGTCTTCGTCACCGCCGGCCATGACCAGTAACTTGCCCTCTTCCACTGCGGGACCTCCACCGCTCACCGGTGCGTCGATCACTGAAACACCCTGTGCTGCAGCTTTTTCAGCGACTTCACGGCAGGTGTCGGGATGCACGGTGCTGTGGATGGCGACGATTCCGCCGGATGCCAATCCGGCCAGCACCCCGGTCTCCCCGTGCAGCACTTCTCTGACGTCGTCGTCGCCGACCACGCAGAGGCAGACGAGGTCGCTGGCGGCCGCCAGTTCGGCCGGTGACCCCGCGGTCTTCGCGGCCGTGTCGGCGTACGGTTCGAGGCTGGCCGCCCTGCGAGCCCACAATGTCGTCTCGTAGCCGCCTTCGACGATCCGCCGCGCCATGGGGCCGCCCTGGCTGCCCAGTCCGATGAATCCGACGCGCATCAGCCCGCCTCCAATTCCGCTTCTGCAGTTGCGCGTTCCCGCGCGGTTACACATTCCTCGACGAACGACAGCACCTTCAGGTGGTACGCCGCGGCGTTGACCGAAAGACTGAGGTTGTGCCCGGCGCCGACTTGTTCGTTGACCACAAAGCGTGGGGCCGCGGTGAACATGGCTGCGATCTGCGCAAGCGCCTCGGGATCGGACTTCCAGACGCGCTCATGCTCGGCGAAACTGAACTGCACTGGGACCCGTACCTGCGCGGCCAAGGCCGGAAAGTCCTGCCGGGACCAGTCTTTGACCATCGCGGCTTCGTAGAGCGCACCGGTTGACGAGTTGGTGATCCCGGTCAGCACCTCGGGCGGATACAGGTGTGCGGGCTGCCAGAGCAGCTTGCGCAGTCCGACGGGACGTTGCGTGGCAGTCGCCGTCTTCAGGATTTCGCTGGCGGCGTCGGTGTATTGCAATCCGGTGCCGGCCAATTCCAGGCCGAGAACGCCTGATTGCTCGGCCCTTTCGCCGGCGGTCATCCGCACCGCCAGCTCGCAGCCTGCGGAGTGGGCAAGCAGAAACAGCCCGCCGCCGCGTGGGTTGGATCCGAGGATCTTGTCGACCGCTCCGTACGCCAGCGCAACGCGTTGCTCCGGATGCTGCATTGCGTCGGGGTAGGGCGCTGAGGCGCCGTAACCCGGGCGGTCCAGCGCCACCACGGTGAAGCCAAGCGCCGCGCCGGCGCGCAGCAGAGACAGGCGTGGATGCCCGGGACAGTCGAAATACGCTGCGGTGCTTGCCCCTCCGTGGAAGGCGACGACGACCGCGCGTGGTTCTGCCGCCTGGGCGACGAGTCCGGACATCGGCACGCCATCGACGAGGACGACGCGGGGACGTGGGCCGCTCACCGGTCCGTCCGTAACAAGATCGCTCCGCTTGGAGTGAGGCCGCCGCTGCTGACCACCGCGACCCGGGCATCCTTGACCTGCCGCTCTCCGGCTTCACCGCGCAGCTGGGTGACGGCTTCATGAATCAGTCCCATGCCGTGGGTACGGCCGTGCGAGAGCTGCCCGCCGTGGGTGTTCAGTGGAATAACGCCGTCGCGTGCGATAGCCTTGCCGCCGTCGAGGAAGTCCTTCGCCTCGCCGATGCCGCAGAACCCGAGTGCCTCCAACCACGACAGGCAGTTGAACGAGAAGCCGTCGTACAGCTCGGCGACATCGACGTCCTTGGGCTGCAAGGAGGTTCGCGTCCAGAGGTGCGCGGACTGTCCAAGCACCTGCGGTTCGTGGGTCATGGTGGTCTGGTCCCAGTCGGTGCGCTCGATGATCTGGGTGCCGACGGCCTCGAACAGCACAGGNTTGCGGGGCATGTCCTTGGCGNCGTCGACCGCCGAGACGATGACCGCGATGGCGCCGTCACACGGCACGTCGCAGTCATACAGCCCGAATGGCGTGGTGATCATCCGCGCGTTCAGATAGTCGTCCATGGTCATCGGGTCGCGATAGATCGCCGTCGGGTTAAGGGCCGCGTTGGCGCGCTGGTTCAACGCGATCCAGCCGAGCGTCTCCCTGGTGGTGCCGTACCGGTCGAAGTGGCGTTGCGCGTTGAGCGCCAGGGTGTGCGCCGCCGAGGTCGCGCCGAAGGGCATCTGCCAGCTGGAGGTGCGGGCGCCCCCCGGCGGGGACATCTTGCCGTCCTTCATCAGCTGCTGAAACGTTGCCTCCCAGAGTGTTCGGAAGCACAACACGTGCCGGGCCGTCCCCGCCGCGATGGCCATCATCGCCGCGATGACCGAACCGCCCGGCCCGAACGTGTCCATGCCGCCGTTGATCCACGTCGGACGCAGGCCGAGCGCACCCTCGAGCGCCGTGACGCCGCCTTCACCCATGCCCGCGATGTCGAGTCCCGGGTAGGTGGACAGCCCGTCGATGTCGTCGAAGGTCAGCCCCGCGTCGGCGACCGCCGCCTCACATGCCTCGATGGTCAGCGACAGCGGCGGCACCATCAACCGGCGTCCGAGTCGCGAGGCGCCGATCCCGGTGATCGCGGAGTGCTCCTCGAACTTCTCGGTGGTCAGCGGCGGCCGGACATAGCGGCCGAAATCTTGCGGCGCGATCTCGTCGGCGGGCTGCGGTCCGGTCGCCGTCTCGGCCGTGGGCCCGAAGAGTGGCAGCCAGACGGCTCCGGCTTTGTCGGTGAGCTTCTCGAACGTGACCTCGACCGTCTGACCCAATCGCAGTTCATCGGGATCACATTCGACGATGTTGGTGGTCAACCGAACCCGCGGGTCCTCGACGATGGCGACCTGGGCCACCACGTACGGCGGCGGCAGATCCGGGAAGCCGAACCGATGGTTGACGGTGAATGCGCTCAGCGTGGCCTTGCCGGAGACATCGCGCACGCCCATGTTGTGGCCGCGGCAGTATCGGCACACCGGCTGCGGTGGATGGATCAGTGCAGCACAGTCTTGGCACTCCTGGATGCGCAGGACGCCGTCACCGCCCGCCGTCCAAAAGAACTCGTTCTGGAGTGTTAGTTCCGGCAGCGGCCGTGTCATCGAACGAATCCCGAAATGGCTTCGTTGTCATCGGTTTTCGGCTCGGGTTCGGGCGATTCCTTCGCATCAGAATGTGCTGCTCCATCGGCGGAGGGCCGGTGTTCACCCATGTAGATGATCGCGTGCACCGGACAGTCGAGGAGTGCACGCATGACCGCATCATGATCACGGTCGGGGATCTCGCCGTTTCCCTCCAACGACGCGTACCCCCAATCGTCGAGTGAGAAATACTCGGGTGCGTGCTTTGCGCACACGCCGAAACCATCGCAGACTGTGCGATCGAGTTTGATCTTCATGCCGTCATCACCGCCTCCACTTCATAGGGGCGCACCGCACTGAAGGCGCCGGACTGGCATGTCTCGCAGCCGTTTTTCAGATGGCGAGTGACGAGCTGGGGGAATTGAACGAGCAGGCTGGCGGCGAGGTTGGTGGCGCCGTCCAGCGTCGCGCAGGCGCCGCGGCCGCGCAGCACCACCGACCACCGCTCCAACCGGGCCAAATCCTCGTCCGTCGCCAGCCCGTCGCGCAGCGCCGCGGTTACCGCCGACATCGCTGCGGTGCCGTTGAAGCAGGAGCCGCACTGTCCTGCGTTCTCGCGGTCGTAGTACGCCATCACCGAAGCGGCGACGGCGACTGGGCAGTCGTCGGTGAGGATGGCGATCGCGCCGCATCCGAGGCCGCTGTTGAGCCGACGCAGGCTCTCGTGATCGAGCGTGGCGTCCAGCATGTCGCGGTTGACCAGGCCGGCGAAGTAGCCGCCCATCAGCACGCCGCGCATCTGATCGGCGGGCACCCCGTGCCGGGTCAGCAGATCGGTGAACGCCACCCCATGCGGAATCTCGTACAGCGCAGGAGGCCGTCCGGCCCCGGTGATCGTCGCAAGGAAGGTGCCCGGCGACATCGAGGTGCCGTACTGACGGAATGCCTTCGCGCCGTGCCGTTGCAGGAACGGCAGATTGGCCAGCGTTTCCACATTGCTTACGAGTGTGGGAAGGCCCCCCACACCTTCTTCGAACGGGCGCGGGGGCTTGTCGGTGGGCTTGGCTGGGCCGCCGTTGAGCACCCGCACCGCCGCGGTCTCCTCGCCGGCGACGTAGCCCGGCTGCACCGTCAGCACGCTGATCGCGAGCCCGTCGAGCACAGAGGCGTCGAGTTCGGCCAGCGCCGCCTCGACGGCCTCGGCCGCGGGGCGATCGGAAACGTAGACGTGGGCGCGCGCCGCCCCGGCCATCCGCGCTGCCAGCCGCAGTCCGTCGAGCACAAGATGTGGTCGGTGGCGCAGCAGCCAGCGGTCCTTGATCGACGCCGGTTCACCCTCCTCGCCGTTGGCAACGGCGACCGCACCGCCGCAGCGACGGCCGTTGTCGCGCACCGCGCGAACCTTGACCGCCAACGGGAATGCCGCGCCACCACGCCCGAGCAACCCGGACAGGTCGACCTCGCCCAGCAACTGGTCGGCGTCTACCGGCTGATAGCCGCCTTGGTTGCAGTACTGGGTGTAGTCCTCGCCGCCCTGCCGCAGTAACCGCGGCTCGATGCCGGGCCAGGCGGCAACGGTCAGAGCTGTGGTGGTTGTCATGACCGTCCACCCATCGCGGATAGGCTTGCGGCCGTGAGAACCGCGGTGGTGCGTGTCCGGGTTGACCCGGCCGGGCGGCTCACCGGTGCCCAATTAACCGACGGCATGGTCAACCTCCGCGATCTCGCGATCCCGGCCGGCATCGAGGTGCTCGAGAACAACCTCGCCGCGATGGCCGCGAGCCGGCGTGAAGTGGAAATGCTGATGGTGGGCGCCGATCCCGAGGAGCTGAAGGCCACGGCGGTTGCCTTGTGCGCCAAGGCGTTCAGCACCCAGGCAGAGACTGGCGTGGTGACATACATCAGCAGGGGGACCGACGACGACGCCCACGGCGTGCTGGCCGGCTTCGGTCTTACCGGCGACATCGAACGCGTGCCGGGCGACGACGGCTGGGATGTGGTGTACGTGACGCTGCGCAAGACCGACCTGGAACGCATTCCAGAAAGCCGTATCCACACGGCGCTGGAGGCGTCGCTCAACTGCGAAGTGCACATC
>C688J18823_10000273_pt1 | contig 29467 bp, 23 predicted proteins | sample HopSoiMetagenom1_FD_18823 | JGI IMG/M metagenome (IMG submission 18823) | reverse complement strand
TCAGCGGTCCTGCCGTAACGTTCCAGGTGGATCCCAGCATTGCTGCCCGCGCCGGCTTCACCGCCGAAGAGGTTGCGCTCGATGCTTCGGCGATCCTTGAAGGGGAACCGGCACCGACACCGGTCGTAACGAACGACCGAGCCTTCACTCTGCGCGTGCGCTTCCCCGCCGCGAATCGGGCATCGCTTGCAGCCATGCGCGACACATTGCTCGTGAGCAGCACGGGACACACGGCTACCCTGGGCGCGTTGGCCACAATTGTCGAGAATCCCGGGCAGACCGAAATCCGACGCGAGAATCTACAGCGCGATGTTGCCGTGACCGCCCGCCTGGAAGGCCGAAGCCTGGGCAGTGGAATGGCAGACGTGCAGAAGGCAGTTGCCGCACTGCACATCCCACCGAGCATTCGGGTGGAATACGGCGGCCTTTACGCTGAGCAGCAGCAATCGTTCCATGACCTCGTCCTTGTGCTGATTCTGGCCATTCTGCTGCTGTTCATCGTTCTGCTGTTCGAATTCGGGAAATTCGCCGCACCGGTCGCGATTCTCTCTTCTGCCCTGCTCTCGACCTCTGGCGTGTTCATCGCACTGCTCATTACCCGCACCACGTTCAACATTTCGTCCTTCATGGGAATGATCATGGTGATCGGCATCGTCGCGAAGAACGGTATTTTATTGCTGGATGCCGATCAGAAAATGCGCGTGATGGGACTATCTGCCCACGACGCAATGCTGATGGCGGCTCGCCGTCGCTTGCGGCCGATTGTAATGACTGCGCTCGCCACAATTGCTGGAATGCTGCCACTGGCATTTGCGGTCGGAGCCGGCTCGCAGATGCTGCAACCACTCGCCATAGCGGTAATTGGTGGAGTCTTGATCTCGATGATCCTGTCGCTCATCATCACTCCGGCAGTGCACTTTTACCTCAGCCGGGCGAGCGCGGCCACGTAGAGGCAGTTCCGTCGCGGAATAGAAATTTCCTGCACAAGCTGCATATGTCTGCAACGTAACGGTTACCTGGGCCGTGTTACCGTAACGAGCCTCCCTGGAACTAGTTCCAACGCTCCCTGCCGGATAACTCGCACCCCCGCAAGTCTGGCTGTAAACTATTGCAAGCGTTGAATTCCGGCCCGAAAGGAATACCCGACGTGCCGGCGTCCCCACAGATCGTTGACCGCGTTGCAAGTTGGATTGGGGTTGAATAATGGCTTCGAAGTTGCACTAGAATAGGCGCAATTCGTACTCCGGATCGCGCGCCACTGCGACGGCTTTCGATGTTAAACAAAGGAATCGTGTCCGAGGAAAAACCAAAACCAGCTCTCGACGAGCAAACACTCGCCAAGTTGCTGGAGGCGGCCTATGTTCTTCAGCAACATAATCGCGAAGTACAGGAGATGGAACTCGGGCTCGATCTCAAGCGCGACGAGGCGGAGGCGAAACAGAAAGCCGAATTACCCGCGCCCATTCAACCGGACAGGAAACGAGATTCCGCAACCGCCGGAGATTACACCTTCACCCTGGCTCAGATAGTCGCCACTCAGCATCAGATTCAAATTCGTAACCTTGAACTAGATCAGGCTATGGCTTTGGTTACCGAACGCCTGATCGAAATGGCGCGAGCTGACGGTGCTGCTATCGGCATGGTTGATGGCAGGAAAGTGCGGTATCGCGCTGCCGCTGGTGCCAGAACTCTGCCATTGGGAACGGAAGTCGCCAGCGATAAAGCACTGTGCCTGCCTTGCATCAAGAACGGTCAGGTGTTTCGTTGTCCCGACGTGAATCCAGAATTTCTGGTGGACACGGAAGAATGCCGCAGGCGCGGGATTCAGTCTCTCATTGCAGTTCCGATTTTTCACGAGGGAGGAGTCGTCGCCGGACTCGAACTCTATTACCCGACCCCCAATGGATTCACCGACCAGGACGTACATACGTGTCAGCTGATGGCGGGCCTCATTACCGAGGCTTTGGCGCGTGAGGAGGAAGTAAGCTGGAAGCAGTCACTCGCAAGCGAACGCGCCATGATGCTGGAGGCACTCGAAAAGCTGAAGCCGAATCTGGCTGCGCTAGTTGAACCAGCGCCCGCAACAAAAGTGACGGTGGCGCCGAGAGTGCCTGCCGCGGGTCACATTCCCGCAAACGTTTATTTTTGCGGAAACTGCGGGCACGAAGTGACTGTGGGCGAGCGTTTCTGCGGACACTGCGGAGCTCCGCGGGTCGGAATGGGAGAACGGGTTGTCGCACCAGATACGTCGACGCACCCGGTTCCTCTGCATTCTCCTTTCGCAGTGCAGCCAAAGCCTGTCGCAGATGCGAGCCATCTCGCAATGGCGGGGATAAGACCTGATGAATCGCTGGTGGAATCTCTCGCACAGGAGTTCCCAGACCTTTTCAAGGAGCCCCAACCGGCTGGTAAGAGCGCCAGCGTCGCAACACAACCGCTGGACCCGCTTGTAGATCGGGCAGCGCCGTCCGAACCCAGCCTGCACCTCGAAGAGGAACTCGAGATCGGAGCGGATAGCGCAGTTCCCAACCTTGCAATCGAGAAACAACTGCCCGCGGAGGAGGAAGTCACGGAGACCGGCACGGACGAGCCGGAAGCTACCCTCACGACTGTGGCTCCCAGCGCCGATTGGAGTTCGGCACAGTCCGCTCGCGAGTTTCTGGAACAGGTTGCTGCCGGAAAAGAGCGCAGTGGCTTGGGCCGATTCTGGGACACACGGCGCGGCGATATCTATCTCGCGGTTGCGGTGATCCTCGTCGCCTGTGTCATTCGCTGGGGTATCTGGTCGAACCATTCTGTCGGCGCGACCGCCGCGCCGGCGCCCACCGGTGCCGCCGCTCCGCACAAGGCTCCCGACGCGGACCTGTCGGTATTCGATCGAATGCTGATTTCGATCGGGCTCGCCGAGGCGCCTCAAATTCCCGAGGACAAAGGCAATCCTTCAGCTCAGGTCTGGGTCGATCTGCACACCGCCCTTTACTACTGCCCGGGAGCAGACGCGTACGGCAAGACGCAAAAGGGTAAGTTCATGACGCAACGCGACGCCCAACTCGATTCCTACGAGCCTGCCTATCGCAAGGCCTGCAACTAGTCCAGCGCTCGCAAGTCATTGATGATGCGGGGTAGTTTCACTACAACCCGCAGTGGCGGGACTGCAATCTTAACTGCTGATCTTCACACCTCTTATCATCATCGGAGATAATTCAGTGCCACGTGTGAGCGAACGGTCTTCGCAGTTTTGGACGCCAGAACGTATGATTCCTGACCAGGAAGTTCAGATGTGCCCGGCTTGTGGCCGGGAAAACCCCACATCCCACAAGTTTTGCGGAATGTGCGGGACGACACTTGACGATGGTCCGCGCGTGGCAAGCGATCCCGCAGAGCACGACACTGAGGAGCAGCATATGGATCACGAACGGCGACCGGAGCCGGAACCATTCGAGCACTCGATCACGAATCCGAACGAGCTCTCGCTTTTCCGCAGCTTCCGTCCGAGCGACTCGACCGATGAAGGTTACTGGCAGGAAGAGACACGATCGCCGTACCGGATTTATTTCGGTGTGATCATCGCGCTGATGATCGTTGGTCTCGCCTACATGGCGTGGCGCACGTCCAAAGCCGGAACGCAGAATGCGCATGAGGTTCCGCCCGCGCCGGTGAGCGCCGAAAAAACAGCTGCGCCTCCAAACGCTGCTCCGTCGCCGTCGCCCGCAGCCGGAAACACTACTCCAAGGAATGCAGAACCCCCTGCGAATACGCCGGCAGCCCCGGCGGAGAAAGCGGAGCCCACCGCACCGGTTCAAAGCACCAAAATTCCCAAAGGGCCCGCGGCGAGCGCACCCGAGCCCTCGCGCTCACAAAACGCCGTGGATAACGGAAGCACGGAACTTGCCGAGGCGCGGCGATATCTCGCAGCACGAGATGGCGCGGACGCGCAGAAATGGCTGTGGAAGTCGATCGCAAAACATAATGGAGAAGCCACCGTGCTGCTTGCGGATTTGTATCTGAAGGGCGACGGCGTTTCGAAGAATTGCGATCAGGCCCGCGTGTTGCTGGATTCAGCTGCGCGAAAAGGTGTGGCGGGAGCGGGTGAGCGGCTCCGTAATCTCCAGGCATTTGGTTGCCAGTAGTACGGAGCCGATCCGCCGTTCGGACATCGTGCGATGTCGGGTTTTACTTTCGGTGAGCAGTGCCGCTTTCATCTTGACCCAAAGGGGATGTTTACTGGGTTAACATGACGGTAGCACCGCGGCGAGACTCATACCAGAGCGCCAGCTCGACCCGGTTCCATAGTCCGAGCTTATCGTAGATGACCCTCAAGTAATTCTTTACAACGTGTTCCGTCGTTCCAATAGCCTCGGCTACTTCTTTGTTCTTCAGGCCTTCGGCAACGAGCTCGATGACTCTGTGTTCGCGTTCACTTGGGACACGGTTCCCATAGCGTCCAATTGCAGACATGCTTGCCTCCGATATAACAGGGTTGCGAGTTTTACACGCTTGATACCGCCAGTGATTCCAAAGCGCAGAAACAACCGGTTGAAATGAGCCTTTACGGTTCGTCTTGCCATTTTCAGCTGGCTGGCGATTTCGGCGTTGTCACAACCTTGTAAAAGCAGTTCGACAATCTGCTGTTCGCGCGGACCGAGCCGAACGGTCTGCTCCTTCATCTCAACCCCCTCACTATGAGTTATTTTGCCTTTGCCGGTCAGGCGTACGGCTGACTTTCCTAAACTCATAGCATCCACAATGCCATTTTGCGATTTTTCTGTCTGTGATGAGTGAACATCCTTTTCCACAGGCACTTGCGGGCAACCGGCACTTCTCCATGAAAGCAAAGGGGGAATCCCGAAATGCAGGAACATAGGTGTTTCGCGCTATTGCTGCAAAAAGCTGCGCCAAACCGCGCTTTCTGCGTCGGGATTCAGGTTTCGAGCAGTGACTTGGGATGACATTCCGGGATGGGATCTGCAGCTGTCCGGACGAGATTTCGAATCCCGTTCACGAATCCACAAACTATCTGCGGAAATGTTTTGTATCGCGGACGTATGAGGTGAATACCTTAGACGAAAGTTCACCGCATACGGACCGCGTGAGAACAAATTACACGATGTGCCGTAATCTTGTAGTGTTGTCATGGCCAGGCCCTTTGCGGCGGAGGATTTCCACAGCGGAGAATATGTTTACGATCTAAGCAGCATCAGCACTTCATGATAGCGAGTATTTCTTCATCAAGTGCCTGAAAGATCGGTAGGAGATGCCTAGAAAATCCGCAGCTTTCGTCTGTACGCCGCCACTCTGGTTTAGCGCACTCTGCAGCAAAGTTTTTTCGATGCCCGCGACATATATCTCCATGCCAATGCCCTGCGGCAATAAGAGTTCTCTGCCGATCTCCGGCATAGTGCCGCCGCCAGCGGCAGCAGCCGCCGCTCGCGCCTTCGGACGTTCAGCGGGAAGCTCAACGTGTAGCTCGTCCGTCGTTTCCAGAGCTACTGCGCGTTCCACCGTATTCTCCAACTGCCGCACGTTCCCCGGCCACTCATACCCGCACAATGTCTCCAGCGATGGAGTGTGTACGCGGAGAATGCTGCGTCCGGCAGCGGTGGCGTATTTCTTCAAAAAATGATTTGCCAGGAGCGGAATGTCTTCGCGCCGCTCCCGTAGCGGAGGCACGCGAATGGGAATCACGTTGAGCCGATAGTAGAGATCTTCGCGGAATGTATTCTCGGCAACGGCTTTATCCAGATCGCGGTTCGTGGCCGCGATTACGCGGACATCAATTGAAATCTCGCTCGTGCTGCCCACCGGACGCACGGTGCGCTCTTGCAATACGCGCAACAGTTTGACTTGCATCGCGAGCGTCATCTCGCTGATCTCGTCAAGGAAAATTGTGCCGCCATCGGCAACTTCAAAAAGCCCGCGCTTGTTCTGATTCGCTCCAGTAAAAGCTCCCTTCAGGTAGCCGAACAGCTCGCTTTCCAGAAGGGTCTCAGGGAAGGCTCCGCAGTTGACCGAGACGAAAGCGTCCGTGGCGCGGGGCGAGCAGATATGGACTGCCCGGGCGACAAGTTCTTTTCCGGTTCCGCTCTCGCCATGAATCAGCACCGTACTGGCAGTCGAAGCCACGATCCGGACGGTCTGCTTCAGCTTCTCCATCGCGGGACTTGACCCGATGATGTTGTCGAGCGAGTTTCTTGTCGCAGCGTCGCGGCGCAGAGCGAAGTTCTGCTTGCTGAGCACCAGTTTCTCGAGCGCGCGGTTGATCGCCAGCTTGATCTCATCGACAAGCCCAGGGCTCTTGCGGATGTAGTCGGTTGCGCCTCCCGCCTTGACGGCCTGAACTGCGGCCTCGTAATCGTCGACTGCAGTAATCAGGATGACAGCGGAATCTGGCGACACCCGGTGGGCATGGCGTAGCACCTCGATGCCATCGATATTCGGCATCTTGATATCGGTGATGATGACATCGTATAGCGCGCCATCGATCTTGTTCTTCGCGTTTTGTCCCGACTGGACGGTCTCTACCCGGTGCCCCTCGCGGCGAAGGGAAATATCGAGCATCTCGCAAATGGATCGCTCGTCATCGCAGACGAGGATGTTAGCCACGAGCACCTCCAGCCGCAGCCAGCGTGGGCTGCGATGTTAGTGCGCTGTCGCGCGATTGCAGCTTGTTTGTACTCGCAGCCCATGCCTCGAGCTGATGCAGGCGAAGCACCATCGTGGTTCCCTGCCCGGGTTTCGACCGCGCCCAAACCTTTCCCTCGTGTGCCTGCACGATCTGATACACAATGGCCAACCCAAGACCGGTGCCACCCTCAAAGTTCGACTGAAACGGCTCGAAAATCTTTTCCACCTGCTGCGGAGTCATCCCCGTCCCCGTGTCGGAAAACGAGATCTGCCACTGCTGCCCCAGCGGCTCGACGGCTGCCGTCAGGGCGCCTCCGTTCTTCATGGCGCGCACGGCGTTCTCACAGATGTTCCAGAACACTTGTTTCAGCTTGTCCCCATCCGCCATCGTCCACGCAGGCGTACCCGCGAACTTCCGCTCGATCTTGATTCCCGTTTTCTCGGCCATCATGCGGTGGTCCATGAGCGTCAAAGTGTCTTCCACCAGTTGGATCAAATCCACCTTGTCGAATCGATACTGCTTGGTTCGCGAGTACGCCAGAAAGTCGGTAATGATGCTATTCAGCCGCTGCGACTCCCGCGTGACAATATCGAGAAGCCGCTTATGATCCTCATTCATCTCCGGCAGCCCCGACAGCATACTTACCGATCCAGCAATTGAGGTAAGGGGATTCCGGATTTCGTGTGCAATTGCCGCGGCCAGGCGGCCAACCGCAGCCAGACGGTCCTGCATTCTAACCTCGCGCTCCAATCTCCGAATCTCCGTGAGATCGTCGAGGACATAGACATAGCCCAGATCGCCGCGTTCCGGCACTGTCAGCGCGGAAACTCTCACGCGAAGCGTCTTGCGAAAGCGATTCGGGGCCTCGAACCGTACTTCTCCGTGATTGTTCTGGTTCTCGACCGTAGGTAAAGGATCGAGGAAGATGTCGTTTACCGGGGTAGCGAGCAGATCGTTCGGACCGCTCTCCAACAGACGCTGTGCCGCCGCGTTGATCAGGGTGATGCGGCCGTCGAGCCCTGTCGTAATCAGCCCACTGCTGATGGAGTGAATGATATTTTCGTGCAAAGCCTGCAGGCTCTCGAGGGCTCCGCTCGTATCCTTCAGCTGAACCCCAACCTGGCGCAACTTGGCCGTCAGCAGGCCCGCCAGATACGCCACTGCGAGGAACGCAAACAGGTTCACGAAGACGATCGCCTGCAGCGCTTTCAGGCCGGGATGCGTGGTGCAGTAGGACGGAATTATTTCGTAATAATTCAGTTCCAGCACGGTGCCATACAGAATGAACGCCAGGGCCGCCGTCAGTTGCGACCATATCCGCGGCAGCAGGACGCTCGCCACAATGATCACGAGGGGATAAAGGAAGTTGAGAGAACTATCCCAGCCACCGGTCTCATGCACGACCACGCTGACGAGAATCAGATCGGTAATAAGTTGTAGCGACGCTTGCAGCCGGTGTTCGGTCCAGACCTGCAGCAGAAGGACGTAGAACAACGACAGACTGTACCAGAACAGGATGGTGCTGATGAAGAGCCGCATGGGCACGGGCGCGGGAGTAAATTGAGCGACCGCAAGCTCAATCGCCAGCAACAGGGTGAGAATGAAGATGCGGACTCGGACTAGCCACACTAACCAGTTCCGCTCGTCGAACGTCGATTGCATTGGGGAGCCCAAGTTCAACATTTCAAGCTTTGAAGGTTTCAAAGCTTCGCGGATGCACCTTGAAGCTTTGAAACCTCTCCGCCTTGAAACTTGCTTTTTCTAGCCAGACAGTTTGGCAATCATGGCGAATAGCGGCATGTAGAGCGAAATGACGATGCCGCCGATGCTGAGACCGAGAATTCCGATGATGACCGGCTCCAACATCGCCAACATATCTTTTGTTGCCGCGTCCACTTCTTCTTCGTAGAAGTCGGCAATCTTCTGCAACATCGAATCCATTGCGCCCGTCGCTTCGCCGACGCCGATCATTTGCGTGACCATGTTCGGAAACACACCACTCTCGCGCAGCGGATCGACAATGGTTCGGCCCTCTTCAATCGCCTTTCGCACCTTCATCAGCGCCTCTTCCAGCACGGCATTGCCTGAAGTCCGGGCTGTAATCGCCAAACCCTCAAGAATCGGCACGCCAGAAGTGATCAGGGTGCCGAGCGTACGGGTGAAACGTCCGACGGCAATCTTGCGGAGCAGTGTGCCGATAATCGGTGTGTTAAGCAGCACCTTGTCAAAGTAATATCTGCCGCGCGGATGCTTGCGGATCTGCCGGACGCCGAAAATGGATGCACCCACGGCGACGAGGAATACCCACCAGAAGCTCTGCACAAAGCCGCTGAGCCCCATGACGATGCGTGTCGGCAGCGGCAGGTTGACGCCCAATCCCGCAAACAGGTTCGCAAAGATCGGAACCACCCACTTGAGCAGTGCGCCCACGATCAGCACCGCCATGCTGACGACGGCCACGGGGTAGATCAATGCGGATTTCACGGCAGCTCTCAAGCGCACGGCCTTTTCCACGTACGTCGCCAAGCGCTGCAAGATGATGTCGAGAATACCGCCGGTTTCGCCAGCCTCGATCATGTTCGTGGTCAGATCGTCGAACACGTTGGGGTATTGCCGCATGGCATTGGCCAGCGTGGCGCCGCCTTCAACCGTTGTCCGTACCCCGGTCAGCACCTTCTGAAATGCCTGGTTCTCCTGGTTTGCCGCCAGAATCTCCAGGCACTGCACCAGAGGCAGGCCGGCATCGATCATGACTGAGAACTGGCGGAAAAAGATGGCAATGTCCTTGGTTCCGACCTTGCCCGAGCCGAACGTCGGCATCGAGAACTCTTTGCCTTTCTCCCGAATAGCGCCAGGCGTGATACGCTCGCGCCGCAATGCTTGCGCCAGCGACGCCTTGTTTGACGCCATCCTTTCTCCGGAAACTTTCTGTCCCGACGCGTCTTTGCCCGAAAATGTAAAGACTGGCATGGTTTAGCTTCTCCTCACTATCGTTCCTGCCCTGCTGAAACGTGCGTTGTCTCAAACGTCGCCTTAGTGCTTGCCCGCGCCTCGAGCCATTCCGCCACCGGCCGTGGTCGGCCGGTTCGTCAGGCTTGCTCCGCGGTTAATCATTTCCTGCAGTTCATCCACGTTGCTCGAACGGGCCAGAGCAGTCTCGAGTGAGATCTGTTTCTGGAAATATGCCGTTGCGAGCGATTGGTTGAACGTCTGCATCCCGAACTTTTCCTGTCCGGACTGCATCGACGAATAGATCTGGTGAATCTTGTCTTCGCGGATCAGGTTGCGCACGGCCGCGTTGGGCACCAGCACTTCCATGATCATGGCGCGACCCTTGCCATCGGTCTTCTGCACCAGGCTTTGACACATGATGCCTTCCAGCACCAGGGACAATTGGGCGCGGATCTGCGGCTGCTGGTGTGCCGGGAAGACGTCGATGATACGGTTGATCGTCGAAGTCGCCGAGTTCGTGTGCAAGGTGCCGAAAGTCAAGTGTCCGGTTTCCGCAATGCGCAGAGCCGACTCGATGGTTTCCAGGTCGCGCATTTCACCGATCAGCACCACGTCCGGATCCTCACGGAGCGCGGCGCGCAGCGCATCGGTGAAGCTTTTCGTATCCGCGTGCAGCTCACGCTGGTTCACGACACAGTTCTTATTCATGTGCACGAATTCGATTGGGTCTTCAATCGTCAGAATGTGGTCGTGACGCTCGCTGTTGATCTTGTCGATCATGGCCGCCAGCGTGGTTGATTTTCCTGAACCAGTCGGGCCCGTGACGAGCACAAGTCCGCGCGGCTTGTCGCAGAGCTTACTGACCACTGCGGGCAGTCCGAGTTGATTGAACGATTTGATTTCGAACGGAATTAGACGGAACACAGCCGCCGTCGCGCCGCGCTGATTAAATACGTTTGCACGGAAGCGGGCCAGTCCCTTCAACCCGAACGAGAAGTCCAGTTCCAGGCTCTCTTCAAAGCGATGCTTCTGAGAGTCCGTCATGACGCTGTAGGCCAGCTGCTTGGTTTCGGCAGGCGTCATCTGCGGAAGATCCAGCGGCACCAGGTGCCCGTGCACACGAATTTGCGGCGGTGAGTTCGTGGTGATATGCAAGTCACTGCCGTTCATCTCCAGCATTCGTTTCAACAGATCGCTCAGCGACAAACCCATGGCAAAGTTCCCTTTCGTGAGACCTTAGTCCGTAATCCTGTCTCGCTGAGTCGCGAGTCCTAACCACTCAGGACCCGCGAACTCAGCGCTCTAATGAATCGTTTCGCGTGCCACTTCTTCGAGCGTCGTCATTCCGGCCGCAACCTTGATCAAGCCGCTGCGCCGCAGAGTGATCATTCCGCGCTCGATCGCTTTCTTCTTCAACTCCACCGCCGAGGCTCCCACCAGCACCAGTTCGCGAATCTCGTCGTCAACTTCCATCACTTCATACAGACCGCAGCGGCCCTTGTATCCGGTGTTGTTGCACACCGTGCAGCCTTTACCTTTTTGGATCTTGACGGTCTTGGATTCTTCCGGCGTGAATCCGGCGTCGATCAGTGTCTGCGGAGGCACGTCGAACGGTTCAATACAGTCCTTGCAAATACGCCGAACCAGCCGCTGTGCGCAGATCAGGTGAACCGACGTTGCCACCAGGAATGGCTCAATGCCCATGTTCATCAATCGCGTGATGGTCTCGGGCGCGCCATTGGTGTGGAGTGTGGAAAGCACCAAGTGTCCCGTCAGTGCGGCCTTGATCGCGATTTCTGCGGTCTCGAAGTCTCGGATTTCGCCGACCAGAATGATGTTCGGGTCTTGCCGCAGGAACGAGCGCAAAGCGGCCGCGAAGTTCAAGCCGATCTGCTCTTTCATCTGGACCTGATTGACGCCACCCAACTGGAATTCCACCGGATCTTCGGCAGTCATGATGTTGGTGTCAGGTTTGTTGAGCGTCGAGATCGAGGAATACAGGGTGTTGGTCTTACCCGATCCGGTGGGTCCCGTCACGAGCACCATGCCGTACGGCTTCAAAATAGCTTTTTCGAATTTCACCAGCGACTCGGATTCAAACCCCAGCTTGGTCATATCGAGCCGCAGGTTCTCTTTGTCCAGCAACCGGAGCACGATCTTCTCGCCCCACAGTACGGGCAGTGTGCTGACGCGGAAATCGAGCTGCTTCTTGCGCCCGCCAATGTTCATCTTCAGCATGATGCGGCCGTCTTGCGGCAAACGCTTTTCGCTGATGTCGAGCTTCGCCATGATCTTCAGGCGAGACGTGATCGCGTCCTTCAGCTTCATGGGTGGCGACATGATCGACTGCAGCACACCGTCAATACGGAAGCGAACGCGGAATTCTTTTTCATAGGGCTCGATGTGAATGTCGCTGGCGCCCCGCTTAACGGCGTCACTCAACACGACGTTCACCAGCTTCACGACAGGAGCTTCGTCGGCTGCCTTCTCAAGTTCCGACAGTCCCAGTTCCTGCTGGCTCTGATCGTTCAGCTCGACGTCTTCGTCTCCCATCTCCGACATCGACTGCATGACCGCTTCGAGATCCTCTTCCTTGGTGTTGTTGTAGGCCTTGTCTATGCCTGCGAGGATCGAGCTTTCGGATGCAACTACCGGCTCGATATTGAAGCCTGTCATGAACTTGATATCGTCCATGGCGAAGACGTTCGTCGGATCGACCATCGCGATCGTGAGCGATGCGCCCACGCGGCTCAACGGCAGGATCTGGTAGCGCTTCGCTGTCTCGAACGGGATCAGCTTGACCACGGCAGGATCGATCTCGAAATATGAAAGATTGATCGCGGGAACGCCGTATTGGCGCGAAAGGAAATTGGTGACGTCCTCATCACTGAGGAAGCCGAGCTTCACAAGGGCAGATCCCAGGCGGCAGCTCTGCTCCTTCTGAACCTTACTCGCTTGTTCCAACTGCTCTGGGGTAATGATCTTCTCTTTTACGAGAAGGTCACCCAGCCGTTGAGACATACGCAGATCTCCTGACCACGTAGGTGGAACGATGCCTCGCACTTATGCGGGCGTAGCGCAAACGAACTGCCGCATCGTTGGGAGAGAAATGCAGCTCATTCGCGTTGACACAAATTGTCACCGGAAGTGGATTACGGGACTACTTACTTAAGTACTTGGACTCGACGGAAGCGCCTGCTTCAGAGAGGCTTGTAAGCAGGAACTCCACGCCAAATGCGCATTTGTGCGTGATTCCGACACTCAACTGCTTTGCCGTACATGCACTTTGGTAAGCGTCGCGGTCTGCTGGGGACAGCAGTGGCGGGCAAGAGCCGTACTTTATTAGACTCACTGTCAGGAACATCCCTGTGCAAAGACGCAAAGAGAAGGCCATCCAGCAGCACTACGCCGTTCTTTACCAGGAGTGGGGTCCGCAGCACTGGTGGCCCGCAGAGACGCCGTTTGAGATGATTGTCGGCGCTTACCTGACCCAGAACACCGCTTGGATAAACGTCGAGCGTGCCTTGGCGAATCTCCGCAACGCGCACTTGCTGAGTGTCGATGGAATCCGCGACGTGCCGCATACAGAATTGGAGCAACTGATCCGTCCCTCTGGCTATTTCCGCCAGAAAGCGCAACGTTTGAAAACGTTTATTGCTTATCTCGACCAGTACTATGCCGGATCTCTGGAACAGCTATTCTCTGAACCAACGGAAAAGCTTCGCACAGAGTTGCTCAACCTCAACGGTGTTGGTCCCGAAACCGCGGACTCGATCCTGCTCTATGCGGGCAATCATCCCGTATTTGTAGTGGACGCTTATACCCGTCGCATCATGGCGCGGCACGAGATTCTTCCCGAAAACACCACCTACGAAGAAATTCGCCAGCTGTTCGAACGTGCCTTGCAGCCAGTAGCCGTGGAGCAAGAACATCATCCCATGCCTCTCGACGCGCCATTGAATTCAACTCGGCGCGGAGCCGCCCACCCACCCTCCCCGGTGAGCGCGGCACATCGCACCGCGCTGGCGCAGGTCTATAACGAAATGCACGGCCTCATTGTTGGAGTAGGCAAGAACCATTGCGGGAAATCACATCCGAAATGTGACGATTGTCCTTTACGAGGCTTGCTTCCTCGGAGTAATTAAGTTCCATGTCGCGGTTTTGTGCTCGGATTCTCTGCCTCGTTTTGCTCCTTACGACTCCAATCGCTCGTGGCTCGCTCAAGCAGCTTGCGGATAAGGCTCAATTCCTCATCGGAACCGCGGTTCGCCCCTCCCTGCTTTCGGAAGCGCCCTACTCAGAGACACTCGGTCGCGAGTTCAACATGGTCGAACCAGAGGACGCAATGAAATGGTGGATCGTCCGCCGCAACGCGATCGGCTTTGATTTCAGCGGTGGAGATCAGATCGTCGAGTACGCACGTGCTCATGGGATGAAAATCCGCGGCCATTGTCTCGTCTGGGATCATGACAATCCGAAATGGCTGACCCAGGGCAACTTCCCGGCCGAGCAGTTGGCGCGAATTCTACAAGGGCATATCGCCACCGAAGTGAAGCACTATGCCGGACAGGTGTTCGCATGGGATGTGGTCAACGAAGCTCTGGATGAGAACGGCGAATTGAAGAACTCGATCTGGTATAACCGCCCCGGCATCGGACTCGCCAATAAAGGGACAGCGTACATCGAGCAGGCTCTGCGATGGGCCCATGAAGCCGATTCCAACGCCCTGCTCTTCTACAACGAGAACGGGGCAGAAGGCATGAACCGCAAGTCCGGCGCGGTGTATTCCATGCTGAAAGACTTCAAGAAACGGGGCGTGCCCATCCATGGCGTCGGATTACAGATGCACATCTCCAATCTTGATTTCGATGCAGCCCCGGTCGCGGCTAACATCGCGCGTTTAATTGCCTTAGGCCTGCAAGTCCAAATCACGGAGTTAGACGTCTCCGTTCCAGTCGATTCTGCCGGGCAAGTTCGACCCTCGGACTTGCAGCGGCAGGCGGACGCCTATCGCGGCGTCACGAGCGCCTGCTTGCAGAATCCTGGCTGCACGGCTATCCAGACCTGGGGCTTCACCGACAAATATTCGTGGATCGCAACGCATTCCCATGGCACGCGGGGCGCGGCACTTCCATTCGACCGTGCCTATAAGCCGAAGCCCGCATATGACGCCATGATCGAGGAACTCTCAAAGCGTCAATAAAGCCAATTACAAGGTCACTGAGCCGTGCTTGCAGCGTCGCTGCGTGTCGATGCATCTATAATGACTTGCGCATCCGGAGGTCGCCTGACTCCGGACTCGCAGAAGCCTGTGTCCCAACCGGCCCCAACGCGCTCTCCAAAGACCTCTTATCGCAAGCAGGTCATCATCCTGTCGTCGATCTCGGTCTTTGTCCTGCTCGCGATTCTTGTCTCCGAGACGGCATTTGACCTGAACTTCCTGCATCCCGGCAGCAATCAGGAAATCGTTGTACTCGCTGCGCTCTCGGCGCTGATCTTCTTGCTCTTCGTCGCGCTCACGTTTGTCCTGATGCGCAATCTGCTGAAGCTCTTTGCCGAACGGCGGCTGGGCGTATTGGGCTCGAAATTCCGCACGAGGATGGTTGCCGGGGCGCTTCTACTGTCGTCGCTGCCAGTCGTGGTCATGTACTGGTTCGCCTACGGCCTGATGAACCGCTCGATCGACAAATGGTTCTCTACACCCGTGGAAGAGGTCCGGGCCGACACCCACAAAATGGCTTCGCTCCTGGCCGACTATGCCACGCAAAACGCACGCGCCGAAGCTACGGCAATTGCCGCATCCCCCGAAGCCGAACGAGGATTCTCCGGACATGGCTTCTCCGGAATGGTCAATGAATTCCAGCGTCATGAACTCACGTTGCAGGGCGGATTCGGTCTCGCTATCAAAGATGGCAATGCCGAAGCAAGCTACAATGCGCCCGCTCCATGGCCCGTGTTAAGAAATGCTCTGCCGATCTCGCAAACGGCAGCGTCACGTCCAGCCCAGTTTGATTGGCAAGGAACGGAATACACACTTGGCAGCGCACAGGTTCAGGGCGGCGGCATGATTATCGTTGCGATCCCGCTTCCTAAAGGATTCACCGCAACGGTTCATGAAGTCGAAGAGAGCCAGCGCCGCTATTACAATCTAGCGCGCGAGCGCCGTGTCGTACGGCGCACCTACATGGGCCTACTCCTCCTGCTCACGATGAGCGTCTTGTTCGTGACAACCTGGATAGCTCTGTTTCTTTCAAAAATTGTGACCCGCCCTCTGTCGGCATTGGCCGAAGCCACGCAAGCCATCTCGCGCGGACAACTGGACTATCGTGTGGACGTCAGTTCGGCCGACGAAATAGGCGACCTCGTCCGCTCATTCAACCGCATGGCCGAAGACCTGGAGGCCAGCCGCCGGCAGATCGAAGCTTCCAGCCGAGACTTAAGCGCCGCCAACACCGAACTCGACCAGCGCCGCCGCCAGATTGAAACCATTTTGGAGAGTATCCCCACCGGCGTGCTCTCGCTCGACGCCAACCGCCGCGTTACGCACGTGAATCAGGCAATGCTGCGAATGTTTCACCCCGACACTGGGCATGACCCCACACCGCAGATTCTGCTCGGTGCGTCAGTGGAAGAGGTCTTTCCTGCCGAAGTGCTTGAAGACTTTGAACATCTCTTTCGCCGCGGCGACCGCATGGGAATGAGCACCAGCCAGATGGAACTGCAACTGCCCCGCGGAACCCTGAACGTTGCTGTAACCGTCGCTACCCTCGCGCATCAGGAAGAACGTGCTGGATACGTCATTGTCTTCGAGGATCTTTCCGACCTGCTGAAGGCTCAGAGACAGACAGCCTGGCGCGAGGTCGCGCGCCGGATTGCGCACGAGATCAAGAATCCGCTCACCCCAATTGCGCTCTCAGCCGAACGTATTCAGCGCCATCTCGACCGCTCCACGCCCAACGATCCCAACTTCCCCGAAGTGTTGCGCTCGTGTGCCCAGACCATCGCAGGAGCCGTCGAGACCGTCCGCCAACTGGTGGACGAGTTCTCCACTCTGGCGCGATTTCCTGTCGCCAAGCCACAGCCCTCCGACATCAACGAAGTCATCGAGAATGCGCTTTCCATGTTCCACGGTAGGCTGGAAGGAATCCTCCTGCACACCTCGCTTGCCCCAGATCTGCCGAGGGTCATGGCGGATGGTGAAGCGATGAAGCGAGCTGTCGCCAATCTGGTGGACAATGCCGCCGAAGCTTCGCAGGATTCCGTCCTGAAAGAGATCGAAATCTGCACCGCACTCGTCGCCAGCCGCGACGCCGTGGAGATCACTGTAGCGGACACCGGCCATGGCGTCACACGCGAACTCAAAGAGAAGTTGTTCCTGCCCTACTTCTCGACAAAGAAGCGCGGCACCGGGCTAGGGCTCTCCATCGTCAGCCGCATTGTGGAAGATCATCGCGGATCCATTCGCGTCGAGAAAAATCATCCCGTCGGGTCGCGTTTTATTATTGAATTGCCGGTCGTACCTGAATCCACGGCCACCCCCGCCATCCCCCAACATGCATAGCATCCTGATCGTCGATGATGAAGCCGGAATCCGGGACTCACTGGCAGGAATACTCGCAGACGAAAGCTACTCCACCTCCACGGCAGGAAGTGGCGAACAGTGTCTGGAACTTCTCAGGAAAGGCAGCGTCGACGTCATCCTGCTCGACATATGGCTGCCAGGAATCGATGGATTGGAGACGCTGCAGAAGATTCGGGAAATGGAGAACGCGCCTGAGGTCATCATGATCTCCGGCCACGGCACGATTGAAACCGCGGTCCGCGCCACAAAGCTGGGCGCCTACGACTTTCTCGAAAAGCCTCTCTCCATCGAAAAGACGCTGATCGTTCTAAAGAACGCGATCGAGTCAAAGAAGCTCTATCGCGAAAACATCGACTTAAAAAAACAGCTTCAGTCGAAGAGCGTGATCGTCGGCGATAGCATCCCGATGAAAGCCCTGCGCCAGCAGATAACGCTGATGGCTCCGACCAACGGGCGCGTGCTGATCTATGGAGAATCTGGGACCGGCAAGGAACTGGTCGCGCACGCAATCCATGCCCAGAGCCTGCGCAAGGACGAAACCTTTGTGGAGGTAAACTGCGCGGCGATTCCCGAAGATCTCATCGAGAGTGAACTCTTCGGTCACTACAAGGGCGCCTTTGCCGGGGCGGGCTCCGACAAGGAAGGAAAGTTCCAGCGTGCACATGGCGGAACGTTGTTCCTCGACGAAGTGGGCGACATGAGCCTGAAAACGCAGTCGAAAGTGCTGCGTACGCTCGATGAGCAACGATTCACGCCCGTCGGCAGCGACAAGACCATCACCGTAGACGTACGCGTGATCGCATCCACTAACAAAGATCTTGAAGAAGAGCAGTCCCGGGGCAACTTTCGCGAAGATCTCTTTTACCGCTTGAACGTGATTCCCTTCTTCGTTCCGCCGTTACGTGAACGGAAGGAAGACATTCCGCAGTTGACGCGGCATTTTCTGAAGGAACTCGCAGCCACCTACGGACGGCGTCCACGCGAGATTAGCGATGATGCGATCGAAGCCCTGATGCGCTACTCGTGGCCGGGCAACGTGCGCGAATTGCGAAACGTCATCGAGCGCATTGTTATCATGAATCCCACAACGTCGCGGTTCGAGAGCAAGCACTTGCCTCCGCTCGTGTATCGTGACGGAGGTAGCCGCCGCTCCGCAAAAACCGAGTTCTCCACCCTGCATCAGGCTCGCGATGCCTATGAGCGGGATTACATCCTGAAAAAACTCGACGAGAACCACGGCAATGTAAGCCGCGCGGCAGAAGTTCTCGGCCTCGAGCGCAGCCATCTTTATCGCAAAATGAAAGCTCTGGGAATTTCTGTTAAGGAATAGCGGTCAGCGCTAGCGTTTCACCATGTGGATCTCGGTGCCGTTCTTGCGGAACTGCACTTCGTCCATCAACTGATTGATCAGGAAAATTCCACGGCCGTGATTTGAATAGAGGTTTTCCCCCATCGTGCAACTTGGGATTCCCTTGGGATCAAATCCTTCTCCGGGATCGCGGACGATTATCAGCACGCCACGCTGCTCATCGCAGGCTACGATGCACTCTACGATCTTGCTGGGATCTTCTTTCGCGCCGTGGACCACCGCATTGGCCAGCGCCTCGTGGAGGGCTAGTTCGATGGAGTCTTCTTTGCCGTTCATGCATTTCAGCTCACGAACGGAGTCCATGACCTGAGCCACCACCGGATCTACAGACGCTCGGTTCGCGGCCAAAGTCACTCGAACCCGAAGTTTCAGCTTCTCGGGGTCAAAGTTGTACTCCGAAAAGCGCTCTTCGGGAGAATCCCCTGCTTCCATGGTTCGCTCGGTCGTATGCCGTTCCTGAATGGTGCGACTTTGATTCTAGTGTTCAGAGCTAGATTGGGCAATGGCCGCTTCGTGCGGGGCACCGAACAGCAAACCACCGCATCATTGTTAGATGTCATTTAGGGCGATCCGACTTATTGCCTGCGTCCTGCTGGTCTTCCCCGCCGTGCCGCAACATTCGTTCCTCCAATTGGCGGCGCCAATCGAGTTCGTCGATGAATCGCCGCGACTCTCGCCAGCCGGGCTCCGCCTTCACGTATAGTTCCAGAAATACTTTCATTCCTAGCATCTGCTCGATCTGCATTCGAGCCGCAGTGCCGATCTTCTTCAGCATCCGTCCGCCCTTGCCAACGAGTATTCCCTTTTGCCCCTGTCGCTCGCAGTAAATAGTCGCAGCAATTCGCGTCAGGCGCTTGCCTTCTTCGAATTCCTCCACCACCACCGTTGTCGCATAGGGAATCTCTTCGCTGGTGTTGAGCAGCACCTGCTCGCGAATCGATTCTGCCGCCATGAAACGAGCCGGTTGATCGGTCACTTGATCTTCGGGGAAGTATGCTGGCCCGGCGGGAAGTGCCGAGATGACTTTTTCGAGAAGAATATCCAGACCGTTCCGCTTGCGCGCTGAGATCGGGATCACTTCTGCAAATTCGTACAACTTACGGTATTCCTCGATCAGCGGCAACAGCCGGGATTTCTCTTTGATCAGGTCGACCTTGTTTAGCACAAGGAACGACCTTGTTCCGGTTCGCCGCAACAGATCGACCGCGAACTGATCGCGGGGATCGATTTTATGTGTCACATCCATCAACAACAGCACGAGGTCACAGCCTTCCAGCGCCTCGCGCACTTCGACCATCATCTTGCGCCCCAGCGAACTGTCGGGCTTGTGAACGCCGGGCGTGTCGATCAGGACGATCTGCCCACCGTCCTTGCCCTTACGCTTGGGAATGTGAACGATGCCTTGAATGCGGTTGCGCGTAGTCTGCGGCTTGGGGGAGATGATGGCGAGTTTCTCGCCCACGAGCGCATTGAGCAAAGTAGACTTGCCCGCGTTGGGACGACCGAGGATGCAGACGAAACCTGAGCGAAATGGCATGAGAGTCAGCTTCTAGCTACTAGCCCCGAAGCTTCGTAACCCAAGACCAGGAATCGGGGGACCAGAAGCTGTCTTATATCACTTTCAACTGCCGCTGCGGTAACGCGCTCACCCGGACCCGTTCGACTTTGCGGTCCGTGGATTCGAGCACCTCGAAACGTAATCCGTCTTCCTCGACGGATTCGCCCTTCGCCGGAATCCTTCCTGCAAGTTCACTCACCAATCCTGCGATGGTTGCAGACTCTTTTCCTTCCGGCTTGGTTCCAAAGAGTTCATCGAGACGGTCTACGTCCATGCCACCCGAAACAATGAAGGCGCGGTCTCCATCGCGAACAATCTCGGGCTTGTCGTGATCGTCGCGTATCTCGCCCACGATCTCTTCTACGAGATCCTCAATCGTCACCAGTCCGGCAACGCCGCCGTATTCATCGACAACCACCGCCATGCGGATGTTCTGCGTCTGCATCTCGCGCAGCAAATCGCTGCCCAGCTTGCTTTCCGGGACGAAATAGACGTCGCGGCGCATGATCGAATCCACTGTTCGCACGTGCGCCTCCGTGTCCGGTACCTGCAGTACGTCCTGCGCGTAGACGATCCCTTTGATGTTGTGGACTGTTCCCTCGTACACCGGGACGCGAGAATAGTGCTTGGCGCGAAGCATCTCAATGAAACGTTCCACCGTCGTGTTGGTTTGCACCGCAAAGATCACGGGCCTCGGCTTCATCGCCTCGCGTACTGTTTTGCCGCTGAATTCGACGACCGATTGGATCAGATCGCGATCACCCTCCTGAATAATGCCTTCTTCCGTGCCCGCTTCGATCAGTGCGTCCACTGCCTCGGCGGAGGTCTCCGGCACCTCGGTTGTATTCTCCTGCGTCAATGACGCTACGGATTGAAGGAACCCGAGGACGATGGTCACCGGCATCACGAGATAAATCAGCAGCCGCAGAAAAAAGGTCCAACGAATCAGCCACTGGCCCTCTGTCCTCGAGAAGAACACGTACGGCAAAAAACGATTGCAGATGATCACGATCAGAAGAAGGCTGATAGCGGCTTGCAGGAGTTCGTAGATCGTCCACGAGGGATCACTGAAGAGCAGGTACCCGATCAGGAGGGCGATGGTCGCCATCGTCAACTGGGTGAGCACCGCCATCGAGAGCGCGGCCCGGGTGCGGCTGACCTTAAGCTTCGGTTCAACCCGCTGCTCGAAGGAGTCGATGTTGTCCTGGAAATCCCGGGAAAGAAACTTTCCGGCTTCCTGATACAAGCGGTCCACATATGACACCAGCATCAGCAAGGCGACGAGGATAAGCAATGCGAATGCGATCGCGTAGATCATCCTGCTCGCCCCAGCCTGCGTCTCCGTTTGGGATGCGCTGGACGGCTACGCTCGATCAGAGCTATTGGCAGGTTGAGGGCCCGGCGTAGCTTCGCTTCCTTCCGCGCCATCCTTCCATTATCGCGCGCGTGGTCGTAGCCTGCCAGATGAAGAATTCCGTGGAGTACCAGCACTTTCACCTCGGCTGCGGGAGAGTGCCCGAGTTCGATTGCATTCTGAGCTGCGATTTCGGCGGAGATTGCTAGTTCGCCCGCGAGACGCGCATGATTTCGCTGCCCAGGAACTGCGGGAAACGAGAGCACGTCAGTCGGCTTGTCCTTGCTGCGAAATTGAGAATTCAGTGATCGCATGGCCGAGTCGGTCGTGATCAGCACGTTGACTTTGCCGTGCAGTCCAGCGGCTTTTCGCGCTCGCGCCACAAATCGCCGAAGCGATTCCGCGCCGAGACCAGCGACTTTCTCCTGGACTATGACCAATCCTCCAACCTTTCGTTAGTAACCATGCGAGCGCTCACAAAGACAACAAGGAGGGCTTCTCCTGCCGCCCACCCTTGAAAAGCATCTTTATTCCTTGGATTGGGGCGCAGGCTCGCTAGCAACTACTCCCGGCTTCTCTATGGCCGCTGCGGAATCTGGGTTCTTGGGCTCGGCCAACAACAGCATCTGCTGCTCGGTGACGCGTGCCTTGTGCTCGTCGTAGGCACGCACGATGCGCTGCACCAGGTGATGCCGCACCACGTCGCCCTCGTCGAAATTTACGAACGCGATTCCGTCCACATTCTTCAAGATGTCGATCGCTTCGAGGAGGCCGCTACGTCGCGCGTTGGGCAAATCGATCTGCGTCACATCGCCGGTGATCACAGCCTTCGAGTTGAATCCGAGGCGCGTCACAAACATTTTCATCTGCTCGGAGGTTGTATTCTGCGCCTCGTCGAGAATCACGAATGAGTCGTTCAAGGTACGTCCGCGCATGAATGCAATCGGCGCGATCTCGATGACATTCTTCTCGAGATAACGGTCCACCTTCTCGGGATCGAGCATGTCATAGAGCGCATCGTAGAGAGGGCGCAGATAGGGATCGATCTTGTCCTGCAACGTACCGGGCAGAAATCCGAGACGTTCACCGGCTTCTACAGCCGGACGTGCCAGGATGATCCGGTTCACGCGCTTTGCCACCAAGGCGGAGATCGCCATAGCGACGGCGAGGTAGGTCTTCCCTGTGCCAGCAGGGCCGATGCCGAATACCATGTCGTGCTTCTCGATGGCTTCAAGATAACGGCGCTGGTTGCTGCTCTTCGGCTGCACCGTGCGCCGTCCGAAGGAACGCTGCTTTCCCGCATCGGCGAGCCCGCGGAGTGTCGAGTTGGGATCGGATGTCAGCACGCGCAGCATGCTGTTCAGATCGCCATTGTTGAAGCTGTACCCGGAGCGTTGCAGGCTTTCGTAGTCGGTAAATACCTGCTCGGCGCGAGCTACGTCACGTGCGGCGCCCTCAAGTTCAATGGAATTCGAACGCAGGTTGATAGTGACGTTAAGGCCATCTTCCAGCACGCGGACATTCTCGTCCCTCGTACCGAACAATGTTTCAATGTTGGGGGCAACCCCGATGCTTTTCTTCATGCTTGTCGGTTCAATATGGTGTGAGTCCGGAGGTCCGGTCGTGACCATCCGAGCAAAACTCCGCAGCCCAGCGATGAATGAAGAGGGCGGTGTCTGCTCCACCTCGCAGACGACGCAGAATTGTGCTTAGAGACGGGAGGTACCGCGAATTTCGCGCCGCAAGGGCGAACGACTACCATTGATTAAAGCGTACCCCGGCCCACAGATCGCGTCAATGGGAGGTAACCCTCAATAATTCGATGTACTTGCGTCGGCTACGGATGCAGGTACGGCCCTCGTCCGGGCCCATTCGCGCAGGGCGGCAATTTCCTCGGCGCGCGTTGTCGATAGGGGAACTGTCTGCCCTAAAGCGTCGAGAAGGAACTGCGTGGTGAGCGACTTCTTCTCGGAGTAAGCGGCGTAGAGGCCGCCTTGGACCGCAGCATCGATCTCTGCACCGGAGTATCCCTTGGCGGCTGTTGCGATCAAGTCCAAATCGAACTCGGCGGGATTTCGTTTGCGCTTTGCGAGCTGGATCGAGAAGATCTGCTTACGTTCGACTTGGTTCGGGAGATCGACGAAGAACAGCTCGTCGAAGCGGCCTTTGCGGATCAGTTCCGGAGGAAGGACCGTGACGTTGTTGCAGGTGGCGGCGACGAAGACCGGAGACTTGCGATCCTGCATCCAGGACAGAAACGAGGCGAGCAGGCGGGAGGAGACTCCGGCATCGGCTGAAGCGGAATCGGGGCCACTGCCGGCGAAAACCTTCTCTAACTCGTCGATCCAGAGCACGCAGGGCGCGAGTCCCTCGGCAACCTGGAATACTTTGCGAATGCGCTTTTCTGTTTCCCCAATGTATTTGTCGTACACGGCCGAGGTGTCGAACTTTACGAGAGGCAGCTTCCATTCGCCGGCAACTGCACGTGCGCAGAGAGATTTTCCGCAGCCTTGCACGCCGAGAATTATTACGCCGTGCGGAGGCTCGAGGCCGAATTCACGCGCGGAATCTTCCCATGCTCCGCGGCGTTGGGCGAGCCAGTGTTTTAGATTTTCGAGCCCGCCGACTGCGCCCATGTTGTCCGACGCTTCGATGAACTCAAGCATTCCCGAATGACGCAGCAGCTGCTTCTTCGCTTCCAGCACGTCAGTGATAGTCTCGGGACACAATGCGTATCNCGTGACTAAGGCCTGCGAGATTGCGCGCTCGGCTTCTTCCTCAGTCAGGCCGCGTAAATTGGCAGCCATGGAATCTACGCCTGCGTCGTCGAGTTGCGGCTTCAATGTGTAAGTCTTCGAGAGGCGCGTAAATGTTTCGTGAATGATGTCGTGCAAACGATTTCGGTCTGGCAGCGGAAGATCGAAGTACTCCACCAGCTTAGTCAATTCCGCGGGCACGTCGATTTCTGGCGAAGTGATCACCACGGTGCGGCGATTCGCGGAAAACTTCTGGCCGACATCGCGCAGGCGGCGCACGACCACTGGGTCATCCATGTGGCGATGAAAGTCTTTGAGGATGAACACAGCTTCGATCGTCATCGACTCCATATTGGCCAAAGCTTGCACGGGTTCGCGGGTGTTGTAGATCGAAGCGGCGGCGGCAGCAGCGCCGGCTTCGGATCCCATGGACGACATGACTGCACGGGTCAGTCGTTCGGCTTCGGTTGTTCCTGGGCTCAACATGGTGCGTGGCGGTTGGTGCGTGCGGACAGGTTGCCAGCCTATCGTTTGCGGCGACGGCGGAACCGGAGCGTTACTTCCTGAGCGCATGAGACCGTCGGCGATGCTCCACTCGAACACCGCCATATTCAGTTGGGAGCAGGCTGCGCGAACCGCAGCGACAGCGCGCATCTCCTCCGAAGTTTCCATCACGAGGATGGGCGTCGAGGAGTTGATCAGAACCTTCAGCCGATCGAGTGTGTCGGTCATTCGGAATAGGTGCAGCTAGTCGTGGCAAGAACCTTGAACCACGAGGTTCACGAAAGAGCGCTCATCTCCGCAATGCCAAGTGTTTGACCAGTATGGAGATGCTCCCCTATAATAGGGAATTCGGACGCACCCGAATATCTCTCTGGACACACGAAGGTAACGAAGCAGACATGGCAAATCATCTTTCGGCGCTAAAGCGCGCCCGTCAAACCGAACGCCGCACGACGCGGAACCGCGCCAACACCTCCAGCCTGCGCACCCAGTTGCGCGAACTGCGCGAGACCATCGCGAAGGGCGAAAAGGGCGCCGCCGAGCAGACCTACCGCAAAACTGTTTCCGTGCTCGACAGGGCCATCAAGAAGGGCACGCTGCACGAGAACACGGCATCGCGCTACAAATCGCGTCTGAGCGCACGCGTTGCGGCAATCAAATAGATCCCTCCATCTCACCGGTTTTCAAGACGGCAGGGCCTTCACGGTCTGCCGTTCTTTTTGCTCAAGTCATTTGCTTTCTTCGATGCGGATCTCTGACCTTCCGTGAAATCGGACTTTTGTATTTGATACACCGAACCCGCAAAATATTGAAAAATAAGATCCTTGTACTGCAACAGCCTAGCTTTGCTTCGCAAATATTGGATTCAAAGGATTTATAGGCAAAATATTGCGAACAAAGGACTTAGTACCTGCCTCGCTTGCGCTTTCACAGCTTTGACTGGTTGCGAGTTCTCACGCACAGACTAGTTAATGCGGTTTCTGTCTCCTGAGTAAAGGTCAGATGTCACAAAGAATGGCGAGTTGCTGTGGAAAACGCCCAGGCTTTCATCAGCGCTGACGCTGGTTCTCCGAAAGAAACTTGAGAATCGCGTCGAGGATTCGATCTGCCTCTTTTGTTTGAAAGAGGAACTGGGCATGAGCGGAGCCATCCACGATCATCAACTGTTTGGGTTGGGGAGAGATGTCGTACTGCTTGCGGATTCCGGGAAGGCGCGGACCATCGTCGCTTGCGTCGTCACGGGCGACGATGTAGAGGACTGGCGATTTCAGTTTGTCGGCAGGGCGGTTCGGGGCAGCTCCGAGCAATATGAGGCGGTCGATTTCTCCGGTTTGTGAGGCGATGGATGCGTCCCCGGCTGCACTGCCTCCCATGCTGGCGCCCACGACCGAAACGCTCTTCGCGCCGTGATTTCTCAGGTAGCGAACCGCAGCCAGAATCTCCAGATGAAGTGGCGCGTCCATCGGGTTCTTATCGCCGGGACCATGGGAGTTGCCATAGCCACGGAGGTTGATCGCCAGTGCTTCGTATCCTGCAGCCACGAACTGCTTCGCTTGTGGAGCCCAGCTCTCCTTCTTGAATTGGCCACCGTGGACGAGAACGATGGCCTTATCAGAATTTCCATAATAGAAGTCGGCGAAGATCACGGCACCGTCGTCGGTTGGAAACGAGACGATCTTCTGTGCGGTTGCCGCATGTGAAATCAGCAAGACAGCGAGAATGGCCGAAAGCATACGCATCAGGTCACTTTAACTCGACGATGCAAATTTGGAGAAGTCCGGCCAGGTGGTTTCGGCACATTCTCACTCCTGTTGGAACGTCGTTTGTTTCTCATCGCTGTACGCTCGTTCGATGACAATCCCTAGATCGTCGTGAGGGTTCCGGGAATCCCTCTTTTAGGGTCAATGAGCGCAATGGCCTGTCGGTGTTGAAAGACTCCTGTTTCGGCAAAACAGCCGGAATTCGGGGAACGAAAATGTCTAGGGCAACGCAAATCGTTTTTTTGTAGGACTTCCTATTGCAAAGTTTTTTCGAACATTTCCGGTGAGGCAGTTTTTCAACAGCCACAGGCGATTACGCTCATTGACCTGCCAATCGCGGTCGGCAGGTGGCCCCCAAAGACATGGATCGTTCGGGTACGCTTGAGCAATCCGTAGCTAAGAAGAAGAGATCCCAGCTTCCCGTTGGCGGACGATCCCCTCCGGAGTAACTGCGGCTTCAAGCCCTGACCAGGTCCACGCTTTCCAGACGATGACCGACGTGCATACAGTTTCGATCGTCGCGAAGAACAAGTACTCAGGAAGAGCGGGCGTCCGGGCGCCGACAAGAGGCGGAACGAAGGTCAGGAAACCGTTTACGAGGGTCAAAATGGCACCCGCGATGACATTCGCCAGCCGGTTCGCTCTAAACGGAAGTAGTCGACACGCCACAATCATGGCGATGGGTATTTCCATCAAAACCGCCGAACCCAGCAGAGCCCATGGTGGGAGATGTGGGGCCTCGGCGAGATTTGGCGAGCCAACAATAGCAAACAGGGCAACAACGTCCGCATACAGGTAGTTCAATAACGCGAAGATCCACAATAGAGACAACCGCTCCTTTGTGTCATGCATGTCAACCTCCTATGGAAGAGCAATGCAGGATCTGAGTTGCGCTCCTGCGCTTGTGCTGTGCATTTGAGCACTTTGGGAATACGGGCGAGAACATCAAAAGGATGCAAGGTACGAGGGAATATCGGAAAATTTCTGTGATTGAGATAAACGCATGCGAGCTTCGGCCAACCAACTGTTGTAAGGCGATTGCGCAAGTATGGGGCGCTTTTCGTTCGCGTTTGGGCGGGATGATAAGTGTTCATTTTGATGTTTCGCCAATCATCGTTGTCTTCGCATATCCTTCAGTAGACTGTTCTCATACCTAGCAACACCAATCTCGCAACTGCATCTCTTGCGTCTTTTTTGGGCACTCATCCGTATTACAAGTATGTTGGGGGCGGCCGCACTATCGCTGGAGGGGCTTGTGGCAGTGGATGCGGATGTGGTCCGGCTTCGCCGAGGCGACCTGAACGCTCTCTCGGAACTGATTACCCGGTACCAGAATCGGCTGTATCGGTACCTGCTGCGCATGGTGCGGCAGCCCGCTGAGGCGGAAGACCTGTTTCAGCAAACATGGTTGAGAGTGGTCGAGAAGATTCGTTCCTTTGATGCAAGTCGGAATTTTGACGCCTGGCTGTTCACGCTGGCGCGTAACCTGGCGATCGATCATTTGCGCCGGATTCGTCCGCAGAGCCTGGACGAACCGCTCGCAAACAGCTGGCAGAGCGAAACCGTGGCGGACCGGATTCCGTGTAAAGACCACACGCCGCTCGATCACGCGCTCGCGGCCGAGCGCCGAACGGAGATCAGCGAAGCGATGGCAGGGCTGCCGATGATGTATCGCGAAGTCCTCACACTACGGTTTGAGGATGAGATGAAGATTGAGGAAATCGCGCAGGTTACAGCGGTTCCGGTATCAACGGTGAAGTCGCGGCTGCGACGTTCGCTGGAACAATTGCGTTACGCGCTCGAAGCGCGGTATCCCGGAGGTACATGGCAATGAGCGAGCACGACAAGTTTCGAGAACTGCTGGCGCTGGCCGCAGCCGACGCGCTGACGAGCGCGGAAGAAAAACAGGTTGCGGAGCATGTGCGGTCTTGCATCGCCTGCTCGGACGAATTGGGGGCTTGGCGGCCGCTTGCGAGCGAACTCCGCCGATTGCCGACGCCGCAGCCTTCGTCGTGGCTGCTGCAGTCCACGCTGGCGCGTGCGGAGGCGAAGCTCACCGAACAGGCCGAGCACGATTGGAACCGCCGCGTACTGATTGTGGTCGTGGCTTTTGCGTGGCTGCTGATGATTGCGAGCTGGCTGGTTTTCCGCGTTGTGAGCGGACGTTTCGGGAGCTTGCTCGATCCGCAGTTCAGCCATACGTGGATCAGTTTTGCCGCGTTCACCGCGCTAGGGTGGCTCGCGGGAGGGGTGGCCGCAGTGATGCTGGCAGTTCGTCAGCGCGGCGAAAGGAGGCTGGCATGAGCCGCTTCACAAAGGAATTGCGCGTAATCCCAAAGGCAGCGTGGATCATCGGATGGTTCGCCTATTTGTGCACCGCGGTGCCGTTGTTCTTTTTTGTGGCACCAACGGATCCGGAGATGCGCAAATTGCCGCTCTGGGCGCAGGCGCTGCTGATTTACGGATTTTTACTGGTCCTGGTGGCTTGGGTTGCGCTGATCGGATACGTCTATGGCGACGCGAAGCGGCGTCAGATGCGATACGTAATGTGGACCCTGCTGGCAATCTTCATTCCTAATGCGATTGGGATGATCTTGTACTTCATTCTCCGCGACCCTCTGCCGAAGCGGTGCCCGGGCTGCGGGCATGTCGAAAAGGCAAAGTTCCCATTCTGTCCGCACTGCGGCACTTTGCTGCAGCCAACGTGCCCGAAATGTGAAAAGCCCGTTGAGCCCACCTGGGCGAATTGCGCGTATTGCGGACAGCAACTGCCCGAGCGGGCGACGCGAGCTACACAAAATCCCTCTGTAGCGACGTGACGCCGTGCGCCTTTGCGCCATTTGCGGTGCGAGATTGATTGTTTCGCTTGTCCGTTTGTTCGACGCTGGTGGATTGATACTTGACGAGAACAGTCGCTGTTGAAGAAAGAACTGGCACAGTAGTTTCGTCGAATCTCGGCGTCTTCGTCGAATGCTGAATCAACACCTTACAAGCTGAATATTCACCC